>Ga0209798_10000272_pt1 | contig 30278 bp, 24 predicted proteins | sample DOMMetBare3Fresh_FD_187475 | JGI IMG/M metagenome (GOLD analysis project Ga0209798, IMG submission 187475) | Wetland sediment microbial communities from St. Louis River estuary, USA, under dissolved organic matter induced mercury methylation -... | ecosystem: Environmental > Aquatic >... | reverse complement strand
CACCCGCGCTGCTGTTCGCGCTGCCGCTGGCCGCGGCACTGCCGGTCGCGTTGTGGCTGGGCCTCGATTTCGCGGCGTGGCGCGGCCTGCTCGATGATCCGCAGCTCGCGCGAGCACTCACGCTGTCGGTGCTCGTCGCGGTGGTGTCGTCCAGCGTCGCCACGACGCTCGCGCTGTGGCTCGTGACACACCTGCACGGCACGGACTCGTGGCAGCGCCTCGTCCGCGCCCTGGGGCCGATGCTCGCGCTGCCGCATGCCGCGTTCGCAATCGGGCTGGCGCTGCTTGTCATGCCGGCCGGCGTGATCGCGCGCTTGCTGGCTGCGCCGTTGGGCTGGACGTCGCCGCCGGACTGGCCGACGGTGAACGACCCGGACGGCCTGGGCCTCGCGCTCGTGCTCGTGGCCAAGGAGCTGCCCTTCCTGCTCTGGAATCTCGTGGCCCTGCTCGCCCGGCCCGAGCTGGCGCAGCAGTTGCGTGGCTGGCTCGCCAGCGGCCGCACGCTCGGCTACCGCGACAGCGCGATCTGGTGGCGCGTGCTTTGGCCGTTGCTGCTGCCGCGCCTCGCGTGGCCGATGCTCGCGGTGTTGGCCTACAGCCTGACCGTGGTCGACCTCGCGCTGATCGTCGGCCCGGCGTCGCCGCCCACGCTCGCGGTCCTCGCATGGCAAGGTCTGCAGGATGGCGATCCGCTGCGCAATGCCGAGGGCGCGGCAGCGGCCGTGCTGCTCGCCGTCGTGCTCGCCGCGCTGGTCGCGCTCGGCGGCCTGCTCGGCACCGCCGGGGCGCAGGCATGGCGCCGCCTGAGCACCAGCGGCACACGCGGTCGGGCTCTTCGCGACGGGCCGAGTGCGGCCATCGCGTGGTGGCTCGTGCTCGCGCTGTACTCCACCGTTGCGACGCTGATCGCGCTGTCGTCGTTCGCCGGCGTGTGGACCTTCCCGGCGATCGCGCCGCAATCGTGGTCAGCGGGCGCATGGACGCAGGTTCGCGACAGCGCGGGCACGGTTGCGCTGTCGGCAGGCGTCGGCACGTTCGCCACCGTCGCCGCGCTGGCCCTCGTGCTGATGTGGTTCGAGGCCACGCCGCCCGATTGGGACCGTCGCGTGATGCCGCTCGTGCTGGCGCCGCTGGTGATCCCGCCGTTGCTGATGTTGACGGGCCTGTACGCGCTGGCGCTGCCGTTGCGCCTGGACGGCACGCTCGCCGGGCTGGCGTGGGCGCACATGCTGGCGGCCCTGCCCTACGTGTTCGTCGCGCTGGCGCCGGCCTGGCGCACTTTCGACGTGCGCTACGAACACACCGCGCTGGCGCTCGGCCGGTCGCGCGTCGCGTTCTGGTGGCACGTGAAGCGCCCGCTGCTCGCAGCACCGATCTGCGCCGCGCTCGCGGTGGGCTTCGCGGTCAGCGTGGCCCAGTACCTGCCCACGCAGTTCATCGGCGCCGGCCGGCATGCCACGATCACGACCGAAGCGGTGACGCTCGCCTCCGGTGGCCAACGCCACACCGCTGCCGCGTTCGCAGTCCTGCAGGCGCTGCTGCCTGCCATCGGCTTCGGACTCGCCGCCTGGGTCGGCCATCGAAGGCGGCAGGCCCTGCATGTCGCTTGAACTGGCCGACGTGACGATCCGCGTGCACGGCCGCACGCTGATCGACCGTCTCTCGGCCGCGGTCGCGCCGGGCGACGTGCTCGCCGTGATGGGTGCGAGCGGCGTGGGCAAATCGAGCCTGCTGGCGTGGGTCGCGGGTACGCTGGAGGCGCCGTTCGAAGCCAGCGGGCGACTGACCCTCGACGGCCGCGAACTGACGTCGCTGCCGATCCAGCAGCGGCGCATCGGCCTGCTGTTCCAGGATGACCTTCTGTTTCCGCACATGAGCGTGCACGACAACCTGCTGTTCGCACTGCCGGCCCGCCTTGGGCCGGGATCGTCGCCGACGCCTGCCTCGCGCGCCGCGCGCCTGGCGGCCGCCGACGCGGCCTTGGGCAGTGCCGGACTCGCCGGGTTCGGGTCGCGCCTGCCCGCGAGCCTGTCGGGCGGCCAGCGCTCGCGCGTGTCGCTGCTGCGCGCGCTGCTGGCGCAGCCGCTGGCCCTGCTGCTCGACGAGCCGTTCTCCAAGCTCGACGCCTCGTTGCGCGCGCAGATGCGCAGCTTCACGTTCTCCACGCTGCACGAGCGCCGGGTGCCCACCATCCTCGTCACCCATGACCCGGCCGACGTGCCAGCGGGCGCGCAGCGCGTGAGCCTCGATGCTTGACCGCGTCGCGAATGCCGCGCTCAAGCCCGGGCTCGAAGCGGGGGCACGAATGCTCTTTCGTGCGGGTGTCGGGGCCGACACGGTGACGATCGCAGGGTTCGTTGTCGGCCTGGCTGCCGCCGTCGCGATCGCGCTGCAGGCCACCCTGATCGGCCTGGCGCTGCTGCTCGCAAGCCGGCTGGCCGACGGGCTCGACGGCCCGGTCGCACGGCTGACCGCGCCGACCGACCGCGGTGCCTTCCTCGACGTCACGTTGGACTTCCTCTACTACGCGAGCGTGCCGCTCGCGTTCGCCATCGCGAACCCGGCGGCGAACGGGCTGCCGGCGGCAGTGCTGCTGGCCGCCTTCATCGGCACCGGCTCGAGCTTTCTCGCGTTCGCAGTCTTTGCCGAAAGGCGCGGCCTGGCGAGTGCCCAGTACCCGACCAAGGGCTTGTTCTACCTCGGCGGCCTGACCGAGGCCACCGAGACGCTGATCTGTTTCGCACTGATGTGCCTGTGGCCGGCCCACTTCGCATGGTGGGCTTACGGCTTCGCGGTCCTGTGCACACTCACGATCGCCACGCGCATCGTCGGGGGCGCGTTGATCCTGTCTCGCAAACACCCCTGAGCGTGTAAGTTCCGTCAACCCAGACCCGACCCATAGGGAATCCTCCGCGATTCAACAACAACCATGTCGAAGAAGAAGCTGCTTATCGTCGCGCTGCTGATCGCCTTCTTCGTGGTGTTCTTCGCCCTTGATCTCGGCCGCTTCGTCAGCCTGGAGTACGTCAAGTCGCGCCAGGCCGAGTTCTCGGCGCTGTACGCCCAGCGGCCGCTGCTGGTCATCGGCGTGTACGCCGCGATCTACGTCGTCGTGTTTGCGCTCGCACTGCCTGTGGGTGCGGTGATGACCTTGGCCGGGGGCGCGCTGTTCGGTCTGGTGGTCGGCTCCATCGTGGTGTCCTTTGCTTCGTCGATCGGTGCCACGCTGGCCTTCCTGGCGTCGCGCTACGTGCTGGCCGACAGCGTGCGCGAGCGCTTCGGCGCAAGACTGGCCGAGGTCGACAAGGGCATCGACAAGGACGGTCCGTTCTACCTGTTCACGCTGCGCCTGATCCCCGCCATCCCGCCGGCGGCGATCAACCTGCTGTTCGGGCTGACGAAGATGCGCACGTGGACCTTCTATTGGGTCAGCCAGCTGGGCATGCTGGCGGGCACCGTGGTCTACACCAACGCCGGCACCCAGCTGGCCAGGATCGAATCGGCCAAGGGCATCCTGTCGCCGGCCCTGATCGGCTCGTTCGTGCTGCTGGGCATCTTCCCGCTGATCGCCAAGAAGATCGTCGACACGATCAAGGCACGCAAGGTGTACGCCAAGTGGTCGCACCTCAAGCCACGCCGCTACGACCGCAACCTGGTCGTGATCGGTGCCGGCGCCGCCGGGCTCGTGACCGCCTACATCGGTGCGGCCGTGAAGGCCAAGGTGACGCTGGTGGAGTCGCACAAGATGGGCGGCGATTGCCTGAACTACGGCTGCGTGCCGAGCAAGGCGCTGATCAAGACGGCCACGCTCGCCCGGCAGATTCGCCACTCGGCCGACTACGGCATCGCGAAGGCGCAGGCGCAGATCGACTTCGCGCAAGTGATGCAACGCGTGGCCGGCGTCGTGCGCGCGGTCGAGCCGCACGATTCGGTCGAGCGCTATGCCGGACTGGGCGTGGACGTCGTCATCGGCAGCGCGAAGATCACGAGCCCGTGGCATGTCGAGATCACGAGGGACGACGGTTCGAAGCAGTCCCTGTCCACGCGCAGCATCGTGATCGCCACCGGAGCGGCGCCGTTCGTGCCGCCGCTGCCCGGCCTGGACCAGGTGGGCTACCTGACGAGCGACACGCTGTGGGGGCTGCGAGAACAGCCGCAGCGGCTCGTCGTCCTGGGCGGCGGCCCGATCGGCTGCGAGCTCGCGCAGAGCTTCGCCCGGCTGGGCTCGCAGGTCACGCAGATCGAGATGCTGCCGCGCATCATGATCCGCGAGGACGAGGAGGTTTCGGCCTTCGCGCGCAAGGTGCTCGAGCACGACGGCGTGCGCGTGCTGACCGGCCACAAGGCGCTGCGCTGCGAGAAGCGCGGCGATGGCACCAAGACCATCGTGGTCGAGTCCGGCGGCCGCGAGAGCGCGATCGAGTTCGACGTGCTGCTGTGCGCGGTCGGCCGCAGCGCGCGCCTGAAAGGCTTCGGGCTCGAGGAGCTCGGTATTCCCGTGAACCGCACGGTGCAGGTCAACGAGTACCTGGAAACCAACTTCCCCAACATCCTGGCCGCCGGCGACGTGGCGGGACCGTTCCAGTTCACGCACACCGCGGCGCACCAGGCCTGGTACGCGAGCGTCAACGCCCTGTTCGGCACGTTCAAGAAGTTCAAGGCGGACTACTCGGTGATCCCGTGGGCGACATTCATCGACCCCGAGGTCGCGCGCGTGGGCCTGAACGAGCAGGACGCCAAGGAGAAAGGCATCGCCTACGAGGTGACGAGGTACGGCATCGACGACCTCGACCGAGCGATCGCCGACTCGGCCGCCGAGGGCTGGGTCAAGGTGCTCACGGTGCCGGGCAAGGACAAGATCCTCGGCGTGACGATCGTCGGCGTGCACGCCGGCGACCTGCTGGCCGAGTACGTGCTCGCGATGAAGCATGGGCTGGGCCTGAACAAGATCCTGGGCACGATCCACACCTACCCGACTCTGGCCGAAGCCAACAAGTACGCCGCCGGCGAATGGAAGCGCGCCCACCAACCGCTGTGGCTGCTCCAGCAAGTCGAGAAGTTGCACGCGTGGCGCAGGGGATGAAAGTGAACAGGCTGCTGACGATCCTGCTGTTCGTGTTCACGGCCGCGCTCGCGCAGGCCGAGGCGTTCGACCACGGCTACGCCGCCTGGGACGGCCTGCTGAAGAAGCACGTCAGGTGGCTGCCCGACAACAAGCAGAGCCGCGTCGATTACGCCGCCCTTGCAAAGGATCGCGTCGAGCTGACGAAGGTGCTCGATGCCCTGTCGGCGGTGCCCCCGGCCGAGTTCGACCGCTGGCCGAAGGACCAGCGCATGGCGTTTCTGATCAACGCATACAACGCCTTCACCGTCGAGGTGATCCTGACCAGGTACCCGAACCTCAAGTCGATCAAGGAACTCGGCACCTTCAACCGGGGCCCGTGGAAGAACGAGTTCTTCATGCTGTTCGGCGCCAAGCACCACCTCGACTGGATCGAGCACGAGCAGTTGCGGCCCAAGTACGCCGATCCGCGAGTGCATGCGGCCGTCAATTGCGCCTCGATCGGCTGCCCGGCGCTTCGCAACGAGGCCTTCACGGCGGCCAAGCTCGACGCCCAGCTCGAAGACGGCATGATTCGCTTCCTGGGCGACCGCACGCGCAACCGCGTGCAGGGCGGCCGTCTCGAGGTGAGTGCGATCTTCAAATGGTTCAAGGAAGACTTCGAAAAGGGCCAGATGGGCTTCGCCCGGGTCGAGGACGTGTTCGCGAAGTTCGCGTCCCAGTTGACGGACAAGCCCGACGAGCAGGCGCAGTTGCGCGCGCGCTCGCTCCCGGTGAACCACCTCGACTACGACTGGTCGCTCAACGCGCTCGGTCGTTGAGGGCCGCACTCGTTGCGCTGCTGGCCTGCGGCGCAGGCAGCTCAGGGCTGGCCGCCGACCTGCTGGCGCCGCTCGTCGGCCCGCAAGGCGCGCCGGTGCCGCCGTGGTATTTCAGCGGGCTGCCGCGGCAGACGAAGCCGTCCACCCGGTTCGACGCGGCCGACGTCGATGGTGTGCGCGTGCTGCGCGTCGAGTCCGACCATGCCTACGGCAATCTGGTGCACCCGCTGCCGCCGGGCACGCCGGCCAGCCCGCTGAGCTGGCGCGCGCGTGTCGACCAGGCCGTGCGCGGTGCCGATCTCACGCGCCGCAGCGGTGAGGACACGGCGCTCAGGGTCTGCGCCCTGTTCGACATGCCGGACACTCGCGTGCCGTTTCTCGAACGGCAGGCGCTGCACATGGCCGAGACCCACCTGGGCGAGCACCTGCCGACGGCGACGCTGTGCTACGTGGCCGACACCACGTTGTCGCCCGGAACCCTGGTCGTGAGCCCGTACACGCGGCGCTTGCGCGGCATCGTCATCGCCACCCGGTCCGACGCCTGGACCGAGGAGCGCCGAGACCTCAGCGCCGACTTCCTGCGCGCGTTCGGCGACGAATCGGGCCAGCAGGTGCCGCCGCTGCTGGCCATCCTCGTCGGGGCCGACACCGACAACACCGGGTCCCACAGCGTCGCGCACGTGGACGCCTTGCGACTGCTGGGGCGATGAGCGCCGTACGGCCGCCCGAAGGCGCTCGCTCCCCCTCGGGGGGACGGGCCGCAGGCCCCAGGGGGCCACAGCGCGCCGTACGGCCGCCCGAAGGCGCTCGCTCCCCCTCGGGGGGACAGGCCGCAGGCCCCAGGGGGTCCGCATGACCCGGCGCGTCCTGCTGCTGGGCGCAGGGCACGCACAGCTGGCGGTGCTCGCGTCGCTGGCACGACAGCGCTTGCCCGGGTCCGAGGTCACGCTGGTCACGACCCACGAGCGCCAGCTCTATTCGGGCATGGTGCCCGGGCTGGTGGCCCGGCGCTTTCAGGTCGACGACACGGTAATCCCGCTTGGGCCGCTCGCGCAGCGCGCAGGCGTTGCATTGCGCCTCGGGCGCGCGGTGTCGGTCGATGCCGACCAGAAAGTCGTGACACTGGCCGACGGTGCGCGCATCGGGTTCGACGTGCTGTCGCTCAACACCGGCCCGGTCCAGGATCGCGATCGCATTGCCGGCGCCCGCGAACACGCGCTGTTCGTGCGTCCGATCGAGCAGTTCGTCGAGTTGTGGCAGCGCACGCGCGAACTGGCCCGCGAGCGGCCGCTTGCGGTGGTTGTGATCGGCAATGGCGCGGCAGGTTTCGAGTTGGCGCTGGCCGTGCGTCATGACCTGGGTCCGCGCGCGAGTGTGGCGCTGATCTCCGATGGTCCGTTGCTGCCGGATTACTCCGAGGCCGTGCGCGAGCGCGGCCTGAGTGCGCTCAAGCGCGCGAACGTGCAGTTGCTGCCCGGTCTGTGCACCGCGGTGAGCGCCCGGCACGTGGAGATCGGCCCGATGCGGGTGGCCTGCAACGTGCCGCTGCTGGCGATCGGCAGCGATGCGCCGGCCTGGCTTGCCGACAGCGGGCTGGCGCTGGACGCGGCGGGTTTCGTGCGCGTGGGCGCGACGCTGCAAAGCGCGAGCCATCCCCATGTGTTCGCGACCGGTGACATCTCGGTGCGGGACGATGTCCAGCGCCCGCGCAGCGGCGTCTATGCCGTGCGCGCCGGCCCGGCGCTGGCGCTGAACCTGCGTCGCTTGGTTGCCGGCGGCGAGCTGCTGCCGCACCGGCCCCCGACGCGCTCGCTCAGTCTGCTGGCCCTGGGCGATGGCCGCGCGATTGCGAGCTGGGGCGAATGGTCGGCGCAGGGCCGGCTCATGGGATGGTGGAAGGACCATATCGATCGGTCCTTCATCGCGAGCTACCGAGTCTCCTGAATCGCATCGCCCGCGCCTGCGCTGCGACGTGCCCGTGCATGCGCGCCGCGCCGCAGTGGCGCGGCCGGCGCCGCGATCGACACGCCCGGCTGCGTCTGGCCGAGCCTGGATCGCGTCGTCGTCAGGTCTCGAAGAAGTAGCGTTTCAAGCCGGCGAGCACCATCTCCACGGCGATGGCGGTCAGCACCAGGCCCATCAGCTTCTCGATCGCGCTGACCATCGAGTCGCCGATCCACTGGCGGATGCGATCGGCCGCGAGCAGCACCACCGCGCTCACGGCCATCGCGACCGTGAGCGCGCCGATCCAGTGCCACAGGCGCTCGGGCTGGCGCGACGCCAGCAGCAACACCGTGGCCATCGCCGACGGTCCGGCCAGCAGCGGCACCGCGAGCGGGAAGATCAGCGGTTCACGCCCCGAGCCCTCGGCGGAGTAGACCTCGTCGCCGGACGCGAAGATCATGCGCATCGCGATCACGAGCAGGATCACGCCGCCGGCCACCTCGAGCGAGCGTTCCGACAGCCGCATCAGCGACAGGAACGCCTGGCCCGTGAGCATGAAGGCGAGCAGCACGCCGAAGGCGAGGGCCGTCTCGCGCAACGCCACGCGCGTGCGCCGCGCGGGCTCGACCGGCCGCATGACCGAGATGAAGATCGGCAGGCTGCCGAACGGATCGAGCACCAGCAGCAGCAGCACCAGCGCCGACAGGAAGTTGTGGTCCATGGGAATGCGATTGTCGTCGGCTGCGCCGGCGGACCCCCTGCGCGGCCCGTTTCGCCGCCCGGCGACCGCACGGATCCGCCCCGGTCGTGACGATACACACGGTAACTGCGCAGGCGGCACTTGGCGCGCTGCCATGAGGCGCCACAAAATGAGGCGAGAGCGTGCCTTCGCGCGCGAGCTGTCCCTCACATGTCGAACGACCCCTCCGAGTTCCGCCCCTCAGCATCCGGCGTGATCGAGTTCGAATCGGTCGCACTGCCGCCTGTCGTTGCGAAGCAGCCGCAAGCGGCGCCTGTCGACGACAGCCTGGACATGGACCCGCTGTCAATGGTCTTCGGCCAGAAGAAGGGCAGCAAGGCGCCCGCCGGCGAGCACATGCTGGCCGGCACCACGATCGACTGGTTCGTGGCCCTGCCCTCAGCGGCGCGGCCCAAGGGCCTGTGCGAACGCTATCCCCATGTGGCCAACCGCCTGGCAAACAGCTGGACCGATCTGGCCCGGACCGTGCAGCAGTTGGAGACCCTGGCCGCCGATGCCCGCTGGGGCACCGCCGGTTTCCCCGGCCAGATCCAGGCCGAACTGCAGCGCATGCTGCAGCATCTGGGCGCCGCGCAGCCCGCGAACTAAAGCCTGTTCACGCTACCGTCAGCCGCGGGGGTGGTGCTGCGCGTGCAGGGTGCGCAGGCGCTCGCGCGCCACATGCGTGTAGATCGTCGTCGTCGAGATGTCGGCGTGGCCGAGCAGCATCTGCACCGCGCGCAGGTCGGCACCATGGTTGATCAGATGCGTCGCGAAGGCGTGGCGCAAGGTGTGCGGTGACAGCGGTGCGGTGATGCCTGCCTTCAACGCATGCGCCTTGATCAACTTCCAGAACATCTGCCGCGTCATCGCGCCGCCGCGCGCCGTGACGAACAGCGCCTCGCTCGACTGGCCGGCGAGGATTGCGCCACGTGCGTCGGCGATGTAACGCTGCAGCCAGCGGTGTGCCTCCTCGCCGAAGGGCACGAGGCGCTCCTTGCCGCCCTTGCCGGTGACGCGAAGGCAGCCCTCGGCCAGGCCCACCTGGACCGTCTTGAGCGTCACCAGCTCCGACACGCGCAGCCCACAGGCATACAGCAGTTCCAGCATCGCGCGGTCGCGCAGCCCCAGCGGCTGCTCGACGTCAGACGCGGCCAGCAGCGCCTCGACCTGCGCTTCGCTCAGAGTCTTGGGCACGCGCAGCGGCTGCCTGGCATTGCGCAGGCGCATCGTCGGGTCGGCCTCGATCAGCCTTTCACGCAACGCCCATCGGAAGAAGCGCTTGAACACCGTGAGGCGCCGGTTCGCGCTAGTCGCACGCGAGGCCGCGTGGCGCTCGGCTGCGTAGGCCAGCAGGTCGCTCTCGCGGGTGGCCTCGATCGACGCGCCGCGCTGCGTGTCGAGCCAGGTGGCATACAGCGTCAGGTCGCGCCGGTAGGCCGCCAGCGAATTCGCGGCCAGACCGTCCTCGATCCACAGGGCATCGATGAAGCGGTCGATCGCTGGCGCGTCGCCCAGCGGCCGCCGCGGAACCGGCTTGGCCGGTCCGCTGGCGGCTCCCCCCCGGGGGGGAGCGCGGAACGCGCTTCGAGGGGGAGTCAATCCAGCGTCAGTTTCTGCTGCGCGACGACCTTCTTGTAGACATCGAACTCGGCGGCGATCTGCTGGGCGAACTGCTCGGGGGTGTTCAGGATCATCAGCGAGCCGGTGTCCTCGATGCGCTTGCGCACGTCAGGCAGCTCCGCGGTCTTCTTGATCGCCGCGGCGACCTTGTCGACCACGTCCTTGGGCAGACCCTTGGGGCCAAGCACGCCGTAGTAGGCCATGCGATTCACCGGTTCCAGGCCCACTTCCTTGAAGGTCGGCACGTTGGGCAGCACCGCCAGACGCTGCGGCGCGGCCACCACGATCGGCACCAGGCGCCCGTCCTTGATGAAAGGCAGCGCCGAGGGCATGTTGTCGAAGATGATCGGCACCTGGCCGGCCACAGTGTCGTTGAGCGCCGGGCCCGCGCCGCGGTACGGGATGTGGGTGATGAAGGTGCCCGACAGGCTCTTGTAGAGCTCCATCTGGAGGTGGCCGATGCCGCCGGTGCCCGAACTCGCGAAGCTGTACTTGCCCGGATTCTTCTTGATCACCTCGAGGAAGGTCTTGTAGTCCTTGGCCGGGAAGCTCGGGTGCACCGCGATCACGTTCGGCGTCGCGGCAACGTTGATGATCGGCGTGAAGTCCTTGGTCGGGTCGTAGCCGATCTTGGCGTTGATCGCCGGGTTGGCCGCGGTGGTGCTCACGGTGGCCATGCCCAGCACGTAGCCGTCGGCCGGCGCGCGGATCACTTCGAGCGCGCCGATCGAGCCACCGCCGCCGGCCTTGTTCTCGACCACCAGGGTCTGGCCCAGTGCGGCACTGGCCTTCTCCGACACGACACGCGCCACGATGTCGGTCGTGCCGCCGGGAGCGAACGGCACGATCAGCCGCACCGGCTTGGCCGGGTAGGTCTGGGCGACTGCCAATGGCGCCAGGGTCAGGCCGGCCAGCACGGCCGCGACCAGGGTTCTGCGTTGCGTGGACATGGGTCTCCTCGTTGGGGGTGGGTTCAGGGAACGTGCCGAATCATCGCAGGGCGCGCTCTCAGCCTACCGGGCCGCCGAGCAAGCCTGCTTTGAGTTCAAGGTCGACGGGCTTGTCGCCGAGGAAGCAGCTCAGCAGCGCGGCGTACAGATCCGCACCCGCGATCGGCTCGCCGCGCGGCTTGTCGTTGTACGTCAGCAGCAGCCCGGCATCGGGCAGGTAGTCGAGGTCGACGATGTCGTTCTTCCTCAGCTTGCCCAGTGACCGCACGATCGTGTCGAAACGCCCCATGCGTTCGGTCAGGCCCGGCCGTTCGGAAGGCGGCGTGTTGCGATCCACGCCCTTGTGGAACGCCTTGACGAACTCCTCGGCGTCGACGCCCAGCGCCATCACCAGTCGCAAGCGCTTGGCGCCCCGTTGCTCGTAGACCTGGGCCGGTGTGGTGGCCTTGCGCGGCAGGTACAGGCCCGCCGCATAGCCCCGCAGCCACGCCACGGCTCGCCAGCCCACGCCGTTGAGCTGCAACGGCGTGCCTGCCAAGGTGATGTCGCCGACGAAGGTGATGCCCTCGGTGGTGATCGATCGGGTGGCCCGCGCGGGCCACGCCAGCGCGAGCAGCGGCAGGCACAGCAGGGTGCGGCGGGAGAAGGCTCGGGACGTCATGGGTTTGCGTGGGGGCGTGGTCCAGCGACAACGCGCGGCACCGCCGCGCGGACGACGAACGGCTCAAAGATCATGCCGCGAGAGCGCCCAATCGATGTGCTCGATCACCAGGGCGTCGGCCTGTGCGCGAGCCGCCTCGAGCCGCTCGCCGATGGTCGCGGCGCCAGTGTCGCGCCGGGCGTTGCCCAGCGCGACGGCGAGGTTGCGCCGCCAGCGCTGCCAGCCAATGCGGCGGATCGCGCTGCCCTCGGTACGGCGCAGGAACTCCGGTTCGCTCCAGGCCCAGAGCTCGAGCAGGGTCGGATGGTCGAGTCCTTCGCGCGGATCGAAGTCCGGCAAGGCGCTGCGCCGCGCGTACTTGTTCCAGGGGCAGGCGAGCTGGCAGTCGTCGCAACCGTAGATGCGGTTGCCCACCGAGGCGCGCAGCTCCAGCGGAATCGGCCCGTCGTGCTCGATCGTCAGGTACGAGATGCAGCGCCGAGCGTCGAGCCGATACGGCGCCACGATCGCGCGCGTCGGACAGGTGTCGATGCAGGCGCGGCAGCTGCCGCAGTGCGCCTCGGCCGGCGCGCTCGCGGGCAGTGCCAGGTCGACGAACAGCTCGCCGAGAAAGTACATCGAGCCCGCGTCGCGCGACAACACGAGGGTGTGCTTGCCGCGCCAGCCCAGGCCGCTGCGCACCGCGAGCTCGGCTTCGAGCACCGGTGCCGAATCGGTGAAGACGCGGTGGCCGAAGGGGCCAATGTCGTCAACCAGGCGGCTGGCCAACGCCTGCAGTCGATGGCGCAGGACCTTGTGGTAGTCGCGGCCTCGCGCGTAAAGCGACAGCGTCGCCGCACCGGGGTCCGCGAGGCGCCGCCACTCGATCGCCTGCCACTGCCCGGGCGCCTCGCGCGGCAGGTAGTCCATGCACGCCGTGATCACCGACACCGTGCCGGGGACCAGCTCGGCCGGTCGCGCGCGCTTCATGCCGTGGTGCGCCATGTAGTGCATCGAACCGTGGAAGCCCGCATCGAGCCAGGCCTGCAGCCCCGGCTCGGCGGAGGACAGGTCGACGCCAGCCACGCCGATCTGGGAGAATCCAAGCTCCTTCGCCCACGCGCGCAGGCGCTTGACCAGCGCGGCGCCGTCGATCGACGAAGCATGGCTTTGGCGCAGCATCCCGCGATTCTAGGAACCCGCACCCTCCACTGGCCCGACGAGGCAGCTTGCGCGGCCTTCGCCGCGCGGCTCGCATCGGCGCCAACGCTGTTCCCGTCGAGCTTCATCGCCCTGGACGGGCCGCTGGGCGCAGGCAAGACGACTTTCGTGCGCCACCTGCTGCGTGCGCTGGGCGTCAGGGGCCGCATCAAGAGCCCGACCTATGCCGTGATGGAACCCTACGAGATCGACGGCCGCGCGGTCTCGCATTTCGATTTCTACCGGTTCGGCGACCCGCGTGAATGGGTCGATGCAGGCTTTCGCGACCTGTTTGCCGCGCCCGGCCTGAAACTCGCGGAGTGGCCCGACAACGCCGCGGCGATGTTGCCGCTTGCCGATCTGCGCCTGCAGATCGAGCCGCTGGCCGACGAGACACGCCACGTGACGGTGCACGCATTCACGCCGCACGGCGTTGAGCTGCTCGCATCGCCATGACCCGAGCCACCCGCCGCACCGCCCTGCGCGTCGGCAGCCTCGTGCTGCTGCTGCAACGCCCACTGCTGGCTTTCGGCGCCGAGATCGTCGCAGTGCGTGTCTGGCCCGCGGCCGACTACACGCGCGTGACGATCGAGTCCGACGCCGCGTTGACGACACGACACTCGCTCGTCGCCGGCCCCGACCGGCTGGTGATCGACATCGACGGGCTCGAGCTCAGCCCGCAACTGCGCGAGCTGGTGGGCAAGGTGCGTGGCGACGATCCCTACATCGCCGGCGTGCGCGTCGGGCAGAACCAGCCGCGTGTCGTGCGACTGGTGATCGACCTGAAGCAGCCTGCCGCGCCGCAGGTCTTCACGCTCGCGCCGGTGGCGGCCTACAGGCACCGCCTGGTGTTCGATCTGTACCCGAGCGAGGCGCGCGACCCGCTTCTCGAACTGATCCGCGACAAGGAACGCGCCGAGCGCGAGGCCGCCGGCGCGGTGCGCGACGCGCTCGGCGAGTTCATCGGCAAGGTCGACAACGGCCAGGCCGCCAGGAAGCCGGCAGCCGCGGCATCGGTGCCGGTGACGCCACCGCTGACGAGCGCCTCGGCGCCGGCCGTGGCGACCGCGGGGCAGACAGCGGTGCCCAGGCCGCCGTCGCCCGAGACCGTACGCCGCGTCGAGCGCCTGGTCATCGTCGCGCTCGATCCCGGGCATGGCGGCGAGGACCCGGGCGCGATCGGGCCCCGCGGCCTGAAGGAGAAGGACGTCGTGCTGCAGGTCGCGCTCGCGCTGCGCGAGCGGCTGAACGCGCAGCCGGGCATGCGTGCCTTCCTGACGCGCGACGCCGACTTCTACGTGCCGCTGGCCGATCGGGTGCGCAAGGCGCGCCGGGTGCAGGCCGATCTGTTCGTCTCGATCCATGCCGACGCCTTCATCAACCGCTCGGCGCGCGGCGCCAGCGTGTTCGCGCTGTCCGAACGAGGCGCCACGAGCACGGCGGCTCGCTGGCTCGCGGACAAGGAGAACGCGGCCGACGTCGTGGGCGGCGTCAACGTCAAGGTAGGCAAGGACGTGCACGTGCTGCGCACCCTGCTCGACATGAGCACCACGGCGCAGGTCAAGGACAGCCTGCGCGTGGGCGGCGAGGTGCTGAGCCAGCTCGACCGCGTCGGCCGGCTGCACAAGCCGCGCGTCGAGCAGGCCGGTTTCGCGGTGCTCAAGGCGCCGGACATCCCGAGCATCCTGGTCGAGACGGCCTTCATCTCCAATCCGGAAGAGGAGGCCCAGCTCGCCGACCCTGACTACCGCAAGCGGCTGGTCGATGCGATGCTCGCCGGCATCAGGCGGTACTTCGCGAAGAACCCGCCATTGGCCAGGAACCGCCAGCTCTGACGGACGGCACCGGTCGCCGGACCCGTTCCGCGCGCCGCGTGCGCATGCGTGAACATTGCGCGGCCGGTGCGGGTTGTGTCGCCACCGGTGTGAGAATGTGTCAAATGCACAGTAAAATGCAGACACGATGCGCGCCCCGAGCCCGAAGACCGCCCCCGACGAAGCGCTGCAGCGCGCGGTGACGCAGCTGCTCGCACCGCTGGCGCGCCTGGCTGTCGCGCGGGGCCTGAAGTTCCCCGAGATCAAGGAGCTGCTCAAGCAGGCCTTCGTGCATGCCGCGCTCGAGTCCGACGCGGCGCCGTCCGCGCCCAACGTCAGCCGCGTGGCGACCGCCACGGGCCTCACCCGGCGCGAAGTGACGCGCCTGTCGCTGCAACAGCCACCGGCTCGGGCCAACCGTTCGTCACCGGCGACACAGTTGTTCACAAGATGGCAGGCGGATCGCAAGCTGCGCGACCGTCGTGGACGTCCGCGCGTGTTGCCACGGCAAGGCCCGGCGCCAAGCTTCGAGGCACTGGCCCGCGCCATCACGCGCGACGTGCACCCGCGGCGCCTGCTCGACGAGCTGGTACGGCTCGAGTTGGTCGCGCACGACCCCGCGTCCGACACCGTGAGGCTGCTGGAGCAGGCCTTCGTGCCACGCGGCGACATGACCCGCATGCTCGGCTTCGTCGGCGACAACGTCGGCGACCACCTGGCGGCCAGCGTGGGCAACGTGCTCGGCGATAAGCGCAAGCACTTCGAACAGGCGGTGTTCGCCGATGAGCTGTCGGAAGCATCGGTCGACGCCGCCAAGAAACTCATCAACGCGCAGTGGCGCGCGCTGATGGCTGCCCTGGTGCCTGAACTCGAAGACCTCCGGCTGGCCGACCGCCGGGCCGCCGGTCACGGTGGCGCACCGCCCCCGAGGCATCGTCTGCGCGTGGGCCTGTACTCCTTCGACGAGGCGGCCAGAAGCGGTGAAGGCGGGGAGCAATGACATGAATCACGCAAGCGGATCCGGTCCGAACCGCCGAGAATGGCTGGTCGCTGCGCTGGCGACGCTGGGCGGGTGCGGCGGCGTCGACAGCGGAGGCACGGGGACCGGCAACATGCCGACCCTCGCCGTGGGCGCGATCACCGGCTTCGGATCGATCATCGTCAACAGCGTGCGCTTCGACGACACGCTCGCGCTGGTGGACGGCGAAGACGAACGAGCTCGCACGCGCGCCGATTTGCGGCTGGGCATGCGCACCGAGATCGTCGCTTCCGCAGTGACGGTCGTCGCCGGCATCTCCAGCGCGGCGGCGACGTCGATCCGCATCCGCAGCGAACTCGAGGGCCCGGTGGAGTCGATCGACACCCAGCAAGGCACGCTCGACGTGCTCGGCCAGACCGTGTTCATCGTCGGCACGACGGTGCTGGACATCGGCGCAGGGCCGCTGGCGGCAGGCGCGCTGGTGGAGATCCACGCGACGCGCGACCTGGCGCTGGGGCGCTACGTCGCCTCGCGCATCGAACGGCGTGCGTCGCTGCCGGTGTACAAGATCCGTGGTGTCGTCGGGGCACTGGACCTCAACGGCCGCACGATCGACATCGGCCGCCTTCGCATCTCCTGGGCCGCGGCGGCGCCGCCGGATCCGGCGACGGCATTGGCGCCGGGCAGGCCGCTGCGCGTGACGCTTGCCGCTGCATCCGGCCCCGGCCCCTCGCAAGCCCTGGCGATCGCCCGGGACACGATCGCGCTGGACGACCGCGATTCTTTCGCGATCGAGGGGCGCATCACGGCCCTGACGTCTCTGACGGATTTCGCAGTCGACGGCATCCCGGTGGACGCGCGTGGGGCCGGATTCGAAGGCGGTGCGACCGGCATCACGCCGGGCGCCAAGGTCGACGTCAAGGGCAGCCTGCGCGGTGGCGTCCTGCTCGCCAACGAAGTCGAGGTCGAGGATGACGAAGGCACCGCCGAGTCGTTCGAACTCAACGGCACGATCGAATCGGTCGATGCGCCGGCCATGCGCTTCGTCGTGCGTGGCGTGACCGTGATGTGGAGTTCGAACACGGCCTTCGAGGACGGCAGCGCCGCCGGCGATCTCGTCACGGGCCGGCGCGTCGAGGTGCGTGGCCGGCTGTCGAACGACAGGCTGACGCTCGACGCGACGCGCATCCACGTCGAGCGCTGATCCGCGCTCGCAGCGGCGCGCCCGCGCGGCAACGACCCGCGCGATTCAGGGGTTCCACACGTCCGGACACAAGTCGTCGCAGCGCGGCCTCGATCGGGCGTGATATTGTGCGTGTGTCAATTGCACATCAATGATCCATGATGTCGGTCGGCCGCACGAGGGCCCGAGCGGGCGTCGGTTCAATCCCCGAGCGGGAATCCGTCACGCTGCCCCACGCTTTGCCCGGCCATCTCGAGAGTCGTTCGATCTGCAGCCAGTTCTTCGGTACACCATGCCCCCGTCGCGCCACCGCCCATGAATGCCGAGGCCATCACCGCAGATTCGGTCGACCCGCCAGGCGCCCGGCAAGGCGCGCCGCGCGGCCGCGCGGCGCAGCGCGGCGCGACGGCGAATCGCCGCCGACCCGAGCGCGGCGACCTGTTTCTCTATCTGCTGCTGGCCGCGCTGATCGCGGCCGCCTGGCAGATCAGCCGCCTGAAGTGGTTCAAGTCGGGCGACGACCTCAGTTACTGGATCGCCGTGGCCGGGGGCACGATGATGCTGGCGCTGTTCAGCTACCCGCTGCGCAAGTACGTGCGCTTCATGCAGGGGCTCGGCAAGGTGAAGTGGTGGTTCTGGATCCACCTGTTCCTCGGCATCGCCGGGCCGTGGTTGATCCTCGTGCACTCGACCTTCCACGTGGGCTCGCTCAACGCCGGGGTGGCGCTGTACAGCATGTGCATCGTCGTGGCCAGTGGCGTGATCGGGCGCTTCATCTACGTGCGCGTTCACCGCGGACTCGACGGGCAACGCATGTCGCTGGCCGAACTGCGCGAGCGCGCCGGACTGGTCGAGAGCGATGCGCGCTCGCGTCTGCATTTCGCGCCCAAGGTCGAAGCCGCGCTGCTGGCCTTCGAGCAGCACGAACTCCAGGCCAAGCCCAACTGGCCGACCCATCTGCGCCAGGTCACGTTGCTGCCGCTGCAGCAGCTGCTCGCCTACTGGCGCTGCGTCGCCGAGGTGCGCCAGCGTCTGCGCCAGTTGGCCATCGGCTTGCAGTGGAGCGAACAGGAGACTCTGCGGCGCGAGCGGCGCGCGCGCAAGCTGATCGAGCGCTACCTGGATGCCATCGTGCGTGTGGCGCAGTACACCGCCTATGAGCGCGTCTTCGCGCTCTGGCACCTCGCGCACCTGCCCTTCGTCTACCTGCTGGTGATCAGCGCCGTCGTGCACGTGATCGCCGTGCACGCCTATTGAGGGCTGGATTGACGCCGTGGGCCTTGCGACTGCGACGGTGGGTCAGGGCGGTGCTTTGGATCACCCTGCTCGGCGCCGCGGGTGCCGCTTCGGCACAGGGCCTCGAGTCGGTGCTGCGCCCCGGAGACCTGATCGGCGGCCACGCCAAGTGGGAAGAGGACTGCACCAAGTGCCATGTGCGTTTCGATCGCGCCGCGCAGGACCGGCTTTGCGCCGACTGCCACAAGGAAGTGGGGCAGGACATGCGTGATCGCACCGGGTACCACGGGCGGCTGAAGCCGCAGGCCTGCCGCAGCTGCCACACCGATCACAAGGGTCGTTCGGCACGCATCGTGGATCTCGACCCCCAGCGTTTCGACCACACGCTGACCGATTACGTGCTGCGCGGCAAGCATGCCAGGGTCGAGTGCGACAAGTGCCACCTGCCGAAACAGAAGTATCGGCAGGCCCCCGCGGAGTGCAACGCGTGCCACCGCAAGGACGACGTGCACAAGGGGTCCCTGGGCCCGAACTGCGCGGACTGCCATACCGAGACCGACTGGAAAGAGGCGAAGTTCGACCACGACAAGACGCGCTTCGTGCTGCGCGACAAGCACGCCGCGGCGCAGTGCACCGCCTGCCACAAGAAGGGCAGCGACTACAAGGAAGCGCCACGCACCTGCATCGGCTGCCACCGCAAGGAGGACGAGGGTCCCAAGGGCCACAAGGGCCTGTACGGCGAACGCTGCGACAGCTGCCACGGCGCCAAGGCGTGGAAGCCGTCGACTTTCAACCACGATACCGACACGAAGTACGCGCTGCGCGGCAAGCACCGAGCCACCAAGTGCGCCGACTGCCACACGGGCCACCTGTACCGCGACAAGATCGGCAGCGCCTGCATCGACTGCCACAGGAAGGACGACGACGGACCCAAGGGCCACAAAGGCAGTCTCGGTCGCGACTGCGCCGCCTGCCACGTCGAAGGCGGCTGGAAGGAGAAGGCCCGCTTCGACCATGACCGCACGCAATTCCCGCTGCTGGGCAGGCACGCCGACACCAAGTGCGCCGACTGCCACAAGAGCACCAACTACAAGGAAGCGCCCAAAGACTGCATCGGCTGCCACAGGAAGGACGACAAGCACGAGGCGACGCTGGGCACCCAGTGCGAGAGCTGCCACAACGAGCGCGACTGGAAGAACCTGACGCGCTTCGACCACGACCGCACGCGCTTTGGGCTGCGCAACGCCCACGCGGCCAAGACGGTGGCCTGCAAGGCCTGCCACGCCGACCTGAAGCACTACCGCGACACGTCGACGGAGTGCTACGCCTGCCACAGGAAGGACGACAAGCACGAAGGGCAGCAGGGCAAGAAGTGCGAGAGCTGCCACGGCGATCGCGACTGGAAGGTCTCGAGCTTCGACCACCGCCTGTCGCGCTTCGCGCTGCTGGGCAAACACGTCAGCGTCAAGTGCGCCGATTGCCACAAAACGCCGCGCTTCAAGGACGCGCCGCGCGACTGCTTCGCCTGCCACAAGAAGGACGACAAACACCAGCTCAAGTTCGGCACGGCCTGCGAGAGTTGCCACAACGCGCGCGCCTGGGGCATCTGGGACTACGACCACGCGCGGCGCGCGAAATACGCACTCGACGGCGCGCACGCCAAGTTGGCCTGCGAGGCCTGCCACACCCGGCCCGCGCCGGCGGGCAAGGCCGCGGCCGAGGTGGGCAACACCTGCGTGGCCTGCCATCGCCGCGACGACACGCATGACGGCGCGTTCGGGCCGATGTGCGAGCAATGCCATGTCACGACGCGCTGGAAGCAGATCAAGCAGCGCGTCGGATCCAAGGACGACCCCGTCGGGCTGTGGATCGCCGCGCTGGGACATGCGAGCCACCGACCCGGTGACATCGCAGGAAGGGAGCGGCCATGAACAACAACCTCGTCAGGTTCCTCAGAAGGTGGTGGCAGCACGTCGGTGCAGGCATTGCGGTGCTGCTGCTGGCTGCCGCCGGCGCGACGTCGCTCGCGCAGGGCGCCGGCAACAAGGACTTCGACCATCTGCAGACCGGCTTCGCGCTGACCGGCCGCCACGTCCAGGTGCGCTGCGAGTCGTGCCACCAGAACGGCATCTTGAAGGGCACGCCGCGCGAGTGCGCTTCCTGCCATCTGTCGGGCCAGCGCTTCGCGCGTGGCAACGTCGTGATGCCGCAGCAGCACGTGCCCACGCAGGCCGCTTGCGACACCTGCCACACGACGCGCGCATTCCTGGGTGCGCGCTTCAATCATGCTGGCGTCACCCCGGGTACCTGCCAGACCTGCCACAACGGCACGCTCAGTTCGGGCAAGCCCGCCAGCCACGTCCTCACGAGCGCCTCGTGCGACAGCTGCCACCGCACCACGGCGTGGTCGCCCGCGGCCGGTTTCGACCATACCGGCGTGGTGGCCGGCACCTGCGCCACGTGTCACGGCGCCGGGCGCGCGACGGGCAAGTCGGCGCAGCACATGCCGACCAATGCGAACCAGTCCTGCGACGACTGCCACCGCGGCTTCAGCGCCTGGCGCCCAACCACCTGGAATCACTCGCAGATGGCGGTCACCGCGCAGTGCGCGTCGTGCCACACCGGCGCCTATCCGCCGGCCGACGGGCGGCCGAGCAACCACATCCCGTACGCGTCGGTGGCGGCGGCCACCTCCGCCAACTGCGACAGCTGCCACAAGGGCAGCTTCAGCACCTGGAGCAACGGACGCTTCCACGCCAACTTCACGGTGGCCAGCGGCTGCAGCGGCTGTCACAACGGCTCGTACCTCAACGCGGTGGGCAAGCCCAACACGCCGGTGCACAACAGCAGCGGCGTGAACACCTGCGAGAGCTGCCACAGCACGGCAGGCTGGGCCGGCGCGCGCGTCGACCACAGCACGTTCAACGCATCGACGAACTGCACCAACTGCCACAACGGCACCACGGCCACCGGTCGATCCAACAACCACATGCCCACCGGCAGCACGAGCTGCTTCGCGTGCCACAACGTCAGTCCGTCGGGATGGACACCGACCAAGTGGACCCACGTGCAAATGACGGTGGCCAATGCCTGCGCAAGCTGCCACACCGGAACCTATCCGCCGGCCGACGGACGGCCAAACAACCACATCCCCTATCAGAGCGTGGCCGTCACCGCCTCGGCCAACTGCGACGGCTGCCACAAGGGCAGCACCACGACCTGGGCCAACGGCAGGCTGCACAGCAACTACACCATTGCCACCGGCTGCGCGAGCTGCCACAACGGCAGCTACCTCAACGCCGTGGGCAAACCCGCCACGCCCGTGCACAACGGCGTGACCGCCTGCGAGAGCTGCCACAACACGTCCGGATGGGCCGGCGCGCGCGTCGACCACAGCACCTTCACCGCCGCGACGAACTGCGCCAACTGCCACAACGGCACCACGGCCAGCGGGCGGCCCGGCAACCACATCCCCACCGGCAGCACGAGCTGCTTCTCGTGCCACAACGTCAGCCCGGCCGGCTGGCGGCCCACCAAGTGGACCCACACGCAGATGACGGTGACCAACGCCTGCGCAAGCTGCCACACGGGCACCTACCCACCCGCCGACGGCCGCCCGAGCAACCACATTCCCTACCAGAGCGTCGCGGTCACCGCGGCGGCCAATTGCGACGGCTGCCACAAGGGCAGCACCACGACCTGGGCCAACGGCAAGCTGCACATCAACTACGCGATCGCCACCGGTTGCACGAGCTGCCACAACGGTGCCTACCTCAACGCGGTGGGCAAGCCCAACAACGCGACGCATGCCAGCGTGACCGGCAACTGCGAGAGCTGCCACAAGTCGACCACCACCTGGGCCGGCGCGCGCACCGATCACAGCACCTTTACCGCCGCGACGGTGTGCACGACCTGCCACAACGGCAGCACGGCCACCGGCAAGACCGCCAACCACATCCCGACCACGGTCAACTGCTTCTCCTGCCACAACCTCAGCCCGGCGCTGTGGACGCCGACCAAGTGGAACCACACGCAGGTGACCGTGGCCAATGCCTGCGCCAGCTGCCACAGCGGTGCCTACCCGCCGGCCGACGGGCGGCCAGCCAACCACATCCCCTACCAGGCGGTGGCGATCACCGCGGCAGCCAACTGCGACGGCTGCCACCGCGGCAGCACCACCAGCTGGGCCAATGGCCGGCTGCACACGTACTACAGCATCGCCACCGGCTGCTCGAGCTGCCACACGGGCAGCTATCTCAACGCGGTGGGCAAGCCCAACACGCCCACGCACGCGACCGTCACCGGCAACTGCGAGAGCTGCCACCGCTCGACCACCAGCTGGCTGACGGTGACCTTCGCGCACTCGCTGGCCAACGCGGTCGGCACGGGCACTTGCGACACCTGCCACAACGGGTCCACGGCGCGTGGCAAGCCGGCCACCCACATCCCGATCCCCGCCGGCGCCGCGCGCTGCGATTCGTGCCACCGCTCGCAGGCAAGCTGGACGACCTCGGTGACGATGAGCCACGCCGTGGTGACTACCGCGCAATGCAAGACCTGCCACAACGGCAGCTACCTGAGTGCAGGCACCCAGGGCGCGCTGGCCAAACCGACCAACCACATTCCCGAAGTCCAACTGCTCAACGGCGCGCTGATGGACTGCAACGCCTGCCACACGAGCACGACGAGCTGGCCCACGATGACGATGAACCACAACTCCAGCCAGGGCAGCGGCGCGGGGTGGTGCAAGGCCTGCCACACCAGCGGCCAGAACTACCTCGGGAACATAGACCGGATGTCGCTCAACCACCGCAACGTGACACCCACTCCGACGGACTGCTCGCAGTCGAATTGCCATCGGCCACTGGGTCGATTCGGCACCCCCTACCGCGCATGGAACTGATGCGACGGAAAGCCCCTGGTGGGGATGGCCGATCGAACAGCCGCACAGGAAAGGCCCCAACAGAACAATGAACCCCTTCTTTCGTCTCACCCTGGTGGCCTGCGCGGCATGTGGCATGGCCGCCTCCGCACAGGCGCAGATGCTCGACCAGTTCGACGTGCGCCGCGAAGGCAACGACGTGGTGCTACAGCTTCGCTTCGCCACCGAGATCCAGTTCCAGCGTTCGGTGACCACGCGCGCCGGCGACCTGACGCTGATCTCGTACACGCTGCTCACGACGACGAACGCCCAGATCCAGGCCACGCAGGGAATGCAGCTGGGCCGCGCGCAGGGTCTGCCGCGCCTGACGCTCACCGACGAGGCCGTCGGCGGCGAGCGCACGCGCCGGCTCGTGCTCCGCACCGACGACGCGACGCGGCCGGACGTGCGCGCCGGAGCCGGCAACCGCAGCATCGAGATCGTGCTGCGTGGCGCTGCTGCTGCGGCGGCGGCGACGGCGCCACGCACGGCCGCGCCGGTGCGCGAGGTGACGCCGGCCACGCTGCCGGCGCAGGACCGTCGCTTCGTGATCCTGATGCAGTCGGCCAGCGACGCCAACGCGATGGCGTCGACGCCCGTGCCGCGCAGCCTGCAGCAGTACGAGGTGTTCACGCGCGAGCGCATGGTCGATGGCGTGCGCCGATTCGAGATGCTGCTCGGCTACTTCACCAATCGCACGCAGGCCGAGGCCGTACTGCGCCAGCTGTCGGCCTTCCCGCAGGCGGCGATCGTCGCGACCGACACTCCGGAACCTGCGCCGGCGGCGGCCCTCGCGCCCCCGGCCACATCGCCTGCGCCTGCGCCAACGACCGGCGCGGCCACGCCGCTCGCCAGCCCGCCACCCGCGCCCGCCGTCGCGCCTGCACCGCCGGTGGCACCACCCGTGGCACCGCCCGCCGTGCCGGTGGTGCCTGCAGCGCCGCTGGCGCCCGCGCCCGCGGTGGCCGAGGTCGCGCCCATGGCGCCTGCCGAGATCGAAGCCAAGGCCGACGCCCTGCTCGCCAGCGCGCGGGCGGCGATGGAGCAACAGGATCCGGCTGCGGCGATCGCGGCACTCAACGAATTGCTGAACCTGCCGTCGAACCGCCGGACGCAAGACGCGCAGGAGCTGGTGGGTGTCGCACGCGCGAAGGCCGGCGACGCGGCGCGCGCGCGCATCGAGTTCGAGACCTACTTGCAGCTGTACCCGCAGGGCGAAGGCAGCGACCGCGTGCGGCGTGAACTGGCGGCACTGCCCGCGCCCGTCGCGCCGTCGGCCGCCGCCCCGGCTCGGCCCGCCGTCGAGACGACGGTCACCGGCTCGGCATCGATGACGTACTTCGGCGGCAACGGGCAGGTGCGCAGCCAGGACTTCAAGGACTCGCCGATCGCCGGCCTGCCGCAGGTCGCAGGTGATCCACTGTTCACGTCGGACAAGGCGCGCCAGGTCTTCAACGACGTCGACCTCACGTGGCGCCAGCGCAGTGCCGAGAACGACTTGCGCTTCGTGTTCCGCGATTCGTACACCACCGACCTCGAGCGCAACGACAAGAGCAAGAACCGGCTGTCCGCGCTGTACGTCGACTACAGGTCGCTGAGCGGCGGCTACGCTGTGCGCCTCGGGCGCCAGTCGCCCACCGGCGGCGGCGTGATGGGCCGCTTCGACGGCATCTCGGGCAACCTCGTGCTGCGCCCCAAGCTCAAGCTCGGGGCCGTGGCCGGCGAGCCCACCGACAGGTTCTTCGACTCGAAGCGCCGCTTCTACGGCGCGTCCCTCGACGCGGACGGCCTGCTGCCGAACTTCGGTGCCGCCGTGTACGCGATCGAGCAGCGCATCGACAGCGAGATCGATCGCCGCGCGGTCGGCCTGGAGATGCGCTACTTCAGGAGCGGCACCTCGGTGTTCTCGCAGTTCGACTACGACACGCTGATCAGGGGGCTGAACATCGCCACGGTGCAGGGCACCGTGGTCACGGACGACAACACGGTGTTCAACGCCCTGTACGACCGGCGCGCGCTGACGATGCTGACGCTGGGCAACTCGCTCACGTTCGAGGACCCGGCCAACCCCGGCGTGCTGGCCACGCGGATCGCCGACAAGCTCGCGACGACGACGCTGGAGGCGCTGCGTGACCAGATCAAGCGCATCACGCCGTTCATCACGCAAGCCCAGCTCGGCGTCACCAAGCCGCTGGACAAGACGTGGCAGGTCGGCGCAAGCGCACAGCTGACCAAGACCGGAGCGATCCCGCCGGTACCCGAGGTGGCCGGCTTCGAGAACGGCAGACCGGCCACCGGCAACATCTACAGCGCCAGCGCGCAACTGATCGGCCTGAACCTGTACTCGCAGCGCGACACCCATGTGTTCTCGACCACGGGCATCAAGAGCCCGAGCCTCAAGGGGGTTCTCGTCTCGTACAACAACTCGTCGCTGGCCTGGGAGGTGTGGCAGTTCGAGCCGTCGCTGCAGTACTACCGCGACCGCAACCCGCAAGGCAGCACCAACGAACGCTGGACACCCGGCCTGCGCGTGACCTATCGCGGCTGGGATCGCTGGTCGCTCGAGTCGAGCCTGACCTACGAGCTGGGCAAGGCCCTGCGCGTGGGCCCCGACCCCAACGACCCGACGCTGAGCGTGACGACGCGGGAGTCGTCGAACCGCGTCAACTACTCGCTGGGCGCACGTTACTCGTTCTGACACCGCGCGCCCGAGCGCACCGACAATCGCCGCAGCGGCACGACGCCCACACCGCCGCGCTCGCTCGCGGCGCCGCCGGTGGCCCCCGCCCTGCACACGACGACGACCATGCGGATCGAATACCTCGCCCTCTATGCGATCGCGCTGGCGATCGTGTGGTTCGCCTACGTGCGCCGCCAGCGCCGGATCCAGCGCGAGCACGCCACGCAATTGCGGCAGTCGATCGAGGCTGGCCTCGGCGAGCCCCCCTCGCTGCATCCGGCGATCGATCCGACGCGCTGTCTCGGTTCAAGCTCCTGTGTCGCGGCCTGCCCGGAACAGGCGCTGGGCATCGTGCACGGCAAGGCGGTGCTGGTCAACGCGGCATCGTGCATCGGCCACGGCGCATGCGCGGCTGCGTGCCCGGTCGATGCGATCCAGCTCGTGTTCGGCACCGACAAGCGCGGCATCGACATCCCGAGCGTGACTCCCGAGTTCGAATCGAACGTGCCCGGCCTGTTCATCGCGGGCGAGCTGGGCGGCATGGGCCTGATCCGCAAGGCCGCCGAGCAAGGGCGCCGGGCGATCGAGGTGATCCGCAAGCGAGCGCGCGGAGCGCACGACCTCGACGTGGTCATCGTCGGTTGCGGACCGGCGGGCCTGTCGGCCGGCCTGTCGGCGCTCGAGCACAAACTGCGCTACAAGCTGATCGAGCAGGAGGCCTCGCTCGGCGGCTCGGTGTTCCACTATCCGCGCAACAAGGTCGCGATGACCGCGCCGGTCAGGCTCGCGCTCGTCGGGAAGGTGCGCTTCGGCGAGGTGCAGAAGGAAAAACTGCTCGACTTCTGGCAGGACGTGGTGAAACGCACCGGCCTGAAGATCGAGTTCCGCGACTGCATGCAGGGCATCGAGCGCGAGGGCGATGGCTTCGTCGTGCGCACCGACCGGCACCGCTACCGCGCCCGCAGCGTGCTGCTCGCGCTGGGCCGGCGCGGCACGCCGCGCAAGCTCGAGGTGCCCGGCGAGGAATCGCCGAAGGTCGTCTACCGCCTGATCGACCCGGCCCAGTACGACGGCCAGGCGGTGCTGGTGGTGGGCGGCGGCGACAGCGCCCTGGAGGCCGCGATCGCGCTGGCCGAGCGCCCGGGCACGGACGTGACGCTGTCGTACCGCAGTGCCGCGTTCTCGCGCGTCAAGCAGAAGAACCGCGCTGCGCTCGAACAGGCCCAGCGCGCAGGGCGCCTGACGGTGGAATTGGAATCCACCGTCGGATCGATCGAAGCCGAGCGGGTGGTCCTGAACACGCGCAGCGGCACGCGCAATCTGCGAAACGACGCGGTGATCGTGTGCGCCGGCGGCCAGTTGCCCACGCCGCTGCTGCAGTCGGTGGGCATCCGCTTCGAGACCAAGCACGGCACCGCCTGACCTGCCGCGCGTGACCCGGCCCGGTGGATCGCCGCTGGCCAGCCGGCAGCGGCTGTAGCAGACTCGCCCCCGGAGGAAGCGAGGGCCGCATGAGTTCAGCGCTGCAACCCGGGGTCCAGTTCCCGCGCGACGAGCGCGGCTACCACGGCACGACGAAGACGGCCAAGGCGATCTACGGCGCCGCGCTGCGCGCCGCGGGCGCGCGCACCGCGTTGCGATCGCTCGAGGACGAACACGACTGGCGCCGCCGCTACCCGCGGCATCTGATGGAGTTGAACCGCGCTGCGGCGGTCGACGGGCCGCTCGCGGTGGCGATGGCGCGCGCCGCGCTCGGCGAGGCCCGGCGCCAGTTCGAGTTCGTGCGTGCCAACCGCACGCTGCCGCTCGCAGAGGCGATGCGCACGGAATCGGCGATCGCAGGCGCGGACTTCGCGACGATCGAGCGCCGCGGCCGGGGCGACGCCGCACCGCGCCCGTGGGCCCTGCCGTACCGCGGCCGCGAACTGCAGGGCAACGAGGCCCGCGATACGATCGAAGGATGGCGCGAGCGTGGAATTTGCGAGCCGGGTCATGCCCAGGCGCTGCTGCGCGTGCTCGACCACCCGGAATGGTTCGACCTCGCCGACCGCACGCTGGTGCTGCTCGGAGCCGGCTCGGAAGCAGGGCCGCTCACCTGGCTGGCGCAATGGCGTGCCCGCATCGTCGCGATCGACCTGCCGCAACGCGGGACCTGGCGTCGCCTTGCGCAGCTGATCGACGCGGGTAATGCCACGATGATCGCGCCGGCGCGCGGTGCGGCCGATTGGGACCACGCGGGTGCCGACCTGCTGACCGACACGCCGGAGATCGCCACGTGGCTGGCCGAGCTGCACCCGCAGGCGGGGATGGACATCGGCGCCCTCGCCTACCTCGACGGCGAGCGCCACGTGCGGGTGGCGATGGCGATGGACGCCATCGCCGGCGCTGTCTGCGCCGCCAAGCCCGCGAGCAGCCGCATGTTCATGGCCACGCCGACCGACGTGTTCGTCGTGCCCGCCGCCACCGCGCGCGAGGCGATGCACCGCTATGCCCAGCGCGACCTCGTGGCCAGGGCCGCCGGAATGCCGTTGCGCGCGCTGACCGGCGGGCGCTGGCTCAGGCCGCATGTGCGCGAGCTGATCCCCTGCACGAATCCGCGCGGCCAGCAGCGCGGCGTGGTGGACGCGCTGGTGGTCGAGCAGGGGCCGAACTATGCGCTGGCCAAGCGACTGCAGCAGTGGCGCGCGACCGTCACGCGTGCCGATGGCCAACCGGTGGTCTTCAACGTCGCACCTTCGACCAGTACGCAGTCGGTGGTCAAGAACCCGGCGCTGAAGGCCGGCTTCGACGGCGCGCACCATTTCGGCATCGAGGTCTTCGAGCCCGCGACGACCGTCGCGCTGATGGCCGCGCTGTGGGTGCACGACCTTCGCCATCCGGCCCCCGCTTTCAATCATCCGCTCGATGCACTCACGCACCAGGCCAACCACGGCGGGCTCTGGCGCGCGGGTTACCTGCCGCGTTCGGCGATGCCGCTGGCGGCACTGCTGGGCCTGACGGATCGCATGGGCTTCAGTGCGGACGCCAGTGGCGCACGCTCTTCGGCGCGTGCGAGCTGAGCGAAGACAGCGTCACCAAGATCCAAAACGCGGCCAGGCCGTGGGTCGCCGCGCCGGGCCAGCCGGCGACCACGGCCACGACGACGAGCTTGAGCAGCACGGTCAGGCCCGCGAGGTCGAACGCATGCAGGCGGCGAGCGAACAGTTCCATCGCGAACAGCAACGCACCGCTGCCCACGGCGGCTGCGCCGGACATGGCAAGCGACATCGGTGCGCCGAGCAGCGCCGCCCCCAGCGCCACCACCGCGGCCAGGTGCACGGTGCGCAGAACGATCGAGGTGGCGCGTTCGACAGCGGAGGACTTGGTGTGGGTCACTTCAGCCGCCGCCCAGCGCACCGCGCGACCCGCAACGCATGAATCTGGCGCCGCCAAGCGGCCGCCGCGGATCCGGCTTCGCCGGTCCGCCAGCGGCGCCCCCCGGAGGGGGAAGCGCCGAAGGCGCTGTGGGGGTGGGCCACGTCATCGGTGCTGCATCAGTTGTGCCACGACGGCCGCCGCGATCACCTCGGGCTCCTTGCCCACCACGCCGGGCACGCCGATCGGGCAGGTGACGCGCGTGATCTCGGCCTCGGCGAAGCCGCGTGCCTCGAGCCGATGGCGGAACGTGCCCCACTTGCTCTTGCTGCCGATGAGCCCGATGAATGGCAGGTCGTCGCGTTCGCGCACCCGCTTCAGGCAGGCGGCGACGATCTCCTGGTCCTCGGCGTGCGAGAAGCTCATGATCAGCACGCACGACCCCGGCGCGAGGTCGCGCACCGCGGCCTCGACCGGCGCCGAATGCTCGACCCGGATGTGCGGCGGCAATTTGTCGGGAAAGATCTCGTCGCGGCTGTCGATCCAGTGCACACGCACCGGCAGAGGCTCCAGCGCGCGCGCGATCGCGCGCCCGACATGGCCACCGCCGAACAGCGCGACGGGCAGGCGGCGTGCGTCGAGCCCGGCGCGCAGGCGGTCGCAGGTGGCAGCGGCCGTGTCGGGCGCAACGCGCTCGAAGGCCAGGTGCATGACGCCGCCGCAGCATTGCCCGAGCGACGGCCCGAGCGCGAAACGGCGCTCGGGTTCCAGCGTGCCACCAGCCAGAGCGCTGCGCGCGAACCCAATCGCCTCGTGCTCGAGATGTCCACCACCCACCGTGCCGAGCACGCGTGTCGCGAAAACCGCCATCCAGGTACCCGCCTCGCGTGGCACCGAGCCCTGGGTGGACTGCACGCTGACCAGCACCGCCGGCTTTTCGGCCAGCCAGAGTGCGAGCGTGTCGAGGCAGGCGTCGTCGGTCGGCGGCATCGCGCCGATCTTAGGCGCCCGCTGGGGCGGGCGACGCCTAGCCGCAATACTGTTCACTTTGATCCTGCGCGCTTGATCTTGGTCTTGGTCGGCGCGGCGATGTTCAGCGGGTCTCCCCTGCTACGCAGTGGGAAGTTCGACA
>Ga0209798_10000271_pt1 | contig 30306 bp, 28 predicted proteins | sample DOMMetBare3Fresh_FD_187475 | JGI IMG/M metagenome (GOLD analysis project Ga0209798, IMG submission 187475) | Wetland sediment microbial communities from St. Louis River estuary, USA, under dissolved organic matter induced mercury methylation -... | ecosystem: Environmental > Aquatic >... | reverse complement strand
GCACCCTCCTCGCCCGCGACAAGAAGCGCGTCATCGCCCTCGAGACGGGAAAGGTCGTCTCCGACGGCGACTCCTTGCGCCGGGCGGCGACTTGATCGGAGCGGGGGCTGCGCCCCCGTCACCTTCCGGCCGGACCTGCGCGCGCAAGCCGGCCGGGCCGCGGGGTCCCTCCCCGCCCGAGTCTCGGATACGATGGGCCCGCGATGTTCCGTCCCGCCTACTTCGTCGCCCGCGCCCTGGACGCCCTCCGGCGCGGGCCGTTCGTCACCCTGGTGGCGGTGGGCACCATCTTCGTCGCCGTGTTCGTGACCGGGCTCTTCGCCGCCGCCCTGGGCGGCGCGGCCCGGCTCCTCGCCGCGTGGGGCGGCGAGGTCCAGATCTCCGTGTACCTCGCCCCCGGCACCGACCCCGCCCTGGCGCGGGCCGCGGCCGAGCGCATCGCGCACGGCCTCGCCGTCGAGGCGGTCAGCTCCGAGGAGGCGCTTCGCCGGCTCAAGGCCTCGCTCGGCGAGGAGGCCTCGGTGCTGGACGGGGTGGGGGAGAAGGTGCTGCCCGCCTCCGTGGAGGTGCGCGCGCCGGGCATCTCGCTCGCGGCGGCGAAGGACCTGGCGGCGAGCCTGCAGGCCGTCCCGGGGGCCGAGCAGGTGGACTTCGGCAACGCCTGGCTGGAGCGGCTGGAGCTGTTCCTCCGCCGGGCGCGGAGCGCCGGGCTCTTCCTCTTCGCCGTCCTCTCGCTCGCCACCGCCGTCCTCGTCGCCAACACGCTCCGGCTCGCCGTCTACGCGCGGCGGGACGAGATCGAGATCATGAAGCTCGTCGGGGCGACCGACGCCTTCGTGAGCGCCCCCTTCCTCATCGAGGGGCTGGTGCAGGGCGTCCTGGGCGCGGGGCTCGCCGTGGCCGCGCTCCTCGCGACGCAGGCGGCGCTCCTGCCGAGGCTGCGGGCCGCGGTGGCGCTCGCCGGGCGCATCACCCGGGCCGACCTCCTGCCGACGCCGCTCCTCCTCGGCCTCCTCGCCGGAGGCGCGGCGCTCGGCCTCGCCGCGAGCGCGCTCAGCCTCGGCCGGTTCCTGCGGAGGATCTGACGGTGACGGGGCTCGCCCTCGCCCTCTCCCTCGTCCTCTCGGCCGACCCGCGGGCCCAGCTCGAGGCCCTCAAGGCGCGCAAGGCCGCCGAGGAGGCCGCGGCGCGGCTCCTCTCCGAGCGGGAGCGCTCCATCCTCGACACGGTCTCCGACGCCGTCCAGGCGCTCGCCGAGGCCGAGGCCGCGTCCCGGAAGGCCGAGGCCGCGCGGGCGGAGTCGGAGCGGCGCCTCGCGAAGGCGAAGGAGGAGGAGGCCGAGGCCCAGGCCCGGCTCGACGCCCGGATGGCGGAGCTCAAGCCCCGGCTCCGGGCGCGACAGCGCATGGGACAGCTCGGCGAGCTCAAGCTCCTCGTCTCGGCGGGCACCATCGCCGACCTCGTGAAGCGGCGCGCACTGCTCGACCGGATCCTCGCCCACGACCTCGCGGCGCTCGCCGAGGCGCGGGCGGCGCTCGCCGACCGGGAGCGCGCCCGCGGCGAGCGGGCCGCGGAGGCGCTCCAGCTCGCGGTCCTGGCCTCGGAAGCGCGCAAGCGGCGGGCCGACGCGGGCGCCCGGCGCGAGGAGCGGAGCACGCTCCTCGACGCCATCCGCAACGCCCGGTCGCTCCACGAGAAGGCCGCGGCGGAGGCGGCGGGCCAGGGGGAGAAGCTCGCCGAGTTCATCGCCGCCCTGCCGCCGCCGCGCGCCGGGGCGATGCACTCCGGCTTCTCCGTCCTGCGTGGCAGGCTCCCGCACCCGGCGGAGGGGCACGTCGAGGTGGGCTTCGGGAAGGTGGTCAACCCCAAGTTCAACACCGTGACCGTCCAGAAGGGCATCGACATCGGCGCGCCCAAGGGGGCGCCGGTGCGGGCCGTGGCGCCGGGAAGGGTGGCGCACGCCGGCTGGTTCCGGGGGTACGGGAACCTCGTGATCGTGGACCACGGGGAGGGCTACCACACGCTCGTGGCCCACCTCGAGTCCATGAGCACGGCCATGGGCGAGGAGGTGGAGGCCGGCGCCCTGCTCGGCACCGTGGGCGACACCGGCTCGCTCAAGGGGCCCTACCTGTACTTCGAGGTGCGAGAGAAGGGGCGGCCGGTGGACCCCCGCGCGTGGCTCGCGCCCTGAGCGACCGCTATACTCCACCGATGAGCCGACGCTTCCCCACCCGCTCCGCCGTGGCCGTGCTCGTGGCCGCGGCCTTCCTCGCGGGCCTCTCCATCGACCACGTGGCGAGCGCGGCGAAGCGGGACGCTTCGCAGCCGTACCGGCCGCTCGACGTGTTCTCCGAGGTTCTGGCCTACGTCGAGAACAACTACGTCGAGGACGTGAAGGAGAAGGAGCTGGTCTACGGCGCCATCGACGGGATGGTGGCGCGGCTCGACCCCCACAGCCTCTTCATGCGTCCGGACGTCTACAAGCTGATGCGGGACGAGACCTCGGGCGAGTTCGACGGCGTCGGGATCGAGGTGACGGTGAAGGACGACCAGCTCACGGTGGTCTCGCCCATCGCCGACTCGCCGGGCGAGCGAGCCGGCATCCAGCCCGGCGATCGCATCGTCAAGGTCGACGGGGCCCCGACGCGGGACCTGACGCTCGTCGAGGTGATCCGCCGCCTCAAGGGAGCGGCCGGGACCAAGGTGGTGCTGGAGATCATGCGCGACGGCTTCACCGCGCCGCAGTCGCTCACCCTCGTCCGCGACCGCGTGCGCACCGTGAGCGTCGAGGCGCGGGTGCTCGACCCGGGCCTCGGCTACGTCTACGTCAAGGTGAAGAGCTTCCAGGACCGGACCGACCGGGCGCTCAAGAAGGCGCTCGACGACGCCCGCGCCTCGCTCCAGGGGGAGATCCGGGGGCTCGTCCTCGACCTGCGCAACGACCCGGGCGGCCTGCTGGACCAGGCGGTGAAGGTGTCCGACCGCTTCCTCTCCTCCGGCGTCATCGTCACCACCGAGGGGCGCAACAAGCGCAACGTCGAGGTGGAGAAGGCACGCGAGAAGGACACCGAGCCGTCCTATCCCATGATCGTGCTCGTGAACAAGGGAACCGCCAGCGCCAGCGAGATCGTGGCCGGCGCACTCCAGGACCACGGGCGCGCGGTGATCATGGGAACGCAGACCTTCGGCAAGGGGTCGGTACAGACGGTGATCGAGCTCGAGGACGGCTCGGGCCTCAAGCTCACCATCGCCAAGTACTTCACGCCCAAGCACCGCTCCATCCAGGAGCTGGGCATCGCGCCGGACGTGGTGGTGGCCGATGCGGCGCCGCAGGCGAAGCCGGAGGAGGACCAGCCGGCCGAGCGCGATCTCAAGCGCCACTTCAAGAACGACAGGGCCGACGCCCAGGCGGCGGGAAAGGCGAAGCCGGCCTCCTGGACCGACGACTACCAGCTCCGGACGGCGGTGGACTACCTCAAGGCGGCGCACATCTTCAAGGCGACGATGGGCGAGCCCGTTCCCCGGACCAATTCCGCCCGGCGATAAGCAGCCGTTTGGAGCCGGGCGCAAGTGGGCCGGTGTGGGCGTTTCCCTTGACGCACCGCGCCCTTTTGCGTTGACTTCGGGGCGACAAGGGCTATATTCCGCGCCTTCTTGGATCCAGGTCGGGCGCCACCCAGGTACCCGACGAAGACGAGCCCAGGTGGAGGCGCGGAGCGCGAGAGCGCCCGCGCCTCGTCGCAAAGACAGCCCAGAGATGAATCCTCTCGAGATCGCGGTCGTCGTCGCATACGTGCTCGTGCTGCTCGTGATCTCCGTGTACGGGTCGCACCGCTACTTCATGGCGTACCTGTACTACCGGCACAAGTACGCGCTGCCGGTCCCGCAGGGGCGCTTCGAGCAGCTGCCGCGCGTCACCATCCAGCTCCCCGTCTTCAACGAGATGTACGTGGTGGAGCGGCTCATCGGGGCGGTCTGCCGGATCGACTACCCCCGCGACCTCCTCGAGGTCCAGGTCCTCGACGACTCCACCGACGAGACCCAGGCCATCGCGCGCGGCTGCGTGGAGCGGGGGCGCGCCCAGGGGATCGACGTCCAGTACGTGCACCGCAAGGACCGGCAGGGCTTCAAGGCGGGCGCACTCGAGAACGGACTCGCGCTCGCGAGGGGCGAGCTCGTCGCGGTCTTCGACGCCGACTTCGTGCCCGGCCCCGATTTCCTGTTGCGGACGGTGCACTTCTTCACCGATCCCCGGATCGGCATGGTGCAGACGCGCTGGGAGCACCTGAACCGCGGCCTGTCGGCGCTCACCCAGGCGCAGAGCATCTTCCTCGACGGCCACTTCGTCATCGAGCACACGGCGCGCAACCGCTCCGGCAGGTTCTTCAACTTCAACGGCACCGCCGGAGTCTGGCGGCGCGAGACCATCGCCTCCGCCGGCGGATGGCAGCACGACACCCTCACCGAGGACCTCGACCTGTCCTACCGGGCCCAGCTCGCGGGCTGGAAGTTCGTCTTCCTGCCCGACGTGGCGGCGCCGGCCGAGATCCCGGTGGAGCTGAGCGCCTTCAAGAGCCAGCAGCACCGGTGGGCCAAGGGCTCCATCCAGACGGCGCTGAAGCTCCTGCCGCGCATCTGGAAGAGCGACCTGCCCTTCGCCGTGAAGCAGGAGTCCTTCTTCCACCTCACGGCGAACTTCGCCGCCCTGCTCATGATCCCGCTCGCCATCCTCATGCCGATCGCGGTGGTGGTGCGGGTCTCCCACGGCTGGTTCGAGGTGCTGCTCCTCGACGTCCCGTTCTTCGCCGCCGCGACGGTCAGCGTCTGCGTGTTCTACGTGGCGTCGCAGCGGGAGATCGGCGCGGGACCGTGGCAGCGGGTGAAATACCTGCCCCTCATCATGGTCCTCGGCATCGGGATGTCGGTGAACCAGTCCCGGGCGGTGCTCGAGGCGCTGCTCGGCCACGAGACCGGGTTCACGCGCACGCCCAAGCTCGGCGTGAGGTCCCGCGACGACTCGGCGGCGCGCCGCCGCTACAGGGCGGCGGTGAGCTTCCAGCCGCTCGTGGAGCTGGCGTTCGCCGCCTACTTCACCGTCGCGGTGCTCTGGGTGCTGGATCGCAGGGCCTACTCCTCCCTTCCCTTCCTGATCCTGTTCCAGGTGGGCTTCGGGTACGTGGGGATCTCGAGCCTGCTCGAGGGGCTGAGGGACCTCTGGGCGAGGATCGTCCCGGTCCCGCAGACCGCCGACGCCGAGTGAGCCGCCCGTTCGTCGCGGCGCGCGCCCCTTCCGGGCTCGGCCCCGCGCGCCCGGTCCAGGCGGTGGCCTGGTTCGCAGGGCTCTCGCGTGGCTACCCGGCACGCGCCCGTCCCGGGCTCGGCTCCGCGCGCCCGGTCCTCGCGCCGACACGGTCTCCTCGGCCGCGTCGCGCACCCGGCACCCGAGGGCGCGGCCGTGAACTCGCGCCCGCGCTTCGCTTCGCGGCGCGAGCGCTCGGACAGCACGTCCGCGCAAGAGGCTTCCTCTGGCGCGGCGCGGCAGCCGGGTCTCTCGCGGCGGCGCTGCGGATGCGCGCTTCGCCGAGCCCGGGACGGCCGCGTGCCCTTCGCCGAGACGGCATGTGCAGTCCCTGGCCGTGGTAGGGCGGGGGCTCGTCCCCCGCCGCGATGCCTCGCGGGCTCGTCCCCCGCCTACGCCGGCCCGAGGACCTTCTCGAAGACGGTGACGCCGCGGTCGAGGCGGCCCACCTCGGCGAAGCCGATCCGCTGCCAGAAGAGCTTCGCGTCCACGTTCTCGTCCACGACCGAGAGCCGCAGCGTCTGGTAACCGGAGCGGGCGAGCGCCTCCTCGACCGCCGCCGTCGTCTCCCTGCCGTAGCCGAGCCCCTGGCACGCCTCGCGGAAGAGGAGGAGGCCGATGTGGGCCGTGCCCGGCTCGGGGTAGTCGAGGTGGAGGTCGAGCAGGCCCACTGCCGCTCCGCCGGCGCGCGGCACGACGACGTAGACGCGACGGTCGGGGTCCGCCTCGGCGTCGGCGAGCAGGTGGCTCGCCGCGTCGGGGCCGGGCGGCCGCCCCTCGGTGCGGGCGAAGTAGTCCGGCGCTCCCTCGAAGCAGGATTGGATGGCCCCCACGTGATCCAGGGTGGCCTGGCGCGCCACGAGGCGCGGCCCGTCGAAGGACAGTTCCACGCCGGATGCCATATCGGCCGAGGTCCTGCCGGTCAAGCCGCCCCCGGCCAGCCGGCGAGGAGCGAGGCGACCTCGGGCCCCTCGAGGCTCGGGACCACGCGATCCGCCCCGCAGGCGGCCAGCTCCTCGACGCCGTAGCGGCCGGTGGCCACCGCCAGCACCGGTACCCCGGCGTTGTGCGCCGCCTCGACGTCGCGGGGCGTGTCGCCGATGACGAGCGCCTCGGCGGGCGCCACGGACCGGCCGAGGCGCGCCGAGGCGCGGCGCAGGGCCGCCTCGACGATGCGCTCGCGGGCCTCGCCGTCGGCCGCGAAGCCGCCGATGGCCCCCGCCCCCCATTCGAAGAAGGCGTCGAGGCCGCCGCGCGAGAGCTTGATGCGCGCGCCCTCGGCCACGTTGCCGGTGCACAGGCCCATCGCGGCCCCGCGGCCGCGCAGCCCGTCGAGCAGCTCCGGGACGCCGGGGAGCACGCGGTAGGCCGGCGTGCGGATCTCTTCCCGGAGGATCTCCACGTAGGTCTCGAGCACCCGGTCGCAGAGGGCGTCGTCGAACGGCCGGCCCAGCGTCGCCAGCGCCTCCCGCACGATGAGCCGGTCGGTCATGCCGTCGAGGCGCAGTCCGGCGAGGGCGCCGTCGAGCTCGCCGACGTGGCCGGCCACGGCCCGCTCGATGGAGCGCCGCCCCGCGCCGCCGGCGTGGACCAGCGTGCCGTCGATGTCGAAGAGGAGGACGCGCGTCACCGGTGCCTCTCTCAGGAGAAGAGCGCGTCCACGAACTCGCGCGGCGCGAAGGGGCGGAGGTCGCCCACCTTCTCGCCGACGCCGACGTAGCGGATCGGGATCGCGAGCTCGTCGCAGATGCCGATGACGACGCCGCCCTTGGCGGTGCCGTCCAGCTTGGCGAGAACGATGCCGGTGACGCCGAGCGCCTCGTGGAACTGGCGCGCCTGTGCGATGGCGTTCTGGCCGGTGGTGGCGTCGAGGACCAGCAGTACCTCGTGCGGCGCGCCCGGCATCGCCTTCTCGACCACGCGCTTCACCTTCCTGAGCTCCTCCATGAGCGGGAGCTTGGTGTGGAGCCGGCCGGCGGTGTCGCAGAGAACGACGTCGACCTTCTCCTCGACGCCCCGCTTGACCGCCTCGAAGCAGACGCTGGCGGGGTCGGCGCCGTCCTTGCCGCGCACGACGGGGGCGCCGACCCGCTCGGCCCAGATCTCGAGCTGCTCGCCCGCCGCCGCGCGGAAGGTGTCGCCGGCGCCGAGGAGCACCGTCCTACCCGACGCCTTGAGCTGGGCGGCGAGCTTGCCGACGGTGGTGGTCTTGCCCGAGCCGTTGACGCCCACGACCATCACCACCCAGGGACGGGCGTCGCCGATGGCGAGACCGCCCCGGTCGAGCTTGCCTTCCAGGGACACGATGCGGGCGACGTCCTCCCGGAGCGCGTCCTGGAGCCGCGCCGGATCGGACAGCTCCTTGCGCGCCACCCGGGCGCGAGCATGCTCGAGGAGCGAGGTGGCGGTGCGCACGCCGATGTCGGCCCCGAACAGCACCTCCTCCAGGCCAGCGAGGACCTTCTCGTCCATCACCTTGTGGCCGGCGACGAGGCCGGCGAGGCGTGTCACGAAGCCGCCGCGGGTGCGCGCGAGGCCGTCGGCCAGGGTCTTGCCGGCCTCGGCCTCGACGCGCCGGCGGCGCTCCTGCTCCTCGCGCCGGACGGCCTCCTCGGCCTCCCGGGCCTGCCGTTCCCGCTCCTCGCGTGCGAGGCGTTCCTCCTCCTCCCGCGCGAGGCGCCGGCGCTCCCGCTCCTCCCGCTCGGCCTCCTTCCTGCGGCGGTACTCCTCCTTCTTGCGCGCCTCCTCGGCCTCGCGGCCGGCGCCGATCGTGGCGGGCGGGAGCGCGGTCGCGGTCCGGGCGGAGGTCGCGGGAGCGGACGCCTCCTCGGGGGCGGGCTGGGACTCGAGCTCGCGCTCGATCTCCTCGTCGGGGACGGGGGGCTCCGGCGGCGCGCCCCTGCGTCGCCGGGCGAGGCGCACGGCGGCCACGACCACGAGCACCGCGAGCGCGGCGAGGATGGCGACGCCGGCTACGTCGTTGGCGGTGAGGGCGAGGACGGCGATCACGGCGCGGGAAGGTTCCGAGGGCCCCACGATATAGGGGCTGCCGGCGCGGGGTGTCAACGTGCGCGGCGCGCCCGGGCTACGCGGCAGCCGACCGGCCGCGCTCGGAGAGGCGCACCGACACGAGCTTGGAGATGCCCGGCTCCTCCATCGTCACGCCGTAGAGCGTGTCCACCATCTCCATGGTGCGCTTGTTGTGCGTGACGAGGATGAACTGGGAGGCCTTGCTCATCTCCCTCACCATGTCGTTGAAGCGCCCCACGTTGGCGTCGTCGAGCGGCGCGTCCACCTCGTCGAGGAGGCAGAAGGGCGACGGCTTGATGAGGAAGATGGAGAAGATGAGCGAGACCGCGGTGAGCGCCTTCTCGCCGCCCGAGAGCAGGTTCACGCTCTGCAGCTTCTTGCCCGGGGGCTGGGCGAAGATCTCCACTCCGGCCTCGGCCGCGTCGCCGTCGGAGTCCTGCGTCAGCACGAGGCCGGCGCGCCCCCCGTTGAAGAGGCGCGGGAACACCTGCTGGAACTTCTCGTTGACCCGGTCGAACGTCTCGCGGAAGCGCTCGCGCGAGGCCCGGTTGATCTTGACGATGGCCGACCTGAGATCCGAGAGGGACGCCTCGAGGTCGGCCTTCTGGGCCGTCATGAAGGCGTGGCGCTTCGCCAGCTCGTCGTACTCCTCGATGGCGGTGAGATTGATGCCCCCCATGCGCTCGGCCTGGCCCTTGAGCTCGTCGAGCTTCTCGCGATCGGCGCCGGTGGGCGGCTTCTCGAGGTGGAAGCGGAACAGCTCGTGCTTGAGCTCCGCCTGGCAGCGCTCCCGGGTCTGCTCCTCCAGGTGCGCGAGCTCGAGGGCCTGCTCGCGGGCGGTGAGGGCCGCCTCGCCGGCGGCCTGGGTCGCCGCCTCGGCGCGCTTGCGCAGCTCTCGCACCTCGACCTCGCGGGCGCGGACGCCGCCCACCGCGGCCTCGTGGCCCGCGCGCCCGGTCGCGAGCGAGGCGCGCACCCGCGCGAGCTCGGTGGCGAGCCGCCCCGCATCCACGCGTGTGCCCTCCATGCGCCCCTGCAGCTCCGCGGCGCGTGCGTTGGCCTCGCTCAGGGTCGCGAAGAGGCGCCCGCGCCGCTCCTCCACCTCGCGGCGGGCGTCGTCGGCGCGGCGCAACGCGGCTCCGGCGGCCTCGCGGCGCTCGGCGTCCGCGGCCACCTTCACCTTGAGATTCATCACCTCGGCGGCGAGGACCTCGGCGCGGCGCCGGAGCTCCTCGAGCCGGAGCCCGGCCTCTCGCGCCCGCGCCTCGCAGCGCGCCCGCTCCGCCTCGGCGGAGGCGGCCTCCAGCCGGTGCGACTCCTCCTCCCGGTCCAGCGCCGCGAGCTCCTCCTCGAGACCGGCTCGCTCCACCTCCAGCTGGCCGACGCGCGCGGACACGCGCTCGACCTCCTCGCCGAGCCGCGCCAGGTCCTTCTCCTGGTCGAGGAGCGCCAGCTCCTTCTCCCGGCCGTCGCGGTCGAGCGCCTTCAGGGCCGCCTCGAGCTGCAGGAGGCGCGCCTGCAGCGTGCGGTGGCGCTCCTGCGCCAGCGCGAACTCGGCCTCGAAGGATCGGACCGTCTCCTCCAGCTCCTGGACCTCGCGCCGCCGCTGCAGCGCGCCGTGCCCCTCTCCCTCGAGCGGGCCGCCGGTGACCACGCCCCAGGGGTCGAGCACCTCGCCGTCCAGCGTGACGAGCGTGCGCCGCGCCTCGCCCGACTGCCACATCTCGAGCGCGTCCGGGAGGGTCCTCGTGATGACGGCGTCGCCGAGGAGGAAGCGCACCAACTTCTCGTAGGCCGGCTCGAAGCGCACCACCTCGAGGCAGGTGGCGACGAAGGCGGGATGGGAGCGGTCCGGCTCGGCGGTGGGCCCGCCGCTCTCGCGCAGGCGCGAGAGCGGGATGAGCGACGCCCGCCCCTCGGCGGCCGACTTGAGCCAGTCGATGGCCTCGACGCCCTGGCTGTGGCTCTCGACGATGACGTACTGGAGCCGCTCGCCCAGCACCGCCTCCACCGCGTTCTCGTACTCGGGCGGGGCCGAGACCACGTCGGCGACCAGGCCGAAGATGCCCCGGTCCTTCGCCGCATCGCCCTGGCCGGCGCGGGTCATGAGGCTGCGCACGCCGCGGCCGTACCCCTCGTAGTTGCGCATCACCTCGAGGAGCGACTGGAGGCGAGCCCGCCGGTCCGACAGCTCCTCGCGGAGGGTGATGAGCTTGGCCTCGTTCTGGATGAACTCGGAGCGGGTGCGCTCCAGCGTCTCCTCCTGGGCGCCGCGCTGCTCCTCGAGCCGGAGCTTGAGCTGGCGGGTCTTCCCGAGCTTCTCGACGTGGTCGGAGCGCGAGCCGTCGAGGGCGACGCTGCGGCTGGCCAGCTCCTCGATCTCGCCCCGGGCGCGGGCGTGCCGCGCCCGGAGATCGGCGCGTTGCCGCTCGATCTGGGCGAGCTGGCTCCGGGAGCCCGCGGCCCGGCCCAGCGCCGTCGCGGCCTCGCCGCGGGTCGTCTCGGCATCGGCCGCGATCTCCGCCTCGCGAAGGGCCGCGTCGCGCTGCGCCGCCTCGGCCTCGGCGAGGCGCGCCTCGTCGGCGCCGGCCGAGCCCGCCAGCCGATCCCGTTGCGCCACCAGGGCGTCGCGCTCGCCGGCCAGGGCCTCGGCCTGGGCCTTCAGCGCCTCCACCTCCGCGGCCTGCGCGCGGGTGCGCTCGGCGATCTGCGAAAGCTCCCGCTCCGCCGCCTGGGCGGAGACCTCGGAGACGCGCTCCTGGCTCTCGAGCTCGTGCTCCCGGGCGGTGAGCTCGGCGAGCCGGCGCTCGCCCTCCTCGAGCCCCGCACGCCCGGCCTCGATGGCGGCCTCGTTCTCGGCGAGCCGGGCGGCGACCTCCGCGTCCTCGGCCCGGGCGGCGGCGTGCCGCTCCTCGGCGGCGCGGCGGCCGGCGGTGAGCTCGAGATACCGGTTTGCGGCGACGTGCAGCTCCAGCTCGCGGATCCTCGCCCGGAGCGCCTTGTAGCGCTCGGCCTTGCGGGCCTGCCGGTTCAGTCCGTCGAGCTGCTTGCCGAGCTCGGCCGCGATGTCGGCCACCCGCAGGAGGTTCTGCTGCGTGGCCTCCATCTTCCGCTCGGCCGCCTCTCGGCGCTTCTTGTACTTGGTGATGCCGGCCGCCTCCTCGACGATGGCGCGCCGGTCCTCGGGGCGGGCCGAGACGATCTGCCCGATCCGGCCCTGCTCGATGATGGAGTAGGCGGTCCGGCCCACGCCCGACCCGAAGAAGAGGTCGTTGACGTCGAGGAGCCGGGCCGAGGCCTTGTTGATGGTGTAGTCGGACTCCCCGGTGCGGAAGAGGCGGCGGCCGACGGTGATCTCGGAGAAGCCCTGGTACTGCGGCGGCAGCTCGCCCGGCCGGTCGTTCTCGAAGGTGACGGCGACCTCGGCCATGGAGAGCGGCGGCTTCGACTCCGAGCCGTTGAAGATCACGTCCTCCATGGAGCGGCCGCGCAGCCGCATCGCCGACTGCTCGCCCAGCACCCAGCGGACGGCGTCGGCCACGTTGGACTTGCCGCATCCGTTCGGGCCTACGACGCCGGTCACGCCACCGTCGAAGGCGATGACGGTCCGGTCCATGAAGGACTTGAACCCGACCATGTCCAGGCGCTTGATGCGCATTCAGGCTGCGATAGCACACCCGATCCCCCGTTTCAAGCCAAACCCTCGATTGGCCAGGGTATTTCCAGATCGGACGGCCCCAGCCGGCCCAAATGCGGAGAGGTGTCGAGCCATTGCGTGGCATGACGTGTACCGTCACGAGCCCCATCCGGCGTCTTTTCCCGCGGCCCGCGATAGACTCGCGGGCGCCCATGGACTTCTTCCGGCGCCTGATGTGGAAGCTCGTCCTGGTGCTCGCCATCCCGGCCCTCATCGCCTGGATCGTGGTGCACGAGTACTTCCCGCTCACGCCCGAGCAGGGGGAGGCCCTGGAGCTGGGCCTGCCGCTCGCCGTCGCGATCATCTACGCGGCGGCCTTCGCCGCCGCGTGGAGGCTCTCGGCGCCGCTGCGCGCCGCGCTGGGCCCGCGCCGCCCCGATCCCGTGGCGGCGGCTGCCGCCGCGCTCTGCGGCCACCGCCTCCCCGCGCGGCTCGCCACCGTGGTGTTCCTGCTCGCGGCGGCGGCGCTGGCCGGGCTCGTGGGCATGCTCGGCCGGATGGGCCTGTCTCCGGACATCGCCGCCGCGGGGGCCTCGGTCGGCGGGGCCGCGGGCATCCTCGGCGGCATGCTGGTCTACTCGGTCGCGGGCTCGTCGTCGGCGCGGGCCATCGCCGAGCTCGGGCCGGGCGTCGAGTTCCACGAGAAGGGGACCGTCCGCGGGAAGATCCTCGCGTTCGGCTACGGGCTCCTCACCATCGCCGCCGTGCCGGTGGGCGCGGTGAGCTACGTCCGCTTCCGCGTGGACAGCGATGCCGAGTACCTCCAGGCGGCGGCGCGCGCCCAGGAGGCCGCGCTCGCCGTGGCGCGCGGGGAGGCGGGCCCCGGCGCCGCGGAGGTGGTGTGGCGCGCAACCGGGAGCCCCACGGCGCTCCTCGGGGCCGGTGGGCGCGTGGTGGCGCGGTTCGGACCGATCGACGCGCCGCTCGCCGCGGGCCCGGCCGGCGTGGAGCGGGTGGCGCGGGGCTGGGTGGTGCGCCGCGGGGCCGCCGGGGGCGCGAGCCTCGCCTCGTGGCTGCCCGACGCGCCGCTCGAGGCCCGGCGAGCGGCTTACTGGCGCTCCGCGCTGCTCCTCGGCGTCGCGGTGTACGCCGCCGCGGGCGTCCTGGTGTGGTTCGCGGCGCGCGCCATCACCATCCCGCTGCGGGCGCTCGGCAAGGCCGCCGGCCGCATCGCCTCGGGCGACCTCTCGGCCGGGCCGGCCAGCATCTCGCGGGACGAGATGGGGCAACTCGCCGCCGACTTCCGCCGCATGTCGCAGGGCCTCGCGAGCCTGGTGGCGGCGGTCCAGGAGGCGGGAAGGGCCGTGGACCAGGCGGTGCGCGAGCTGGGCGCCATCGGGGAGCGCGTGAAGAGCGGCGCCCTCGACCAGCACGGCGGAGTCGTCGCGGTGGAGGGGGCGGTCAAGGCCATGCAGGGGTCGATCGCCCAGGTGGCCGAGGGCGTGGACGGCCTCTCCGAGTACGTGGCCTCGACGAGCGCCGCCGTGACCGAGATGTCGACCGCGCTCGAGGAGGTGCGCCGGCAGGGAGTCGAGCTCGAGCACACGATGGAGGCCGCCATGAGGGAGGTGGACGGCCTCTCCGGGGCGGGGAACAAGGCCGAGGGGGCGCTCCGGTCGCTGAACGAGACGGCCGGCCTGACCGGCGCGGCGCTGGAGCGCGTGGACGCGTCGCTGTCCGGCTTGGAGCTGGCCGCCGTGGCGAGCCAGGTCAACGCCGCCCAGGCGGCCGAGCTGGCCGAGCAGGCGGGCGGCGTGGTGGAGGAGACGGCCCAGGGCATCGAGCGGCTGCGGGCAGCGGTGGGCGACGCCCAGCAGCGGGTCACCGGCCTCGGCCGGCGCGCCGGCGACATCGACCAGATCGTGGACTTCATCGCCGACGTCGCCGGACGGACGAACCTGCTTTCCCTCAACGCCTCGATCATCGCCGCCCAGGCCGGCGAGCACGGCAAGCCGTTTGGCGTGGTGGCCGACCAGATCCGGGAGCTGGCCGCCCAGATCGCCAGCTCCACCAAGTCGATCGGCGACATCATCCGCGCGGTGCGCGAGGACGTGCAGGGCACCGCCACCCTCATCGGGCGCGGCGACGAGCTGGCGGCGGCGGGCGTCCGGCTGGCCCGCAACTCGATGGACGCGCTCGGCCAGATCGAGGCGGCGACGGCCCAGGGGCACGAGAACGCGGCGCGCATCCAGGACGCGGTGAAGGGGCACGTGGAGTCGAGCCGGGAGGTGTCGCGGCTCGTCACCCAGGTGGCGGAGGGCTCGCAGGCAGTGGCGGACGCGGTCGAGCGGATCGGCGGGAGCGTCACGGCCCTCGGCACCGTGGGGCGCAGCGTCGGCAGCATGGCCGACCGCGTGAGCCGCGCCCTCGAGGAGCAGACCGGCGTCGGGCGCCGGCAGCTCCAGAGCCTGGAGCGCATCAACGTCCTCATCGAGCAGGTGACCCGCGCGGTGAGCGGCCACGGCGGCGCGGCCGGGAAGGTGCGGGAGTCCCTCGCGGGCCTCGGGAAGGCGGCCGCCGAGCACGAGGCGGCGGTGGCCGAGCTGTCGGGCGTGGCAGGCCGGCTCGAGGAGCGCTCCCGCGCCCTCGCCGAGCGCGTGGGGCGGTTCCGGACCGGCTGAAGGCGAGAGTCGGCGCGGCCTGCCAGATCCCGGCCCCGCGCCGGACGGCCGCGGCTAGGCCTTCGCCTTCTCCTTCTTCGACTTCTTCCGGAGATCGGCGCTGTGCGCGCGCTTGTACGTCTGGATGTCCTTGAAGCGTCCCTTCTTGTCGCGCACCGCGTAGAGCTTCGTGCCCTTGGAGCTGCGATGGGTCGTCCGCTTGCTGGCTGCCATGGTCGTCTCCTTCTTCCGGGTGAACCCGCGCCGGCGGTGCCCCGCTCTCGCCTTCTCGGCTCGGGCATCGGCTGCTCCCTTCCATGATACACAGCCCGAACGCTGCGGAGTGGTGGCCTTCGTCCGGTATTGCGGGGACCCCGTAAGGGTCTGGAGGCTTGCTCCTCCCGGCGCCGTTCCCTGCGCGCTCCCGGAACTGTTCCTGCGATTCGCAGGGCAGCGTACTCCTCGCCGCGCGGGGGAAGGCGGAGCCGCACGGGCACGCGCACGCGTGAAGGCATTGCGGCGGGCTCGGCCGGTCGGGGCGCCGGCCCGTCTTCACCTAGGCAGCCAGCTCCAGGAGGAGCACGGTCCTCAGCCTCTCCGGCCTGGTCCGGCGCGGATCCGACAGGTAGACCTCGAGGTGGGCGAAGCCGCCGGTCCGTCCCGCCGCCGCCAGCGCGGCGCGGATCTTGTCGAAACTGGCCGGCTCGTCGGCGTACGGACCGACGTGGAGGACGCGCCCCATCGTGGCGGCCGGGATCCGCTCCAGCGCGACCCGCGCCGCGTCGGCGCTCCCCTCGAGCCTCCCGCCCTTCTTGGAGGTCGTCGCCCGGATGGCGCCGGCCACCTCGGCTTCGCTCACGTCGCCGGGGACGGCGATCCGGAGGCGCCAGCGCCAGGTCTCCCGCGGAGCGACGAACGCCCGGCTCTCGGCTCCCTCCGCCCACCAGCGCCCCTCGAGCGGCCCGATCCGGAAGTCCCGGCCGGCCGGCTTGCGCGCGAACTTGAGCCCGTAGGCCACGCCGTAGAGCGCGCCGACGCTCCTCCCGAAGGCCTCCTGCTCCGGTCCGCCGGCGCCCTCGATGGAGAGGGCGGTGCGGGCCGGTATCTCGACCACGTCGGCCACCGGCTTCGCCTCGTAGAGCAGCTCCGGCATGGGGAGCCCCGGCGGCGCCTTTCGGGCCGGCGCGCGCTTCCTCGCGGCGGCGGGTCTGCGCGGGGGAGCGGCCTTCTTGCGCGCCGTCTTCGCCGAGACCCTCCGCTGCGCCTTCGCGGCGGGCTTCCGCGCCGCCGGCCTCCTCGCTCTCGCCATGGCTGCCTCCGGGTGAAGTGGGGCGAGCCGCCCTCCTCGACCGGACCGATCCTGTCACCCGCCGTACGCCCCCGCAAGGACGTTCCCGTTCCAGGCCGGGGGGCGAGCTCGCGCCGCCGCAGGTGTCGAGCACGACCATCTGGAGTCCCGCGGCAGCCGGCTCGCGCTGGACGACCTCGTCGAGAAGCACCCGGACCTTGCGGCGGCGCGCCACCAGCGGAGCTACACTCCTCCCGGGCAAGGAGGGTGAATCCATGGCTGGCGTTCCGATGACCGCGGCGATCCAGGGGCTCTCGTGCGAGCTGGTGCACGGCCCTTCCGGCTCGACCCTCACCACCGTGCCGCCGAAGGACAACGGCGGGACGGGGACGAGCTTCTCGCCGACCGATCTCGTGGGCGCGGCGCTCGCGTCGTGCGCGCTGTCCACGATGGCCCTCGCCGCCGCGCGCGAGGGGCTGCCCTGGGGGAACGCGCGCGCCGCGGTCGAGAAGCGCATGACGGCCGCGCCGCGGCGGATCGGCGAGCTCGTGCTGGCTTTCGAAATGCCCCGCGAGGTGCGGCCCGCCGACCGGGCGCGCTTCGAGGAGGTCGCGCGCACCTGCCCGGTGGCGCGGAGCCTCCACCCAGACGTGAAGGTGCCGATGGAGTTCCGCTGGCCGTGAGGTCGGGCTCGAAGCCGATTTCACGTTTATTCATTTTGACTTTAATAAAATGAACACTAGAATTCAAGTCGATGTCAGCGAAGCTCAAGCCAGGGCCCGGGCTCGGGCCCGATCGCGGCTGGCTCGACCACCTCGAGCCCGAGGACCTGGCGTTCCTGAAACGCTTCGTCCTCGCGAGCGGGTCGCTCAAGGAGACCGCGGAGACGTACGGGATCAGCTACCCGACGGTCCGCCTGCGCCTCGACCGGCTCATCGCGAAGATCCGCGTGGTCGAGAGCGCCGAGATCCAGGACGAATTCGAGCGAGCGCTTCGCGCCGCCCACGCCGACGGCAAGGTCGACCTCGAAACCCTGAGGAAGCTCCTCGCTGCTCACCGCAACGGCCAGGAGGGCTGACCGATGACCGTGTTCGCGCTGCTGCTCGCGGCCGCCGCCGCGGCCTCCCCGCTCGAGATCCGCACCTGGTCGGCCGACGCCCTTCCCGCGAACGCGACGCTCGTCGCGGACGGCGCAGGCGAGGGCAAGCCGAGCGTCCGGCTGGTGAACCCGGGCCCGGGCCCGCGGCGCGCGACCCTCGCCGTCTTCCGCAGGCCCGCCCTCTCGACGCCGTACTGGTCGGTGCGCGGCCGCCTCCGCACGGAAGGCGTCGCCGGCCAGGGATTCCTCGAGATGTGGAGCACCTTCCCCGACGGCAGCTCGTTCTTCTCCCGTACGCTCGCGCCCGAGGGCCCGATGCGGGGGCTCGGGGGCACCCAGCGCTGGCGGGACTTCACGCTGCCGTTCCAGGGCGAGCCCGGGCACTCCGCCCCGGTAGAACTCACGGTGAACGTCTTCCTGCCCGGGGCGGGCACGGTCGAGGTGGGCCCGCTCGAGCTGCACGGTCACGACTCCCCCGCGAGCCTCTTCTCGAGCGCGGGCGGCTGGTCCTCGGGCTCGCGGGCGGGGGCCTTGGGCGGGATCGCGGGCAGCCTCCTCGGCGTGCTGGGGGCCGCGATCGGCTGGCTCTCGGCGCGCGGGCGCGCGCGCGCCTTCGTGCTCGGCGCTCTCGGGGGGATGCTGGCCTGCGGTGTCGCCGCGCTCGCGGCCGCGGCCTTCGGTGCCCTGGCGGGGCAGCCGCGCGAGGTGTGGCTCTCCCTCGCCGCAATCGGGCTCGTCTCCGCGCTCGTTCCGGCGGCGACCTTGCGGAGCACGGCCGCGCGCTACCGCGACCTGGAGCTCCGGCGCATGCGGGCCATCGACGCCTGACCCGGCGCTCCGGCGACCGAGCACGCGCGCACTTCGTCGGGGGCGACGGAATGGCGGCTGTCGGACGCCGACCGCGGGTCGAGCCTCCTATCCGCCGATGCGCACGAAGTCGGCGAGGGGCCGGCGCGGGCTCACGGGCGGCGGGAGGTCGTCCAGGGCCCCGACCCGCAGGACCGCCTGCGGGCTTCCGCCGGCGCCGGTCTCGGCGCGCACCTTGTCGCGCCAGCGCTCCTCCTCCAGCATCTGCGACATCGGGGCCATCGCGAGCTTCCGCTCCCTCAGCATCAGCGCCACGCGCTCCCAGCGCCGCCCCGCGTCGAGGAGCGCCGGCACGGAGTCGTCCGGCGACCAGAGCACGAGAAAGCCCGCTCCCTCGCGCGCCTGCTCCGCCAGCATGTCCACGCCGCGCTCGCGAAAGCCCTTGGTCATCACCGTGGAGGCGTCCATGAAGTGCTCCATGTAGAAGCGGGCGATGAGCCCGGCCTCCATGGTGCGGGGGTTGAGCCCGTCGCGCCGCCGGCGGACCTCCTCCGGCGTGAACCGGATCCACTTCTGCAGCTCGCGCTGGGCGTCGTCGCGCCAGCTCTGGAAGGTGAAGCTCTCCACCGCCGCCTCCTGGAGCCAGCGAGCCTCCCGGGTGCCGGCGGGGAAGAAGGCGGCCGGCCCCGCCGCGGCGAGGATCGCGTCGCGGTCGGCGGCGGCGAGCGGGTCGCTGCGGTACCCCTTGCGAAGCGTTCGACGCGCCTCGATGCGAGCCACCGCGCCGCCGTCCTCGGCGGGGCGCGGCGAGAGGCGCACCTCGTACAGCTCGGCCGCGTCGCGCTTCTCCGAGAGCACCTCCATCGCGACCTCCCGCCCGAGCGCCCGCGCTCCGACGACGAGGTTCTCGAGGAAGGTGCCGAGCGAGATCACGGTCTCCCGATCGGCGGGGTCGACCGCCGGCAGGCGCCGTGCCGGGTCGACTCCCACCGCCCAGCGGTCGCGCGCCTTCACCCTGACCGCCCAGGGCTGGGTGTTGTGGCCGTTCGGCGCCAGCGAAGCGAGCGCGAGGATTCGCTCCTCCTCCGGCCCGAGCGGCGGGCCGACCCGCCCGCTGTCGCGCAACGCGTCGCCGCCGGCGGCGGCGGCGGGGCGGGGCGCGGCGCCGGCGGCGAGGGCGAGTGTGGAGGCCCCGGCCGCTGCCGTGAACTCCCTGCGGGTCATCCGGGTCATGGCTTCCTCCTCCGGGCGGGCGCACCTCGGCCGGGTCGCGGCCCGGGTCGTCCGACGGTCCCGGCGAGACTAACAGGCGCGCAGAACGGGCGCACGGAGACGGTGAACCTGGGGTCGAGCGCGTGGCCGCCGGCCTCGGCCGGGAGGGAACGCCCGGTCCCGCCGGCGACGGCTGCCCCGTTGGGGCGCCGGCGCCGGGATGCCACGGGCCGGCGCCGGCGTTAGGAACCTGGGGTGCCGCCCGCGACCTCTCGCACCCGCCCGGGCCGAAACGCCGCCGCGCGATGGCTCGCCCTCGCCTCAGCCGCCCTCGGCGCCGTCGCGGTCGTCCCGGCAGGGGCACAGAAGGAGAATGCCGTGCCGAGCCGCAAGAAGCCCAGCCAGGCCGAGCTGCGCCAGCAGCTCACCCCGGAGCAGTACGCAGTGACGCAGGAAGGCGGTACCGAGCCGCCCTTTCGCAACGCCTACTGGGACAACCACGAACCCGGCCTCTACGCGGACATCGTGTCCGGAGAGCCGCTCTTCTCCTCGACGGACAAGTTCGACTCCGGGTCGGGCTGGCCGAGCTTCACGCGGCCGGTCGAGCCCAACGTGGTGGAGAAGCGAGACACCAGCCACGGGATGACCCGAGCCGAGGTCCGCTCCCGGAAGGGCGACTCGCACCTCGGCCACGTCTTCGACGACGGCCCGGCCGATCGCGGCGGGTTGCGCTACTGCATCAACTCGGCCGCGCTTCGCTTCATCCCCGCCGCCAAGCTCGAGACCGAGGGGTACGGCGCCTACGCGCCGCTCTACGCGAAGACGGGAGCGGAGGGCTCCCGGAAGGAGCCCGCCGTCGCGCCGGCCGCGGGCCGCGAGGTCGCCATCCTCGCCGGGGGCTGCTTCTGGGGCATGCAGGACCTGCTGCGGAAGATCCCGGGCGTGCTGGAGACCCAGGCCGGCTACACCGGGGGCTGGCTCGAGAACCCTCGCTACGACGATACCCACGACAGCAAGTCCGGACACGCCGAGGCGGTGCGCGTGGTCTTCGACCCGCGCAAGCTCTCCTACCAGGACCTGCTGGAGAAGTGGTTCTTCCGGATGCACGACCCGACGACGCCCAACCGGCAGGGGAACGACGTCGGCACGCAGTACCGGAGCGCCATCTTCTACCTCGACGGCGCCCAGAAGGTGGTGGCCGAGGCCGCCAGGAAGCGCATCCAGGCCTCCGGCAAGTGGAAGGGGACCATCGTCACCGAGGTCGCCAAGGCCTCGACCTGGTATCCGGCCGAGGAGTACCACCAGGACTACCTGGCGAGGCACCCGGGCGGCTACAGCTGCCACTTCCTGCGGCCATGGTGAGGCCCGGGGGGCGGCTCAGCAGCTGGAGCCAAAGCCGCGGTGGAAGGCGACGATCCCCTCGCGCCCGGAGTACGACTCGACGTCCACCTTGAGTCCCGAGACCAGCTGGGTCCAGGTCCGCTCGGCCACGAATGGGATCCCGTTCGATTCGAAGGCCACGTCCGCGCTGGTCGCCGTCCCGTCCAGGGACAGTCGGAAGGACCAGCCCCCTCAACCCCGGCCGACGCGGATGCGCACGTAACGCGCACCGGCACCCTGGCGCAGCGCCTCGGCCAGCGCGGCGCGCGCCTTCTCGGTGACCTCGATGTCGGGGACCTGCGTCGTCTCGCTCACGATCTCGACCTCCCGGTGTGGCGGGCCTCCCGGTGGGAGCCGCGGGGCGCGCGAGGGATTCGGCGGCGGCCGAGGAGGGGCGCAGGCCACCCGATGGACCCGCGCCGGCCGGCCCGCCCGCCACGGATCGCGCTCGGTCGAGCCGCCGCAGGGGCTCAGCGCCCGAAGACGCCGGCGAGGCGGCGCCGCAACTCGTCGCGGACGTCGCGGAAGGCCTGCAGCCGCTGGGCCTCGGTGGCCCCGGCGCCGGCCGGATCCGGCAGTCCCCAGTGGACGCGCAGCGCCTTGCCGAGGAACACCGGGCAGATCTCCTCGGCACACAGGGTGACGACGACGTCCACGTCGTCCGGCGGGACGTCCTCCACGCTCTTCGAGCGCTGGCCGGAGATGTCGATGCCGATCTCGGCGAGCGCCCGGACGGCGAGGGGATGGAGCCGCGAAGGCGCCGAGCCGGCCGACGAGACCTTCACGCCGGCCGGGGCGAGCGCCCGCGCCAGGCCCTCGGCCATCTGGCTCCGCGCCGAGTTGGCGACGCAGAGGAAGAGGACGTGGCGCGGCGAGAGCCTCCGGATCCGATCCGCCTCGGCTCTCCAGTCCTGGGCCATCGCTCAGCGCCCCGAGGGCGCCGCGGCCGGCTCGGCCGCGGCCTGCCCGGCTCCCTCGCTCGCGAAGTAGCGCCGGCGCAGCCAGAGGGAGAGCTTGACGAGACCGAGGAGCACGGGGACCTCGACGAGCGGGCCGATCACCGTCGCGAAGGCCACGCCGGAGCCGATGCCGAAGACCGCGATGGCGACGGCGATGGCGAGCTCGAAGTCGTTGGACGCGGCCGTGAGCGCCACCGTCGCGGTGGGCCGGTAGGGCGCGCCGAGCCACTTGGAGAGGAAGAAGGTGACGGCGAACATCAGCACGAAGTACAGCGCGAGGGGGATCGCCACCCGGACGACGTCGAGCGGCAGCTGGGTGATGAGCCTGCCCTTCGACGAGAACATCACCACGATGGTGAAGAGGAGCGCCACCAGGGTGACCGGGGCGATGCGGGGGATGAAGCGCTGCTCGTACCACTCCCGCCCCCTGGATCGAAGCAGCAGGAGCCGCGTGGCGAGGCCGGCGGCGAACGGGATGCCCAGGTAGACGAGCACGCTCTGGGCGATCTCGCGTACGCTCACCTCGACCACTTGGCCCTCCATCCCGAAGAGCGGCGGCAGGACGGTGACGAACAGCCAGGCCATGGCGCTGTAGAAGACGATCTGGAAGATCGCATTCAAGGCCACCAGGCCCGCCACGAGCTCGTTGTCGCCGCCGGCGAGGTCGTTCCACACCAGCACCATGGCGATGCAGCGGGCGAGACCCACGAGGATGAGGCCCACCGCATACTCGGGATGCCCGCGCAGGAAGATCATGGCGAGCGCGAACATGACGATGGGCCCCACCACCCAGTTCTGGAAGAGGCTCAGCGCCAGCACGCGCCGGTGCGCGAACACGACTCCGAGCGACTCGTAGCGGACCTTGGCGAGCGGGGGGTACATCATGAGGATGAGGCCGATGGCGATGGGGAGGTTCGTCGTGCCGACCTGGAACCTCTGGATGAAGGTCTCGGCGCCGGGGACGAGGGCGCCCGCGGCCACGCCCATCCCCATGGCGGCGAAGATCCAGAGGGTCAGGTAGCGGTCGAGGAAGGAGAGGCGGCGGGCGACGCCGGAGGTCCGGGTCATGGCGGGCTCCTAGAGGCCGCCGACGAGCGCCTTCAGGCGCCGCAGCGTGCGAGGCTCGATGCAGTAGCCGACGCGCGGGCCGTCGATCTCCCCGCGGATGAGCCCCGCCTCCTTCAGCACCTTGAGGTGCTGGGAGACGGTGGACTGGGCCAGCGGCAGCTCGTCGACGATGTCGCCGCAGATGCACGACTCGCAGCGGACGAGCAGCCTGAGGATCTGGACGCGGGCCGGGTGGCCGACCGCCTTGGTGAGCAGGGCCAGCTCCTCGTCGGCGGCGGGCCCCTCGACGGGGCGAGGGTCGGGACCCTCCCGAGGCGGATCGACGGGCGCGCAGGAGATCCTCTTGAGCGGGGTGGCCATTCATCGAATATCTACGATAACGGAGCCACCGGCGCAAGGCGGTGCGGTTCGGACGTCACCGAGATGTCACCTGGGCCAAGGGACCGCCACGACGCTCCCGGGAAGTGGCGACGCTCCCGGCTCGATATGCTATCGTTCGACCTCGATGGCCGGGAAGGAGCGCGCTCGCCGCCGCGGCCTCCATTCCCTCCACACCTCGACGTGAGCGCGGGATGACGAGCCTGGAACGGAGTCCGATGAGCCTTCCCGCGATCGGGACCCCCGGCCCCGCTCCGGACCGCGAGCCCGTTCCTTCGACCGCGTCACCCGCCGCGCCGCCGGCGAGCCCGCACACCGTCCGGACCGTCCTCCTCCTCGCTGCCGGCCTCGTCGCCTGGGCCGCCGCCTACGCCGCCATCCGGCCGCTCTCCGGGTGGCTCGGCTTCCGGCTCCTCGGCCTCGCGCCCGCCTCCCGCCTCGGCCAGAGCGTCGCCTTCTTCCTCTACGACGCGCCGAAGGTGCTGCTGCTCCTCGCCCTCATCGTCTTCCTCGTCGGGATCGTCCGCTCCTTCTTCACCGCCGAGCGGACGCGCGCCATCCTGGCCGGGAGGCGGGAGTCGGTCGGCAACGTCCTGGCCGCCGCGCTCGGCATCGTCACGCCCTTCTGCTCCTGCTCGGCGGTGCCGCTCTTCATCGGCTTCGTCGAGGTGGGCATCCCGCTCGGCGTCACGCTCTCCTTCCTGATCTCCGCGCCGATGGTGAACGAGGTCGCGCTGGTGCTCCTCTTCGGCCTGTTCGGATGGAAGGTGGCCGCGCTCTACCTCGCGACCGGCCTCACCATCGCCATCGTCGCGGGCTTCGTCCTTGGCCGGATGAGGCTCGAGCGCCACGTCGAGCCCTGGGTCTACGAGTCGATGAGAGCCGAGGCGAGCTTCGAGCGCGAGCGGCTCGGCTTCACGAGCCGCGTCGAGAAGGGGGTCGAGGCGGTCCGCGACGTGGTCGGCAAGGTCTGGCCCTGGGTGCTCGCCGGCATCGCGGTCGGCGCCGGCATCCACGGCTACGTGCCCGAGGGGCTGCTGGCGAGCTTCATGGGCAAGTCGGCCTGGTGGTCGGTGCCTGCCGCGGTGCTCATCGGCGTTCCGATGTACTCGAACGCCGCCGGGATCATCCCGGTGGTGGAGGCGCTGCTCGGCAAGGGGGCCGCGCTCGGGACCGTGCTGGCCTTCATGATGTCGGTGATCGCCCTCTCCCTGCCGGAGATCATCATCCTGCGCAAGGTGCTCCGGCCCCCGCTCATCGCGGCGTTCGTGGGCGTGGTGGCGACCGGCATCCTGCTCGTCGGCTGGCTGTTCAACGCAGTGCTGTGACACGAGGGCGAGACGATGAGGATCCAGGTGCTGGGGACCGGCTGCGCCAGGTGCAAGCAGCTCACCGCCAACGCGGAGAAGGCCGTCCGGGAGCTCGGGCTGTCGGTACCCGTGGAGAAGGTGGAGGACCTGCGCGAGATCGCGAAGCTCGGCGTCATGACCACGCCGGCGCTGGTGGTGGACGGGAAGGTCCGGGCGGCCGGCAAGGTGCTCGCGCCCGAGGCCGTGAAGGAGCTGCTGAGGGGCTGACCGCGGGCCGGCGGCGCGGCGCGATCGCACCCGGGGGCGGTAGCTATTGCGCCGCCGGCCTCGCCTGCGGGTGGCCCAGCGTCCCGTAGATCTGGAACCCGTACGCCCCGTCCCGCCCCTTGGCGCTCGCGAGCGCCATCTCCACCACCCCGCGCAGCCCCGCCGTCCCGCTCTTCTGCCAGAAGCCGTCCGAGAGCTTCACCTTGGCGCGGCCGAAGAGGGGGGCGTACTCGAGGCGCGGCTGGGCCATGAAGTAGAGCTGGTCCGCGGAAGCCTCGACGTCCTCGCTCTTCGCCTCGAGCTTCTCGAACTCGGCGCGCCCGGCCTTGATGGCGGCCTTCGCCACCACCGTGCCCAGCGACACCCGCGGCAAGGACAGGTTCCCGCCCATGCCCGGCACCAGCACCTCGCCGCCGTTCACCGCCGCCTTCTCCACCGAGAGGTCGATTCGCCCGGCGCTCCTCGCCGGCTCCCGGGCGTCGAGCGTCACGTCCACGTCGGCCCGGAGCGTGCCGGCGAGGTCGATCCCGACCGCCTTGCGGACCACGCTCGCCCGGCCGAGGTCGATGCCCTCACCCAGGAGCGCGAGCCGCTGCGTCCCCGGCCCTTGCTCGGCGACTCCAGAGAGCCTTCCGCCGTAGAGCGCGAAGTCGAAGGCCAGGCTGCGGCGTCCGAAGAGCAGCGGCCAGAGCCGGAGCGAGGCGCGGGCCTCCTCGAGAGGGATCCGCGTGCCCTCGTGCGACTCGAGCGTCACGTCGCGCATGCGCACGCCGCCGAAACCCGACGGCGAGATGCCTCCCATCCGGACCTGCCAGCCCAGCGCCGCGGCCTCGAGGACCAGCCGCTCCTTCACCGCCTCGGTGGGAAAGGTGCGCTGCAGGGCGAAGAGGAAGGCGAGGGCGAAGAACACCCCGTACGCCGCGCGCCTCTTCCAGCCCTCGAGCGTGGGGAGCCGGGCCGGCAGCTGGAACGGGAGCCTGGACGGGAGCTTCATGGTCATCCCTTCGGCCGGTAGGTCGCGACCAGCAGGGTCGCGTCCACGAGGGCGGGGTCGTCGCTGCGGGTGGTCATCCGCAGCCGCCGCACCTTCACCACCCCGGGCCCGCGCTCCAGCGCGTCGAGCAGCCGCGCCAGCCTGGGGAGGTCGAGGCGGGCGAGGCTCACCTCCACGCTCTCCTCGGTCACGCCCTCGGCGACGCCCGGCGTGCCGGGCCGGAGGTCGTTCACCTCGATGCCGGCCTGGGCCCCGGCCTGGGAGACGAAGCTCATGAGCGGCACCGGCGGCCCCTTGAGCCGGGCCTCGAGCGCGGACCGCTCGGCCTGGACCTGGCGGTAGCCCTGGGTGAGCTTGCCGATCTGGGAGAGCATCTGGGTCTTCGCGTCGATGCGCTGCTCGCGGGCGCCGATGGCGCTCGCGACGCCCGCCCACGTCGTGAGGACGGCAAAGGCGACCACGGCGGCGACGGCCGAGGCGACCATCACCCTCTCGCGCGGGGCGAGGCGCGCCACGAAGGCCTCTGCCTGCGCCTGGAGCTTTCGGAGGAACTCCATGGCTACCCCTTCCCCCCGGCAGCCGGCGCGCCCTCGCACGCCAGATCGGAGTCGATGGTGAACTCGAACTTGCCGTCGGAGGCCCGCCGCCGGACGCCGCCGGAACGGGGGTCGGCGAAGCAGCGCGAGCCCCGCAGCGCCGACACCACCTTGTCGACGCTCTCGGCGGAGTCGGTGCTGCCCACGAGGTGCAGGGCCTTGCTCGAGATGTCCACGCGGTCGAAGCGGAGCGCCACGTCGCCGGGGGTGCGTGCCGCGAGCTCCGCGAGGACGTCCACCGCCGAGATCTTGGGGATGCCGGCGGTGGGCGTGCCCTTGCCCCGGAGGACGGACTCGGCGATCGAGAAGTCGGTGTAGCAGGTGTTCACGACCTTCTGGGTCACCTCGCACAGGGAGGCGTCGAGCAGCCTCTCCTGCCGCGCCAGCGCGAAGACCTTCACCGTCGCGGCCACGACGGCGAGGAGCAGCACCAGCCCCGCATACACCCCGAGCCGCAGGACCTTGGCGCGGAGGTGCTCGAAGTCGCGCGTGCTGGCGAGGTCTCCGCGGCGGAGGTTCAGGCGCTGGCCGCGGGAGCCCTGCTGGCCGCGCAGCGCGAGCGCGAGCGCCAGCGCCAGGCCCGGCGCCCGGTCGGGCGGGATGTGCCCGGCGGCCGCGCCGGCCAAGATCACCGCCGCCGCCGGCGCCGCCACCTCGGAGCGCAGCATGTCGGCGAGGCCCGGCAGCCGCGCCGCCTCGCCGGCGAGCCAGAGCCGCCGCACCGGACGGCGTGGAGCGCGCGACTCCCAGGCCTTGAGCGTCGCGCGCAGCTCGCGCAGCAGCGGGACGAGCCCGCGGCGCAGGGCCTCGGCGGCGTGCGGGTCGGTGGCGCGCGCCGCGAGGTCCGGCGGGAGCGCGGCGCCGCCGCCGTCCGCCTCGAGGAGGGCCGAGGCCTCGGCCTCGCCGAGCGAGAGCTCGCGCGCCAGCCCGCGAGCGAGCTGGGAGGAGCCCCCCGCGAAGGTGCGCGCGGCGAGGCACTGCCCGCCAGCGGCGACGCAGATGCTGGTGCGCTCGTGGCCGATGTCGAGGAGCACGTCGGCCGCGCCGGCCTGCCCGGCGGGATCGCCCTCGGCCTCCGCGGCCGGAACGGCGCCGGAACCGAGGAGCGCGGCGTACGCCGGCCCGGCGGGCACCACCACCTGCGGGTCGATGCCGGCGGCCGCCAGGGCGGCGAGGAGGCCCGCCAGCTCCTCCTTGCGAGCCACGCCGACGTAGAGGTCGGTCTTGCCCCCGTGCGTCTCGAGGACTTGCCAGTCCCAGGCGACATCGGCGAGGTCGAACGGGATCTGCCCCTCGATCTCGTACTGGACCGTCTGCTCGATGCGCCTCGGGTCGGAGAAGGGGAGGGTGACGAGATGCGAGGCCGCGCCGACGCCGGGGAAGCCCGCCACGACGCTGTCGGGCTGCCAGCCGCGCGCGGCGACGAGCTCCTTCGCCGCCGCCGCCTGCCGTTCGCGCAGGGGCGCCTCGCCCGCCGACACCGGCACCGCGCCGGAGTCGGCCACCGTCCAGCCGCCGAAGGTGCTCTCGAGGAGCACCCCCTTCACCGACTTCGCCCCGAGGTCGAGGCCCAGGATCCGCTGCGCCATTCCGATCACTCCTCGTGCCAGTGCAGGAGCCGGCCCAGGTCCTGGGCCAGCGCTCCGGCGCGGGCGTCCATCGTCACCACCGCCTCGATCGTCTTCTCGACCTCGCCCACGCGCCCGACCGCGCGGATGCGGAAGGTGCTCGACTTGTTGCCGAAGGGGTTGCGGGCGTCGGTGTTCGTCGTCTGTAGGAACAGGGGCTGGACCCGCACGCCGAGCGCCTGGAGGATGGCGGCGAACTGCGGGACGGTCACCGCCAGGAAGGGCAGGGGCCGGGCCAGCTTCAGCGCCGCGTCGAGCTTGGCCGCGAAGGCCGGGTCGAGCACCGCCGGCTGGGCGACTCCGGGCGGGTCGGACATGGCGAGGATGTTGACCAGCATGGCCTGCGGGTCCTGGGTGTTGATGTTGGTCTGCGCGTTCACGTCCGGGTAGACCGTGAGCTGGTCGCCGAAGGCGGCCATGAAGGCGTCGCCGACGCCGGAGACGAGGTACAGCTCGTCGAGGGACTCGAAGCGGGAGTTCTTGGCCTTGTAGCGGTCGGGTCCGCGGTCGTAGGGGAAGTTCTCGTCGCCGATGCCCGCCTCGAACGGGATGCCGGCATTGCTGGTGAGGACGCTCGTCACCTCGTCCTCGTCCACCCAGTCCTTGAGCGCCAGGACGACGTCGCCGCGGGCGTACCGGTTGCCGCTCGCGTCCTCGCGGTCGAAGAGCGGGTCGAACCTGGGATCGCGTACGAGCTGGACGAGGCGCAGCAGCTGCGGGCCCGCCACGGTGGAGAGGCCGGCGAGCTGGGGCACGTTGATCTTGCGCTCCTCGTCCTCGATCTTCGCCTCGAAATGGCCCTCGTACTCGCCGAAGGCGCGGGCAGCGGGCCCCTCGGGGAAGAAGGCCTCCCCGCCCTTCGCCTGCGGCGGAGGCGGCGCGCGCTCCGCCTCGCGCCGGGCGAACCCGCCGGAGAGGAACATCGAGGCGGCGTTGGAGTCGATGGGGACGAGGTCCCAGAGCCGGAAGGAGAACTGCGGGGCCTGTGCGGCCCCAGGGGCCTTGCCGGCCGCGGCGCCAGCCGCGACGGAGAGAAGGGCGCTCGCGCCCGGGACCTGCGCGATGGCGGCGCCGAGCCCGCCGGAGGCCTGGTCGAGCTGCTGCTGGAAGTGCAGGACGAGGCGGGAGAAGCCCACCGCGCTCTTCGCGAGACAGGCGGCGCGCAGCTCGTCGCGGGAGTTGGCGGCGATCTGCAGCGAGACGCGGGTCTGGTAGGCGAGGTCCACCGCCACCGCCGTGAGGATGGCGACGGTGGTGAGGACCAGGAGCAGCGCGGCCCCGCGCTCGGATCGACGGTGTCGCATGGCCTAGAAGTCGAGCGGCCGGATGAGCGCGATCCGCGCCTCGGTCTCGAACTTCGCCTCCTTGCCGTCGGGCATCTTGAGCGCCAGCGCCAGCCGAACGCGCGTGGGCAGGAGCGCGCGCTCGCCCGGCGCCGTCGTCCACTCCTTCACCCATTCCTGCCTCGTCCAGTCCCAGTAGGCGACGTCGAAGGCGACGACGTGCTGGCACAGCACCGCCCGCGCGCCTCCGCGCTCCGGGTCGTCGTCGATGCGGATCTTCTCGCGGCGAAAGAGCGCGTTGTCGCCGGGGCTGTCGGGGTCGGCGTCCACCGCGTACTCGACGACCGACTGGTCCGACTCCTTGGCGTCGCGGTCGAGGCGCACGTGGGACATGGTGGTGAAGAGCAGGCTGTCCCGGTCGCCCCCGTCCCTGCCGCGGAACAGCGTGGGCCGGTCGCGGAAGCGGCGGTGGTCGTAGTGCTCGGAGAGGAAGGCCATGGAGACCTCCCGCGCCATTCGCGAGAGGGCGACCCGCGCACCCGAGAAGCGCTCGTCCTGCGTCTCGCACAGGTCGCGGGCGGCCCAGGCCCGCTGGAACGACCCGAGCGCCATGGCGCCGATGACCGCGGAGATGGAGACCGCGATCATGACCTCGAGGAGGGTGAAGCCCCGGTCCGTGCCGGCGCCGGTCATTGCTTGCCCTTCTTGCCGAACGGCGTGAACCCGAACGGCGCGGCGCCGGGCTGGAGCTGCTGCTGCTGGAGGAGCTGCTGCTGCTGCCGCTGGAGGAGTTGCTGCTGGAGGAGCTGCTGCTGGAGCTGCTGCGGGCTCTGCGGGGCCGTGAGGTTGGGCGGGGCGTCGGGGTCCGGCCCGCGGGCCCCGCCCGGCGCCTTCGGGTTCAGGACCACGAGGTGGGTCGTGACCGTGAACTGGCGGAGCTGGCGGCCGTCCATCCAGCCCACGGTGAGCCGCATCTCGCGCAGCGACTTCTTCAGCGCCTCGCCGAAGGCGGTGAGCTGGGCCTGCAGCATGCCGCCGACGAGCCCGCCCGCCGAGGCCGTCTGCGGCCCCCCGGCCTGGCCCGCCTTGCCGCCGCCCGTCCCGAGGAGCTTCCCCATGAGGTCCTGGGCGTCGCTCCCGCTCGCCCCGAGGAGCACGGAGAGCAGCTCGTCCGGGGCCATCGCGGAGTCCGGCTTCTTGAGCTCGACCCTCCACTTGAAGCCGGGCCGGCCCTGGTCGGCGAAGTCGCCCTCCTCGCTCTCGTCGAAGTCCGTGAAGCCCTTGTCCTCGTAGGTCTCCTCGAGGGCGGCCATCTTGCCGCGGGCGAGCAAGGTCGCGACGGTGAGGTCGCGCGCGTAGGAGTGGTTCCGCAGGGCGTTTCCGGTGAGGTCGGCGAGCGCGAGGCGGGCGG
>Ga0209798_10000270_pt1 | contig 30372 bp, 25 predicted proteins | sample DOMMetBare3Fresh_FD_187475 | JGI IMG/M metagenome (GOLD analysis project Ga0209798, IMG submission 187475) | Wetland sediment microbial communities from St. Louis River estuary, USA, under dissolved organic matter induced mercury methylation -... | ecosystem: Environmental > Aquatic >... | reverse complement strand
GATTTTCGAGTACTCGTCCCAGGCGATCGCGATCGTGATCGCCTGGCGCAGCTTGCGCGCGCGCGCCCTGCCCTCGGGCGTGTCGCCGCCGCCGAGCACCGGGTCGATCATGTTGAATCCGATGATGTAGCTGTTGACATCGGAGTACTTGGGAAAGTTGAAGCCCTTGCGCTCGTAGTCGGCGCGCACGCGGTCCGAGTCGAGCATCTCGACGAGGTAGGTCACGCCGGTGTCGGTGCGCTCGAACACTTCGAGGTCGTAGAAGCCGTCGCGGAACTTGTTCTTCTGCGGCGTGCCCTCGCGCTCGACCACCGAGACGATGCGGTCGACGAAGGGCGTCTTCTTGCCGCAATCGGCGAGCCGGCCCGCGGCCTTGTCCTCGGGCATGCCGTCGCAGGGATAGGGCTCGCCGCGGTAGTGGGGGTTGCGCTCCATCACGATGCGACGGTCCTTGACGAAATCCGTGACCATGTACGGCCCGGTGCCCACCGGCCACTGGTCCAGCGTGAGGCCGCGCTCGGCCATGCCCGGCTGCGCGTAGAACGCGTCGGCCTCCCAAGGCACCGGCGCCAGGAAGGTCATCTGCATCCAGTACTTCCACTGCGGGTACTTGCCGTGCAGGCGGATGCGCAGCAGGTGGCTCTCGGGCGCGGTGGCGCCGGCCAGCGGCCAGCGGCGGAAGTCCAGGAACGGCTTGTCCTGGCTCGCGGGGTCGAGCCCCTGGCGCAGCTTGGCGTCCTCCTTCTTGATCAGCTCGCCGTACTCCCTCAGGCCGATCACGTACTCGGAGAAGACACCGTAGATCGGCGTCGTGATGCGCGTGGTGGCGTGGCGCTTGAGCGCGTAGACGAAATCCTCGGCCACCAGTTCGCGCGTGCCCATGTGTTCGAACTGCAGGACCGAGTCGCGCCGGCCCACTTCGCCGGGCTTCATCGCGTGATAGCGCCAGCGGCCCTGCTCGTCCTTGGCGAACGCCGGGTGCGGCTGGTACAGGATGCCCTTTCTGATCGGCACGTCGTACACGCTCTCGGCCACCTGGTCGCCGGGCGCGTCGTCGGGCAAGGGCTTGCCGTTCTTGTCGAGGTAGGTTGGCGTCACCACGCGCTCGGCCGTCTTGGGCACCAGCTCGAACGGACGCTTGAGGTAGTGGTAGCCGTAGAGCGGCTCGTAGACCTGGTAGGTGACCAGCGTGTCGTTCGACCAGTACGACGCGGTCGGGTCCAGGTGGCGCGGCGTGCCTTCGATCATCGCCGAGTAGATCGTGTTCGAGGCCGCGGAGCCCTTGGGCCACGGACTGTTGTCGCAGGCGCTCGCCAGCGCGGCCAGCGCTGCCACGGCGGCGACGCGCGCAACGACGACCACGACATTCCATCCGCTCATCGGCGGTGCTCCTCGAACAGGGGCGATGGCCCCGGAAACCAAATCGCCCGGCGCAGCGGCCCTCGTGAGGCGGCCTGCGCAGGGCGCGGCGGCATTCTAGGGGCGCCGTCAGGTGACCCAGGCGCGGGCTTACCCCGTCTCAGCCCCAGCCGATGTAGGCCTCGCGATCCTGTGTCGCGAGCGTGACTCGCGTGCCCACCGGCAGCGTCACCTTGGTCGGCACATGGCCGAAGGGCAACCCGGTCAGCACGGGTGTGCGCGTGGCAGCGCGCACCGCCTCGAGCATCGATTTCAGGCCGTAGCCGCGGTCCAGCGGCGAGCGCTGCCACTCGCTGAAGTGGCCCAGCACCACCGCGCGCTGCGCATCGAGCACGCCGGCCTGGTGCAGCTGCAGCAGCATGCGCTCGACGCGGTAGGGGTGCTCGTTGACATCCTCGACGAACAGCACGCCGCCCTTGACCTTGGGCCAATGCGGCGTGCCCAGGAGCGAGACCAGCATCGCGAGGTTGCCGCCCCACAGCGTGCCGCGCACATCGAGCCCGTCGAAGCCGGGATCGGTGCGAAAGCCCACCGCCTCGAGCGATGCGTCCATCGCTTCGGCGAAGCAGGCCGCGGTGACCTCGTCGAGCGCATCGACACGCGGCTCGCCATGTTCCTCGGCCTGGCGGCCGAAGTCGTAGCAAGCCATCGGCCCGGCCCAGCTGCGCACGCCGCCATGCGCCAGCGCCGCGAGCTGGAAGACGGTGAAGTCGCTGTGGCCGACCCAGCGCGTGCCGCGCTCGACGCTGCGCGCGATGCGCTTCCAGTCGATTCGGTCGAGCAATCGCGTCAGGCCGTAGCCGCCGCGCGTGGCCATCGCGATCGACACGCCGCTGGCGGCAGCGCGATGGATCGCAGCCAGCCGCGTGTCGTCGTCGCCGGCGAAGCGCTGCTGGCGCGCCAGCGCGCTCTCGTCCACCGATACGTCGAACCCGCAGGCCGCCAGCCGCCGCTGCGCGCGGCGCAGCGCCGCGCCTGGGGCCACCACGCCCGAGGGCGAGAACAGCCGCAGCGACGGCGCCCCGTCGCTCAATGCCAGGCCCCGAAGTCCGACTCGATGACCTCGGGTACCGGAAGCGGCTCGGCGTCGGGACCGGCCTCGCGCAGTGCGCGCTGCTCGGCGCGGCGCTGGGCGAAGAAATCGACGAGCAACTGCCCAGCCGCGTCAGCGAGCAGACCGCCCTCGATCGCGGTGTGGTGGTTCAGCTGGGCCTGCTCGAACAGGTTGACGACCGAACCCGCCGCGCCGGTCTTGGGGTCGCGCGCGGCGTAGATCACGCGTGCGAACCGCGCGTGCATCAGCGCCATCGCGCACATCGCGCAGGGCTCGAGCGTCACGTACATCGTGCAGCCCGGCAGCCGGTAGTTGCCGAGCAGCTCGGCCGCGTGGCGCAGCGCAACGATCTCGGCATGCGCCGTCGGGTCGTTGGTGGTGACCGGGCGGTTGTAGCCGGTGGCCAGCACCTGCGGCACGCCGTCGACCATGTGCGTGATCACCGCGCCCACAGGGACCTCGCCGACCAGCTGCGCATTGAGCGCCTGATCGAGCGCGAGGCGCATCGCGTATTCGTCCTGCGCCGCGCTCGGGCTGGTGGCGGCCTCCTCGCTCACGGCGCATTGCTCCGGTTGGCACCTTGCTGCAGCGCCGCATTGGCTGCGTCGCGCACGTTGGACTGGATCGCCCTCGATTGGGCCGGCAGCGTGCCGTCCACCGGCGCCGGCGTGGCCCCCGGCACGCCGCCGGGCACCGCCACCGTGGCACCGCGGCCCATCACGGCATTCGTCACCGCCTGCGCTTCGGCACCCTGGCCCTTGACGCGTGTCGTCGCGTCGCGCGACAGGCCCAGCGCCTCGAACTGCTTCTTGCCCAGCGTGCCGATGATCGCGAGCACGATCAGCAGGCTCACCAGACCGAAGATCGCCTTCAGCATCGTGTCACTCCCACTCGATGGTGGACGGAGGTTTGCTCGACACGTCGTAGGTTACGCGGTTGATGCCGCGCACTTCATTGATGATGCGCCCGCTCGTCCGTTTGAGCAAACCGTACGGCAACTCGGCCCAGTCGGCGGTCATGAAATCGGTGGTGGTCACCGCGCGCAGCGCGACCACGAAGTCGTAGGTGCGGCCGTCGCCCATCACGCCCACGCTCCTGACTGGCAGGAACACCGCGAAGGCCTGGCTGACCTTGTCGTACCAGCCCTCGCGGCGCAGCTCCTCGATGAAGATCGCGTCGGCGCGGCGCAACAGCTCGGCGTACTCGCGCTTGACCTCGCCCAGGATGCGCACGCCCAGCCCGGGGCCGGGGAACGGGTGGCGATACACCATCTCGTGCGGCAGGCCAAGCGCCACACCGAGCTCGCGCACCTCGTCCTTGAACAGGTCGCGCAGCGGCTCGAGCAGCTTCAGGCCCAGCGTGGCGGGCAGGCCGCCCACGTTGTGGTGGCTCTTGATCGTGGTGGCCTTCTTGGTCTTGGCGCCGCCCGACTCGATCACGTCCGGGTAGATCGTGCCCTGGGCGAGCCACTTCGCATTGGCGAGCTTCTTTGCCTCGGCCTGGAACACCTCGACGAACTCGCGGCCGATGACCTTGCGTTTGGCTTCGGGGTCGGACACACCCTTCAACGCGCCGAGAAACCGCTCGCTCGCATCGACATGGTCGACCTTGGCGTGCAGCCGGCCGGCGAACATGTCCATCACCACTTGCGCCTCGTTCAGGCGCAGCAGGCCGTGGTCGACGAACACGCAGGTGAGCTGGTCGCCGATCGCGCGGTGGATCAGCGCGGCGGCGACGCTCGAATCGACGCCGCCCGACAGGCCGAGGATCACCTCCTCGGCGCCCACCTGGGCGCGGATCGCGGCCACGGCTTCCTCGACGTGATCGCGCATGACCCAGTCGGGCCGCGCGCCGCAGATGCCGAGTACGAAGCGCTCGAGCATCGCGCGGCCCTGCTTGGTGTGCGTGACCTCGGGGTGGAACTGCACGCCGTAGAAGCGGCGCTGCTCGTCGGCCATGCCGGCGATGGGACAGCTGTCGGTGCTGGCCATCAGCTTGAAGCCCGGCGGAAGCGCGGTGACCTTGTCGCCGTGGCTCATCCAGACCTCGAGCATGCCGTGGCCCTCGGGAGTGCGGAAGTCCTCGATGCCGTCGAACAGCTTCGTGTGACCACGCGCGCGCACCGCTGCATAGCCGAACTCGCGGTGGGTCGAGGCCTCGACCTGGCCGCCGAGCTGCACCGTCATCGTGAACATGCCGTAGCAGATGCCCAGCACCGGCACGCCGAGCTGCCACACCGCGGCGGGCGCGCGCAGCTCGTGCTCCTCGTAGGTGCTCGCGTGGCTGCCCGACAGCACGATGCCCTTGGGTGCGAATGCGCGGATGAATTCGTCCGACACGTCGTTCGGATGGATCTCGCAGTACACATGCGCTTCGCGGATGCGGCGCGCGATGAGCTGCGTGACCTGCGAGCCGAAGTCGAGGATCAGGATCTTGTCGTGGTTCATCGTGGATTCGACGCGAGTGCCGGGTGGCTCCTGAAGTGGCGCCAGGCCAGCACCAGCGAAGCGGCCTGCAGCAGCGCGCAGAAATAAAACGGCGCGCCGATGCGCCAGTCGCCCGGCGGGTGGTGCGAGACCAGGCCGATCAGCGGCGCACCGATCACGGGGGCGACGACGGCCATCAGGCTGTTGAGCGAGCTGACCGAGCCCATCGTCTGGCCCTGGTGCTTGGCGTCGGCCGACGACGAGATGATGCTCTGCACCGTGGCGGCCACGGTGCCGCCGAGCAGGTTGGCGAAGATCACCGCGTACATCATCCAGCCCTCGGTGGCCAGGCCCCAGAACAGGAACGCCAGGCTCGAGGAGGCCAGGCCCCACAGCGCAAGCCGAGAGGCGCCGAGCCGGTTCAGCAGGCGGCCGAGCAGCACGCCCTGCACCAGCGTGGAGACGACGCCGACGGCGAACAGCGACCAGCCGTTCTCGGCCGGCCCCCAGCCGAACTTGAACGTGGTGTACAGCACCCAGGTGGTGTACAGGGTGAACTGGGCCAGGCCGGACAGCGCGATCACGCCGACGAGCAGGCCCGTGTCCTTGAGCTGCGCCAGCGCCTTCAGCGAGGTCACGGGATTGGCGCGGCGCCAGTCGAACGGGCGGCGACGGTCGGCGGGCAGCGACTCGGGCAGCACGAACAGGCCGTAGGCGAAGTTGACCAGCGCCAGCGTGCCGGCCACGAAGAACGGCAGGTGCAGGTCGATGCCGCCCAGCAGGCCGCCCATCACCGGGCCGAGGATGAAGCCGATGCCGAACATGGCGCCGAGTTGCCCGAAGCGGCGCGCACGGTCCTGCGGCTGCGTGATGTCGGCAACATAGGCATTGGCCACCGCCGCGTTGGCCTGCAGCGCGCCGCCCACCAGGCGCACCGCGACCAGCACCCACAGCGCGGTGGCCAGGGCGGTGGCAAACAGGTTGAGCGCCAGACCGCAGAAGCCGATCAGCAGCACCGGGCGCCGGCCGTAGCGATCGGACAGCGCGCCCAGGATCGGTGCGCCGAAGAAGCTCGCGATGCCGAATGCGAACGCCACGGCGCCGTACCAGAACGATTGCGCCGCCGGGTCGGCGGTGAACTTGCCCACCAGCGGCGGCAGCACCGGCACGATGAGGCCGATCGCGATCATGTCGATCAGCACCGTGACCAGGACAAACGACATGGCCGCCTTCCTTTCGGTCGGGCGGCCATGCACGGTGGGCGGGCTCGGATCGCTCATTCCATGCGGTAGTTCGGCGCTTCCTTGGTGATCTGGACGTCGTGCACGTGGCTTTCTCGCACACCGGCCGACGTGATCTCCACGAACTCGGCCTGGGTCTGCATCTCGGCGATGCTGGTGCAGCCGCAGTAGTGCATCGACGCTCGCAGCCCGCCGGCCATCTGGAAGATGATGCCCACCACCGACCCCTTGTACGGCACCTGGCCCTCGATGCCCTCGGGCACGAGCTTGGTCGTGTTGGGGTTGTTGCCGCCGTTGTCCTGGAAGTAGCGGTCGGCGCTGCCCTTCTGCATCGCACCGATCGAACCCATGCCACGGTAGCTCTTGTAGCTGCGGCCCTGGTACAGGATGGTTTCACCCGGGGCCTCGTCGGTGCCGGCGAAGGCGCTGCCCATCATCACGCTGTCGGCGCCGGCGACCAGGGCCTTGGCGATGTCGCCCGAGTAGCGGATGCCGCCGTCGGCGATCAGCGGCACGCCGCTGCCGCGCAGCGACTTGGCGACGTTGTCGATGGCCATGATCTGTGGCACGCCCACGCCGGTGACAACGCGTGTGGTGCAGATCGAACCCGGCCCGATGCCCACCTTCACTGCGTCCGCGCCCGCTTCAACCAGGGCCAGGGCCGCCGCGCCGGTGGCGATGTTGCCGCCGATCACGTCGATCTGCGGGTAATGGCGCTTGACCCAGCGCACGCGCTCGATCACCCCCGCGCTGTGCCCGTGCGCGGTGTCGACCACGATCGCGTCGACCCCAGCGGCCGCGAGCGCCGCGACGCGCTCCTCGGTGCCCTCGGCGACGCCGACCGCGGCGCCCACGCGCAACTTGCCCAGCGGGTCGCGCGCGGCGCTCGGGAAGCTCGTCTGCTTGGTGATGTCCTTGACCGTCATCAGGCCGCGCAGCTCGAACGCGTCGTTGACCACCAGCACACGCTCGAGCTTGTGCTTGTGCATCAGCGCCTTTCCGTCGTCGATCGTGGCGCCCTCGCGCACGGTGATCAGGCGCTCGCGCGGCGTCATGATCTCGCGCACCGGCGAATCCATGCGCGTCTCGAACCTGAGATCGCGCCCGGTCACGATGCCCACCACCGCCTTGCCTTCGAGCACCGGAAAGCCCGAGATGCCGTGCTGCTTGGACAGCGCCATCACCTCGTGCACCGGCGTGTCCGGCCCGATCGTGATCGGATCGCGCAGCACACCTGACTCGTAGCGCTTGACCCGCGCCACTTCCCTGGCCTGCTGGGCGGCCGTGAGGTTCTTGTGGATGATGCCGATCCCGCCTTCCTGCGCGATCGCGATCGCCAGGCGCGCCTCGGTCACGGTGTCCATCGCAGCCGACACCAGGGGCAGGTTCAGCGTGATGTTGCGCGACAGTCGGGTCGAAAGACTCGTGTCACGCGGCAGGACTTTCGAGTACGCCGGGACCAACAACACGTCGTCGAAGGTCAGCGCTTTGCCGAGAAGGCGCATGGGGGACGAGGCTCCAGACGCAAAAGTCGATTATACGGAGCGTGACATTCGTCTCTGCCCGCGCGGCTCGACGCGCACTACACTGTCCGTCACGCCTGCTGATTGCCCGCCCATGAAACGCCTTGCCACCGCCTGCCTGACCGTCGCGATCTGCAGCCTGGCCTGGGCACAGTCGCAACCGGCCACGGTGACCTGGAAGTGGCGTGATGGCGGCGGCCGCATCGTCTGGAGCGACACACCGCCCCCGGCATCGATTCCCGAGAGGGACATCCTGGAGAAGCCTTTCGCGACGACCCGATCGCGCGCCAATACGGCCGCAGCTGCGGCCTCCGCGGCCTCGGCGGCCGTGGCCCAAGGCACGGCGACCAGCCGCACCGACCCCGAACTCGAAGCGCGCCGCAAGAAGATGACCGACGAGCAGCTGGCGCAGCAGAAGGCCCAGGAAGAGAAGACCAACGCGGCCAAGGCCGAGAACTGCACCCGAGCGCGGGGCCACCTGACGGCGCTCAACGAGGGCATGCGGATGACGCGCACGAACGAGAACGGCGAGCGCGAAGTGCTCGACGACAAGCAGCGTGCCGAAGAGATCCAGCGCGCGCGTGCGGTGATCGCGAGTGACTGCCGCTAGGGCTTGCGTGCCGCGGCGCGCAGCGACGTGATCGTCGCACGCGGCGAGATCACGTCGATGTCCAGTCGCAGGTGGATCAGGCCCGGCGAGGGCTCGGCCAGAGCCTCCCGGAAGACCGCCTCGAACGCTTCGGTGCGATCCACCGTCCAGGCGCGCCATGCATACGCGCGCGCGAGCGCCGCGAAGTCGGGGTTGACCAGATCGCTGCCGCTCACCCGGCCCGGATACTCGCGCTCCTGGTGCATGCGGATCGTGCCGTAAGCGCCGTTGTCGACCACCACGCTGACGAGGCGGCCGGTGCCGGTGCCGGCGCCGAACGCACGCGCGGTGGCCAGTTCCTGTCCCGTCATCAGGAAGTCGCCGTCTCCCGCGATGTTGACGACCGTGCGCTGCGGGTACAGCAGCGCGGCGGCCACCGCGGCAGGCACGCCGTAGCCCATCGCGCCGGAAGTCGGTGCGAGCTGGGTGCGCCCATGGTGCTGCAGTCCGGGGTATTGCAGGTAGCGGTGCAGCCACGCGCTGAAGTTGCCGGCGCCGTTGGTGTAGACGGTCTCCTCGGGTGCCAGCCGCGCGATGGTCTTGACCACCTCGGCCATGTCCATCGGCACGACTGGCACGGACACGCGGTTGGCCTCGAAATCGGTATGCGCGGACGCGGTCCACGCACCCCAGCGCACGCCCGCCGGCGGCGGCTCGAGCGCGGCGAGCGCGTGCCCCACCTGCCCCAGAGATGCCTGGATCAGCAGGTCGGCTGCATACACGCGCCCCAGTTCCTCGGGCCCGGCGTGCAGGTGGACCAGGCGCTGCGCCGGCCGCGGCGCCCGCAGGTGGCTGTAGCCGCCGGTAGTCATCTCGCCCAGGCGCACGCCGATCGCGAGCACGAGATCGGCATCACGCAAGCGCGTGGCCAGCTTGGGATTGATGCCGATGCCGACGTCGCCGGCGTACTGCGGATGGCGATTGTCGAAACTGTCCTGGAACCGGAAACCGCAACCGACCGGCAACTGCCACGCCTCGGCAAAACGCTGCAGGGCGCGCGCACTGTCGGCGGTCCAGCCCGAGCCCCCGACGATGACGAAGGGTTGCGTGGCCTCGAGCAACAGGCGGCGCAGCTCGATCAGCGCCCCCGGTGCGGGCCACGCGTGCGCGACCTGAACCCGCGGCAGCACTGGCGCGTCGGTCGCCGTGCTCAACATGTCCTCGGGCAGGACGAGCACGACGGGGCCCGGGCGGCCCTGCAGCGCGGTGTGGAAGGCGCGGGCCACGTATTCGGGCAGTCGACTCGCCTCGTGCACCTCGGCAACCCACTTGGCCATCCCCAGCGTCCCGGGGCCGAACACCTGCCGGTAGTCCAGTTCCTGGAAGGCCTCGCGGTCGCGCTGATCGCTTGCGACCTGGCCGATGAACAGCACCATCGGCGTGGAGTCCTGGAACGCGGTGTGCAGCCCGATCGCGGCGTTGCTCGCGCCGGGGCCGCGCGTCACGAAGCACACACCTGGCCAGCCCGACAGCTTGCCCTGGGCCTCGGCCATGAAGGCTGCGCCGCCCTCGTGTCGACAGGCGATGAAGCGGATGCGGTCGCGGTGTTCGTGCAGGCCGTCGAGCACCGCGAGGTAGCTCTCGCCCGGAACGCCGAAAACGGTGTCGATGCCCTGCGCGATCAGGGTCTCGACGAGCAGGTGCCCGCCCGGGCGCGCGGCGGCCGGCATCACGCCGCCACGCGTCGCGCGCTCAACGCCACGCGCAGCCCGACCAGCGACGCGCAGGCCACCCCGAGCGCCAGCGCGAGCGCCGCGCCGAGGAACACGCCACCGGCATGGCCGGCATCGAGGATCGCGCCGAACACCGGCGAGGCCAGCGCGAAGCCGATGTCCAGGCCCGAGTACACCGTCCCGTAGACACGGCCGGTGGCACCGGGAGGCGAAGCCTGCTTGATCAACATGTCCCGCGACGGACCCGCCAGACCGGTGCCCAGGCCCGCCAGTGCCGTGACGACCAGCGCCACGCTGGGGGGCAACCAGCCGCTGGCCACCAGCGTCAGCAGCACGGCAGAGCCGGCCAGGCACTGGCCGATCGTGCGCTCGAGCCGCTCGGAACGTGCGGCCAGAAAACCGCCCATGACCATCCCGATCGCGCCGGCCACCATATAGCCGCTGACCACGTAGGCCGTGACATCGGTCGGCAGGTCGTACAGGCGGCTCAACGCCGGGCCCGCGAAACTCTGGATCGCCGACAGCGCGCTCGTCGAGAAGAAGAAGAACGAGAAACACAGCCACACCGAGGGCAGCCGCAGGAACGCGAAGGTGCTCTGCCCTGACGCCGCTGCGGCCTTCGCCGACCCCGGCACCGTCGCACGCACCACGACACGGTCATCGATCGCGCGGCGCTGCCATACCATCAACAGCAGCACGGCAAGCGCCCACGACGCACAACCCACCATCGCGTGGCGCCAGGAGCCGGTCAGGTCGGTGACGACGTGGTGGAAGATCGGCGCCGCCGCCCACCCGAGGTTGCCGCTGATGCCGTGCACCGAGAATGCGTGTCCCAGCCGCGCTTGCGACACGCGCTTGTTGAGGATCGTGAAGTCCACCGGATGGAATGGCGAGTTGCCCAGTCCGGCGAGCGCCGCGGCCAGCATCAACCCATTCAAGTCCTGCGCGACGGAGGCGGCCAGGCCCGCCGCGGCGAAACAACCCAGCGCCACGAACAGCACCGGTCGCGCGCCGACCCGGTCGACGAGGAATCCCGCCAGGGCCTGGCCGACGCCCGAGATCACGAAGAACAGCGTGACGACCAGGCCGAGTTCGGCGTAGCTGACGCCGAACTCCCGCACGAACAGCGGGAACAGCGGCGGCAGCAGCATGTGGAAGAAATGCGAGGTGCCGTGCGCCAGACCGACGAGGCCGATCGTCAGCGCATCCTGCCTGCCGCCGGCCACGGCTTCGCGAGCACCCATCGGGCAATGGTATCGAATCGTCGCCGGCAGACCTGCGGGGCCGGCTCCAGTTGTGTCGATACGTGAGTATTGTGTCGATGAGAGACCGCCGCATTGGTCCGGTTGCTTGTGGGCACCGGACCGGGCGCGCCCGCGCTACTCTAGAGCCTCCTCACCCCGACACGGGATTGCCGTTGCTGAAGTCGCTGTTCGGAGAGCTCGTGCCCACGCCCGTCAGACCCGGCGGCGTGATGCCCGAGTTCGCCGCCACCGCCGTGCTCGAGAGCACCGACACGCGGGTGACGGAGGACGGTCGCATGCTCGACCGGCACCAGCAGGATCTGTTCGTGAGCGGTTCGCCGGCCGCGGCGATGCGTGCGCACCTGGCCGGCACCAAGCATGTCGCCGACGTGCGCACCATCACGCTGCTGGATCCTTCGCGCCTGTGGGCGCCCGGCGTGATCAAGGCGCTGTCCGACGCGACCGGCCAGCCGGTGGAGCGTCTGCACTTGCGCGAACAATCGACGCTGCGCGTGCTGGCGACGCTGGAGCGCACCGTGGTGCCGCGCCGCGGCGACGCGACGCTGAAGATCTACCACGCCGACCTGCGCGTGGCCGAGGGCGAGAACCTGTCGATCCCCTTCGTGCTGATGGAGCGCAGCCAGATGGCCGCGGTGATCGTCGGCCCGATGGTGCTCGAAGAGGTCGAGGCCATGCTGCAAGCCCTGCGCAACGCCGTACGCGAGCCCAGCTGGCGCTGCGACACGCTGCTTTTCCTGCTGCCGCCCAACGCGCTGTGGATCGCCGGCAAGATCGCCGCCATCGGGTGGCCGAACTCGCTGCGCGTCGAGGTGATCGACGAGCCGCTGACCGGCACCTCGTCGGTTTGGAACGCGCTGCTCGCGGCCTGGGACCGTCTGCAGGCGCCGAACGAACAGAGCGCCGACCCGGCCGCCGTCGATGCCCGCAACGTGGCACGCCAGCTGCGCATGTTGATGACCACCGACGGCGTGCTCGGCGCGGCGCTGGCCGACGCAAACGACGGCGACCTGCTCGCCGGCGAGTCCAGGAGCAACGGCGTGGATCTCGTGCGCGCGAGCGCCGCGCTGGCGCCCTTGCTGCGCGCGCACCGGCAGGCGCACGAAGCGATGGGACTACCGGGCGCGCTCGAGGAGTTCACTGTCGCGGCCGGGACGAGCTACCACCTGGTTCGCCCGCTGATGCGGCGCCCGAACCAGTTCCTGTTCGCGCGGCTGGAACGCTCGCACGCCAACCTGGCGCTGCTCAAGTTCAAGCTCGCCGAGGCCGAGCGCAATCTGGGCTGACGCACTGACGTCCGACGGCTCGCGGCGCCGTGGGGCACGCGTCCCGCCGCCCGGCAGCGGGGCCCCGCCCCGGCGGGGGCTAACATTGTCCTCATGACCCAGGTGCTGTTCGACTACACCCGCCAGGACGCCAGCGGCGCGAGCCGTATCGAGCATGCCTGGGCGCGCGCCCCGCTGGCGCCCCCGCCCGCCGAGCGTGCCGCGCTGAAGGCGCGCGCGAAGGCCTTGCTGGCGCAGCACGACGCAGTGCTCGTCGCGCACTACTACGTCGACGGTGACCTGCAGGACCTGGCGCAGGAAACCGGCGGCTGCGTTGCCGACTCGCTGGAGATGGCGCGTTTCGGCCGCGACCATCCGGCGCACACGCTGGTCGTTGCGGGCGTGCGCTTCATGGGCGAGACGGCCAAGATCCTGTCGCCCGCCAAGCGGGTGCTGATGCCCGACCTGGAGGCGACTTGCTCGCTCGATCTGGGGTGTCCGCCCGACGAGTTCGCCGCGTTCTGCGACGCGCACCCGGACCGCAAGGTCGTCGTCTATGCCAACACGAGCGCCGCGGTGAAGGCACGCGCGGACTGGATGGTGACCAGCTCCTGCGCGCTGGCCATCGTGCGCCACCTGCACGAGCAGGGGCAGAAGGTGCTGTGGGCGCCCGACCGGCACCTGGGCCGCTACATCCAGGACGCGACCGGCGCGGACATGCTGATGTGGAACGGTGCGTGCATCGTGCACGACGAGTTCAAGGGACTCGAGCTGGAGCTGCTGCGCCAGCAGCATCCCCAGGCGGTGGTGCTGGTGCACCCCGAGTCGCCGCAGGCGGTGGTGGCGCAGGCCGATGTCGTCGGATCGACCTCGCAGCTGCTGAAGGCGGTGGTCGACGGCACCGCACTGGAGTACATCGTAGCCACCGACAACGGCATGTTCCACCGCATGCGCCAGATGGCTCCGGGCAAGACGCTGATCGAAGCGCCGACCGCCGGCAAGAGCGCCACATGCAAGAGCTGCGCCCATTGCCCGTGGATGGCCATGAACGCGACGCAGGGACTGGTCACGGCGCTCGAGTCCGGCCGCGGCGAGATCCACGTGCCCGAACCGACGCGTTCGCGGGCGCTGGGCTGCATCGAGCGCATGCTGGCCTTCGTCGCCGCGAACCCGCAGGCGATCGCGCAGCCGCAGCGCGGCTTCGTCAGGAACCTGGGCAGCGCCTGACGGGCCGTTGAAGCTCCCGCCGGGCGCGATTCAGCAGCCTGCGCTCAGCGGATCAGCACCGTCGGAAAGCTCACCGGCAGCGTGCGAGGATAGTCGCGGCTGAAGTGCAGGCCGCGGCTTTCGTGCCGAGACAATGCAGACCGCACGATCAGCTCGGCACACTCGACGAGGTTGCGCAGCTCGAGCAGGTCGCGCGTGACGCGGAAGTTCGCGTAGTACTCGTCGATCTCGCTCCTGAGCAGCTCGATGCGGTGCAAGGCGCGTTCGAGCCGCTTGGTCGTGCGCACGATGCCCACGTAGTTCCACATCAGCAGGCGCAGTTCGTCCCAGTTGTGCGAGATCACCACCTGTTCGTCGGCGTTCTCGACCTGGCTCTCGTCCCACGCCGGCAGCGCGGGCGCATCACCCCGCGGCTCGGCCACGATCGCGTGGGCACAGGTGTGGCCGAGCACGACGCACTCGAGCAGCGAATTGCTCGCCAGCCGGTTCGCGCCGTGCAGCCCGGTGTAGGTGGTCTCGCCGACCGCGTACAGGCCCGGCACGTCGGTGCGGCCCTCGAGATCGGTGACAACGCCGCCGCAGGTGTAGTGCGCCGCGGGCACGACCGGGATCGGTTGCCTGGCGATGTCGATGCCCAGCCTCAGGCAGCGCGCATGGATCGTCGGAAAGTGTTCCTTGAGGAAGGACTCGCCCAGATGCGTGGCGTCGAGCCACACATGGTCCAGGCCGTGCTTCTTCATCTCGAAGTCGATCGCGCGCGCGACGATGTCGCGCGGTGCGAGTTCGCCCCGCTCGTCGTGCGCCGGCATGAAGCGCGTGCCGCCGGGGTCGCCCGGGCCGAGACTCGGCAGGGTCAGATGTGCGCCCTCCCCGCGCAACGCCTCGGTGATCAGGAAGCTGCGCTCCTGCGGGTGATACAGGCAGGTCGGGTGGAACTGGATGAACTCCATGTTGCCGACGCGGCAGCCGGCGCGCCACGCCATGGCGATGCCGTCGCCGGTGGCGGTATCAGGATTGCTGGTGTAACGGTACACCTTGCCGACACCGCCCGTGGCCAGCACGACAGCCGACGAGGCCAGCGTCTCGACGCGCGAGCGCCCGATGTCCAATGCATAAACCCCATAGCAGCGCTGCACCTCCTCGCGCTTGAGCAGGCGTGAGGTGATCAGGTCGACCGCCATCCAGCGCTCGCGCAGGTCGATGCTCGGATGCGCGCGCGCCTTGGCCAGCAGCGCCTGGTGGATCGCATACCCGGTTGCATCGGCGGCATGGGCGATCCGGCGCACCGCATGGCCGCCTTCGCGCGTCAGGTGCAGCCCGAGCGGGCCCCCGGGGTCAGGCGAGAACGGCACACCCTCGTCGACCAGCCACTGGACGGCCTGCGCGCTGCGCTCGGCGATGAAGCGCGCGGTGTGCTCGTCCACCAGCCCGGCACCGGCGTCTTGAGTGTCGCGCACATGCGACTCCACGCTGTCGTCGCTGCCCAGCACACCGACGATGCCGCCCTGGGCCCACGCCGTGGCGGCCTCGTCCAGGCCGCGCTTGGCCAGCACGACCACGCGCCGCTCGGCCGCCAGGCGCAGCGCGACGGTCAGGCCGGCCAGGCCGGCACCGATGACAACCACCGGCGCACTGTGTGAAGGACTGCTGACCATGGCCCGATTCTAGGAGCGCGCCTGCGAACGCGCTCCCGCTACCGGCGTCATGCCGCTTACACTGTCTCTCGCCCTCGCGCGCACTGCCCACGCCGAACGCCATGCCCAAGCCCATCCACGACATGTCCACCTGGGACGCGTCGGCGCATCCGTCGCGCGCCTGCGAGGAGGAAGAGGTCTGGGAGGCCACGCGCCAGCAGACCGGCATGGCCACCCAGCTGATGCGCGACAAGGACGAGTACCTTGCCGACTCCTACAAGCACGTCGGGCGCCAGGTCGGCGCCTCGCAGTGGGAGTTGTTCGTCGCGTGTGAGCCGGCCGAGGCCATGCAGCAGCAGTTCGAGGCGAGCCGGCCGGAGTACATCGCGCTGCACGACATCGGCACCCAGACGTCGCGCCGCATGCTGTCCGGGCTGGCCACTGCGGCCGGCAGGCCGGTGCACCAGCTGCACATCCGGCGCCAGGGCGTCGGGATGCCGCTGGCGCGCATCGAATTCGTCGAGCTGTTGGTCAAGCCCGATCGCCCCCCGCTGCGCCTTTATTCGACCGAGGTCGACGCCGACACGGCGCAGCGTCGGCGCCTGGCGCGCACGCTGCTGGCGTACAGCCGCCTGGGCGTCGTGATGGTCGGCGACCTGCCGCCGCACGCGTTGTCCTCTTCGCTGCTACCGCTGCGCGATGCAATCCGGGAAGGGCCCTGGATCAACCGCGAACTACTGCTGCTGCCGCTGGCCAACGCCGCCGCGCTCGCAGGCCAGGCGGCGCACATGGCCGATGGATCGTCGGTCAAGGTGCTGACCACGCCACAGGTCAAGCGACCGGCCGAGGCCTGGGGCTATCTGCGTGCGTCATGGCAGAAGCTGCGCGACGCACTAGCCGACGACGTGATCATCCTGCCCGAACTGCTCGAACCGGAACAGCCCGATCCCGCGGCGGCGGGCCCGGGCCCCGCCAACGGAATCGTGGTTGGCACACGCGGGCCTGCCGCGGTGGCACGTCCACCGCTGCCGATGCAGCCGATGCCCGCGGTCATCCCGAGCGAGGCACCTGGCGCGGCCGACGCTGCGCTGGCCACCTACGTGCGCAAATGCGGTGCACTCAAGGGCATGGTCAGCTGCTGCGTGTTCGAGCTGGCGACGCAGCGCACCGTGGCGAGCGCATCGCCGGGCGGCCGTCCCGGCCCCGCAGTGCTGGCCGCCCATGGCGCCTCGCTGATGGCGTCGATCGCCGAGGCAGCCCAAGCATTGCACCTCGGTGACGCACCGCCCGATGCCGCGATCACGCTCGGCCAGCACCACCTCTTGGTGCGCACGGTGCCTGGGCGCCGCGGCCTGGCCATGCACGCTGTGCTCGACAGGGCCGAGACCAACCTGGCACTCGTTCGGCTGCAACTGCAGCGGCTGGACATCGCGCTCGAGGAAAGCGGCGAACGCTGAGCGGGCACGCGCTCAGTGCACGACGCGCTCGAAGACGAAGTCCTCGCCCACCACGTCGACCGGCACCACGTCCTTCGGGCCGAACCGGCCTTCGAGAATCAGCTTGGCCACCGGGTTCTCGATGCGCTGCTGGATCGCTCGCTTCAGGGGCCTGGCGCCGAACGCCGGATCGAAACCGACCTTGGCCAGGGCCGCCAGCGCCGCCGGCGAGACGTCGAGCCTGAGGTCCATGCGCGCCATGCGCGCTTCGAGCACCTTCAGCTGGATCTTCGCGATCGACGCAATGTGCGCGTTGTCCAGCGCGTGGAAGACCACCGCCTCGTCGATGCGGTTCAGGAACTCGGGCCGGAAGTGGTTCTTGACCTCGGTCCACACCGCCTCGCGGATCAGCTCGCTGTCCTGACCAGCCATCTGCATGATCATGTGAGAACCCAGGTTGCTGGTCATCACGATCACGGTGTTCTTGAAGTCGACCGTGCGCCCCTGGCCGTCGGTCAGCCGCCCGTCGTCGAGCACCTGCAGCAGCACGTTGAAGACGTCCGGGTGCGCCTTCTCGACCTCGTCGAGCAGCAGCACGCTGTAGGGCTTGCGGCGCACCGCTTCGGTCAGCGCTCCGCCTTCCTCATAGCCGACGTATCCGGGCGGCGCGCCGATCAGGCGCGACACCGAGTGCTTCTCCATGAACTCGCTCATGTCGACGCGGATCATGTGGTCCTCGCTGTCGAACAGGAAGCCGGCCAGGGCCTTGCACAGCTCGGTCTTGCCCACGCCCGTGGGTCCGAGGAAGAGGAACGAGCCATAGGGCCGGTTCGGGTCCGACAGGCCCGAGCGTGAACGGCGGATCGCATTGGACACGGCCGCGATGGCCTCGTCCTGGCCAACCACGCGCTCGTGCAGCCTGGCTTCCATCTGCAGCAGCTTGTCGCGCTCGCCCTGCATCAGCTTGTACACCGGAATGCCGGTCGAGCGCGAGACGACCTCGGCGATCTCCTCGGCGCCGACCATCGTGCGCAGCAGCTGCGGCTTGCCCCCGCCCTTCTTGCCGGTTTCCTTGGCCTGCGCCTCCTTCAGCCGCTTCTCGAGCTCGGGCAGCTTGCCGTACTGCAGCTCGGCCACCTTGTCGAAGTTGCCCTTGCGCTTGAGTTCCTCGATCTGGTGCTTGATGGCCTCGATCTCTTCCTTCACATGGGCGCTGCCCTGCGCGGTGGCCTTCTCGCTCTTCCAGATCTCTTCCAGATCCGTGTACTCGCGCTCGAGCTTGGCGATCTCTTCCTCGATCAGGCCCATGCGCTTGATCGACGCCTCATCCTTTTCCTTGCGCACCGCCTCGCGCTCGATCTTGAGCTGGATCAGCCGCCGGTCGAGCTTGTCCATCGCCTCGGGCTTGGAGTCGATCTCGATCTTGATCTTGGCCGCCGCCTCGTCGATCAGGTCGATCGCCTTGTCGGGCAAGAAACGGTCGGTGATGTAGCGGTGCGAGAGTTCGGCCGCGGCGACGATCGCCGGGTCGGTGATCTCCACGCCGTGGTGGACCTCGTACTTGTCCTGCAGGCCACGCAGGATCGCGATCGTCGCCTCCACCGTCGGCTCGTCGACCAGCACCTTCTGGAAGCGCCGCTCCAGCGCGGCGTCCTTCTCGACGTACTTGCGGTACTCGTCGAGCGTGGTCGCGCCGATGCAGTGCAATTCGCCGCGCGCCAGCGCGGGCTTGAGCATGTTGCCGGCGTCGATGGCACCCTCGGCCTTGCCGGCGCCGACCATCGTGTGCAGCTCGTCGATGAACAGGATGATACGGCCCTCGTCGGCGGCCACTTCCTTGAGCACGGCCTTGAGCCGCTCCTCGAACTCGCCGCGGTACTTGGCACCGGCCAGCAGCCCCGCCATGTCGAGCGACAGCACGCGCTTGTCCTTCAGCGTCTCGGGCACCTCGCCGGAGACGATGCGCTGCGCCAAGCCCTCGACGATCGCCGTCTTGCCCACACCGGGCTCGCCGATCAGCACCGGGTTGTTCTTGGTGCGCCGCTGCAGCACCTGGATCGCGCGCCGGATCTCGTCGTCGCGGCCGATGACCGGGTCCAGCTTGCCGGCGCGCGCCCGCTCGGTCAGGTCGAGCGTGTACTTCTTCAATGCCTCGCGCTGGCCTTCGGATTCGGCCGAGTCGACCTTCTGGCCGCCGCGCACCGCGTCGATCGCGGCTTCGAGCGCCTTGCGCGTCAGGCCATGGCCGCGGACGACACCTCCCAGGTCGGTCTTGGCGTCGGCCAGCGCCAGCAGGAACATCTCGCTGGCGATGAACTGGTCGCCGCGCTTGCCCGCCTCCTTCTCGGCGGCCTGCAGCAGCGACACGAGATCGCGCCCGGGTTGCACGACCTGACCCTGTCCCTGCACCTGCGGCAACGCGCCGATCGCGGTGTCCATGGCGGTGGTCAGGGGGCCGACCTTGCTGCCCGCGCGCTCGAGCAGCGAGCGCGGCCCGTCGGGCTGCTTGAGCATGGCCGAGAGCAGGTGCGCCGGCTCGATGTAGGGATTGTCCCGGCCGACAGCCAGGCTCTGGGCGTCGGCCAGGGCTTCCTGGAACTTGGTGGTGAGTTTGTCGATGCGCATGGTGGCGAAGTCCTCGTCTGGCGGGCACGTGGGGCGTGCCCAGGGGGATTTCAAGAGGCGAGGCTCAGTCTTCGGGTTGCGTACCGTCAAGCAGTGCCCGCGCGAGATCGGCGCGACGCACCTTCCCGAGCGCGGTCTTGGGCAGCTCGTCGACCATGACGATCCGGCGCGGGTGCTTGAACCGCGCCAGGCGGGCATCGAACGCGGCGCGCAGTGCGGCGACGTCGACGAGGGTTCTGGGCCGCGGCACGACAGCCAGCACCGCCACCTCGCCCCAGCGCACATCGGGCAGGCCCACGGCGGCGGCCTCTGCCACGCGGGGGTCGGCCAGTGCGATGTGCTCGATCTCGCCCGGGTGGATGTTCTCGCCTCCGGAGATGATCAGTTCCTTGCGCCGCCCGACGATCTCGTAGTAACCGTCGCCGTCGCATTGCGCCAGATCGCCGGTGCGAAACCACCCGTCGGCGAAGCTCGGATGGTCGTCCTCGGGGTGGTAGCCGCGCGCCAGATTGGGCCCGCGCACCCAGAGCTCGGCGTCGACCAGGCGCACGTCGACGCCGCGTGCCGGGCGCCCGGCCTTGCCAGCATGTGCCATCGCCTCCTCGCGCCGCAGCACGATCGACACCGGGCCGGTTTCGGTGGCGCCGTAGACCTGGCACACCGGCACGCCGCGCGCGTGGAAGGCATCGATCAGGTCGCGCGGCACGATCGACGAGCCGCTGTTGACGAAGCGCAGCGAAGACAGGTCGGTGTGGGGCCAGTCCGGGTGCTCGATCAGCGCGCGCATCGTCGCAGGCACGAGCAGGCTGGTGGTCGCGCGCCATGCCGACACGTCGCGCAACCAGGCCGCAGCATCGAAGCGCTCGTGCAGGCGCACCTGCCCCCCGGCTGCAAGCGTGGGCAGCACCTGGATGCACAGGCCACCGACATGGAACAGCGGCAGCGCGGCAAGTGTGCGCGTCGACGCGTCGAGCGCCTGGGCGTCGATCGCGGCTTCGATGTTCGCGCGCATCGCGGCGGCCGTGTGGATCGCCCCCTTGGGTTCGTCGGTCGTGCCGGACGTGTACACCAGCATCAGGTCGCCCGGCCGATGGCCCGGCGCGCGCGGCGAGGGCAGCGGCGCCCGGCGCACCACCTGGGCGGCCAGGGGCGCCGTCGCCTCGTCGTGCCACAAGGCCTGCAGGCCCGCATGGCGCACGATGGCGGCCAGCTCGGGCGCCGCCAGGCGCCAGTTCAATGGGACAAAGCGCAGGCCGCGTCGCTCGCAAGCGCGCAGCAGTGCCAAGGCACGCGGGCTGTTCAGCGCCAGCCACCCGAGGCTGTCGCCTGCGCCCAGGCCGGCAGCGTCGAGCGCGCACGCCTCTCGCACGGCCAGCGTGTCGACGTCATCGGCGTCGAACTCGTGCGCAGCCGCTGCGGCCATGGCCGGCCACTCAGGCGTCGATCGCCTCGTCGCTCTCGCCGGCCTCGTACAGGCACTCGCGGCCGAGTCGGTCGATGCACAGCTCCGCTGTCCACGGCAGCATCAGCGACCCGCAGCGCGAGTCGCGGTACAGCCGTTCCAGCGGCAGCGACTTCAGCATCGACTGGCCGCCGCAGGTCCGCACCGCCAGGGCGCAGATCGCGTTGGCGTTCTCCATGATGGTGTAGTGCGCCGCGTACAGGCGCATGCGTGCGTCGCGGTCCGGATCGACGCCCGCTTCGCGCGCGGTCTGCAGGAACAGAGCGCGCGTCTGCTCGAGCATGACGCGCATCTGCGCCACCGCGATCTGCTTGGTTGGGTACATGCGGCGCTTCACCGGCGGCATGCCCGGCACCTCGCCGCGCAGGTAGCTCACCGTGAAGTCCTGAGCCGCCTGCGCAATCCCCATGTACGTCGGCGACAGCGTGGCGAACATGTGCGGATACCGTGCCGCGGCCTGCCAGTACAGTCCCTCGGGCATCAGGCGTGCCTCGTCGGGCACGAACACGTCGTCGAAGCTCAACGTGCGGCTCACCGTGCCGCGCATGCCCAGCGGGTCCCAGTCGCCGCTGATCACGACGCCCGGCGCGCCGGCAGGCACCGCGAGGTACAGCGAGTCGTGCAAGGTGCCGCCATCGCCTGGGTCGGCGCTGCGGCGCTCGAGCGTGCAAAGCACGCCGTAGTAGTCGGCCGCGCCCGACAGCGACGCGAAGATCTTGCGCCCGGTGACGCGGTATCCGCCGTCGACCTTCAGCGCCCGCGTGCCCCAGGGTGCCTTGCCCGCGGCGGCCGCGCCGCCCTCGGAGAAAGGCTGCGAGTAGATGCGGCCCTCGTCGATGATGCGCGCATAGTGCAACGCGCGAATGCGATTGTGGTCGGCGCGCTGAGCCGCGTTCATGTCCAACGCGTCGGCGATGAAGCCCGACCACATGGTCGAGCACACATGCATGTTGTACGACAGTGCGGTCGATCCGCAGTGCCGGCCGAGTTCGGCCGCGACCATGACGTAGGTGGCGAAGTCCGCACCCAGGCCACCCTGCGCCGCGGGCACGCAGATGCCCAGCAGGCCGGCATCGCGCAGGTCGGCGAAGTTCTCGGTCGGAAAGGCCGCCTCGCGATCCCAGCGCGCGGCACGCGGCGCGAACCTGTCGCGACCGAGCCGGCTGGCCAGCGCGATCAGTTCGCGCTGGCGGGCGGTCAGCGTGGCCGGGTTGCCGGCAATGTGCGGGGTGACGGTGGCAGCCATCGCGTCCTCAGTGGAGGTGGCGTTGCAGGAACTCGACCAGCGCGGCATTGACCGGTGCCGGCGCTTCCATGTGCGCGAGATGCCCAACGTGCGGCAGACAGCGGTACTCGGCCCCCGGGATCCGCGTGGCCATGCCCTGCATCACCGCCGGCGGTGCGTTACGGTCGTCGGCTCCGGCCAGACAGAGCACCGGAACGCGCAGGTCGGCCAGACTCCCGCGGCGGTCAAAACCGGCCGTCGCGGCGAGCGCACGTCGGTAGGTGGCCTCGGGCACGGCCGACATCAACAGCGCCGCGCGGGCCACCGCGTCGTGCGGCGCGCGGTGCGAAGCCATGCCCATCACGAGGCCGGGCGCAAGGGCCGCCATGCCTGCCCCCGCGTCCAGCGGCCCGAGTCGCTGCGCCAAGAACTGGCGCTGCCAGAGGCCATCGTTGCGGCCGAACGCTGGCGAGGTGCCGATCAGCACGAGCGCATTGACGCGCTGCGGAGCACAGGCCATCAGCTCAAGGGCCACCATGCCGCCCATGCTGTGGCCGACAATGGCCACGCTTGCTGCGCCGAGCCCGTCCAGCAAGGCATGCACGCGGGCGGCGAGGCCCGCCATGTCGTACGGCTCGATCGTCGGCGAGTGGCCGTATCCGGGCAGATCCGCGGCCACGGCGGTGAAGCCGGCCGCGGCAATCGCCCGCCCGGTGCCGGAGATCGCATCACCCCAGGATTCGCGGCTGCCCCCGACGCCGTGCAGCAGCACCACGAACGGCCCGGCGTGACCCCAGCGGATGTGCGCGAGCGGCGCGTCACGAACAACGATCGCGCCGCTCACGCAAGCGCTCCGTCTCGCACGACGGTCACTCCGTCGAGCTCCACCGTGCACCCGCGCAGCGGCAGGTCGAAGTGCCCCGGCGTATGGCGACCGGCCACCTCGTTGGCGCCTGTCGAATACAGGAAGTTGCCGGCAAAGGCGCGCAGCTCGGTCCCGTTGAAATCGGACTTGTCGTAGAACGCCATCGAGTCCCAACGTGCGCGCGCGTTCAGCCCCCAGCCGACATGCGACACCGCATAGGCCGACCTGTCGGCCCAGGCGGCGAACTGGCTGCGCATCAACTCGGCGTCGAGCGAATCGCCGATCACCTCGGTGACATGGTCCTCGGCAATCACCAGCCGAACCGGGTCGGCCAGGTAACGCTTGAACGCGAGGTTGGCATCGCCGCGGTCGAGCACCAGGGTGCCGGCGACCGCGCCGGCGGCGGGGAACGCAAGCACGAGCCCACCGGGCCAGTGGCTCAGCGTGCCCGGCCTGGACGTGAAGCCCCACACGCCACCGACACGTGCACCGGCAAGATCGACCGCGAGCTCGGTGCCTGCGTGCGAACTGACATGCATGCGCCGCGCGGCCTTCAGTCGCCTCATCGCCTCGCGCACCGGCGCCTCGTCCTCGGCCCGTGGCAGGCAGCGTTCGAGGATCTCCGGATGCTCGTTGCTGACCACGAGCACGCGTGCCCCGCCCGCCAGGACTGCAGGCAGTTCCGCTGCGTGCTGCAAGCCCTCGACCGTGCAATCGACCACCAGTGCGCAGCGCGACAGCGCGGCGACCGCGGTCTGCTGACCGACCAGTGCCAGCGAGGCCCCGGTGGACCGCACAGGCACCGGCGTTGCCACCGGCGGCGTGGGCACCCGTACCTCGAACACGGTCGCGCCGAGCTGCTGCAGTGCCAGCCTGGCCGAATCGACGAGGACCGTGCGCGACTGCGCCTCCGACAGGACACTGCAGGTGTCACCGCGCTGCACGCCGCAGCGCTGAAGCACCTCGACGAAGCACGCGATCCACTTCCCCTGGACGCATGCCGGCATCACAGCACTTCCCCCAGCAGGTGGTAGTGGCCGCGATGGAACACGAGCGGCGGCAGCGGCTGCGAGTGCACGCGCAACACGCGACCGATGTACAGACGGTGATCGCCGGCGTCCTGGCTCGACACGCGTTCGCATTCGAGGACCACCGCGCTGCCTGCCAGCAGCGGCAGGCGGCACGTGCCCTCGTGCCACAGCCCCTCGTCGAACTTGTCCGGAAGCGGCGAGGCGAAGCGGCGCGACAGCTCGACCTGGCCCTCCGAGAGCACGTTGATCGCAAAGTGTTCAGCCGCATCGAAGCACGCGAGGGTCGGGCTCGCCCGCCGCAGCGACCACAGCACCAGCGGCGGATCGAGCGACAAGGCGCTGAACGAATTGACGGTCAGGCCGACCGGCTCGCCCTCGCGCGTGCGGCAGGTCACCAGCGTGACCCCGGTGGCAAAACCGCCGAGTGCAGCGCGCAGTGCGCGGGCATCGGTCAATGTGGCCGCGGCGGCGGATGAGGCTTTGCTCACGCGCAGACTATAGGCGAGCACGCCGCCCGGCCTGCCGTGCCTTGCCCGCCGCAGGCAGGGGGTTGCGCCGTCAGGAACCGACCATCGCGTGAACCGTCGCCAGACCCAGTGCGGTCAGCGCCAGCGAGCCCAGCAGGTGGGCCCCCGCAGTGGCCAGCGCCCAGCCGGGCTCCCCCCGAAGCAATGCATTGACGACCTCCGCGGAGAACGCCGAGAAAGTGGTCAGGCCGCCGAGAAAACCGGTGATCACCACCAGCCGCCACAGCGGCGACAGTTCGCTGCGCCAGGCAAAGAAAGCGATCGCGAGGCCGACCAGGTAGCCGCCGATCAGGTTGGCCGCCAGAGTGCCCAGCGGCATCGCCGGCAGGCGGTGATTGAGCACCTCGTTGAGCCCGTAGCGCAGGCACGCGCCGCCGCCGGCACCCACGAACACCGCGAGCAGCGCGGAGCCCAGCGGGATTGTCGTAGCGCTCACGAAGGCGCGGCCGCGTTGTCGCTGGCCAGGCCCCAGCGCGCCAGTGCCGCGTCGTCGTCCACACGTGCGTCGACCCACTGGGCGGTGCCGTCGGGGCGGTGCTCCTTCTTCCAGAACGGCGCCTGGGTCTTGAGGTAGTCCATCAGGAACTCGCAGGCCAGGAATGCCTGGGCCCGGTGCGACGAGGTCACGACCACGAGCACGATCTGGTCGCCCGGTGCCAGCGGCCCCACGCGGTGAACCACGCGCGCGCCATGGATGCGAAAGCGCCGGTGGGCCTCGTCGATCATCGCGTCGATCGCACGCTCGGTCATCCCCGGGTAATGCTCGAGCTCCATGCCCGTTGTCCGGGCATCGGCATCGGCGCTGCGCTCGCGCACGGTGCCCACGAAAGCCGCCACCGCACCCACCGCACGATCATCGGCACGCAGCGCGGCCACCTCGGCCGTCAGGTCGAAGTCCTCGGGTCCGATGCGAACGCGGGCAGGGGCGTCCACGGTCGTGCCGGCCTCTCAGCGCGGGGCGGCCGCGCATTGGGCGTGGCTGCGATTCGCGGGCTTGGCACATTCCTCCTGCAGGCAATAGGCGAGCGCGAAACCACTGGCGTTGCCGCACAGCGACTTCGCGACGGCACGGGCCACCGGCTTGGCCGGACCGCCTGCCGCAGGCGCAGTCGTGCGAGCCACTGCCGATGCAGCGCGAGGGGGCGGCGTGGTGCCCGGTGAAGCGCGCGCGACCGGCACATCAGGCACGACCGGGTCGACGGATGGTGGTGGCGGTGTTGCAGCGACCGGCGGTGCTGGCACTTTGCTCGGACCCGACCGCGTCGTCGCGGGCGATTCCGTCGCAGCTGGTGCGACAACGACGGCTGGTGCCGCCGCCGCGGCGGGCGCCGTCGGCAGGGCCACGTCAGGCACGGCTGCTGGCGGCTCGGCTGCAGCCGGTATCGCGCGCGCAGCGGGAACGACGGGCCGCAGCACGAGCCAAGCGCCCAAAGCAAGCGCGAGGGTGGCCGCAATCACTGCGACCAAGGCCCAGCGCGAAGCCGGGGCCCCGGTCGCGCCTGCAGTAGCTGCGGCCGGCTCGTCGAGCGCCACCGGACGACTGGTCGGGGGCTTCGTCGGCTCGGCCGGCTTCGCGCGGGTCGGCGGAATATCGACCTCGTCCACCGCGGAAAGCGTCGACTTGCCCTTGACTTGCGTGATCGTCTGAGCTTCGCGGCCGCGGATCGACGATGACGGTGGCGTGGCGCGTGCGCTGCGCGCCGACATCTCCACCACTTCCCATTGCGACTCGCGGTCAGGAATCGGCCCGACCCACAGCGGCGCGTCCCCGGAGCTCTCGAATCCTCGTCGCGCGGCGGACGGGTGCAACAGGCCGCGCAGGTCGGCCACATGCTGCGGACGCGCTGATGGCAGCAGTTCGAGCGCAGTCAGCAGACTGCGGACGAGCCGCGCCTTGGTGCCGGGCACGTCGCCTGGACCTTCGATCAGCGCCGCCAGGCCGTCCGCCGGGTCCCACTCGTCAGGCCGGGCGAGACGCTCGCGCAATGTCGGCGGCACCTGGCCGGTGGCTGCGAACCATGCGGTGCTTGCGAGCATGTACAGGTCGGTGGCGCTGTTGATGCGGTCGTGGCGCGACGCTGCGGACTGCTCGGGTGCGTCCCAGGGGCCGGCGTCGTGGCCGCCGAGCTCGGCCGCGGCGCTCCCCATTCCCAGCAACACCGGCTGATCGATGCGACCGCCGGCCAGCAGGATCTGGTCGGGACGCACGTGGCCATGCACGAGGCTTGCCGCATGCAACGCCTCTAGGCCATCGAGCAGCGCGTCCAGCAGGCGCACGATCTCGCCCACCTGCGCTGGGCCCTCGCGCGACTGCACATGGCTCTCCAGCGTCGGGCCGTCGATGTAGGCCATTGCACGGTACACGGTGCGGTGCGCCTGGAGCGAGCCGAGCACATGCACCACGTTGGGCTGCTGGATGCGTTCCAGCGCAGATGCGTCCTGCACGAAGGCCTCGCGCCCGACCGACGCCGCGATCGCGTCGCCCGCCTGCCGCGCGCGCACCGACCCGTCGGGATGGCGCAGCACGAGCGCGCGCGGGAAGTACTCCATCAGGGCAACGACCCCGGCCAAGTCCTCGGACTGGCCGTCGTGTGCAAGGTAGACGATGTTGTGCGGACCCTCGTGCAGTACGCGGTCGATGACCAGGTGCGCGACCGCGGCGCCGCTGGGCAGGGGCGCTGCCGGACCGGGTGGCGGCGCGCCGTCATCGTTGGCACCGCTCTTGGGAAACGGCAACGGCGTCGTCATTGCCGAGCCTCGCCTAGCCGCCGGTCACCGGAGGGAAGAACGCCACTTCGGCACTCGGCGGGATTGGTGTCGTGTCCTCGGCCATGGCCTGGTTGACCGCACAGCGCACCGCGCGGTCGCGCCCCAGCACCCGCGCGTGCGGACCGCCGCGTGCGATGAGCGCCTCGCGCAGCGCCAGGACCGTGGGCGCGGGGCCGGAGGCGGACACCTCCACGGCCTCGCCCGCACCCAGGGCCTCACGCAACGAGGCGAAGTAGCGAACCTGGATCTTCATCGGCCGATCAATCTGTCCAATTCCAGGAAGCCTACCGTATCGCCGCGACGGACGGCCTGCCCAGGCGGGTTGTCGACGACACCGTCGGCCCAGACCGCGGAAGTCAGCACACCCGAGCTCTGGTTCGCGAACAGATCGAGCCCGCCGGCACCGTTGCGACGAACCCGCAGGAACTCGCGCCGCTTGTCGGGCCGCGGCCAGTCGAAGTCGGCGCGCATCGGGATCGCGTCGGGCCCGCGGGCAGGCAGACCCTGCATGGTGCGAAGCACTGGTGCGACTGCGAGCAGGAAGGTCACGAAACTCGAGACCGGGTTGCCCGGCAGCCCGATGAACAGCGCCTCGCCGTGGTGATCGGGGCCAGCGCGCCGTACCGCCCCGAACGCGAGCGGCTTGCCGGGCTTGATCGCAAGTTGCCAGAGTTCGAGCCGGCCCTCGGCCTGAACCGCCGGCCTGATGTGGTCTTCCTCCCCCACCGAGACGCCGCCGGAACTGAGGATCAGGTCGTGTCCGTGCGCCGCCGCACGCAGCGCGTCGCGCGTCGCGGCCAGACGGTCGGGCACCATGCCCAGGTCGGTCACCTCGCAGTCGGCGGCCTGCAGCAGGCCGCGCAGCATGAAGCGGTTGGAGTTGTAGATCGTCCCCGCCGGCAGATCGGCCGGCGCCACCGTGCCGGGCATGACGAGCTCGTCCCCGGTGGACAGCAGCGCCACGCGAGGACGACGCAGCACCGACAGCCGGGCGGCCCCGACCGTGGCGGCCAGGCCCATGGCCTGCGGCGTCAGCCTCGCACCGCGCCTCAGTACGGGGGAGCCCCGCTTCACGTCCTCGCCGCGCCGGCGGATCCACTGTCCGGCCAACGGCAGCACGGTCACGCGCACCGAGCTCTCGCCGATCACTTCGCACTGCTCCTGCATCGCCACCGCGTCGGCACCTGCGGGAACCAGCGCACCGGTGAAGATGCGTGCCGCGCTGCCGGCCGCAAGCGGCGCGCCGACTTGGCCGGCCGCGATGCGCTGCGATATGCCCAGCACCGTACCGGCTGCCGGCACGTCACCGCTGCGCAGCGCATAGCCGTCCATCGAACTGTTGTCGGCCGGCGGCACGTCGATCGACGAGACCAGGTCGTCCGCGAGCACACGGCCCAGCGCATCGAAGGTCGAGACCGACTCGACCTCGACGATGCGCGCCCGCGCGGCACCGGCCTCGAGGCGGGCCAGCGCCTCGTCCAGCGTCATCAGTGCCGTGCTGCGGGCCTCAGACATGGGCATCGATGTAGCGCTTCACGGCGGCCAGGTCCGGCGGCAGCACGGTGAATCGCTTGGGCCGGTCTTCGATGCCCTCGAAGCCGGCCGGACGTTCGGGTTCGCGGCCGAGCGCCTCGCGCATCGTCGCCGCGAACTTCGCCGGCAACGCCGTTTCGAGCACCAGCATGGTCTCGCCGGGCGTGCGCAACTCGCGCGCGACCTTCAGGCCGTCGGCCGTGTGGGGGTCGATCATCAGGCGCTGGTCGGCCCATGTCGCGCGGATCACGGCCAGCCGCTCGGCGTGCGTGCTGCGGCCGGAGACAAAGCCGAATCCCGCGACGCGGGCGTATTCGCGCGCGCCGAGCGTGAACGCGCCCTGCGCAAAGAGCGACCTGACGCGCGCGCCGTCGCGCCCGAGCAGGTCGTACACGAACCGTTCGAAGTTGCTGGCCTTGGAGATGTCCATCGACGGGCTCGAGGTCTCGTGCGTTTGGCTCGCGGCCCGCGGGCGATAGCTGCCGCTGCGGAAGAACTCGTCGAGCACGTCGTTCTCGTTGGTTGCGCACACCAGCCTGTGGATCGGCAGGCCCATCGATCGGGCGACATGACCGGCGCAGATGTTGCCGAAGTTCCCCGACGGCACGGCGAAGCTGATGCGGTCGCCCTGCGAGCGGAGGTAGGCGGCAAAGTAGTAGACGACCTGCGCCACCAGGCGCGCCCAATTGATCGAATTGACCGTGCCGATACGGTGCAGGCGCTTGAAGTCCAGGTCGTTGCCCACCGCCTTGACGAGGTCCTGGCAGTCGTCGAACACGCCCTCGATCGCGAGGTTGTGGATGTTCGGGTCCTGCAGGCTGAACATCTGGGCCTGTTGGAACGGGCTCATGCGGCCATGCGGGCTCAGCATGAAGACGCGGATGCCGCGCTTGCCGCTCATCGCGCACTCGGCGGCACTGCCGGTGTCGCCCGAGGTCGCCCCGAGGATGTTCAACGTGCGACCGCGACGGGCCAGTTCATACTCGAGCAGCGCGCCGAGCAGCTGCATCGCGATGTCCTTGAATGCGAGCGTCGGGCCGTTGGACAGCGCGACCAATGCGACGCCCGGCTCGAGCGGCTTGAGCGGTGTGATCGCATCGGTGCCGAACACCTGCCGCGAATAGACGCGGCGGCAGATCGAACGCAGGTCGTCGGCCGGGATGTCGTCGATGTACATCGACAGGATCTCGAAGGCCAGGTCGGCATACGCCAGGCCGCGCCAGCTCGAGAGCGTGCCGGCGTCGACTTGCGGGTATCGCACGGGCATGTACAGCCCGCCATCGGGTGCCAGGCCCTCCAGCAGGATGTCGCAGAACGCAAGCTGCGTAGCGTCGCCACGGGTGCTGACGTACCGCATGAAGCTTCAGTCCAGCGGCCGCCGCGGATCTGGCTTTGCCAGGCCGCCAGCGGCGCCCCCCTGGGGGGGGGCGGCGAAGCCGCTTCGGGGGGGCGCCACAGTCACGCCAGTTCTTCCTTGCGAATCGCCACGATCGGGGCCAGCACCGTGGGCAGCGCCTGCATCGCGA
>Ga0209798_10000267_pt1 | contig 30457 bp, 38 predicted proteins | sample DOMMetBare3Fresh_FD_187475 | JGI IMG/M metagenome (GOLD analysis project Ga0209798, IMG submission 187475) | Wetland sediment microbial communities from St. Louis River estuary, USA, under dissolved organic matter induced mercury methylation -... | ecosystem: Environmental > Aquatic >... | reverse complement strand
AACACTACATATAGCAAGAGCATAAGGTTTACTACAATACTGACTTCCATTCAATATTCGTGATATTGTTTCTCTTGGCATACCTAACTTTATTGCTAGACTTCCATAAGTGGCATTCCTAGGAACTTTATTATAAATCTTATACATATTCCCTCACCCACTTTGTTTTATCTCTTAAACGACCTTTTAACACTCTTGCATTCTTAAAGTGCTTTGCCTCCGACTTTAATTGTGTAGTATGTATTAACTCATTATCTATTCTGTTTTGATAATAACGATTGTTTGTGTGCCATTTTAGAACTAACATATTCCACCTCATATCCCATTAACTTGTAATTTTTGTATTCTCTTTTTGCTTCTTTTTTAGTTTTATATTTTTCTATGTATTCCCCTATTTTCAAGTGCATGTATTAACCTCTTTCTAAATATTTTTAAAAATCTATTCCCAACCAAATATCATATAGATTGTATTTATTCATATATTCTATTACTCCATCAATCCAATCAGGTTTAGTTTCCCATGTGAATTTTATATTTTCTCTTTCTTTTATCAAAATATCCTTAGGAAATAAGAAGTCGTATCCTGTAAAACTATCTTGAAGTAAATTGTATTTTTCAGCTACTGGTTGTAAGCACTCATCAAACATTTCATAACTATCAACCCACTTTTCACTTAATCTATCTAGTTCCCCGCTACCAATTAAATACTCTCCCATCTTACAATTATCGTTCAAATGAACATTTGTCCAACAACCCATATTTCAACCTCTTTCTATCTCACAATCTTCAGTTCCATCGCTGTAAATCGTGCAATTTCTTGTTTCGTATCCTGTTATTGTTTTGCAAGTATCAGTTTTAAACATAATCTTAATAGAAAAATATATTTCAATTATTACCACTAAAAATACTATTATTAAAAATATATCCCTTTTTTCCATCTATTTATCTCCTTTACTATTTATGTAGTCTATTATTTCGTTTAGTTTATTTTTTAATATTGTTTCTTTCTTATCCCAATTATAACCAAAAGTTTCATCACTATAAGCAGTATCTGTCAATGGTTCAATCAAAGGTTTATCTTCTTCTATTATTTCTATGTTATGAACACTCATATGAATTGTTTTTAAACTTTCTAATAATGGTTCAAAATTATAACCAACACTTCTAATATATTCTTCTCCATTATATTTATAAGGTTCATTATTATAAATTACTTTCTTTGGTTTAGGTTCTAAATCTATTAGTTCTCGAAAACTTATCATTTTACTCATCTATTTATCCTCCATCTCCACATTCTTTTTTTACAAATAAATCTATTCAAACTATCGTGTATATAACATATAGGGAATATGTAGTTGTATATTTTAGTTATCATTCCAACACCGTTATAACAAACATATAATTTTGCTTGTCTTCATATTGATGTTCATTGCAATATTTTATTGCTTCATTCTCTGTTTTAACTACTTTCACCACTTCTGGAATTTCATATGGAAAATGTCGCATTATAACATATACTAACATATTACTTACCTTCTTTCTTGTTTATGTGTGTGATTATTTCGTTTATTTTGTTTACTATTGTTGGGTCATATAATCTATTTCCTTTTAAATCAATAGGTTCAATCACGACATCTTCTACTTTATAAAATTCTTTAGCACATTGATAACACAAATTAGGATAATCAGACAAGAACTCTTTTTGTCCTTTGCCACATTTCTCACATAAATCTTCTTCTATTATTTCTATGTTTGGTTTTATTGTATTGCTAACAAGAATAATGTTTGTTAAATATTTGTATGTTGTTTCGTATCGGTTTTCTTTTTTATTATATGTATACATATCTCCAGCATACTTAACTTGCTTTGGTTTAGGTTCTAAATCTATTAAATCTCTAAAACTTATCATTTTATTCATATCTATTCTCCTATTCTATATAATCATCGTAAAAATAAAATGTTTTTCTGTCTAGATAAACCCATAACCATTTATCATTATCTTCGTTGTATATACATATTTGTTCTGAGTTTTCGTTAAATTCATATTTAAAATTTAATTCTTCAAACATTTCTTTAGCAGTCATTACTTACCTTCTTTCTTATTTATGTAATCTACTTTGACATCTAATTCTTCAATCAATTTAATTACTTCGGTCTTACTAATTGTTTCAAATGAGTAGCGGTAAGTATTGTTTGGTGTTACAGTACAACTATTTTCTGTGTAAACCTTTAACTTGTTTATTTGTTCTAACATGTATTCTTTATTCATTTTCATTCTCCTTTTCTATTAACTTGTTTTTTATTAAATCTTTAAGATAGTATCTTGTTTTGAAAAAACCAAATTCTTTTTGTGATAAATGAGTACTTGCAGAAAAACCTATCGTTTCAATTTTTTTTCTAAACCATATACTATTATTATTGTTTATGTGTATATCTATGTGACTATTATAATCTAATTTGATACTCTTTATTGCGTGTATTATTCCATCATAATAAGTTATAACATATCCAAACTTTTCCAATTCTTTTAAACCAACCGACTCTTTAACCTTTAACATAATAATCCCTCATTTCTTCGTATGAATTATAATCTTTTATAAGCCACATTATTTCGTCTTGTGTATCTTCAACAATTGAGTTATATTTTAATCGGCACCTAAGATATAAATATTCAATTATTCTAAAGTTATCGCAACTACCTTCATGTTCACTTTCATATATAAATCTCATCTAATCACTCCTTATTTTTTTCTATTTTTTTTATCATTTGTAATAAAGGAATTCTATAAATTCTTTCTTTCTTAAATATATTATAAAACTCATCAATACTTCTAAAATAAAATGTTTCGCTACCTGTATCTGTCCAATCTGTCCCGACAATAGTGAATGAGTGTTCGGTTATTACAAATAATGCACCAAAAGGGTCACCCTCACTATGGAAATTATTTTCGTATATAAAAGGCATTTTAGTTGTTTGTAATAGTTCATACATTTTAATAACATACTTTTTAGATATTTTTCTCATCTAATCACCTCTAATCCTTTCTTTACTTTATCAGCAACTGTTAACAATTCTAGTTCATCGTGTTTAATTCCTATCTTACGGAGAGTGATAAATATTTCATACCACTCTTTGTTTGTAAGACTAGACTTTGGAACTTTCTTTTCCCAATCTACTTTATTCATCTTCTCTACAACCTTGACATATTTTCTCTTCAACTTCGCCTATGTCCCAAGTATGATATTCAGTATCTTCTTCTAATTCAATATTTCCGCATATAGGGCATTCAACTAAATCAAATGCTTTCATAAGTTCTTCTTTTCTCACATTTCCATTTAAATAATCTCTAACTAATTTTTCTAAATCTCTTGAACTCATATCTCCCAACTCACTTTCTAATACTCTTGTAATATCATCTTTTGTTATATTTAAATTTTTCATATTATTCTTCATTCCTTCTCTAATTCTTTAAGTCTTTTTTTTGCCTGAGTTTCTGTTTTGAAACTTTCTTTTACTATAATTCCGGGCAGACTTACTAATTTTGTTTTGAAACATATATCGTATTTTTCTTCTGGTTGATAATGTTTATATGCAGGAGAATGTATAATGAAATATTTTTTCATATTACTTACCACCTTTCAAACTATCATAAGACCATTCTGCAAGACCAAATGCAATTACTAATGTAATAAGACCTAACCAAGTAAAACTCGTTGTATAACCTGTTATAAATGGTTCTATTCCTATCTTATAGAAGTCGTGTAGTATAAGTGATACACTTGCAAGTAATATTGTTTTTCTAATTCCTTTTTTTAATTTCATATTATTTCACCTCTTTCATTTCTAGTTTAATAATTTGATAAACTGAATATTTTTTTATAATTTTTATTAGTTCTTCTAATGTTCCTTTTTCATTTTTTTTAACCTCTGTTTTTGAAGCAGGAGATACATAAATTATTTCTAAAATCATTGTTTGTTTCATATTATTTCACCTCTTTCATTGATAATCTTCCATCACTTATTAGTTTTTTTGTTAATTCAATCGCTCTTGTTAAAGTTGTTTTGTTTGTATTATATTGTCTAACAATTTGTTTTGTATTCTTCAAGTTGGTAGTGTTAAGCAAATTCAATAACTCCATTTCTAATTCTTTCTTATTCATTTTTCATTCCACCTTTCCTTGTGTTAATACCATATTACCACCTTTGTGATTTGTTGTCAACACTTTTTGAAAAAGTTTTTTGTAAAATTGTAAATTTGTTGAAATATATGTTATAATAAATGTAGAACATAAGGAATAACTTGCTTTGAAAAGGGGTATAATATGTACGAACTAATAAAAGAACTAGGAGAAAAAGTAAAATCAGGAGCATTAACTTGGGAACAAGCAGCAAAGAGTTTTAACAACCAAACTAATTTAAATCTAACAGGTAATGCTTTAAGAAAAAGACATAGCAATTTAAAAGAAGATACAGCAACAATGCAAAACGAAGTATCTAAAGAAGAATATGAAATGCACTATGCAAATGGAAGTGTAGAACTACAAAAAGAAGTATGGTTTGATGAAAACGAGAAAAAGACACCAGAAAGCGTATTAAAGAAATTTGGATACGACCCTAACGAATGGACATTACAATCTTGGAGATTTGGTAAATGGGAAGTAGCAATCAAAGATGAAGCAACCAATAGAGTATGTACAACTATAAGAGCAGTAATTAAACCTTTATTAAAGACTGAGCTTCGTAGAGAAGAATATATGGCTATTATTAAAGAAGAAATGTCAAAAGCAATTAAACCAATAAAACTATTATCTAAACCAAAACAAAAAGGACTAGATGAAGATAAGTTATTTGAAATACCTGCTATTGAGTTACATTTGGGTAAATTAGCTTGGTCTGGAGATACAGGACAAGACTATGACCAACATATAGCACAAGATAGATTTTATAAAATAATACAAGAGATTAAATACAAACAAGACATAGAAAAATGCAGTAGAGCAGTATTATATATAGGTAATGACTTCTTCAATAGTGATACAGTAAACAATACTACCACAGCGGGGACAAGTCAGCAAAACGATGTTCGTTGGAAAAAAATGTTTAATGTGGGATTAAAACTATATAAAGAAGCGATAATAACATTAAGAGAACAATTTAATAACATAGATGTTAAGTTAGTACAAGGTAATCACGGTAATATGGCAGAGTTTTACTTATATAGTGCATTACAACAATACTTTGATAACGACAAGATTATAAATTTTAGCAATGACTATAAAGAAACACAATGTTATACATTCGGGAAGTGTGCAATATTTACTAACCATGGCGACCCTAATTTAAAAAGACTTATGAAAAGTATATCAACTGAATTTAATGAAGAATGGGGAAAATCAACATTTAGAGAATTGCATTTAGGACACTTACATAAAGAAATGGTGGTAGATGATGACAGCGGACTTATAACTCGCAGAGTTGGTAGTCCATCAGGAACAGATGCTTGGCACTATCACGAAAGATTTGTAGGAGCAACACAAAAACACGAACTATTTATATGGCATAAAGAATATGGAATGACAACTCAGTATAATATCAACTTTGAGAGTAAAAAAAAAGTACTAACTAAGGAGATGTAGTATGACAAACACACAAGTAAGAGAACAATTAGAACAAAAGTATTTATCAGTATGTATGTTAGGGGGAACAGTAACATTTAGAAATCCTCTAACAATGCACCACATAGAAGAAAAGAAAAATGGCGGACCAACTAACTTAGAAAACGGAAGTCTAGCCTGTCATTTAGAACATAGTGGAGTACATATACTAAGTGATGATGACAAATACAAAAGAAGAAGAATAATAGAATACTTAAAAGAGTATAAACATATGTTAGATATTAAAGATGACCCATTTTATATGAAGGTAGCATTTCACACTTGGTTAGAACAAGAAGTAATGGAAATGGGCTATATAATAGATAGTACAAAGGACAACCTTTTAATATTTAAAAAAAGTCCATATAAAGTAAAAAGTCTAATTTACAAAAAACAATAGAATATATAAATAGGAGAGGTATAATCAACAATGCACAGCATAAGGACTATACAGGGGCGGGAATACCACAAAACAAACGCAGGGGTACAAAGGTGGTATATTAAATAAAAATTATAAGTAGGATTTATTCCTTGCTATTAGATTAGTAATGTTTGTTAGGTATACTCAGCCTATTGAGGACTTTATATGCAGACTTAGGATGCTAGTCTAATAGGAACGATATAAGTTCCAAACTTAGCTAAAGTTTTGGTAGCGTAGCCTTCGGTGTATTTCTGAGAATAACGCCTTAATATGAGTAGTGGCGGAATAGTTAGACGCGGAAAAGGCACGATGAACCCTAATTACATAGGGAAAGCCTTATTGATTGGATGTAATCAATTTCAATGAAACCCATCATATACAGTGCAAATCTGTATCTACTCAAAAGAAGACCTTTAAAACGATGTAGTGTTTAGTCGAGACGTAATGTCAATAGACCGCCAGTAGTTATGAAAGACACTATAATTAACTATTGTTTTAGGCATCAGCATTTACTTGCTGATTGTAGGATAGTAAATATCTTGGTACGCAAGAAAAGTGAAATATAGTAATGCAAAATGTCAAAGGACACGAAATACGTTTCTAGCATTATGAATGATAATGAATTTATTATCTTACAATGAACAAAGTAAACAAGATAACGACAAAGTGTCGACAACTCAAAGGTCACGAATATACGACCTTTTATAAGAATAACCGATAAAACTTATTCCTTTGTAACGGAATAACTATTAAAAATTAAAAGTAATTTCGCCACAACGAAATAAAAAGTAATTCTCATATAACAACAAAAGCAAATTAGGTAAAACCAAATATACACGAACATATGTACGAAAAGGAAGTGATATAACAATGGAAGAAAAAAGAGGCAAAGGACATCCTAGAAGTTTTAAAGATGAAAAGGAATTCATAGATACATTTAATAACTATATAGACTACTGCAAACAAATAGAATACTTACCTAACATTGCAGGATTTTGTGTATATGCAGATATAACAAGAGAAACATTCTATAATCAAGAGGAATATTACTTTGACACTTATAAGAAAATTCAACAAAAATTAGAGGATGCAACTATAAATGCAAAGATAAATGATACATTTAAAATATTCTATATGAAGAACAAATTTAACTATAGAGATAAAACAGAAGTTGATAGTAATGTTAAGTTAGAAGATAAGACACAAGAGAACTTAAAGAAACTATCAGTAGAGGAATTAAAGAAATTAGCAGGTGGTTAGAATGATACCTGAATATGTAAGAGGAGAAGCAAAGAAAGAATTAGCAAGAAGAAGTTATATAGACTATGTAGATTACGTACACGAGGGAAGATGGTTAAGAAGTAAACATTTAGAACTAGTATGTGACTATATAGAGAAAGTAATTAACGGAGATATTAAAAGACTAATTATATCAATGCCACCACAACACGGAAAGAGCCAGACAGTTACTGAAACACTACCAAGTTATTATTTAGGTAAATATCCTAGTAAAAGAGTTATAGAAGCATCATATGGAGAAGACTTAGCAAGAAGATTTGGAAGAAGAAACAAACAAAAGATAGAACAATATGGCGAACAATTGTTTGGAATAACATTAAGTAAATCAAGTATGAGTGATAGTGAGTTTGAAATAGAAGAACATAAAGGTACAATGATAAGTAGAGGTATAATGGCAGGTATCACAGGACAACCAGCAGACCTTATAATCATAGATGACCCTATTAAGAACCGAGAAGAAGCAAATAGTGAAACATATAGGAATAAACTATGGGATGAATGGTTAAACTCTCTACACACTCGTTTATCGGCTTCTGGTAGTGTTATCTTAATACAAACACGATGGAGTGAAGATGATTTAGCGGGAAGACTTATGGCAAATGAACCTCATAAGTGGACTTATATAAATATACCTTGTGAAGCAGAAGAAAATGACATCTTAGGTAGACAACAAGGAGATGCATTATTTCCAGAGATAGGTAAAGATAATGCTTGGTTAAAAGAGTTTAAGACATCATATACATCACAAGAAGGAAGTATGACTTGGAATGCGTTATTTCAAGGAAGACCAACAGCAATGGAAGGTAATATGATTAAAAGACACTGGATTAAGTATTATGATACGCTACCTCAAATGGCTTATAAATGTATATCGGTAGACGCAACGTTTAAAGATGGAGAAAAGAATGACTATGTAGCAATACAAGTGTGGGGTAAACTAAATCATAACTACTACTTGATAGATAGATTAAAAGCACGAATGGACTTTCCTACTACAATGCAAGCAATAAGAAGTATAAGACTAAAACATCCTGTTAATAGTGTATTGATAGAAGATAAAGCAAATGGTAGTGCTATTATATCAATGTTAAGATTAGAAATGGATAGCATTATAGAAATTAAGCCAGAGGGCGGAAAGATAGCGAGAGTAAATGCAGTGGCACCATTATTTGAAAGTGGTAATGTATATATACCACAAAGAGAATGGACTAACGACTATGTTAATGAACTTGTAGGATTTCCCAATATGGCACACGATGATGAAGTAGATAGTACATCACAAGCACTTAATAGATTAAAGACAATAGATGCAACAATGAGAAATGTAACTGATGCTGAATTATATGCAATAAGAAGACAAAAGAATATACTTGAAGAAATGGGAGTTGAAAGAGCAACCCCAGAATTTATAAATTATGATGGAGGTTATTAAATGGAATACTTAATAATATGGAACGTAGCAATGATTATAGGATTTGCAGTAGGTTATAAAATAAGACCTATGACAAAAGACTACAAGATAACTAAAGAACAAGAACTTAAATACAAAAAGAAGAATGATGATGTAAATGCAATAATGGAATACAACGAAGCAATAGCAATAGGAGGACCAACAAATGAATAATGAAACACAAAAAGATTGGAGTAAGTATCAATCTGGAATAGACTATAACCAAACACTAAAGATAAATGGTAAAGGTTATTATGAAACTATTGATGCTAATTTAGCATTTGCTAATGGAGACCAATGGAGAAACTCAAAAGAAACTGGAATACCTAAGTTTGTATTCAATATCATAAAGAGAGTAAAACAATTCAAGATAGCGAGTATAGCAAGTTCTAATATATCTGTTAAGTTTGAACCTATTGAATATAAAGAAGATGGTTCTATGGATGACACTATAATAGCAAGTGAGATATTATCAACTGAAGTTAAGTGTGTATTAGATGAGTTTGGAATAGAACATAAACAAAGAGACTTACTAGCAGATGGGTTTGATACAGGAGATTATGCTACACACATTATATTTGACCCAAGAGAAAGTCTATACAACGGGCAATATGGAGAATATAAAGGTAAAATTAAAATAGAGATGATAGATGGACAAAACATAATGTTTGGTAATCCTAACTGCTCTAATAAAGAGAAACAACCTTATATAATCATAGTAGGTCGTGACTTAGTATCTAACCTAAAAGAAGAAGCAAAGAAAACTATAAATGAAGATACTGAATACCAATATATGGCAGGAGATAATGGAAAACTTGAAATCAAAGGTGATGACACAGGTAAAGCATTATATATTTACTTATACAAAAAGAATAAAAAAGGTGAAGTAGTAGTATCTAAACTAACACAAGAAACATATATCTATAAAGATGTACCTATGGGAATAAAGAAATACCCTATAGCATTTGGAAATTGGGAAACAATAAAGAATAGTTATCATGGTAGAGCAGAAACATCAGGAATAATACCTAACCAGATAGCATTAAATAAAATATTCTCTATGTATGCTTACCACACTTCATTAAATGCTTATCCAACTCTTATATACGATAAAAAATCAGTAGGAGGGCAATGGACTTCTCAAATAGGTGTACCAGTAGGTGTATCACTAGAACAAGGACAAAGAATAGAAGATGTAGCAAAATATCTACAAGTAGCACTTCCAGCGAACAATGTAAGTTCAGTAATAGAACTAATTAAAACATATACTCAAGAAATGTTAGGAGTAAATGATAGTGCGTTAGGTAATGCTAGACCAGAGAATACATCAGCAATTATAGCAGTACAAAAAGCAACAGCAGTTCCATTAGAAAATGTAAGAGCAAGTTTCTATACATTCTTAAAAGAAATGACAGATGTTATAGCAGAAATGATAATCAATAACTATGGAATAAGACCTATAGTAGTAGAACAAAATGGAGAAAGAAGTATAGTAGAATATGACTTCAATACATTAAAGACTACATATATGAATAGTAAACTAGACATAGGGCCAAGCGGTTATTATAGTGATATAGCAACAAACAACACATTAGATAACTTATTATCTAGTCAAATGATAACATTTTTACAATATCTAGATAGAGTAGATGATAGTTTAATACCAGATAAACAAAAACTAATAAGTGAAATAAAAGGACAAATGCAAGGACAAAGCAACGAGAAATACGAACAGATGATGGCATTCTTCCAAACACTAGACCCACAAACACAAGCACAATTAAAACAATTACCAGATGACCAATTTGAAGCAGCGGTAATGGAACTAATGGGACAAGGACAACAAACTATGCCTCAATAAAGGAGAGATAAAATGAAAGAACTATTAAAGATAAAATCAATCATAACTTTAACGATGATGATACTATTCAGTTACTTAGTATTTACAGGAGATATTAAAAGCGATGTATTTATGCCAGTAATGACATTAGTACTTGGGTTCTATTTTACAAAGACTAAGGAAGTGAAATAATGACTTATAACAAAAAGACACAAGGAAAACAATATTTATCTAAACACTTTCAAGTTTGGGAATTTGCAAGTTCATATAGTAATGAAATGCTTATAGAACCTAAACTAATAGAAGTATTAGAAGCTATATATTCAAAACTAAATTGTAAAAGAATAACAGTCAATAGTGGTTATAGAACACCTGCTCACTCAATAAAGGTGGGTGGGTACTCTACTGATGACCATACAAAAGGAATGGCAGCCGACATCAAGTGCTACGATATAAACAATAAAATCATACCTTCAAGAGTAGTTTGTATAACTGCAGAAGATATGGGAATAAAGAGAATAGGTTTTATCAATGAAAACTCAACTCATATAAGTATATATAATGGTAATAAATGGTTTGGAATAGAAACAACAGGTGGAACTGTTACAAGTTTCTATACTTACTTTGGAATACCAAAAGTTATACCAACACCAATAACTAAACCTGTAATAGGACTTAGCATAGGTTCTAAAGTTAAAATAAGGCTTACTGCAAGTAAATATGCAACAGGTCAAACAATTCCATTAAGATATAAAGAAAAACCATATACAGTGCTTCAAATCAAAGCAGATAAGGTATTATTAAAAGAGATAATGTCTTGGGTATTTATAAGAGATATAAAATAGAAGGAGAACAAAATGAAATACATAGCAAAAAAACTAGAAGGAACAGAATTTGAAATTAAAGGAATTAAAGAATACGAAACTTTAACAGGAGAAAAAGTTGAAGTAGTATTTGATACAGTAGTAAGAGATAAAGTAAAACTAGAAGAAGCATTATCTGCTTATAAAACTGAAAAAGAACAAGTTTGTGAAAGGTATGATGCCGACATTAAAGAAATGGAAGAAATCATAACTTCAATGAACGAAGCAAAATAATAAATAAGGTCTTTGAAGTCTAGACCTTAATAAAGAAGACATACTACCAACCAAAGTAGAGAAGGAGAATAAAATATGGAACAAGAAACACTAGACACACCAGTTGAGGTTTCAAATGACCTAGCACTTGATATTACTGATTTCGGTATAGAAACAGAAGTATCAACTACTCAAGAAACTGAAGAAGCAACACCAAAAGCGACAACAGAGGAAGGGGTAAAGGAAATTGATTATTCAACGTTTTTAAATGAATTATCTGGAAAGATAAAGTTTAATCACGAACCTGTTACAATTAACAGTGTAGATGAAATAATCACCAATTTCCAAAAAGGCTTGAATTATGATAAGGTACAAGAACAACTAAATGAATTATCATCAAGTGAAGAAATGACTTATTTAAAAACTAAAGCCGAAGAAAACGGATTGACTACAAAAGAGTTTATCAAACTTGTAAAAGAACAAGAAGAAAAACAACGTGAGAAAGTATATGAAGAAAGATATAATGAACTTGTAGAAAACGGAGTAAGTGAAGATATCGTAAAAGATATGATTACTAAACTTAAGAAGACAGATGAATTAGAAAGAAAAATAAATCAAATGGAACTTAAGGAAAAACAAACCAAAGCAGAACAGGAAAAGACTGCTAAGCACGAGGAATTCGTAAAAAGGTTCCCAAATGTAGACTTAGCAAATTTACCTAAAGAAGTTGTAATAGCAGATGATAAGATATCAGCATACTTACAATGGCAAAATGTAGAACTAATGAAACAATTAGAAATAGCAAAACAAAACGAAAAAGCCACTAAACAAAATCCAGTAAAAGAAACTGGAGAGCATGGAGGAGTTGTCACAGAACAAGAAGATGACTTCCTAAAAGGATTATTTGGAAAAAAATAGACAACTCAGTGCAACAAAAGGAATGAATAAAAATGGCAATAAATTATGCAACAAAATATGCAAGTAAAATAGCAAAAGCATTTACTCTTGGTTCTTTAACAGAAGCAGCAGTAAACAAGGACTTTGATTGGGTAGGAGTTAATGCAATATCAGTATTTGGATTAACAACTCAAGCATTAGCAGATTATAACAAATCAGCAACATCAAATAGATACGGAACACCAAGTGAATTACAAAATGTAGTACAAACTATGACACTTGCAAAAGACCGTTCATTCTCAACTTCAATTGACAAATATACTCTTATGAGTACAAACGGAGCAGTTAAAGCAGGAGAATTCCTTAAAATGGAAATTGATGAACAAGTAACACCAGAAATTGACACATATAGATTAAGAAAAATGTACACAGCAGCAATCGCTAATGGATACTATGCTTATGAAACAACAACAGCATCAAATGCTTACAAAAAACTATTAGCAGGACAAGAAAAATTAGGAGATGCAAAAGTTCCAGTATCTGGAAGAATAGCATTTTGCTCTTATGCTTTCTATTCATTTATCAAACAAGATACTTCATTTATGTTAGCAAGTGAAGTAGCAATGAAAGATAGAATTAACGGAATGGTAGGAATGGTTGATGGAGTTAAATTAGTACCAGTACCATCATCATATTTAGCACCACAAGTTGATTTCATCTTAACACACCCATCTGCAACAGTAGCAGCAGAAAAACTTGATGAATACTTCATTAGAGATAATGTACAAGGTTTCTCAGGAGTTGTTATTGAAGGTAGAGTAATCTATGATGCATTTGTAATTAACCAAAAAGTTAATGCAATCTATGTATCAGGAAAAGCACTATTAAGTTAGTCAACTAATACTATGGGAATTATGGAAACATAGTTCCTATGAATTATTTGATTAAGGAGGAATAATATGAAATATCTAATAACTGGAAATGGAACTTTTGCAAATGCAATGATTAAGAAACTACTTAAGACAGATGTAGAAGAAATAAGAGTTTTAAATCGCAGTGAGAAATCACAATTAGAAAGCAAAATGGAACATAATGATAGTAGAGTTAAATACATTATAGGAGATATAAGAGATTACGATACAATGTTATCTGCAACAAATGGAGTTGATTATGTACTACATAGTGCAGCAATGAAGTTTATAGATAAATGTGAAGCGTTCCCTTTAGAAGCAAAAAGAACTAATATTGATGGAAGTATAAATGTAATGCTTGCTAGTATAGAAAATAAAGTTAAAAAAGTTGTGTTACTTAGTACAGATAAAGCGACTAATGCAACAACAATATATGGAAACACTAAAATGTTTATGGAAATGTTCGCACAATGTGTAGACAATAAGGAAACATCTTTGATAACAACAAGATATGGAAATGTAGTAGGAAGTAATGGAAGTGTTATTCCTATATTCAAAAAATTAGCAAGCGAAGGTAAGCCTTTAACAATAACAGATAGAAATATAACTAGATTTTTTATGACAATAGATGAAGCAATAGATTTAGTGTTATACGCTTTAGAAAATGGTAAACATAAAGACTTGTTTGTATTCAATAATAAATCTTGTACAATAGGTGAAATAGCAGATTGTATAAGTAGTAATCAAATAACAACAGGACTTCGTTGTATAGAAAAGACAGATGAAGCGTTATTAACAATAAACGAACTTAACCACAGTGAACTTATAGGTAATTATTATAGGGTATCAAAAGATATAGAAAACTATACACACGATGAACCTTTAACAAGTGATAATGCAAAGAGATTTACAAAAAAAGAATTAACGGAGTTAATATATGGTTAGTTTACTGATAATGTCTAGTGATAATTACGAAGATTGTTGGGAACCTTTTTATAACCTAAAAGAGAAGTATTGGAAAGATTGTCCTTATAAAACTTATATATGTACAGAAACGAAAGAATGTTCGTATTTTGATACGACAAAAGAAAAAGGAACTTGGACAGAAAGATTTAGAAATGCATTAGAAAAAATAGATACAGAATATGTATTAGTAATGTTAGAAGACTTTTTTATAAGAGATTATGTAGACCAAACACGAATAGACACTATTATAAGTATTTTTAATGACAATACAGCAGTTTTTAACTTTGAGAAGTGTTATGAATTGCCTTGTGAAGAAAGTGTCTTAAATGGGTTTAAAAAAAGGTTAAACAAGACAATGTATTTAAATAGTTGCCAACCAAGTATTCACAATAGATTAAAACTTATTGAAAGGCTACAAAAAAACGAAAGTGCTTGGGATTGGGAATTAACACCAGTTGATAGTCCTTACGAATTTTATGTAAATTGTGAGGATTTTATTATAGATATAGGTTATTACAATCATCAACCTTGGAGTATTAAACAAGGTCAGTGGTGTAAAGAGATAATACCATTCTTTGAGAAAGAAGGAATTGAAATTGATTACGAAAAAAGAGGATTTTGCGATTAAATTATCAATAATCATTCCATATTATAAGACTTTAGATTATACAAAAGAGTTATTTAAAGTTTTAGAACCTCAATTAAATGAAAATGTAGAGGTTTTATTGATAGATGATGGATGTTATGAGAAAGAACTTGATAAATTACCTGCAAAAGTGTTCCATATAGACAATGGTGGAGTATCTAATGCAAGAAATATAGGTTTAAATAATGCAAAAGGTCAATATATAGCATTTATAGATAGTGATGATAGTGTAAGCGGTGATTATATCAAAAATATATTATCAATTAAAGAAGATTATGATTATTGCTATCTATCTTGGAAAGATACTAAAGGAAACGAGTACATAATTGCTAATGAACCACCAGAATTCAATAAAAGTGTATGGAATTGTGTATATAGTAGGAAAATAATAGGAAAAAACAGATTTAAAAAGAATTTACAATATGGAGAAGATTGGGATTTTAATACTAGAGTTCGTAATGGTAAGAAAAAGAACATAACAGATATTATGTATATATATAATGTAGGTAGAGAAGATAGCCTTACAGATAAGTATTGTAAAGGTGAAATAACATCTTTAAGACCTTTAAAAGCACAAATAGTAATGTTTTTAAGGTTTATAAGTAAAATTGGTGGAGTAGAAACATTTGTTTATGAGTTTGTAAAAGAATTTCACGACAAATACGATATATTGTTCTTATATGATGAAGCAGACCCAATACAATTAAATAGATATAGAAAATATGTAAGATGTCAAAGATATTATGGTGAAAAAATAGAGTGTGAAACATTCTTGAATTGTAACTTTAATAAAAATATAGCAGATGATGTAACTGCAATAAGTGGTAATTACTATGATATGTGCCACACAGATTATGATGCAATGGGTTGGAAATATGTTAAACATCCTAAAACAACTCTAACAATATGTGTTAGTGAAGCAAGTGCTAGGTCATTCTTAAAACAATTACCAGATGAAAAATGCGTGACTATACATAATTTATTAGTTCATAATATAAAAAGAGAAGTAAGAAAAGACAAGAAACTACATTTTATATCTACAACTAGATTAAGTTGGGAAAAAGGTTATTGGAGAATGAAAGCATTTGCAGAACGAATGAATGAATTGAAGATACCTTATATATGGGAAGTATATACAACTGATGTTAAACAAGATGATATACCAAATTTAGTATATAAAATACCAAATCTTGATATATTAGAAGAAACAAAAAAAGCAGATTTCTTAATTCAATTATCTAATACAGAAGCAGATGGTTATGCAACTAAAGAAGCATTATCATTAGGAGTTCCTGTAATAGCAACAAATTATCCAAGTATATACGAACAATCGTTCGTAAAAGATAAAACAGGATTTATACTTGAAATGGATATGTCTAATATGGATGAAGTAATATCTAAATTAAAAAGAATTACATTTGAACCTATAAAGTATGAGTATGAAAAATTATGGTTACCATTACTTGGAAAATTTCAAAAAAGCAATTATGTATTTGATGGAACTTTTTATGAAGATAAACCAGATAGATGGATTGCAGTAGAAAGAATAAGAGATGAAGAAAATAACTTTGTAGAAGCAGGAGAAGAAGCAAAATTATATTCTGGAGAAAGAATAAGAATATTATTAGAACACAAGTTAATCAAACGAATGGAGGAAGATTAAAAAATGACAGCAGAAAAAATTTGGGAAATAACAATGACACTTATAGATGAAGTGCCAATAAATGAAACATTTGATGTAAATAGCACAGCAGACTATAAAGCAAAAACACCTTATTTACTAAATGCAATACAAACCGAATTACTACCAATGACAGATTATTTTAAAACAACAACATATAGTAGAAAACCAGTAACACCAATGTTAGGTAGTAAAGAAATAAAAGAACACAATACAGAAGATATATCATATTCAATAGGTGGTAATGTAATGGCTTATACATTTGATGTAGATGGACCTTGTACAGTATATATAGAAGATTATACAGATACTTGGAATGTACTAGAAACTATAAACGTACCAACTACAATAACAGCATTTACTAATTATAAAGGTAAAGTAACACCAACAGCAGGTGCAACAGATAGTAGAATAAGATTTAGCGGAAGTTATTTCTATAATTATACTAATTATGCATTATATAAAGAAAACTTTTATGGAATTGTACCAGAATATAGAGAGTTAATATCAGTATCATTACCAACAGACTATGATGAGTTAGAAGAAATAGCATTTGATAAAGGGAATTGTTTTTATCAATTTGAAGGTAAGAATTTATATATACCTTATGATTTTGAAGGAAATATAAGAATAGTATATAGACCTATACTAACAATGATTACTTCTATAACTGATACATTAGAACTTGATACAAATATATGTAGAACAGTTATACCTTACGGATTAGGTGCTAAACTTATGCTAAATGAAAATAGTGCAATAGCAAGTTATCTAGAAAGTAAATATAATGAATTAAAACAAACACTACAAAAAAGAAGACCAGCAGAAAGAACTGAAATTATAGATTATTACGGTGCAGATATGGACTTTTAATAGAGGAGGAATACTATGGCAATTACAGTATTACAAGATATAGATAGTTCAGGTAAAAAATACTTTGCAACAGTAGATACTAGTGAAGCAGAAAATGGTGTTCCTACAGGAGGAGCAACAGGACAAGTACTAGCAAAAGCAAGTGCAACAGATTACGATACTGAATGGGTAACTCCTGAAGGTGGAGATGTAGATAGTGTTAATGGACAAACAGGAGTTGTAGTATTAGATACAGATGATATAGGAGAGGGTACTACAAATAAGTACCTATCTGCTACACAAAAAACAGATTTAACAGATGGTGGAACAACAACACTACATACACACTCACATACAATATTAACAGATATAGGAACTAATACACACGCACAGATAGACACAAAGTTAGCTAGTTTATATAACGAGAGAGAAATAAAAAAAGAAACAACAGGATTTACTAATTGCGAAAATATAAATGTATCTTATAATGCAACTACTAGAAAAGTTACTTTAACAGGAACATTTCAAGCATATTATAAAGGTGAATTAGTATCTGCATTAACTAATGGTTGGGAAAGTCCAGCACATGCTGATGTAGCAGGAACTTATTTCTTACATTATTGTGAAAATGGAATAACATTCACAACAGAGCCTTGGACATTTGATTGTTTGCAAATAGCATTTATTCAATATAATTCACACGATATAGCAATAAGAGAAGTTCACGGATTTATGCAATGGCAATCTCATAAAGAATTTCACGAAACAATAGGAACATATAAAACTGGTGGAGGTACATTCTCATCTTATGTTTTAAATAGTACAACTGTTGCTAATAGAAGAGTAGATATAAGTGATACAACAGTACGAGATGAAGACTTAACGACTACAATATCAGCATTAACAACAAAACAATATACACATAGGTATTTAAGTGGTGCTGGAATAAGAAGTCTAACAACACTACAAAACGATATAATAGCACTTAATGGTAATATACCTTATTGGAACGAATTTAATGGAAGTAATTGGGTACAAACACCAATGTCTAATAATCAATATGGAGCAATATTTGTAGTTGCTATTCCAACAACAAGTGATACTAATAGTCAGTTGTATAGATATATGTTCGTTCAACCACAAAAAGTTGGAACATTAACAGAAATAGAAGTATTAACACCAAATGATTTAACACACGGAGACAGTAGTTTATTAGTAAGTGAATTTGTATTCTTTGCTAAAATAATTATAGGAGTAAGTGGTAATAACTGGACTATAACAAGCATACAAGATATTACAGGAACAAGACTTAATCAAACAGCATCTACATCTGGTAATTTCCTTGCATCAGTTAATCACGATACTACACTAACAGGAGATGGAACATCAACTAATCCGTTAAGTGCAGTAGAACAAAAACCTACAATATATGAAGTATCAAGTTATGCAGAGTTTAAAGTAGCATTAGAAGATACATCACAAAGTGTTAAAAACATTTTCATAAATACCAACTTATTCAATATATCAGCAAACGAAACAATAACAGTATCAGGAACAAATAATGTGTTTAATAACTGCATATTTAGTGGTAATTATACATTAACATTATCTGGTACAGGAACAACTAACATATATAACAAACTTTATTTTGAAGGTAGCCAAATATCAGTAAATGGTGCATTATATATTAACATATTGCAAATAGGAACTTATACAATGTTTATAGGAACAGGAATAAGAAAGTATCAATATGTTATGGATATAGATACAATAGAAGGAATATCACAACAAGACTGGATTGCATATTCAAGTCAATTCGCTTTAAAATCAAATGTATTACAACTTAACAACACAACGGTATTTACACCAGACCAAGACTACGAACCAGCAACAAAATTGTATGTTGATAGTAGAACAACTGGAAAAACAATAAATACAATATATGAAGTAAACAGCATAACAAGTTTTGAAATTGCTTGTGAAGATACTTCGCAAAGTGTTAAAAACATTGTTGTAAACGGAATATTATATTTAACCGGAAATAAAACTATAGAACCTTATGGAGATATAAATATATTAACTCCAGCAATGTTATATTCAAATGGTTATCAATTAACTTTTGATGGAACTAGTTATAGAAACTTATTTGCTTCTAGTCCTGTTATGAGTTTCTTGTATAATTTAACATTTGTAGGTAACGGAAACCTAAACTTAGTAAAAATGGCAATGAGATTTGGTTCAATAGACTTAGGTGGTATTTATTCTTTAAATGCAACTTTAGATGGATTAGATAGTTCGTTCTATTATCAATATTGGGATGGAACAGGAAGTATAAATGGAAATGGAGCAACTAGATTTGGACAATTAAATTGGAATGGTCTGATATTACCTAAAGCAATAGGAACAGATGTTATAACAGGTACTAACGATATAAAATATATAACTCCTAAAGCAATGAAAGATAGCGGACTACCTGATGCAGGTGGATGGAGTTCTGTACCAGGAATAGTTGCATATGGAAGTGCAGATAGTCCTACATTTTACGTAAATACAGAACAAGACTTACGAGGCATTGTAGGTAAAGGCGATAAGATAAAACTTACTCAAGCACAAGCATTAACAGGATATTGGAGTTTTGATACAAATAGTTCTCCTGATGTAGGAAGTTTCACTATGGCAAACATAGGAACACCAACATATACTGCTGGTAAGTTTGGTAATGCACTTACATTGAATGGTACAAACCAAGCATTGTCAATTACGGATGCTGCTTTATTAAAACCTACAGGAGCATTTACAATAGGTTGTTGGTTTAAAACATCAACAACAGGAACTACAAAAACATTATTTCAATCTTGGTCTGACAATACGAATGCAAATGGAATTATACTAGATATTGGTGCAATAAATGTTATTGCTTTATATATAGGAAATAATGCCCCCGGTGCTTCAACTGCTCTAATAGGAACAACTGTAGTAACAGATAATCAATGGCACTATGTGGTGGCAACATTCAACAATAATTATGCTCAAGTATATTTGGATGGAAATTTAGAAATGGCTACTTATGCTGTTACTCCAACATATGCAGCAACAAATTATGTACGAATAGGTTGTGAAAACAATACAGGAACAAACACAGCATTTATGAACGGTCAAATAGATGACTTATTCCTTATCAACGGATATGCATTAGACGAAAAAACAATACGAGATAAATACGAATTAGGAACTGCACAAGGAACAGGAAGTATAAACATAGATAAAATATTCTTAGTTCACGCAAATCCAACAATAAGTACATTGACTTTATATGGAGGTACAGACTTTCAACTTGCAAATAGTACAATATCAAATGTTTATTATAGCAAAGTTAAAAATCCGCAAGGTTATAATGGAAATTGTGATAAATGGAGTTTAATGAGTGTATATTCAAGCAATGTATCTCAAGCAAACCCAACAGGTTCGACTTGGTATAATTTATCAAGTGCATTGATACCAATCCATATAGGAATGTGGGATACATCGTATTCAGTTTTAATAGCAGCAACAAGAGCGACAGCAGCAGGATGTAATTGTTACACAACATTATCAACTGCTAATAATACAGAAAGTGATGCAGAATTCACAAGAGGTATAGATGCTAACCCAGTGGTACAAATTGGGTATCAATCGGTATATGCTAATAAACGAATAGCAACAAATGTTAAAATGAATATGTATTTAAACACAAGAACAACACAAGCACCAATAACAGGAATATATAATGGTGGTGCTATTCAAAAGACAGTAATCAAAGCAACAAGCATATATTGTTAGTTAGGAGGAAAGAAATGGCAACAATACAACAAAAATCAATACCACAACCAGTTAAGATAAAAAAGTTCTATGGACTTAATCTAACAGGAGAAACACAACTAATTCTTGGAGAAAGTCCAAATATGACTAACTATTTTATAACAGAAAATCATAAGTTAGAAAAAATGTATGGTTATATGAAATTTTTAAATACAACTAAACCTATAAAGGGAATGTGGTACGGAGAATTAAACAATGAATTTCACTTCTTAATAGCAACAGATGGACATATATATAAAATAGACAATGACTATTGGAGTGATGAAGCAGAATGGGACACTGACACATTTACAACACATTGTACCGACCTCGGTACATTAACAAATGCTACAACAAGATTTTTACCTTTTGCAGGTAAAGTATATATCTTAAATGGAGCAGAGTATAAGTCTTGGGCTGGAACAAGTACAATAGCAGATGTAGTAGGTTATATTCCAAAAATTTTAATATCTGGAACACCTAGTACAGGAGCAGGAACATCTTACGATGCATTAAACCTTTTAACAGGTAAGAAACGAATGACATTCAACGGAGATGGCACAGCAACATATAAACTACCAGAAACATCTTTAACGAGTGTAGATAGTGTTTATGTAGGTGGAGTTTTAAAGACAGTTACAACACATTATACAGTTGACTTAACAACAGGAGTAGTTACTTTCACAGCAGGTAACTTTCCTACAACTGGATTAGATAATGTAGAAATATATTGGACTAAAGGTACAGGTGATAGAGATAAGATAGTTAAACATAAAGAACTTATTGCATTTGGACCTAATAACGATACAAGAGTTTTCTTGTACGGAAACCCAACAGAACAAAACAGAATAAGATTTAGTGATTTAGCAGATGGAGTACCAAGTGCAGAATACTTCCCTTCTATCAAGTTCAATGATGTTGGAGTATCAAATAGTGCAGTTACTAATATATCAAAACAACAAAGTAGAATGATTATAAGTAAAGATGATAATAAGAGTTTTTATTCTAATTATGAAAGTGTAGAAATAAACGGAGTTACAATAGTATCTTTTCCTGTATTTCCACTTAACGATACAGTTGGAAATGTAGCATTAGGACAAGGACAAGTAATAGATAACAAACCAGTTGTAATAGATAAAGGACTACAAGTATTCAACACTACAACAGTTAGAGATGAAAGAAATGTAGATAACATAAGTGAAAAAATATGGTTTGACTTAGAAGATTTAACGCTTGAAAATGCTATAACTTATGACTATGAAGAAGAAGACCAATATTGGTTAATAGTAGGAAATAAACTTTATATATGGCATTATGGATTAAGTGATGGTAATAATCAACAAAGGGTGTTCTCAAGACATTTATTAGCAGATAATATAACTTGTTTCTTTACAATAAATGGCATTTTATATATGGGAACAGACACAGGTAAAGTAGTTAAGTTCTCTCAAGACTTTGTAACATTTGATGGAACAACAATAAATGCTTACTTTGAAAGTGGATTTATAGACTTTGGTGCAATATCATTAAAGAAAACTTTAAACAAGATATGGGTAGCAATTCAACCACAAACAAAAGCAAGTGCAACATTCAATTATATAACAGATAAAGAATATGGACTTGTAGACCAAACAATAACATCAAGTTTAGCATTATTAGAAATAAATAAAACAACATTCATTTTACCAAATTGGAGTTTTAGAGTAAACTTCAACCCGACACCATTTAGATTAAAACTAAAAGCCAAAAAGTTTAGTTATTTAAAAATGGTAATAAAAAACTCAAGTTCTACCGAAACTTGCAAGATATTAGAAGTTGATATGCAAGTTGAATTAGGTAGTGAAAGTAAATAAGGAGGAAATTAAATATGGGACTTACAAAAACAGCGGTTGTTGTAAATAACATTCAGTCTTTAAGCGATACACCTAGTTCAGCAGAAGGACTTACAACACAAACATTCAAAGCAAAGTTTGACCAAACAGGAGCAGACTTAAAAACTTATATAAATTCAACATTAACAGAAGAATTAGATACACTTATAACAGGAATACAAGGCGATATAACAGACATTGAAGCAGAACTTGATGGAATAGATGTTAGCACACTTTTAGTTAAAGCAAACAACTTAAGTGATGTTACAAGTGCTTCAACATCAAGAACTAATTTAGGATTAGGAAGTATTGCAACACGAAATATTACAGTATCAACAGGTTCACCTAGTGGTGGAAGCGATGGAGATATCTGGATTAAGTATAGTTAGGTCGTGAATATATGGGACTAATACAAGGAACAGTATCTCAAAATGCAGATAGAAACAGAAGTTTTATCTATTGGCAAGAAATATCTGTTGACACAGAAAATAATAGAAGTTTAGTTAGAGTTATACCTATCATAGATACTTTAACTCCAGCATATGATTGGAATGGGACAGCATCAGGAATGACAATAACAATAAATGGAACACCTTATTCTTATGGAAACTTCAATTCAAACACTGATAGCGGTTGGACTTACTCTTTAGGAGATAGTCCTACTGGTAGAGTGGCAGAAAACATTATAGAACAATTATCACCAGCATATAAAGAAGTATATGTAGACCATAATGAAGATGGAAGTAAAGATTGTTCTATATCAATGTCATTTAGTTTACCAAGCGCAGGTTTTGGACCTGGCAATGTATCAGCAAGTGGCACAGCAACATTAACTCTTATACCTAGAGGAATATTACACACAAAAGTATCTGGAATATGGAAACAGGGACTAACTTATGTTAAAGTAAGTGGAGTATGGAAACAAGCAATTGGAGTATATACAAAAGTTTCTGGAGTGTGGAAACAAAGTATATGAGTGAACTATTTACAAATATACAATTTTATAGTAATATTATAGTAGGGGGAGCAACACTTATGACTTCTTTAGCAGTTATAATCCAAACATTTACAAAATATAATCCTTTTAATGGTTTTAGAGAGTGGTTAAATGAACCAACTAAAATTGAAATAAATGAAATAAGAACAGAATTAAAGGAACATAAAATACAATTGGATGAAATACATATACAAAATTTAAAGTCAGCAGTAACTAATTCTTGCTTACCATTAAGTGAAAGAGTTAAAGCAGGACAAAAATATGTAGATGAATTAAGATTAAACGGCGAAGTGTCTGCTCAATATAAGGTATTAAAAGAACTTTACGAACAAGAATTGAAAGAAGAATACATAAAAGGAGGTAAAACTAAATGAACTATGAACAAGAACTTCAAGCATTAAGAGATGCCCAAATAAAAACGACAACAGAAGAATTGCAAAAACAAAAAGAAATAGGAATGACAACTTTGTCACAACAAGAAGCACAATTAAAACCTAAATATGCTTTACAAAGACAACAAGCAAGTACAGGAAGTCAAATGGGAGCAAAAAACTTTGCAGAATTTTTAGCAAATCGTGGTTTAACATCAAGTGGTACAGCAGGAGAAGGAGAAATTGCTAGAACAAATCAATTAAATCAAAATCTAGGAACAATTCAAACTGCAGAAAATGAAGCAATGCAAGGAATACAAAATCAAAGAACTAATTTAGAAATGCAAACAGGAGCAGAATTATCTAAACAACAAGGTGCAATAAATTTAGATTATATGAAAAATGTATTCAATTATAAACAAGCACAAGAAGAAGCAAAACAAAAAGCAATAGCAGATGCTAGAAAAACAGCACAAAATAATGTTGGTAAAATAACTAAAATATCAAATATACCTTTATCTTATCAAACAGGACTTCAAGGAGTTAAGAGTGGTAGTAAGGTAGTTTATAATATACCTAACCAAGATGGAAGTATAACACAAGCAAGTTTTAATGTAGGAACAAATCCTTTCACAGGAACTGTTAATAAGAATTTATTAGACACAGAAAAAAAATATGACCCTAAAAACGCATTTAGTAATGGTTACCAACCAAACAACATAAAAGGAACTAAATTAGTAGATAGTGAAGTTATTAAAAATGTAAATGGACAAGACCAAAAAGTATGGGCTAAAGGAACAGGAAATAATGCTACATTATGGTATTGGGATGGAACAAAAAACGATTATCAACCTTATACAGGTTAGGAGGAATTAAATATGGCAAAACAACTGACATTAGGAGATTTACAAAAAGGAGTATCAACTACTCCTTCTTCTAAACCAAAACAATTAACATTAGGTGATTTATCTAGGCCAAAACAAGAACCCATTATAACTCAACCTACATCAAGAACAGGTTTTTCATTTGCGCCTATGCCAGACTATACTAAAGAGCAACAAAAAGCAAATACTAAATTACAACAAGAAGCACAAAAACTATCTTCTTCAACTATAAATCGTGGTGGAGCAGGACTACAAGGAGCATTTGGTGAAGTTAAGCAAATGGGTAGAAGTGTAGAAGAAAAAGCAGTTAAGCCTATTCAAACAGCACCATTAGCATATAGGCATGGAGATTTACAAAAAAACTTATCTCTTGAGTATTATAAAAAAGCACAAGGTGAAAAGAATGATGTAGAAAAAATATCAAAACAAATTGTAGAGTTTGAAAATAAATACCCAGAGATAACTAAATCTAAAAATATAATTACTCAAACAATAACATCTGCACCAAGTTCAGTAGAAAGCCAAATTGAAGGAATAAAACAAGGTGGTGTGTTATCTGTTGGAGGTGCTTTAATAGGGGCTGGACTTACAGGTTTAGCAACTGGAGGAGCAGGTACAGGAGCAGGAGCAATTGGAGGAGCAAAATTAGCAGGTGGAGCAGGTTATGTAAAAGGAACTGCAGAAAGCACTTATAAAATGGAATATGGAAGTGCATACCAAACAATGATTGAAATGGGAGTTCCAGAAGATATTGCCAAAAAAGAAGCAAAAAATGTAGGACTTATCAATGCAGGAATAGAAGGCGGAGAAAGTATTATAGACCTAGTTACTATGGGTCAGTTTTCTAAACTTACAGGAGCAGTTAAATCTTCTTTAGTTAAAAAATATGGTGGAGAAATGGTAGAAAGTTGGCTTAAAAAGGCTGGTAAATCTTATTTAGCAAACATTCCAACAGAAGCAATAGAAGAAACGCTACAAGAAAAATCAACTATTGAAGGAGAAAAAAGAGCGACACAACAAGCAGGAATAAAAAGAGATAGTTCACAAGATGCTGCAAGATTACAACAAAGTGCAATATTAGGTGGAGCAGGAGCATTATTACTAGGTGGAGCAACAAATGTTTTAGGTTCATCTATAAATACAGGACTTAATAAAATTGGAACAAAACCAGAAGCACCTACTCAAACTCAATTAGAAGCACCTACAACAACAATTCCTCAAACTAATATAAATACACCAACAACTACACAAACACCTCTTACAAGTCAAATAAACCCCGTTATAGAGCGAAATGTAGTACAAATAACAGCAGAAGATACAAATGTAGTTAATTTTATAGATAAAGTTAATACAATTTTACCAGACAATGCTAAAGTTGAACTTGCAATAGTTAATATGGATAACTTAAAACAAGAGTTAAATATTCCACAAGGAACTAACTTGCCTGGACTTATTATAAATAACAAAATATATCTTGATGAAAAGACACCTAATAAGCATATAGAAACTGCTAAGCACGAATTTTCACACTTTGTAGAAAATAGTGATGAATATGATGGATTTAGTGATTTTATATTAACTGAATTAGATAAAAAAGGACAATTACAACAAGCAATAGAAGATATTAGAAGTATATATGAACCTATTTATACACAACAAGGTAGAACATTACAAGAAAATGACATATATAAAGAAATAGTTGCTAACTTTTCAGTAGACAATATATTATCAAACGAAACATTTATCAATAGACTAGCAAACGATAATAGAAATATGGCACAAAAGTTTTATGACTATATTAAAGAAAGAGTTAAAGCATTGTCTAATGTTGCAACTATGACAAAAGAAGAAAGAGAAACACTTGCATTTTATAAAAAGGCTGAAAAATTATACGAAAAAGCACTAAAAGGTAAGTTTGAAACAACTTCTACACAACAGTTATCAGTTGAAGGAGATTTTGTAGTTAAAAACTCTAAAGGAGAAGTAGTATCTAACTACGACAGCACAGGTAAGAAACTACCTAGAGAAGTGGTAGAATACTTTAAAGATAGTAAAGTTAGAGATGAAAATGGAAATTTATTAGTTGTCTATCATGGTACATCAGCACCAATAAACGAATTCTCTGAAGGAAGTGTATTTTTTACAGATTATAAAGATGGTGCAAAACAATATGCAAAACAATGGGCAGAATTTGATAACTATGATACAAAAAAAGGATATCTAGTTAAAAGTTTTTTAAATATTAAAAATCCTCTAGTTATAGATGCTGAAGGAAGAGGATATGAAGAAATATTAGTTGATTATACAGATGAAAAAACAGGAGATTTTTATAATCAAATATCAACAAATGACATTATAGATATAGCAAAAAGAGATGGATATGATGGGATAATTATAAAAGATGTTTTTGATTTTGCTGATGATACAGGAAATGATTATGTTGCATTTGAACCAAACCAAATCAAAGAAACAACAAACCTTAAACCTACATCAAACGAAGACATAAGACTTAAAGCTGAAGTAACAAAAGAAGAAACTAAAACAAGAGGTTTTGAAAAAACAATAAAATCAAGTACACTTTTAAGTAAAAAAACTAAAAAACTTATAGAGGAAACTGATTATGTTGTACAAGGAGATAAAGATGCTATTAAAAAAGGTAAAAGCACTTTAAAACAAGTCGGTTATGATAATTTACTCAATTCTATTGAAACCAAATTTGAATTAGGTGAAAGATTTACAAAACAAGATATAGTTAATACTGAACTTCTAATTAGAGAGGCACAAGCAAAAGGAGATTTAGATAAAGTTACTAATCTTATAAGTCAAGTTTCTATTATGGCAACTGAATTAGGACAATCTATACAAGCATTATCTTTGGTAAATAAATTATCTCCAAGAGGTCGCTTACAGACTTTAACAAATATTATTTATAGAGAAAATAAAAATATAGAAAAAAGATATAAAGATAAAAAACCAAAAATAAAATTAAGTAAAGAAGTTAAAGATAGTATTTTAAATGCTAAAACAACAGAAGAACTTGATTTAGCAGTTGCAAATGCAATACAAGAAATATCACAACAAATGCCATTATCTTTTGCAGACAAAGCAAGGTCTTGGAGATATTTAGCAATGTTAGGAAATCCTAAAACACACATAAAAAACTTAGTTGCAAATGCAATATTTACACCAGTTAGAGCGCAAAAGAACTTCACAGCAAAAGTCATTGAAACTATTGTTAATCCAGCAGAAAGAACTAAAACATTAAAGAAAGCAACACCAGAACAAAAAACATTTGCCAAACTTGATGTTAAAGAAGTTGCTGATAGATTAAGCGGAGATAAATACGATACAAAATCCCTTATTAACAAAAATAAAAGAGCGTTTGATGGAAAAATATTGAATTTCTTGGCAGAACTTAATAGTAAAAGTTTAGAGTGGGGAGATAAAATATTTTCAAATGGTGTTTATGAAAGAACATTAGCAAATTATATGGCAGCGAATAACTTAACTCCAGACTATTTAAATAGTGGTACAACACAAGCAAACGTTGCTCTTGAAAAAGCAAGAAGTTATGCCGTGTCACAAGCATTAGAAGCAACTTTTAAACAATTTAATGCTCTTGCAAATTATATATCTAGTACAGAAAGAAATGCTAACCCTATTGTTAGAGAAGCAATAAGTGGGGTTGTTCCATATAAGAAAACACCAGCAAACATATTAACTACTGGACTTGAATACTCACCATTGGGACTTATTAAAACATTAAGTAGAGACAGTGTTAAATTAAAAAACAACGAAATAACAGCAACAAAATACATAGACAACTTATCAAAAGGATTAACAGGAACAAGTGCAACTGCACTAGGAATGTTATTATCTGCATTAGGAATACTAACTGCTAGTGGTCCAGAAGATGATAAAGAAAAGAAATTTGGTGAACTTCAAGGTAATCAAAGATATTCTCTTAACATAGGTGGAAAATCTTATTCTCTTGATTGGGTTGCACCAATAGGAATTCCAATATTCTTAGGAGTTGAAATTCAAAAAGCAATGGAAGAAGATAAAGAAATAAATGGTTGGCAATTATTAGATAGTGCTAGTAAGATGCTTGACCCTTTAACAGAAATGTCTTTATTACAAGGAATAAACACAACACTAAGTTCTTATGAAGACAACAAAATAGAAGGCTTAATAGCAAATACTTCGTTTAACTATGCTGGACAATATGTTCCAACTTTAATGGGTCAATTTGCAAGAACTATTGATACTACAAGAAGGTCAACTATGGCAGATAAAAACAAAGACACACCTAAAAATGTACAAATGTTTTTAAATAAACAAATAGCAAAAGTTCCTTTCGCAAGTAAAACACTTCCAGCATATATTGATGCTTATGGTAGAAAACAAACAAGTGATACACTAACTGCTGCTTTACAAAACTTTGTATCTCCATCATATATAAAAGATATAAACGAGACAAAAGTAGATAAAGAACTTGCTAAATTATTTGAAATAACACAAAATACAAAAATATTACCAAGTGTAAGTAGCACATCTTTTTCAAACGATAAAGAAGAAATAAATTTAACGCCAAAACAATATGAAAAATTTGCAAAAATTGATGGGAAATCTAATTATAATGCACTAGAAGCATTATTTAAATCTAGTTATTATAAATCTTTACCAGACACAACAACTGACGAAGATGAAATGTCAAAAGAAAAAGCAATAGAAAAAATTTATAGATATTCACAAAATAAAGCAAAAGTAAGTTTCATTAAAGACAAAGAAGAAAAAGAAAAA
>Ga0209798_10000266_pt1 | contig 30462 bp, 27 predicted proteins | sample DOMMetBare3Fresh_FD_187475 | JGI IMG/M metagenome (GOLD analysis project Ga0209798, IMG submission 187475) | Wetland sediment microbial communities from St. Louis River estuary, USA, under dissolved organic matter induced mercury methylation -... | ecosystem: Environmental > Aquatic >... | reverse complement strand
ATGGCAGCATGCCCATATTCTACCCGTGTTTTTAACTGGGAAGAACCAAACCAGGATCTTGATGTAAGAAACCTGTTAGCTACTCCTGAAACAAGTGTTCCTAGTAAAGTAGGCACCGTTGAAAAATGTGATTTCTGTCCTGACATGGTAAGACAAGGTTTACTGCCTGATTGTGTCACAGCTTGTCCCAATGGGGTATTTTATTTTGGTGATGAAAATGAAGACACAGTTACTAACGGAGATGAAACTGTAAGCTTTAAAGAATTAATAAAAGACAGAAGCGGATACCGGTATATGGAAGAACTCGGTACCAAACCAAGGGTTTATTATTTACCACCAAGAGACAGGCAATTCCCGGTAGAAAGGGGATATGACAATTTACCTGATGATCTGAAAGCAAGATTTAAAGATGTTATGGAAGGGGGAGAAAAATAATTGAAACAAAACTGATCTGTTAAGAGAAAAATTTTTTTATGCAACTCAATTCAACACAGCAAAAAGCGTTTGATTACCAGCGGCCGGTTATTGAAAAATTCGGAAGAAGAGCCGGACTATGGTCTTTATTTTATCTGCTTTGGATAATACTTGGCGGGTATGCATTATATCTTCAAATTGCAAAAGGTCACATTGTTACCGGAATGAGAGATAATGTAGTATGGGGCTTATACATTGCAAATTTTATTTTCTTTATCGGTATCAGTTATGCTGGTGCAGTTATCTCAGGTATCCTTCATATTTTAAAAGTTGAATGGCGAAAACCAATTATCCGAATTGCTGAAATGATCACGGTGATTGCTACAGTTATCGGCCCGGTTTTCATTTTACTTTGTGTGGGAAGATTTGACAGACTTCATCATTTGATCATTTATCCAAGATTACAATCACCAATTACATGGGATGTACTGGCAATCAGTACCTATTTTATCGGCAGCGTATTATTTCTTTACCTCGCATTGATAAAAGATTTTGCCATTTATCGTGATGCAAAACTGAAAATTCCTAAATGGCGGCAAAGAGTTTATAAGTTTTTAGCCATTGGTTATCGTGGCACACGCAGCCAGAAAAGACATATCACTATTTCGATGAACCTGATGGCAGTAATAATTATTCCTCTCGCCATCATTGTTCACTCTGTTTTATCATGGATTTTCGGAATGACATTAAGGCCCGGTTGGCATAGTACCATTTTTGGTCCTTACTTCGTACTCGCTGCTATTTATTCCGGTACCGGGGTTTTGATAATGGCAATGTGGGTATACAGAAGAATGTATAAGTTGTATGATTACATCACTGACAAACACTTTGTTTATCTCGGTTATATCATGCTTGTATTAGGTGCCGGGTATGGTTATTTTACTTTTTCAGAATATCTCACTGATTGGTTTGGTTCAGAAAAATGGGACAATGAAGTAATTAGTAAAATATTCAATCCTGCTGAATATGGATGGTGGTTCTTATTTGCAAATGTGGCAGGTATTCTCTTACCAATATTTATTGTGGCTTTTCCAAAAACCAGGAAACCAAACTGGATAGCTCTTGCTTCCTTCTTTATGGTAGCGGCTCTTTGGGTAAAACGTTATCTCATTATTGTGCCTACTCTTGAATCGCCATTGCTGCCGATGCAGGATACAAGGTTAGAGTATGTAAAGTACTCGCCAACATGGGTTGAATGGGCATTGACTTTAGCAGGGATTGCTACTTTCTTTTTATTTTTTACGTTGATGTCAAAATTTGTGACCATCATCCCGATCTCAGAATTCGCTGAAAAGGAAAAACCAAAAGAAAGTATAACAGAAAAAGTAACAAAACCAGAAAGTGAAATTATACCGGCATAAACTTATTATATGAGAAAAATAATTCACATACCGATCTTAAGTTACCTGGCCCTGATGATATTTTTTATGATGCCGGGAAAAATGATAGCACAAACTGATAGTTCCGGAAAAGCAGAAGTAAAAGAAGCAACAACCTATGCTCCGCTTATAACATTTATAAGTATTCAAAAAAATGATAACAGCGTAGATCTGAAAACAAGTGTACAGGCAAAGATCAACGGAGTACTTACAAAACTGCCGGGATTGAAAATTGAATTTACAGTCGGTAGCGATTCATCAGCAAAAAAATTAGCCGAGGTTTTGACTGATAGCAAAGGTGCCGCAGTTTTTAATTGCAAACCTGATCAATTAGTGACAGATGCAGAAGGCAAATTAAATTTTAAAGCATCATTTGCCGGTAAAGATTCAATTGAAGCAGCAGAGGAAGTGGTGACAGTAAAAAGAGCAAGACTTGAGATCACCCCTGTAAAAGAAGATTCAGTATTAACAGTAAAAGCAAAACTGGTTGATCTTAGTACTGGCACCGAAACCCCCGTTCCGGAAACTGATCTTGGCATATTTGTAAATAGAATGTTCAGCACTTTGAAATTAGGTGAAGGAAAAACTGATGAAGCCGGTGAAGCATCTATAGAAATACCAAAGAATCTTCCCGGAGATGAAAAAGGAAATCTCACATTAATTGCAAGATTGGATGAAAATGAAATTTATGGAAATTTAGAAGCTTCAGTAGTACAACAGTGGGGCACTCCGGTTTCTTATGTGTTAAAAGAATTACCCCGTGCTCTTTGGAGCCCACATCCTCCCATTTGGATGCTGGTCACTTTTGCAATTTTGATGTCAGTAGTTTGGGGGCATTACCTTGTTATCATTATCCAGTTATTCCGCCTGAGAAAAGAAGAACCCGAGCCTGAACCGAATTGACCATTTGTCCGAAAAAATATTTCCTGATCTAAATATTGAGATTATGGAAGACAACACTAATAAGGCAGACAACAAAACAAACCGTAAGGAATTCCTTAAAAAGAGTTTGTTAACCGGAAGCGTTCTCGCCGCAGGCGCCATTGGTCTTAATAATCTTACCTCTTGCAAAAATAAATCAGGCAAAAAAGTACAAGTTCTTACTCCAGATGGAAAACTAGCGGAAGTAGATACAGATGACATCGGAAAATCTCAATCCTGCTGTGCTGCTACTCCGGATGAAGCAAGAACAGGAATACCGGGAAAAAAGTTTGTGATGGTGATTGATCTTTCCCGATGCAAACATGCTCTCAAATGCCAGGATGCCTGTCAAAGGTATCATCATCTATCCGGCATGAATGTGTGGTTAAAAGTATTCAAAATGCATGATGCTGAAACCATGGCGCCATATTGGTTGCCCAAGCCATGTCTGCATTGTGATAAACCACCATGTGTAAAAGTTTGCCCCGTAAATGCCACCTATAAAAGAGACGATGGTATTGTACTTGTAGATAATGAACGTTGCATTGGTTGCAGGTTCTGTATGGCAGCCTGCCCTTATTCCACAAGATCGTTTAACTGGGAGGAACCCGAATTTTTACATAAATCCAAGGGTTCAACTTATTCTCCTGAAACAGGATTTCCGCAAAAAAAAGGAACAGTGGAAAAATGTGATTTCTGTCCTGATATGTTGAGACAGGGAAAACTGCCGCATTGTGTTACGGCTTGTCCCAATGGAGTTTTTTATATGGGTGATCTTAATGAAGATAGTGTTTCAAATGGTGCAGAAACAGTTCGATTCAGTCAATTAATGAAAGATAAGGGCGGTTACAGGCTTAATGAAATACTGGGTACTGAACCAAGTGTATATTATTTACCCCCTGTTAATCGGTTATTCCCATTTACAGATCCTGAAACTGAATCAGGAAAAACGGAAAAAGCAGAATAAAATTCAAGTGTGAGAGATTAAATGTGTTACTATGGAAGAAAATAAAATACAATTACGGGAAGCAGATGCAATAAATATGTTGCATCAGTATAACGAAGATACACTTCCAAAAAAATTTGGGCCAATTGGTAAAGCATGGACAATATTACTATTGATCGTCTTTCTCACTGGTGTATTTTTCTATACTACACAGCTCAGGAATGGATTAGTTATAACGGGGATGAGAGACTTTGTGTTTTGGGGAATCTACATTTCTAATTTCGTTTTTTTTGTAGCCATCAGCCTGGTAGGTTCTCTAATAACTGCTGTTCTTTACTTACTAAAAATTTCCTGGAGGGCACCGCTTACAAGGATCGCCGAGATCATTGCTGTTTCAGCGATCATATTTGCCGGTTTAATCATCATTGTAGATATGGGAAGACCCGATAGAATGTTAAACATGGTTCGCCATGGAAGAATTCAATCGCCGATTATCTGGGACGTAATGGTTGTTACCACTTATATGACACTTAGTATTCTGCTGTTGTATTTCCCGCTTCTTCCAAGCATTGCTTTTTGCAGAGATCACATGAAGGGAATTCCAAAATGGCAGAATCGTATGTACAAACTCCTTTCATTAGGATGGAGAAATACTTCACAACAATATAACCTCGTAAAAAAGGCAATTACTATTCTATCAGTAATGATCATTCCGGTAGCTCTTTGCATACATACAGTAACATCCTGGTTGTTTGCAAGTACTTACAGGCCGGGATGGGACAGCACCAACTTCGGAGCCTATTTTGTGTCGGGTGCTTTTTTGGTTGGTTCCGGAGGAGTAGTAGTAGGGATGTATCTCCTTCGCAGGTTTAACGCCGGCTATGATAAATATCTTACAGATGGACACTTTGATAAAATGGGCAAACTGCTTGTTCTGCTTGCAATGATCTATGCATATTTTTCTATCAATGAATATCTCATTCCTGCTTATAAAATGAAGGGGGAAGAAGCACATCATCTTAACGAGTTGTTCACCGGGTATTACGCACCGATGTTCTGGTCAGTTCAGTTTTTTGGAATGATTCTTCCAATTATTGTTCTTCTGTTTAAAAAAGGAAGAAAGCCGGGGGCAATGTTTGTTATGGCCATTCTTGTTATTGTATGCGCCTGGTTTAAACGATACCTGATCGTTATTCCAACAATGTCATTCCTTCCCGTACAGGAAATTCCCGAAGCATGGAAGCATTATACACCCACTTTTCCCGAATGGGCAATTACCGGTGGGTCGTTGGCAGGAGCATTATTAATTATTACTTTTTTTGTTCGTTATTTCCCCATCATTTCGGTATGGGAGGTAGCAGAAGAAAAAGGAATTTCTCACGATGTCATTTATAAACATCTCCATGAAGGCAATGAAAAATGAATACTTACATATTAAACCAAAAAGAATCCATTGCAGAATTATTTCCATTTTGCTTTTAATAACTGCTTTGATCTTTAATCATAACGCAGCAATTGCTCAGGAAAAAGACAGTGCCTCCCTGCCTGCGGGTCAGGCAGGCAAACTTTCTTTTACTATGAACATAAGTTCCATAGTATCGAATGGTACAAGGAGCGTTAAAGTGCTGGTAACAAGAAAAGAAAATAAAAAAACCGTTATTGTTGATGATTTGAACACACCTCTTAACCTTTATCTGAAAGAGGTAAAAGATTACGACCCTGCCACTGGAACTGGCTGGATGAGTACAACCAGACTCAATAATGAAGGGGAAGGAATATTTATGTTCCCTCCATGGTTTACCAAAATTGTGGATACTGTACATGAATACACTTTCATTGTAAAAATGAACTCCGATACAAAATATGAAGACACGGAAGAACAAATCACTGTTGCTGATGCGAAAATAAGCCTTGAATACTCCGGGGAAGATTCTGTCAAAACTCTCGCAGCATCACTTTCAGGATGGAAAGACCAGGCTTATATCCCGGTAGCAAGCGCAGAATTGAAATTATGCATTAAAAGAACCTTTAATTTTTTGCTTATTGGAGAACCCGGGGTTACCACAAACGAAAATGGAGAGGTTTCCGGAGAACTTCCACTTGATATCCCGGGCAATTTGAACAAAACGATCACTCTTGCCGCGAGGTTGGAAGATGATGATACTTATGGTACTGTAGAAGTAACAAAAGACGTCCCCTGGTCAATCCTTCCAAAAGCAAACCCCGTAAGAGGACGAACACTATGGTCCCCGGGAGATAATGCACCCCTCCTATTAGTAATATCATCCGTCACCATAATTGTAATCATATGGGGAACCATTTTTTATCTGGTATCTTTATTATTCAAAATAAAAAAAATTGGAAAAACATTGTAAAATCTAAATTTTTTTGTCATTGAAAGTGAACCGACATGCAACTAATTCTTAATTTCAAACCTCTTTTAATAGTAAAAATCAAACAACATGAAAAAGTATATTTCTTTATTATTCGCAAGCCTGTTTTTATTCGCCCTGATGTCTTTTATTTCTAAATCACAAAATGATCCCTGGCCTGTTCCCGATAAGTATAAGAACATGGCCAATCCGGTTAAATCAGATGCTGCTTCTATTGCCGATGGTAAAGCATTGTACACACAACATTGCAAATCATGCCATGGTACAAAAGGAAAGGGCGATGGACCAAAAGCTGCCCAGTTAGATACTGAATCCGGTGATTTTACAAAACCCGATTTTCAAAAACAACCTGATGGTGCTTTATTTTATAAAACATCAGAGGGACGTAAGGATATGCCGTCATTCAAAAAGAAAATTCCTGATCAAAATGATATTTGGGCTGTTGTGAATTATATGAGAACATTCAAATAAGAACAAAAAACAAAAAATAAAAGCCGGTATTTAATGCCGGCTTTTATCTTTCCTCTTTTTACACCTGTTTTGCAAAAGCATTAATTCCTTCCACTAATACATCAAGATTTTTTGTAGTGGTATAAACATTCGGCGTTACTCTTACGCTTTTGATGTTTTCCCATTCAATTGCTACCGTATGTATTTTATATTTATCAAGCAGGAATGAATCCAATTCGCCGGGCTTTTTTCCATCTACCGAAACATTACCGATAGCGCAACCCCATTTTGGAGAAAAAGAAGTGTGCAGTTTTACCCTTGGAACGTTTTTTACTTTATCAAACCAATAGTTCTTTAAATAGTGCAGACGCTTTTCTTTTCTTTCGTTACCGATCATTTCATGAAAGTCTAATGCTTTGCTGATCGCCTGTTCAATAAACATTGGTCTTGTACCCAATGCTTCAAACTTCCTGATATCATCTTTTAATGGTTCTCCCATCGCAAACAACGGATATAAGTTTTTGATCTTGTTTTTTCTCACATACATCATACCACTGCCGATAGGAGCATACAACCATTTATGCAAACTGCTGGCAAAATAATCGCAGTCAAGATCAGTAATTTTAAAATCAAAATGAAAAAGACTGTGTGCACCGTCAACGATCACTTCAATCCCTCTTTTGTGTGCTTCTGCTGCAATTTTTTTCACGGGTATTATTTGCCCGTTCCAATTTATGATATGTGTAATATGTACAACTTTTGTTTTTGCTGTAAACGCATTCACATACTGATTCACTAAATAATTTTCATCTTCACTTGGCAATTCAAGATTTACCCAAACCATTCTTATCCCATCACGTTGCTCCCGCTGCTTATAAGCATTCACCATGTTAGGATAATCCTGTTTGGTAGCAACGATCTCATCACCTGCTTTTAATTGCAAACCAAAAATGATCGTTTCCAAACCTTCAGATGAATTGCGATTGATAGCAACTTCTTCTGTATCACAACCTGCCATTTTTGCCATGTTCTTTCTTAACGGTTCACGGCCCTGGTCAAGAATGCGCCACATAAAATAACTCGGCGCTTCATTGCTGTAATCGTAATAACGTTTCATCGCATCCGACACAACTTTCGGTGCAGGACTTACTCCGCCATTATTCAGATTAATTAAATAGGGCGATACCGTAAATGATTGCTGAATATAATACCAGAAGTCTTCCTCACTTGCCAGCTCATCAGGCGAAACACCTTCTGCATCTCTTAATGCAGCATCAAGATTTCTGGCCCACATTGGTTTTGTAATGGATGAAAAAATAGCAGTGGCGGAGAATGTGCCTACTTTTTTCAGGAAACCACGACGATTATTATTGGACATTGTGATAGTTTGTATAAATGTAGCAAAAAAAGAGAATGACTGCTGAATAGAGAACAGAAAGTACAAGAGTGCGACGCAAGAGAAACTCAATAGTGGCACCCAAGCCTGCCTTGGTATAAAACTACGGCAGATGAATTGGCTACATAATTAAAAAAACCTAAATTGAACATCCAACATATTTCCATATGAATATACTTGAGATAAAAGTTCTGAAAGGACCGAATTACTGGAGTATAAGGCGTAATAAGCTGATACAAATGAAACTTGACCTGGAGGAAAAGGAGAATATGCCTACGAATAAAATTCCGGGTTTCAGGGAAAGATTGGAAAAGCTATTACCATCCTTATATGAACACCGTTGCAGTGAAGGCGTACGTGGTGGTTTTTTTCACCGGGTAGATGAAGGCACATGGATGGGACATGTGGTAGAACATATTGCACTGGAGATCCAGACAATGGCAGGAATGGATACCGGTTTTGGAAGAACAAGAACTCCCGAAGGAGAAAAAGAAGGTGTGTATTATGTAGTGTTCAGTTATATTGAAGAGGATGCAGGTGTGTATGCAGCAAAAGCATCAGTAAGAATTGCGCAGGCATTGATCCATGGAAAAGATTATGACCTGGCTGAAGATATACAGAACATGAGGGTGATAAGGGAAGATACAAGGATGGGACCTTCCACCGGTTGTATTGTTGATGAAGCAGCGAAACGTGGAATACCTTTTATAAGGTTGAATAAACAAAGTTTGGTGCAATTGGGCTATGGTGTAAATCAAAAACGTATTCGTGCTACGATCGCATCTACTACTTCAAATATCGCTGTTGATATTGCCTGTAATAAAGATGAAACTAAAATGTTACTGGAAGCAGCTGAAATACCCGTGCCGAAAGGAACAGTGATAAGAACGGAAGAAGGTTTAAAAGATGCAGTTGAAAAATACGGTTACCCGCTGGTAATAAAACCTATTGATGGTAATCATGGAAAAGGGAATACAACAAATATCAATAGTTGGGACGTGGCAGTAAGAGCCTTGGCTGCAGCAGCCGAATACAGCCGCAGTGTGATCGTTGAAAAATTTATTACTGGTTTTGATTTTCGCTGTCTTGTTATCAATTATAAATTTATTTGCGCTGCTTTGCGTACACCTGCATCTGTTGTAGGTGATGGTGTCCATAATATTAAATGGCTCATCGAAGAAACGAATAAAGACCCACGTCGCGGTTATGGTCATGAAAAAGTGCTGACACAAATCACCATTGACCAGTTTACACAAAAGATGCTCGATGATGCAGGTATAACTTTGGAACATGTCCCGCCGAAAGGAGAAAGAGTCTTACTAAAACCAACGGCTAATCTTTCTACAGGAGGCACATCAACTGATGTAACGGATGAGGTACACCCTGCTAATATTTTCATGTTTGAACGCATTGCAAAGATCATCGGACTTGATATTTGTGGTATTGATGTTATGGCAAATGATCTTCGAACTCCTGTTTCAGAAAATGGCGGAGCAATACTGGAAGTAAATGCTGCTCCGGGTTTCCGCATGCATATTGAACCATCTGAAGGTTTGGGAAGAAATGTAGCAGAACCGGTGGTTGATATGTTATTCCCAAAAGGAAGTGCAGGAAGAATCCCGATTATTGCAATTACCGGAACGAATGGTAAAACAACAACAACAAGATTAACGGCGCATATAGCAAAAAGTGCAGGTAAAAAAGTTGGCTATACAACAAGTGATGGTGTTTATATACAAAACCAAATGATGATGAAGGGTGATTGCACAGGGCCTATTTCTTCACAATTTGTTTTAAAAGATCCAACCGTAGATTTTGCAGTGCTGGAATGTGCAAGAGGCGGCATTTTAAAATCAGGTCTTGCATTTCAGAATTGTGAAGTGGCTGTAGTTACAAATGTAGCTGCGGATCACATGGGTCTGGGCGGCATTCATACACTGGAAGCAATGGGAAAAGTAAAAGCTGTTGTACCCGAAACAGTTTTTAAACATGGATATGCTGTGTTGAATGCAGATGATGATCTTGTTTATAAGATGAAAGACAACCTTGAATGCAATATCGCTTTGTTCAGCATGGATGAAAATAATCCACGCATAAAAGAACATGCTGCCGAACAAGGGTTATCATGTGTATTTGAAAATGGATTTGTGACACTGATGAAAGGCGGCTGGAAAATACGAGTGCTGCATGTAAAAAACATTCCATTGACCTATGAAGGAAAAGCAATTCACAATATTCAAAACTGTTTGCCTGCAGTTCTGTCAACGTATCTTTTCCGTGATATTACAATAGAAGATATCAGGACTGGATTGCAAACATTTATTCCAAGTGCAAATCTGACACCGGGTCGTTTGAATTTTTTCCACTTCAGGAATTTTACAGTGCTTGCCGACTTTGCTCATAACCCTCATGGCTTAAAATTGCTTTGTGATTTTGTAAGCAAGCTTGATTATCCAACCCGTGTTGGCATTATCAGTGGTACTGGTGACCGGAGAGATGAAGATATTCGTGAACTTGGAGAAATATCAGCGCAATATTTTGATGAGATAATTATCCGCTGCGATAAAAACCTGAGAGGAAGAACTGCTGATGAAATTATTGCTTTATTAAAAGAAGGAATTGAAAAAGTAAATCCTGATATTCCGGTAATGACAATTCCAAACGAGGATCAGGCGCTGGATTATATTTATGAAAACCCCAGGCACGGCGCTTTATACACTATTATGTGTGATGTAGTGGCAAGGGCCCTGGATAAAATAAGAGAATTAAAAGAGAGAGAGGAAAGGGAGGAAGATAAGCCGTTAGCTGTTAGCAATTAGCTTATTTCATAGTAACCATTACCTAAACTATATGAGAAATTTTAAAGAATTGAAAATCTGGCAAAAGGGTTTTCAAATTGCAGTAAACAGTTTTCGGATAACGGAATCGTTTCCTTCACAGGAAAAATTTGGTTTGGCATTACAAATTAATAAAGCTTGAGTTTCAGTTCCATCAAATATTGCAGAAGGAAGCAGCAGGAGCAGCGATAAAGATTATAACCGCTTTATTGAAATTTCACTTGGTTCTTCATTTGAATTAGAAACACAACTGCTGATTGCAGAAGAATTGAAATATGGAAATCCTGCTTTAGTTAATAATACCTTGGATTTATTGACTGAAGAAGAAAAAATGCTGACTGCATTCATTAATACTCTTTCCGCAAACAAGTAATTTCTTAGCTAATAGCTAAAGGCCAACAGCTAATAGCTTTCTCAAATTCCTTTTGGCACAAAACCCCTCAAGCCTTATTTTTGCACCCCATTCCGAAAGGGATGTGAGGATGACCCATGGTGTAATGGTAGCACTACTGATTTTGGTTCAGTCAGTTAAGGTTCGAATCCTTATGGGTCAACAGAAACTGCTAGTGATTAACTTTAGCCCCGGCATTTTTACCGGGGCTTTTTATTTTTCAGAAAATATATCTTAATCCAAGTTGCATTTGCCAGCGGCTCTGCAGATCCGGGCTTTCTGTAAATGTTTTCTTTAATGATGGATCGAATTGATAAGTTGGTGAATTATTGTTGTATGAAACTGATAATGGCTGAAAGTACCCCGATGTCGTTGCATATTCAACTACGCCCCATTTGCTGCTGATAAGGTTGCCAAGGTTTATAATATCAATGCTAAACTGAAGTGTTTGTTTGTTTTTTTTGTTCACTATAAGATCCTGGAGAATACGAAGGTCAACTTGTGTGTTCCAGGGTGTTTCGCCTCCATATTTTTCAGTATACTGTCCTCTTAGTCCACTCAGGTAATCATCCTGTGCTATGAATTGTTTTAATGCGGCTCGCTGTGCCGCCGCATTTTGAGGAACTCCATTTATATCTACTAATGGAATAAAGGTCATCAGGTCAATTTCTGCATCAGTAGGCACATATAAAAGATCATTAGTAGTGGTTCCATCATTATTAATACTGAAAACATCGTCGCTATGTGAGCCATATACATAAGCAAAACGATTGCCTGATGTCCATGATCCAAAAAGAGAAACAGTAGTTGCCCATATTCCTCCATATTCCCATTTCTTTGATGCTGCTGCTATAAAGCGATGTTTATTTCCATATAGCGAATTTGAGTTAATGGCTTTATTAGCATTGTTAAGAATCGGATTACGATCAAAAGCATCACTGGAAATTTCTGCAGAAATTGAACTGGCATCTTTTGCTACAAGAAAATTATACCCAAACATGGCATACAAACCTTTTTTAAAAGTTTGTTGTGCCTGGAACGTAATATTGAATTGGTGGCCTTCTTTTGTATTCGTAAAAACATAAGTATTAGCAGCTCCCTGGTTTGCGGGCAAATAAACATTGCGCTTATCACCGGTACCTGAATTCAATATACCAGTTGGAGTACCCAATTTATAGTTTCGCACCATCATTGCATTAACATCTTTTGTAAAAGCCACATCAAAAGTGAAAATTGTTCCATAAGGAATTCTGAGATCAGTACCTACATTAGAACGCCAAACCTGCGGCCATTGAAAATTCCTGTCAGTTGCATTATAAAAGGAGCTGAATGGATTACCAATATGGTTACCGATCCATACAAAAGGAAAGCGACCCGTGAAAAGTCCCGAACCACCGCGTACCTGTAAAGTCTTATCACCTTTTACATCCCAATTAAAGCCTATCCTTGGAGATAATAATGGAGTAGTTTTAGGAAGTCTGGTATTGTCAACATCTTTTCCCTTGCCATTGGTTATTGGTTTACCATCCTGATCAAATAAAGTCAGGTTGTCGGAATTTAAAATAGTAGGAGAACCGGTAGTAAATGAACCTGAATAAGTGCCGGCATTTGGTGCAAATACATCTTCCTGGATATTTGGCGTTGTAAATGACATATTATTATACATAGGCTTGTCCATCCGGAGACCAAAAGTCATTTTTAATTTAGAGTTGGCGTACCATTCATCCTGAACATAGGCCGACAATTGCCCTACCGTCATTTTTACAAGTGCCCATTTATCGGCAGCGGCTCTGTTTGTAGCATATGTAGCAAACTGATCAAGGCTAAATACACCAAACCATAGTGGGGCGCCAGTAGGAACATTTGTTTTAAAGGTGGAAATATCTACATCTCCCAAAAACATATTAAAACCATATCCTGTTAAATTAAAAGAGTTTTCAAACTTGAATGATTCATAAGAACCACCGATAGTAATAGAGTGATTTTTTTTGTAAAGAGTAAAGTCATTCGTTACCTGGATCGCATCCTGGTTTAAAGTATTATTGATAGAAAAAGGTTCATGCCCGGCTACAATATAACGGCTTCCATACTTTTTAATATTTATAACAGGGAAAGGAGTTGAAAAAGGATTACGGTTATCACGGAAAAGAGTATAAACCATTCTGAGTTTATTGGCAGAATTGCCTTTGAAATTCGATTTCAACTCTGTACTGAATGAATTTAATTTATTTACAATCTGATAACCTGAATTCTGAAACTGAAGTGTAGTATAATCAGGGCCGCGTCGACCAATAGCACTGGGGTGAGCTGGCTTATCTTTCTTTGCATCCAATCCGTTGTATGTAAATGATAGTTTATGAACATCATTAATATTCCAGTCTAATTTTGCCAGCCATTTATAATTTTTTTGTTCATGTGTAAATCCCTGGTAAGCTCCTGTATTATAGCTGAATCTTGTTCTTAAAATATTACTTACATCGATCATATCCTGTTCCAATACCCTTGCCGTATTAGAATTGTTAGCGTTCGAAGCATTTCTCGGTACATAACTTGTGCCTTGATCTTTTCTTTGCTCAGTTTCAAAACTCAGAAAGTAAAACAATTTATTTTTTTTCAATGCTCCGCCAATTGCAAATCCCCCCTGGTATTGGCTCAAATCAGGAACCACTAATTTAGTTTTAGAAACCTTTTTCCCGGTTAATCCTTCTGTTCTGTAAAATGAATATACTGTACCAGTGAAATTATTACTACCCGATTTGGTAACGGTATTCACACCGGCGCCGGTAAATCCTGCCTGTGTTACATCATACGGAGCTAAGTTTACCTGTATCTGGTCTATAGCATCCAAAGAAATGGGTTGTGCATTGGTTTGTCCTCCCGGTGTAGGTGCGTCAAGACCAAAAGGATTATTAAAAACGGCCCCATCAAGAGAAAAATTATTGTACTGACCGTTTCGTCCGGCAAAAGAAAGGCCATTATAAGTTGGCGATGCGGAAGGTGTCAACCGAAGATAATCATCAGCAGAACGGTTAATGGTTGGTAAAGCTTTTATCAATCTATTGCTGATATTAGTTGATGCGCCGGTTCTTTTGTTATCAAAAATTTTGGATTGAGATGTAACGGTTACACCGATTAGTTCAGTTGTTTTTTCCTGGAGACCAAACTCGATCGTATTATTCAATCCTAATTCAAGAAAAATATTATTCTCAACGGCTTCCTTGTAGCTGACGTGATTAACCGTGACTTTATATGGCCCTCCAACCCTTAAGTTAGGTACTGTAAACCGGCCATCAGCTTTTGTAATTAAGCTTAATTTTATACCTGCATCTGGATATTCAACAGTTACAGATGCTGATGCAAGCGGTGATCCTTTTGAATCTTTTACAAGACCACTTAATGTAGCTGTTGTTACTTGTGCACTAGTAGTAAGTGTGCACAATAAAATAACGATTACCGGAGATATTGTCCGGGCAAGGAACAGTAACTTTCTCATGCTTTTGATTTTTGTTTCAAAGAAAAGCTACGGAATTATTTTTAAACCTGTTTTTTTTTAAAGAATTTAATATCAGAAAATAAATTCAGCTTTTGATTGCCGGTTATGAATTTTGATACATTGTTGCCTTCTTGCTACCTTCATTTATAAACATTAAACCATGAAAATAATATTCCATTTATTTCTTTTAGGAATTACAGGAATTTTATCTGCTCAGGACTGCTCCAATTACTACTATCTCCAAAACAACAAGACAGTCGAGATGACTATCTCGAATAATAAAGGAAAAGAATCTGGTAAAATGATCTACAAGATCTCTGATACCAAGAAAAGCGGGAGCTCAGTTACTGCAACCATCAATTCGGAGTTTGTTGATACAAAAGGAAAAACAATTACAAGTGCAACAAATAATGTGAAATGTGTGAATGGAGTTATGCAAATGGATATGAAGGTGTTTATTCCTGCGGCTCAGCAAGAACAAATAAAATCAGGCACCGCAAGTGCCAGTGATGTTTATTTAGAATATCCTGCTAACATGAATGTTGGAGATCAGCTTAAAGATGGAGAAATGAATATGGATTATGAATCGGCAAGTGGTCTAAAATCTTCAATCGAGATCAGTATTACAGAAAGAAAAATAGAGGGAAAAGAATCTGTTAGCACACCTGCAGGTACATGGGAATGTTTTAAGATATCTTCAAAAAATAAAATAACCTCACGGATCGCCGGTATTGGAATTCCAATTAAAATGGATGTGACAGAATGGTTTGCTCCAGGGTTTGGTGTAGTTAAAACAGAATCAAAAACAGGTAAGACAGAAATTTCTTCGATTAAGTAAATTTAATTACGCTGTATTTTTTCAATACAAGTTCGAAGGCTTTCTTTCCAGTCTTTCAATTTCACTTTGAAAGTTTCCTGAATTTTTGCTTTATCAAGAACTGAATAAGCCGGACGTTTGGCAGGTGTTGGATATTCTGCAGTTGAAATTGGTTTTACGTCACAGTTGCTTTTCATGATTTCCTTTATTGTCATTGCAAAATCAAACCACGAAATAATTCCTTCGTTACTGAAATTATATATGCCGGGTTTCCAATCCGGAATAATTTTCAGAATTACTTCGGCAAGGTCTGCAGCATAAGTAGGAGAGCCAACCTGGTCATCCACGACGCTGATGGTGTTTTTTTCATTTATCAGGCGCATCAACGTCTTTACAAAATTTTTGCCATGAGATGAATAAACCCACGAAGTACGAATGATGATGCAATCAGGATTTAGTTGCATTGCCTGCTTCTCCCCTTCTAATTTTGAAGCGCCATAAACATTTATCGGATCAGTTGGAAAATTTTCTGTGTAAGGATAAGTTGCTTCGCCATTAAATACATAATCGGTTGAAATATGAACGAACTTTGTATTGTGTTCTTTACAAACTGCAGCCAGCACACCAACTGCTTCACCATTTATTTGATAAGCCAGCTCTTTTTCAGATTCGGCTCTATCAACAGCAGTATAAGCAGCGCAGTTAATACAATAAGCAGGCTTTACTGTATTGAAAAAATTTCTCACCAATTCAAAATGATGAATAGGCATATCCTCTCTTGAAAGAAATAGAAATTCAAATTCAGGATATAAAGAAGAGAGATCACGGATATCTTTACCCAACTGTCCGTTAGCGCCGGTCACCAGTATCTTTGGCTTATCATTCATTTCTTATATTCAAAATTATTCCTGCAATCAGCAAACAAAGGCAACGCTTTATCTTTTTCAGAAACAATTTCCTGGCCAGCAGGAATTTCCCATTCTATGTTTAAAGAAGGATCATTATATAAAATACCACCTTCACTTGCCCTATCATAAAATGAATCACATTTATAAAGCACTTCTGCACGATCACTTAACACTGAAAATCCATGAGCAAATCCTGCAGGTATAAATAATTGTTTTTTGTTATCAGCAGAAAGTTCTATGGAAAAACTTTTCCCAAATGTTGGCGAGTTTTTGCGGATGTCCACGGCAACATCAAGTATTCTTCCAACTAAAACCCTGATCAATTTAGCCTGTGCATGTGGGTTAAGCTGGTAATGCAATCCTCTGATCACACCATGTTGCGATGATGATTGATTATCCTGCACAAAATTTATTTCGATCCCTTCTGCCTGGTAAGTTTGAAGATTAAATGATTCAAAAAAATAACCGCGGCTATCTTCGATCACTTTAGGCTCGAAAACCAATAGGTCTGGAATGGGGGTTTGGATAAATGGCATATTATAAGCTCCAGTAAGTTCTGTTTTTAATTTTATTGCGAAACAATCCTTTGAGATCGTAAATAACTGCATGAGGCTTGGTGATCGATAAAAGATATTCCTCGTCCATTTTTTTATACGGTTCATGCGCCACTGCAAGAATCACTGCATCGTAATCTGTCCCATTTATCTCTGTTAAACCAAAACCATATTCATCCATAAGTTCTTCAGAAGATGCATAAGGATCATGAACATCCACGTTTACAGAGAACGATTGCAACTCTTTCACTACATCAGCCACTTTTGAATTACGAATATCACTTACATTTTCTTTGAAAGTTGCCCCGAGTACCAACACCCTTGCCAATTGTATGTTGCTTACAGTTTTGGCTATATATCTCACCACTTTTCTTGCAACATACAACGACATGCCATCATTTATATAACGACCCGCCAGGATAACTTTTGAATCAAAGCCAAGCTCACTTGATTTGTATGTGAGATAATAAGGATCGACACCGATGCAATGCCCGCCAACAAGACCTGGATAGAATTTCAAAAAATTCCATTTTGTTCCGGCAGCTTCCAACACTTCATAAGTATTGATGTTCATTTTATCAAAAATGATGGAAAGCTCATTCATCAATGCAATATTCAGGTCACGCTGCGTATTCTCAATGATCTTAGCAGCTTCTGCTACTTTTATTGATGATGCACGATGTACACCTGCAGTTACAACCAATTCATATGTTTTTGCAATTTCTTCCAATGATTCTGCGTCACATCCAGAAACAACTTTGATCACTTTAGACAATGTATGTGTTTTATCACCCGGATTAATTCTTTCAGGTGAATATCCAATCTTAAAATCTATTATATTTTTTAATCCTGATAATTTCTCAATGATCGGCAAACAATCTTCTTCAGTGCAACCTGGATAAACTGTGGATTCAAACACAACGTAGTCACCCTTCTTTAAAACCTTGCCAATTGCTTCAGATGCTTTTTTTACAGGGGTAAGATCAGGTACATTATGCTGATCAACCGGTGTTGGTACTGCTACAATAAAAAATCTGGCTTCTTTTAATTCTTCAAGCTCTGATGTAAAATAAATATCACAACCTTCAAAATCTTCCTTTACAAGTTCCTTGCTTGGATCAATGCAATTTCTCATCATCTCCACCCTGCTTTCATTTATATCGAAACCGATAACAGAAATTTTCCTGGCAAATTCCAATGCAATTGGAAGCCCGACATAGCCTAACCCGATCACTGCTAACTTTGCTTTCTTATCAATTAATTCCTGGTACATATATATTGTTTCAAAATTTTTTATTTTTCCTTAGTTACTAAACCTCAAATAACAAAATCCAAATTCCAGCTTTAATTTACGCACTACTATTTCTTGCTTACAAACTCTTTTGGCTGCTTTATCAATTCGTCAGGTGAAAGAGATTTAAAATATTCATAAGTGATCTTTAATCCTTCCTTTCTTGAAACCTTTGGTTCCCATCCTAAAATTTCTTTTGCTCTTGTAATATCCGGTTGTCTTTGCTTAGGATCATCAACCGGTAATGGTTTATATATAATTTTTACTTTATTCCCCGTCAACGCAAGTATTTCCTCGGCAAAATCTTTCAATGATATCTCATCAGGGTTACCAATATTTACCGGCATGTAATAATCACTCATCAGCAAACGATAAATACCCTCGACAAGATCACTCACAAAACAAAAACTTCTTGTTTGTGATCCGTCACCAAACACAGTAATATCCTCACCACGCAAAACCTGTCCTATAAAAGCTGGCAATGCTCTTCCATCATTTAATCTCATTCGCGGTCCATATGTATTAAATATGCGAACGATCCTTGTATCTATTCCATGAAAATTATGATAAGCCATGGTGATCGCTTCCATATAACGTTTTGCTTCATCATACACACCTCTTGGACCAACCGGGTTCACATTTCCCCAATAATCTTCATTCTGAGGATGCACCAATGGATCGCCATACACTTCACTTGTTGAAGCAACCAACATTCTTGCATTTTTTGCTTTTGCAAGTCCAAGACAATTGTGTGTACCTAATGCTCCAACTTTCAACGTTTGTATTGGAATTTTCAGGTAGTCAATTGGGCTGGCAGGTGAAGCAAAATGAAGTATGTAATCAAGCTTGCCGGGAATTTCTATATGTTTTGTAACATCATGCTCTATAAATTCAAATTCAGCAAGTGGAAAAAGATGTTCAATGTTTTTTATATCACCAGTGATAAGATTATCCATTGCAATTACACGACAACCTTGATTAATGAACCGATCGCAAAGATGCGAGCCTAAAAATCCTGCTGCACCAGAAATTAATGCCGTCTTTTTCTCCATAAATATTGGTTAAGGGACTATGGTTTTTCTGCCAATGCTTTCATAATAAAAACCCAACTCTTTCATTTGCTCAAGATCAAAAACGTTTCTTCCGTCAAATACCACTTTAGCTTTCATCCTTTCAGACATTTTTTCAAACTCCGGTGTTCTGAATTCACTCCATTCTGTTGCAATGATCAGCGCATCACAATTATTTAAAGCATCATACTGATTTTCTGTATAGGTAATTTTATCACCAACAAGCTCTCTTACATTTTTCATGGCTTCAGGATCGAATGCAGCAATTGATGCCCCTTCTTTCACTAAAGCTTCAATCAGATAAAGAGCCGGAGCTTCACGTATATCATCAGTATTTGGTTTAAAAGCCAATCCCCACAAAGCAATTTTCTTACCATCCAGTTTACTATTGAAATATTTTTTTATCCGGGGAATTAAATTCACTTTTTGTTTTTCATTTACATCCATCACTGCTTCAAGTATTTTGAAATCATACTTAACCTCTGAAGCAGATTTTACCAAAGCCTGCACATCTTTTGGAAAACAGGAACCACCATACCCGATGCCCGGAAATAAAAATCTCTTTCCAATTCTATCATCACTCCCTATGCCGCGACGCACCATATCTACGTCAGCTCCTAAAAGCTCACAGAGTCTTGCAATCTCATTCATAAACGAAATTTTTGTAGCAAGAAATGAATTGGCGGCATATTTTGTAAGCTCGGCAGATTTTTCATCCATATAAATAACAGGATTGCCCTGGCGAACAAACGGCGCATACAGATCTCCCATTATCTTTCTTGCTTTTTCTGATTCTGTACCAATGACGACACGATCAGGTTTCATAAAATCCTCGACAGCCACACCCTCTCTTAAAAATTCAGGATTGCTGACAACATCAAATTCACATTGACAATTTTTTGCAATTGCAGCACTAACTTTTTCAGCCGTACCAACCGGCACTGTACTTTTATCAACAATCACTTTGTAATCTTTCAGAATTTTTCCAAGCTCATCAGCAACGCCTAAAATATATTTCAGATCTGCGAAGCCATCTTCACCCGGCGGTGTTGGCAATGCAAGAAAAATAACTTTTGCATCAGCAATGCCTTCGGCAAGATAGGTAGTAAACTTTAATCTGTTTTCCCGCAGGTTTCTTAAAAAAAGTTTTTCAAGCCCGGGCTCATAAATTGTGATCTGCCCGTTTGATAACTTTTCAACTTTGCTTTTATCTATATCCACACAGGTTACCGTATTGCCTGTTTCTGCAAAACATGTACCTGTAACCAAACCAACATACCCTGTTCCAACAACAGCTATTTTCATAAGATGATTTTATTGGTTTACGAATTCCAAAACTTTTGTTGTTATAAAATTCAATTGTTCATTATCCATTTCTGTATGTATCGGCAATGAGATAACTCTTTCAGTAAGCCAATCGGTAACCGGCAATGAAACTTTTGCTGTTTCATAATGCGCAAACATTTGCTGATGATGACCTGGCACAGGATAATAGATCATTGATGGAATTTTTTGCTCTGCAAGAAAGGCATTTAACCCATCACGGTTCACATCATTAAGCACTAAAGTATATTGATGAAACACATGACTGCAATAAGATGCCCTGTAAGGAGTAGTGATCTTTGGATTGTTTGCAAATGCTTTATCATAATAATCAGCTACATCTTGCCGTGCTTTAATGTATTGATCAAGATGTTTTAGTTTGATACGAAGCACAGCAGCCTGCATTGTATCTAGACGGCTGTTGCAACCGACCAATTCATAATAATATCTTTTACGCTGGCCATGATTGGCAACCATTTTCATTTTATCAGCCAATATATCATCATTAGTGAAAATTGCGCCACCATCGCCATAAGCCCCAAGATTTTTTGAGGGAAAGAAAGAAGTGGTTCCGATATGGCCGATAGTTCCGGTTTTCTTTTTGCCACTCTTTGAGAAATAATCGCCACCGATCGCCTGGGCATTATCTTCAATAACTACAAGGTTATGTTTTTCTGCTATTGCCATTATTTCATCAAGCGGCGCAGCATGACCATAAAGATGAACCGGAATTATTGCTTTTGTTTTTGGAGTGATCGCTTTTTCCAAGGCTACCGGATCCATGCAAAATGTTTTTGGATCAACTTCAACAAAGACCGGTGTCAACCTGAGCAGTGCAATAACTTCAGTGGTTGCAATAAAAGTAAATGACGGTGTCATCACTTCATCGCCGGGTTGCAGGCCAAGAGCCATCATAGCAATTTGAAGAGCATCTGTTCCGTTGGCGCAGGGAATTACATGTTTTACTCCAAGATAAGCGGAGAGTTCATTTGCAAAATCCTGTACAGGTTTACCATTAATAAAAGCAGTGCTTTCCAACACATTCAACACAGCTTCATCTACTTCAGCCTTTATTTTATGATACTGCCTTTTCAGGTCAACCATCTGGATAGGATGCATGGCGATTTTGGATTTCAAATTTCGGATTTTAGATTTTTCATAAGAATCGAGCAGTTGTTTCACTCAGTAGCTCCTTTCTTTTTGTGCCGCAAAAATAATGAATTAAAGATAGTTTATCCGTTTGCCTTTACATTTGTTATCCTATTCCAAAAGGGTTTGGAGTGGGGTAAATTTTACAGGATTGGGAGTATTCCTTTACAACATCTTTTTGCTATTGTACAGAGCTGGGGTTGGCATTGCATCATTATGGAATGTAAAAGCCAAACTTTGGGTCAATGGAAGAAAAGGTATTTTCAATCGCTTAACCTCTGAACCGGGAACTCCAGACTCCAAACTTATTTGGTTTCATTGTTCGTCACTTGGAGAATTTGAACAAGGACGACCGGTTATTGAAAAACTTAAATCTCAATTCCCGACTTCCAAGGTTCTTTTAACTTTCTTCTCTCCTTCCGGTTTTGAAATAAGAAAAGATTACAAAGGTGCTGACTGGGTTTTTTATCTCCCTCTGGATTCAAAAGCAAATGCAAGAAATTTTTTTGATATCGTTGCCCCTACACTTGTTGTTTTTGTAAAATATGATTACTGGTATTATTATCTCACTGAATGTAAAAAAAGGAATATCCCATTGCTGATGGTGTCAGCCATTTTCAGGGAGAACCAACCATTCTTTAAATGGTATGGCGGCTTGTATAAAAAAATGCTGAAGTGTTTTACTCATTTTTTTGTGCAGGATAATTATTCAAAACAACTTTTGGGATCATTGCAGGTAAATAATGTAACAGTGGCAGGTGATACAAGATTTGACCGTGTATCAGAAATTGCGGAGAATTTCAAGTCAATTAAAGAAATAGAAGAGTTTTGTGGAGGCTCGCCAGTTTTTATTGCAGGTAGCACATGGCCTGCTGATGAAAAGATCATCAGGGATGCGATAACTGATTTGCCAGTTTTAAAGTTGATCATTGCTCCGCATGAAATTCATAAAGAACATATTGATCAATTGAGATCAATTTTCCCGGATGCAGTACTCCACTCGCAGCTCATAGCTCTTAGCTCACAGCTAATAACTTCAAACTGCCTCATCATAGATAACATCGGTATGCTTTCAAGACTTTATCAATATGCAACTATCGCTTATGTCGGTGGCGGGTTTAATAAAGGAATTCATAATACACTTGAAGCGGCTGTGTATGGCAAACCTGTTTTATTTGGTCCTAATTATAAAAAATTCAAAGAAGCAACAGGGTTGATAGAAACAGGCGGAGGTATTTGCGTTAATTCAAGCGCTGAACTTTCTTCACAGTTGAAAAGGTTTCTGAATAACAAAAGCGAATTAGAAGCAAGCAGTAAAAACTCATTTGATTTTGTAAAAGAAAATAAAGGAGCAACAGAAAAGATCATTAATTACATTGCAGAGAATCGTCTTCTGACAAGCTGATAAAAATGTTTCACCGCTTCTCTTGTATCATCCCAGCCAAGTTTGATCATTAATTCACGATTCATCCAATATTCGGCTTCCTGGTAAATGTTAAAGCTGTTGATTGTTTTTATACTTCGTTCATACATCGGTTCATCACCACGGAATAGTTCATTGATAAAAACAAAGCGATCATTGATACCGATCCCTTTACGAAGATCTTTTATCGGAGTATCTTTTAAAGCATGCATGATCTCCGTTCTGTTCTCTTTCAGCTTATCGTTAAGTGATTCATGTTGCTCTATCGCTTCATTTACTTCCTTCCCGATTTTATGCTGTGAAAATGTCGGTATTTCATTCATAGGGTCGAAATGAATATCAAGCTGGTTATTATTCTTTGGTTTTGATTTTGGAACCGGAATTGCCTCTTGTGGTTCCTCTACCCGTTGTTCAATAACAGGTACCGGCACAGGTTTAAATGCAACGGGTGTCGGTAATACTACTGACACTTTTGAAGTACCAAGAGTTCTTACTGATGTTCTTTGTTTTTGATTTAATTCAGCCTGCAATAATTGAAGCGTAACCTGCATCTGTGCGACATCTGCATTTTGCTTTACCTGTTCCTGCAGGCGGTTAACCAATGCCTGAATTCTTTCCATTTGTTTATACTACTTTTGACCGCGGACAAGGGATTTTAATAATCACGGGTACTATTAACAAATATTGTTCCGTCTTTAAAATTACAAACAGTTTACCAAGAATTATAATAATACCAGATTTTAACGATGTTTATTGAACCTAACATAAGAGGCGAACGCCGCGGATGGATAGAAGTTATCTGCGGCTCAATGTTTAGTGGCAAAACCGAAGAGTTGATTCGACGTTTGAAAAGAGCTAAAATCGCTAACCTGAAAACAGAAATTTTCAAACCTGCTATTGATATAAGATATGATGAGATCAGGATCGTTTCGCATGATGAAAATGCTATTCAGTCAACACCGGTTGATAATTCCCAGAAAATATTGTTGCTTGCGCAAAATGTAGACGTAGTGGGAATTGATGAAGCTCAATTTTTTGACCCTGAAATTGCCAATGTTTGCGATGAACTTGCATTTCGGGGCATCAGGGTTATAGTTGCCGGACTTGATATGGATTATCTTGGAAATCCATTTGGACAAATGCCAAATCTTTTAGCGAAAGCAGATTTCATTACCAAGCTTCATGCAATTTGTCAGCGTTGCGGCAATATTGCAAATTACAGTTACCGTAAAATACCGAATGATGACCAGGTAATGATTGGGGCAAAAGACGTGTACGAACCAAGATGCAGAACTTGTTATAAAGAAGGTTGATACAGATGAAAGTGAATAGATGATAACTGATAATTTTAAACCCATTATCATCTATTAATTATCAGTTATCATCTCTAATAAGATTAAAAATGAGTTCCTTTAGACACATCTATACGCTTATCAAAAAAGATTTATTGCTTGAAGTAAGGCAGCAATACAGTTTTTACGGAATCCTTCTATACATCATCGCTACAATTTTTGTTTTGTACATGACCATTCAACAACCAGAACCTAAAGTTTGGAATGGATTGTTTTGGGTCATCCAACTGTTTATCTGCATAAATGCTGTGGCAAAAAGCTTTTTGCAGGAGACCCGTGGCCGTATGCTTTATTTTTATTCTATTGTAAATCCAAGAGATTTTATACTTGCAAAACTTATATTTAATTCTGTGCTGATGTTGCTGATGAGTTTTCTCAGCATACTTCTTTTCTCTCTTTTTCTTGGAAACCCGGTACAAAAAGCCCCTCAATTCATCGGGTTGGTAATGCTGGGCGGATGGAGCCTTAGTCTTGTATTTACTTTTCTTTCCGCAATTGCTGCTAAAGCCCAGCAAAATGCTGCTATTATGGCCATTCTTGGCTTTCCCATCATCATACCGCAACTAATGCTGCTGATGCAGTTGGTAAATACGGTTTTTACCGATAAAATAGATATTGCTGCTTCTACCTTGCTGCTGATCGTAATGCTGGATATTCTTGTAGTAATGCTCGCTGTTATTCTTTTTCCGTTTTTATGGAAAGACTGAATTTGTTGCTTGTTCCATGTTTCTTGTTGCTTGTCTATTTCCCCTTATTTTTGCAAACGTTTATAAATGATTGCTGTTACTGGCAGCAGTTTTCCTATGACGAGCCATAATTTTTTTTATGCATAAATCCTGGTGGAAAATTCTGGGTGTTTTACTTCTCGTTTACACATTTGTAGTGGGGTTACTGATTGAAGTTCCTCACAACGAACAATTGGCGGAAACAATTCGCAATCTTTTCTTTCATGTTTGCATGTGGTTTGGAATGATGATACTTTTTATCATTTCATTTATACAGGCCATTAAATACTTAAGAACAGGCAAGCATGTTCATGATATAGCTTCACGCCAATATGCAGGGGTTGGTATCTTGTTTGGCCTGCTTGGTTATATGACCGGCGCCATTTGGATGAGCTATACATGGCTTGATTCAAACAAATCTTTTTATGAGTCTTTTGATAGCATTGCCCGTGAGCCAAAACTGATCGGCGCTGCAATTGCATTACTTGTCTATGCAGCTTATCTTGTTTTAAGAGATTCAATAACAGATATGGATAAAAAAGCAAGAATAAGCTCTGTGTACAACATCTTTGCATTTGCAATGCTGTTTCCGTCCATCTGGATCATTCCAAGATTATTACCAAGCTTGCATCCTGGTGGCAGTGAGGGGAACCCTGCATTGAATTTTAAAGACGCATCCATGAACATGAGATTGGTATTTTATCCCGCAATAGCCGGCTGGACACTGATCGGCGTATGGATCGCAACACTTAAAATAAGATTGAAAATTCTTAACGATCAAAAACTGATGCAATGAAAAAAGGATTTAGTATTGCAGCATTCATGTTTCTTACTCTTTTTGCTAATGCAAAAGGTGAAATAGATGATGTGATGAAAGCGAATGGAAAAATTTATGTAGTAATTGCCGTCATGCTTACAATACTTGCAGGGCTTATATTGTATCTTGTTCGCCTCGACAGAAAAATTTCAAAACTGGAAAAAAATAAATAAAACAGATTTTTAAAAATTAAATGCTTGCCGTATGTCTGACTATAGTTTCTTTGGAGCTGTCTCAAAAAGTTTTGATAAAGCAGCTAAGTTTACCACTTGCGATCCTGGTGTTCTTGAACAAATAAAACAATGTAATGCGGTTTACAGAATGAACTTCCCTGTAAAAATTGGCGATAAGATCGAAGTAATTAAAGCCTATCGTGTTCAGCACAGTCATCACAAAACACCTTGTAAAGGCGGTATTCGTTTTTCCACTTCTGTAAATCTGGACGAAGTGATGGCTCTCGCAGCACTGATGACTTTTAAATGTGCAATTGTGAATGTTCCATTTGGTGGCGCCAAAGGAGGGATTAGTATTGATCCCAAAAAGTACACGGCTTACCAATTAGAAAACATCACAAGGCGGTACACTGCTGAGTTGATCAAGAAAAATTTTATTGGCCCCGGTACCGATGTGCCTGCACCTGATTATGGAACAGGTGAACGAGAAATGGCATGGATACTCGATACATATACATCTATGCGTCCCGGCGAAATTGATGCTGCAGGTTGTGTTACGGGTAAACCGGTAACACAAGGTGGCGTTCGCGGAAGAAGAGAAGCAACAGGTCTCGGTGTTTTTTTTGGTATCCGTGAAGTATGTAAGATGGAAGATGTGATGAAGAAACTTGACTTATCAACCGGTGTGGAAGGCAAAAGGGTTATTGTACAAGGCTTAGGTAATGTGGGTTATCATGCTGCTAAATTTTTCCGTGAAGGCGGTGCCAAATTAATTTGTCTTGCAGAACATGATGGCGCTGTTTATAATGAAAATGGTTTGAATGAAGAAGATGTGTTTCAATTCAAAAAGAAAAACGGTTCAATAAAAAATTACCCGGGTGGCAAGCATATTGATACAAGTGCAGAGGCTTTAGAACTTGAATGTGATATTCTTATTCCCGCAGCGTTGGAGAATGTGATCAATGGAGAGAATGCACCGAGAATAAAAGCAAAGATCATCGGTGAAGGCGCAAATGGCCCACTTACTCCTGAAGCTGACGAAGTTTTTATACAAAAAGGAACATTAGTAGTACCTGATATGTATTTAAATGCCGGCGGTGTTACTGTCAGTTATTTTGAATGGTTAAAAAATCTGAGCCATGTTCGCTACGGAAGAATGGAGAAGCGTTTTACAGAAAATTTAAATGCACATATTCTTGGCACCATTGAAGAACTTACTTCAAAAAAAGTAAGCACCCGTGAAAGGGAGTTTATAATGCATGGTCCTGAAGAAGTTGATCTTGTTTATAGTGGATTAGAAGAAACAATGATCACTGCCACACATGAGATAATGAATACATGGAAAAGTAATCCTAACATACCTGATATGCGAACAGCTGCCTATGTAGTTGCTATAAACAAAGTGGCAACGAGCTATTCTGAGCTTGGTATTTTCCCATAAATATAAACCAATACTAACTGCCCGATCCCCTTCATGTATGTGAAGGGGATTTTGCTTTAAATATTCTAACTTGACATAGAAATGAGTTTTATTACTTCAAGCATATTTATGTATAAAAGAAATAAATTCAAATTATCGCTGGCATTAATACTGATCACCGTTAGCACACATGCACAGGAGTTTGAAAAAAAATTCAAAGAGCTTTCATCTAAGAATGATACAACCGCTCAATCAAAACTACTAAAGGAATGGGAAGCTGCTGAGCCTGAAAATCCAGAATTGTATATCGCTTATTTTAATTTCTATGTAACAAAGAGTATGGAAGAATTTATTTCCTTGGATGAAAAACCCAAAAAAGAATCTTTCCAATTAAGAGATACAGGTAATGGCAAACCGGTTGGCTATTTAAATTTCTCTACAAACTACAGGACAGAATTTCTTCAAAAAGGATTCGGTTACATTGATAAAGGTCTTGCACTTTATCCCAACAGGCTTGATATGAGATTTGGCAAGATATATATGTTAGGAGAAGCTCAAAACTATCCAGTATTTACAAAAACAATTATTGAGACCATTGATTATGGCAACAGTATTAAAGATGCATGGCTATGGAAAGAAGGAAAGCCATTAGAAGATGCAAAACGGTTTTTCCTTAACTCAATGCAGGATTATATTGGTACTTTATATAATACTGAAGACGATGATCTTCTTCCGGACATGCGACGAATTTCTGAAACAATTCTGAAATACAATCCCGGCCATGTTATAAGTTTAGCCAACGTGGCCCTTACTTATATTATTAAAGAAGATTATGACAGGGGATTAACATATTTGTTGAAAGCTGAAAAAATAGACCCAAAAGACATTATTGTTTTAAATAATATTGCGCAAGCATATGTCCGGAAAAAAGATAATGCTAAAGCAAAGTTGTATTATGAAAAAATAATTAAGTACGGCACCAAAGAAGATGCTGATGATGCAAAAGAGAGAATTAAAGAATTAAACTGACAATCATCATTTCCATACCGGCATTTGCTGTAACTCTTTTAACTCCCCACCTGTTTTTCCCCATGCATAAGTAAAATGCCCGTTTGTAATTACTAGAAATGTGGCGGGTATGGAAATATTGTAGCGCAGAACCTGGTAAAGAGTTTTTTCATCGAGTGCAATTTCACCGGCCTTACACTCCACCAACATCCAAGGCTTATGGTTATCGTCATAAACAAGTATATCAAACCTCTTTTTCAGATCGCCTAATTGTATTTCTTTCTCCACCGCTATTAATTCAACCGGGTATTTTAACTCCTGCACCAAAAACTGAATAAAATTTTGCCTTACCCATTCTTCTTCATTCAGCACCAGCCATTGTTTGCGGATAAAATCAAAGATCATCTCTTTGCCATCATCCTTTCTAATACGAAATACTGGTTCAGGATAATTAACAGGTATCATGCTTCAAAAGTAATTGTTTAAATTAGCAGTTATGAAAACCAAAGAAGAGATAGTCCAAAACTGGTTGCCGAGGTATACTGGCCAAAAGCTTGAAAACTTCGGAAGTTATATATTGCTTACAAATTTTCGCAACTACATAGAAAAATTTGCCAGGTGGAATAAGGTAAAAGTAATTGGTAAAGGCAAGCCCATGCAATGTGCCACTAAAGATGACATCACCATTATCAATTTCGGAATGGGAAGCCCCACTGCTGCGACCGTCATGGATCTGCTGTCAGCTATTCAGCCAAAAGCTGTTTTATTTCTTGGTAAATGCGGTGGTTTGAAAAAAAGAAATAAGCTTGGCGATCTTATACTTCCCATTGCAGCAATACGAGGCGAAGGAACAAGCAATGATTATTTTCCTGCCGAAGTACCCGCATTACCTGCATTCGCATTGCAAAAAGCTCTTTCAACAACTATTCGTGATTATGGAGTTGATTACTGGACAGGGACTGTTTACACTACCAACAGAAGAGTGTGGGAACATGATGAAAAATTTAAAAATTATTTATTGGATATAAGATCTTACGCCATTGACATGGAAACAGCTACCATTTTTACAGTTGGATTCTATAACAAGATCCCAACCGGTGCCTTATTACTTGTCAGTGATCAACCAATGGTACCCGAAGGAGTAAAAACAGAAGCAAGTGATAAAAAAGTAACAGCAAAATTTGTAGATACGCATTTAAAGATCGGCATTGACTCATTGAAGCAATTGATCAACAAAGGACACACGGTTCGTCACCTTCGTTTTTAAAGACCTCATTTATGAAAATATACTTTTTAGCTCCGCTTGTTTTTGTTTTTGCAATTAATGCAGATAAATGCAAAAAAAAAGAAAATGAAACAGTTTATAAAGGCCGGCTTGAAATAAAAGCCATCTGTATGAATTATACCATTAAACTTTTGGAAGGAAATTTAGATACAACTCAGGTAGTTGCAACATGGAAAGATGAATCGACAGGTAAAATTCATACAAATGTCTTTGCATTAGGAAGTGTTTGCAGTTTTCCATCAACAATAAAAGAAGGCGATGAATTTTATTTTACAATTGATCCCGACCCGGTTCGCAACTGCGCCGTTTGCCTGGCATATTATCCGAAACCGCCTAAAAGTGTTGCCATTAAAGTCGTAAATAAATAATGCTGCCGTTACTGCGAATAAATGATCTTTCAATTGATTTTACATCAGGATCAGGAATGATCACTGCAATTAAAAACATTTCACTTTCTGTAAACCGAA
>Ga0209798_10000265_pt1 | contig 30491 bp, 29 predicted proteins | sample DOMMetBare3Fresh_FD_187475 | JGI IMG/M metagenome (GOLD analysis project Ga0209798, IMG submission 187475) | Wetland sediment microbial communities from St. Louis River estuary, USA, under dissolved organic matter induced mercury methylation -... | ecosystem: Environmental > Aquatic >... | reverse complement strand
CATGGTCTATCTGACCGGACTTGCGCTGGCTGTGCTGATGAAACTGGATCAAGAATAAACAACGCCGGGGAAGGAGCTGCAGCTGATTTTAGACCTTGCGGCTTGCCACGGTAGCTACGAAAGGATGTACCATGCTTGCTTCCAACATACTCAATGAATTGATTGCTGCCGTGGGCGCCGAAAATGTGCTGACAGACAAAACCGATATGATTTGCTACGGTTATGATGCCACCCAGATGGAGTATCTCCCCGATGCGGTGGTGCATCCGGCCAATCCGGAGGAGGTGTCGGCAGTCCTCAAGCTTGCCAACCTGCACGGCTTTCATGTCTTTCCCCGTGGCGCCGGAAGTGGCTTTACCGGTGGCGCACTACCCAAGGCGGGCGGGGTGGTGCTGGTTACAACGCGACTGAACCGTATCCTGCGGATTGATACCGAGAACCTGATTGCCGAAGTCGAGCCGGGGGTGGTGACGGAACAGTTCCAGCTGGCGGTGGAGAAACTGGGACTTTTTTATCCTCCCGATCCTGCCTCGCTCAAATTCTCAACCCTGGGTGGGAATGTGGCTGAAAATGCCGGTGGTCCCCGCTGTGTCAAATATGGTGTTACCCGCGATTTTGTGATGGGGCTGGAAGTGGTGCTCCCGACCGGAGAGATCATCCGCACCGGCACCGAAACATACAAGGCGGTAGTCGGCTACGACATGAGCCGCCTGTTGTGCGGCAGCGAAGGAACCCTGGGGGTCATAACCAAGATCATTTTCAAGCTGTTGCCGTTGCCGGAAGCGAAGAAAACCATGCTGACGATTTTCGATTCGATCGATGGCGCTGCCAAGGCGGTCTCCACCATCATCGGCAATAAGATCATCCCGACCACGCTGGAGTTCATGGATCACGCGACCCTGCAATGCGTGGAAAAGCGTTTCAACCTCGGTATTCCGGCCGAGGGGCGGGCAGTATTGCTGATCGAGGTGGATGGCGATCGTGATCTGATCGAAAAACAAGCGGACCGAATTCACGAATTGATCAAGCCACTCGGTTTGGTACAGTTCCGGGCTGCTAGGGATGAAGCGGAATCGGCCGAATTATGGCGGGTGCGCCGGCTGGTGTCGCCGTCGTTGCGCGATATCAACCCGGACAAATACAACGAGGACATCGTGGTGCCGCGCAGCAAGGTGCCCGATGTCATCAGGACCATTGAAAAGATCCAGCAGAAGTACGATATCCCGATTGTCAACTTCGGGCATGCCGGTGACGGCAATATTCACGTCAATGTGATGATCAACAAGCAAATCCCAGGACAACAGGAGAAGGCGCACCAGGCAATTACGGAGATCTTCCGGGCGGCGCTTGATCTGAACGGGACCATGTCGGGCGAACACGGGGTCGGGCTCTCCAAGGCGCCCTATATCGAGATGGAGTTGTCTCCGCAGCAGATCGCCGCCATGAAGGCGATCAAGCACGCCCTTGATCCGAATAATATTCTCAATCCCGGTAAGATGTTTCCGTGGTAACCGGCACTCTCCATAGCTGCACAATGGCATACATCTGTTTTCCGACCTACTAAAGGAGCCGTATCATGCAGCACGATGAACAGAAGGAAAAACTGGAAGCATCCCTGATCGGCAAGATCTTTTGCATGGAAACCCTGATTTTTCTGATGGGGTGTCTGTCGCTGGTGTACGGCATTGCGAATGGGAAAGGGATGAGTATTTTCTGGGGAGTCACGATTCTGCTCGGTTTTCTCGCCTTGCGTCAGGTTCGTAAACGGGACTGGAAAAAACATTGGGAAGATCTGGAACGAGAACAGCAGGAACGGGAAAAACAGACCAATAAACCCCAGGAGTAATCTAATGCAACCTTGTTCATTGATCGTGCTTGCCTCGGCATCGCCGCGCCGTTCCGAACTGATGGCCCTGGCCGGCATCCCGTGTGTCGTGACTGCTGCCGACATTTGTGAAACACCTTTACCGGCTGAATTGCCGGCTGCGCACGTGGAACGTCTGTCGCGGGAAAAAGCCGCGGCAGTGGCAGGGCGGGGTGGCGGTCGTTTTTATATCGGCGCCGATACGGTGGTGGTGTTGGATAATGCCATCCTTGGTAAGCCGGTTGATCATGATGATGCCTTCCGGATGCTTTCGGCTCTTTCCGGCCGTACGCATCAGGTGATTACCGGTTTTACGGTCATGGATGCCGAATCGGGCAAGGTAGTCAGCCGGCCCATTAGCACCGAAGTCACCTTCAAGATCCTGGATCAGGGGGAAATTCGGGACTATATCGCCACCGGCTGCCCGATGGACAAGGCCGGATCCTATGCCATTCAAGGGGGAGCGGTTCATTTTGTCCGCTCCATCAGTGGTTCGTACTCCAATGTGGTCGGCTTGCCGATGACTGAGTTGTATGAAACGTTGCAGCAGATGGGGGCACTGTGAATCCGTCGTATCTGTTGTTTGCACAGACATGTTTCAAACAGCGCACAAGATGAGAACGTCCCGTACCATAACAACTTTCTTTACCTTCTCCGCATGACGTGCTATACGAATAAAACAATGATATATCATAATGAAAACAGAACTGCTCCGGCGGTCATGATTGTTGATGACGACGATTGCATCCGGGAAACCGTGTATGAGCTGTTGCATTCGGAAAATTTTTCGGTGGTGACGGCCAATGGCTGTGCCGAGTGTTTACAGCATCTTAGAAACGGGTTTCATGGGCTGATCCTGATGGACGTGATGATGCCGGGAAAAAACGGCTGGGAAACCTTGCGTGAAATCGAAAGTCATGGCTGGATGGCGGGCAACATGGTGATCATGTTAACGGCACTCGGTGCGCCGGATGACCAGATGGATGGATTGCAGGAAATTGTCACCGATTACATCACCAAACCGTTTGATCCACCGGAACTGATCGCAACCCTGCGTAGCTATATCACATCCCTGCAACTCTTGCAGATCACGGGGTAGGGATGCCAGCTCGTACGGTTATCATGATCGGCTCATCTACCGGTGGTCTCAAGGTTCTGGAACTTCTCCTCCCCCGCTTGCAGGTTCTTAAGGCTGCGGTTGTCCTTGTGCAGCATATTACTCCCATTATTGACCAGGCCTTTGTATCTTCCCTGAGTCGCGTCTCTGCCATGCCGGTTGCCCTGGCAAAAGAAGGTGACCTGATTCAGGAAGGGCGTATTGTGATCGCTCCCGGCGGTGTTCACCTCTACCTGACACGCCAATTGACGGTCCATCTGGCTGCCGGTCCGAAGGTTAATTCTGTCTGTCCCTCCATTGATGTGGCCATGCAAAGTGTTGTGCACATGCCGGGTGTCCGTTTCTGTTCTGTTATTCTGACCGGTATGGGCGCCGATGGGGCCGCTGGCCTGGTGCATCTAAAATCGCTCGGTGCGGTCACGATTGCCCAGGATCAGGGGAGCAGTATAATCTATGGCATGCCGAAAGCCGCGGCTGAAACCGGCAAGGTCGATTTTATCCTGCCAACCGCGGCGATTGCTGACAAATTAAAGGAATTATACGGGTAGTTGCTTGTCATCTGAAAGGAGAAATATCATGGGTTTCACACGCTTCAGAAACTGGCGCATTCAGTACAAGATCATGTCGATCTCGATCATCAGCGTGATCGTGATGATGGTGGGACTGTTTGTCTACCTGTTGCCGTTGATTGAAGGACGGATTCTCAAGGAAAAACGGGACGATCTTCGCCACGTGGTTGAAATGTCGATCGGCCTGGCCGAAACCTATGATGCCGATGTCAAGGCGGGTAAACTGACATTGGAGCAGGCCCAGAAGGAAGTTGCCGACCGGATCAACAAGCAGCGCTATGAAAAGAAAGAGTATGTCTGGATCAACGACCTGACCAAGCCGGTTCCCAAGATGGTCATGCACCCGATGCTGGGCGCACTGAACGGCAAGGTGCTGGATGACCCCAAGTTCAACAAGGGGACCGGTATGAGCGACGGTCTGGATTGCAAAGTCAAGAAACTGGATAAGATGAACCTGTTTGTCGCCTTTAATGAAGTGTGTGAACGGGCTGAGCATGGTTTTGTTAATTATGAATGGCCCAAGCCGAAAGAAGGTGGCGGGGCAACAACTGAACTATTCCCGAAACTTTCCTACGTAAAACTGTACAAACCGTGGGGGTGGGTGTTCGGGAGCGGCATTTATATTGATGATGTTGACCATGATGTTAATGCCATTAAATGGCTGCTGGTCGGTTTGAACTTTGCCTTTGCCGTTTTCATGCTGCTGTTGTGTTACTTTATCAGTCGCGGTATTACCCGCACACTCGGCTATGTTGACAAGAGTCTGGATGAGATGGCCAGCGGCGGTGGTGATCTGACCAAACGTCTGGTGGTGGAGCGCAATGATGAAACCGGCTCCTTGTCCAATTCATTCAACCATTTCCTGGATAATCTGAAAGAGATTGTGGTGCGTATCAATCAGAATGCGGTTGAGGTAGCCAGTTCGGCTGACCATCTGAACAACAACGCGGAATCAATTGCCAGGGGAACGGAAAAAGCAGCCAATCAGGCGACCTCGATTGCCATTGCCTGTGAGCAGATGGCGGCGACCTCGGGAGAGATTGCCCAAAACTGCATTTGTACGGTGGAAATATCCAACCGTGCCACGGAAACGGCCCGTAACGGCTCCGAAATTGTCAGTCATGCGGTGCAGAGTATCCAGCGGATTGCCGACAAGGTGCAGCTGAGTGCCAAAACCGTGGAATCGCTCGGCACCCGTTCCGAACAGATCGGTAATATCGTCGGCACGATCGAAGACATTGCCGACCAGACTAACCTGCTGGCGCTGAATGCTGCCATCGAAGCTGCCCGTGCCGGTGAACAGGGACGTGGCTTTGCAGTCGTGGCCGATGAAGTGCGGGCGTTGGCGGAGCGGACCACCAAGGCAACCCGCGAGATTGGTGAAATGATCAAGAATATTCAACAGGAGATCAAGTCGGCCGTGGGAACCATGGAAGAAGGGGTTCACGAAGTTGAGCGGGGGACTGAAGACGCTTCCCGCTCAGGTCTGGCGCTGCAGGAAATTCTGTCGCAAATTGGCGATGTTACCAGCCAGATCAACCAGATTGCCACGGCAGCGGAAGAACAGAGTGCCACCACCAACGAAATCAGCAAGAGTATGCATGAAATTACCGGCGCAGTCAGTGGCGCGTCCCATAATGCCAACGATACCGCCGGTTCCGCCAGTCAGCTGGCGCGCATGGCGGATGAGCTGAAACAGATCGTTGCCCAGTTCAGGATGTAGCAGAGCGATGACCATTGCCTCAAATATTCAACAGATCACGCAGAAGATCGTAACAGCCGCCACCGTAGCCGGACGGGATCCCTCCTCCGTCCGGCTGGTTGCGGTTTCCAAAACCAGACCGGCCGACGACGTGCTGGCTGCCTACCATGCCGGACAAATTATCTGTGGTGAGAATTATGTGCAGGAGCTGGTTGCCAAAGCCGCCGGTATTGATGAGCCGGTGGAGTGGCATTTCATCGGGCACCTGCAGAGTAACAAGGTGCGCCAGATAGCCGGGATTGTCAGCACCATCCATTCGGTGGACCGTCTGTCGCTGGCCGAGGAAATCAGCCGCCAGTACGGCAAAATTGATAAAATCTGCACGGTCTTGATCCAGGTCAATCTGGCCGGAGAAGCAACCAAGTCGGGCACAACCGATCAAGGTGCGCTGGAACTGGTGCGGGCAGTTGCCCGGCTTCCTCATCTGGCGATCCGTGGGCTGATGACCATGCCTCCCCTGTACGACGATCCCGAAGGAGTGCGCCCCTACTTTGCCGCCTTGCGGGAATTGTCGCTGCGCATTGATCGGGAGCAGATCCCGGGAGTAGGGATGCAGGAACTCTCCATGGGGATGTCGGGAGATTTTGAGGTGGCGATCCAGGAAGGGGCCACCCTGGTACGGGTCGGTACGGCGATTTTCGGGGAACGCTAAGCCACGGCAGTTGCATGCTGCCTGCAGTCTTTGCTGCTGGCAGCCGGAATGAATCTCTCAATCGTTTCAATCCTGCAGCGCAGTATGGCCAATGTGAGTAGATATTGTATTGAAAGATTAGAGAATTGTACTTTCAGCTATCTTCATGGAAAGTTCCGCAACGTCAGTCCCAAAGGTGTTAGTCGCTTTGATTATAACAGCGAAGGTACCCTGTTGCAGTGGTTTTCCGCTAATAACCCCCGTAAGGGCATCTATATTTACCCCGGCAGGGAGTCCGACTGCTTCATATGACTCTGGCAGATTGACTGTCCTTATTTGATAGGAAAGATCCCGTCCGGCTTCTCCAACCATCGTGTTTGAACTTTCAATCAGTGGATAGCGAACGTGCTGTCGCTGCGAGAGAAAGACCTTGACACGTTCCCGCGCATTTGCCCTGATGTTCATCCAAAAAAGGTTGAAGTCATGCATGTGATAAATCAGAGAATCTCCCATCATAGATTTACCACTCACGAAGAGCTCTTCCGGGAGAGCCGGACTTGCCATCAGATAACCTTGATAATTCCGTACAGATACCAGAGCAGGAAGAACATTCTGAAAACTGGTTCCAGGCACTCCAAAAGGCACCGCCCCCAGGTTCATGGTTGCCGGGGCAACTTCGGCGCCCTCATTCCAGGTCATCGGGTTGACGCTGAACAACAACTGATCCAGGGTGGCGTTTACCCATCGCTGTCTACCGGGACTCCAGTATACCTGATCAGAAACCCAGGCGGCACGATCGGTAAATCCCTCCCCAAATGTCTCCCATAGAGCGACGCAACCAATCTGTTGCGATGTTGAGCATGCGGCGAGTCCTCCACCCACTGGTGTGTCCAGCATGGAGCGGGGCAACGCCAGTCCGGGAATCCATGCGGCAACGAAGCGATCAGCGCACGGCTTGCCGACAACTTCTTCGATCAAGAGACGCTGCCCGTGATTTGAGCCCTGGCTGTGACCCGCAATGATAAACGGCCTGCCATGATTCAGATGTTCAATGTAGTAACGAAACGCCTTGCGAATATCTTCGTAAGCGATATTGAGGGGCGTCTGGAGGGCCTCTTCGTTAGGAGCGAACAGGAACAACGCCATCTGGCGATAGCGTGGCGCAAAGATTCGAGCGACTGAATTGAATGACGCGGCCTGCACCTTCAGCATCGAGTCGGTAATAGCGTTAGCCGTAGGATTATCAATGGTTGCATTGACGGAATCAGTACCGTAATAGGTGGTCGGATGGATATAGAAGACATCGACTTTTGCACTCTCTTCAAGGCTACTCAGGCCGCTGCCGACCGGAATTGCTGAGGCTGAACTCTTTATGTCGGGCATGGCGGCCCATGATTGCGGTTGGCTGTAGTCAATTCCGGTCGTTGTCACTGCTGAGTCGCCTGAGCAACCGGCGAGTACCATCAGTAGCGCCAAGACGAGTAGAGCGGCTATGAATCGGGTGTCGAGTTTACTGAACATGCTGCCTCCTGAACAACTGAACTGCTGTCATCACGATTTTCAAGGATTTGTACAAGATCACTGAGTCAGTGCAGGTCATTCTTGTAGATTTTTCCGTCTTTCATGATCACCGGAAAATTTGTGGAAGGATCTTCTATCAGCTTGAGGTTCTCTACCGGATCACCGTTAACCAGAAGCAGATCGGCCAGTGCGCCTTCCTCGACGACGCCGAGCTTGCCGGCATATGGGTTGCGCAATCCGGAAAGGGCGAGCAGTTGCCCGTTATCGCCGGTAGCCATCTTCAGTACCTCGCCGGGGGTGTACCAGCGCACCAGCTTGGTCAGCATCGCACCCTGTCGGGAAATCAGCTCGGGGCTGAAAATAAGATCCGTCCCCCATGCTGTCTTAACATTATATTTTTTGGCCAATGCGTAGGCCGTGTCGGTTCCGTTCTCTACCGCGATCTGCTTACTGCGGTTGGCGCCCGACAAGGGAGTCCAATCTGCGTCATCAAGAAACGGCTGTAAGCACCACCAAATACCTTTTTCTGCCATCAGCTTCACCGTAGCCTCATCGACCAGTTGCCCATGTTCAATTGACTTGACGCCGGCGGCAATCGCAATGCTGACAGCTCGTGGTGTGTAGGCATGAACGGTCACGTACGTGCCCCAATTTTCGGCCGCTTCCACTGCCGCATGCACCTCTGCCTCTGAAAACTGTGTTACATCAAGCGGATCGTACGAGGAACCAACACCCCCGCCAGCGGTGAGTTTAATCTGGCTGGCTCCTTTCATAAGGTTTTCGCGGACCCGGCGACGCACCTCGTCGGGGCTGTCGGCAATTGCCGCAAGGCCGATCCTCTCGGTGTGGCTGAGCGGATCACCGGTTGTCCTGGGTATCTCATAGGGCAACCGGAAATCGCCGTGGCCGCCGGTCTGGGAGATCATCGCGCCTGAAGGAAATATTCGCGGACCAAGGATCAGGCCGCTGTCGATGGCCCGCTTGAGACCGAAGGTCGGCCCGCCCACATCGCGCGCCGTGGTAAAACCGCGTAGCAGCATGGCCTCGGCGGCCTTGGCTGCGGCAATCTGGACATAACCGATATCCGCGTTGAGCGCATCCGCCATCGGCACCGCCATCATCGATATATGCGTATGTGCGTCAATCAGACCCGGCATGAGCGTTCGTCCGCCCCCCTTGATTCGTGTAACCGTTGTTGCCGGCGGGTCGGCAACGGGCTTTGTGGAAATCACCTTGATGACTTTATCTACCACCAGCACATTAGATGGGACGGAAAGCCGGGTGGACGTGCCGTTGAAGATGCGTACATTTTCGAAAATCACCCCGGTGGGGTGAGGGGCTTGGGCAAGCACTGTCTGGGCAGTGCTGCAAATCAGAATCAGTAACGCCTTGAGCACCTTGTTGAAATGGAATTGCATGTCAATCTCCTGCACAATTTTCATGGATTTGTACATATAAAACTTTCAGCTGCGTTCATATCACCGGTACCTTTATACCTTGGGTACTTGGGGTGCTGACACACAGGTAATGTACGCAATTTCACTTTAAGTGGATCTTCCTTATCACGCTCAACCCTGTTATAAACCAACTGTTCAGGCGGAATACCCTTTTCAACCCAATTAGTGATGGCATCGAACCAATTCACCTGCGTCAAAAAGAATCCCTCACCGTGACTTGCGCCCGGCAGCACAAAAAAACGGGTATTGGTCGAAGGATTTGCCAAGCCAAGTCCTTTTGCACTATCGGTCATCTTACTGTAGTTTCGGGTGTGATCGTTTAGCGACACCAGATTGTCGGAACCGGCATGCCAGGAAATCATTTTTTTGCCTGAGGCAACATATGAGGCAACTTTGTTTATATCTACCGACGCTCCGACAGCACGAAGACCATACTGAAAGAGATAATAATCATGGTCCAAAGTGAATGATTTTTGCTTTAAGCTGTTGTCGTACCAGGCCAGGTCTCCCGTTGCCAGAACGCCAAACCCTCCACCCAGAGCCGCCCATTTGGTACTATAGGAAGCCCAGTCAGCCCACGTGAATCCGGAATAGATAGTAGTGCCGTTTGCGAGTTTCAGATCGGACATGATATCTTTTACTGACTGTACCTGTTCAGCGGTCAAACACTTGGTAGAATCTGCACTTGCGGTAGACAGGCCACACTGCAACGTACCTGCATCAAAGTTACATGCAGATTGATTTGCGATAATACCGTCAGTGACGCCATCCAGAGCATCGCACGCCAATATGGCTGCATGGGTAATGGCAGCCCATTGAATGTCAGAAGGCATGGCAGGGGTAGCGTTGCGGGCGCCTAAGTTCATCCATGCAGCAGCCAGTCCTTCGGTGTCCATGCTCATGCAACCGGACACAATACCGTCATATTCCAGAGGCCAGCGTTCGGCGGCAATATATGCGTTACGGCCACCGTTCGAGCAACCATTAAAGTAGGTATAATCGGGAAGCTTTCCATAGAACGACTTTGTCACTGCTTTGGCAAATTCACGGGTCGTATTGAGAGCCTCATAGGCGTAGTCTTTGGCCGACAAAAGACCGTCCAGTGTTCCATTGGCCCAAACTTGTGGCGCTGCATGGCCGTTTTCGTTGACACGATTTCCGCCATTTGAGGCGGCATAGACTGCGCGCCCGTTTTTCATGGCTAAGCTCATGGCTCCTGCTTTGGTGTCTGTGTAGGTTAGAATGACCGGTATCATCCTCCCGTCCAAACCAGCGCCTCCTTGCTGCCAAAGCCTGCCAGACCAGCCCGCTGGCACATCTACTTCAATGTCCAGATATGGTACTCTCGTCCCTTTGACCTGACAGAAAGCAGGTTCGCTGCCTGAAGCGGCAAACCATTTGGCCGATGTTACGGTAACCTCGTTGAACATTCTGCCAACCATCTCTGTACAGGTTGTCTCAAGTGTTAATAACGTCGGAGTACTCGCAGAACTACTTCCCCCGCTACACCCGGTCAAACCGGTCAGCGCCACCACGAATCCGCATGTCGCAATCTTTGTAATAATATTGAGCATTTATTGACCAGTATTTCCAATAGCGGTAAGTTTAGTGCTGCAACGACATTTGACGTTCGTATAGAAATTCGTCCGCCCTACATGACAAGCAGCGCCATTAGAGCTTTCCTGAAATGGAATTACATCGTTTCTTTCTGTACTCCTCTTATTTTATCTGTCCCAATGTTGCCACAAGCAGGTCGTAAACTTTACGCACACTTGCAACTTCCAACCGTTCATCCGGTGAATGCACATTCTGAATGGTAGGGCCAATCGAAATCATATCCATTCCGGGGTATTTCACCCCGGCCACGCTGGTCTCCAAACCGGCATGGATGGCAGCGACTTTTGGCGCTACACCGTACAAGTTCGTGTACACCTGCTGCATAAGCGCCTTGATCGGTGAATTCGGGTTAGGCGGCCAACTGGAGTAGGCTCCATTAAGAGTCACCGTGGCGCCGGCCTGTTCAAAGAGCGTGGCAAAGAGTTGTGCCTCGGCATCACGCTCCGAATCAATAGCGCTTCGTACGAGAACGCTGGCGCTGAACTGGCCTTTGTCGATGATGAGTATGCCGAGATTGCCGGAAGTCTCCACTAAATCTTTTACATCAGCGCTCATGCTGTGCTTCCCTTGTGGAGCGGCATAGACAGCGCCGATCAGCGCCTGCTGTGCCGAAGCTTCCATCACGTAATCAGGGACAGGGACTGAAGTGCAGGCCACCGTGAGACCGGGATCGGTTGTCGCCAGCTCGCTTGCAGCAGTTGTGGCAAAGTTTTTTACATAAACAGTGAATTTAGTCACCTGATCTGCCGGAAGAGCCACAAGCACGGTGGTCGTACGCGGAATAGCGTTTTTCATGTCGCCGCCGGTAAGCTTGGCAAGCCGCACGTTAAATGTGGAGGGAGCATTGACGAGCAGGCGCGCCATCAGTTGATGGGCGCTGCCCCGTCCTTTATTGATGTCAATTCCTGAATGACCGCCAAGTAGTCCATCGATGGTAATCCGTAATCCGGTCATACTGGCCGGAGTTGCGACTTCGGTGTATGTCTGGCGAGCTTCTACATAGACTCCACCCGCGCTGCTGATGAGGAACTGCCCTTCAATTTCATTGTCCACATTGATTAAGGTCTTCCCGTGCAGTACAGCGGGTGAAAGGGCATTGATGCCGACCAAACCGTCTTCCTCGTTAATGGTGAAGAGTGCTTCGATGGGACCGTGGGCAACATCGTTCGCCTGCAGAATTGCCATGATGATGGCTACGCCAATACCGTCATCCACTCCCAATGTTGTGCCGTCGGCACCCACCCAGCCATTTTCGACAAAGGCGTTGATGGGATCGGTTTCAAAATTATGAGTTGAAGTGGATGTTTTCTGTGGCACCATATCCAGATGAGCCTGGAGTATGACACCGGGGCGCAGATCCATCCCTTTGGTTGCCGGTTTACGAATGATGACGTTGCCAACAGAATCTACAATCGTCTCCAATCCCAGTTTGCGCCCAAAATCAGCCACAAATGCAGATGCCCGCTCTTCATGGTGGGAAGGGCGAGGTATCTGGGTAAGATCCTGGAAGTTCTTCCAGACTGATGCTGGTTGCATCGCAACATGAGAGTCTGCAAGCGGTACGCGCCCCATCACCTTTGTGGATGCTTTCTGCTCCGATGAACAGCTAGCCAGCGACATCATGGAAAAAAGTGCAATTAAAACCATCCGCATCGATCCACAAAACTGCATAAAAACCCTCCTTGTTATTTAGTAAAATTTGCAACCCGGTTGGCCGCTATTGGTAACAGCAGGAACAAATTACCGTAACGCCAGAGAAACACCGGCATCAACGTTGCCATCATCCATGCCAAAAACATTTATATCTGGACTTTCATCAGGTGTGACTTTGCATGCAGAGGTACTGGTCCTTTACGGGACACCGTGTCCTGTGTGAGAGAAATAATATGTATCCTGTTAGAAGGAAAAGCTGGAAAGTTGGTTGGAGCGGATGTATCTTGATAGACTTGATGGTAATCTTGATGATGAAGAATATTCCCGATTGAGCAATCTATTCAACAAGCTCTCCGGAAGTAGTACAAAATATTCTTGTTAAAGAGTTAGAACGCTTAGTAGCAATGACTTGAGTTAGCAATTTCTGAGTTATATCAAGTCGCTACTGCCTGGCATGCTTTGACTGACGATGATAACTGGCTGATATAGCATGGTCTTTTGTGCTGAAGTTGTTCAAGGTGGTATGAATAGCTAAATAGTTTATTTTAAGTATGTGCAATCTAATCTAAGTGAGAAGATTATGTCAATTAATCTTATTTAAATAAAATAGATTTTCTTATTGGTTGTTGAAAATCGCAAATGGAGGTGCCATGAAATCTAGCAAAACTTTGCTCGGTGCAAGAATCAAAGAGTTGCGTAAACGCAGAAATATGTATTAGTAGCAGCTTGCAGAAATGAAGTAGAATTCTAAGCTGTTGTGCGCGGTGTTGTTCAGTGAATTGAGAAATCTGCGCCGGAAACCATAAAATACTGAAACCACAAATTAAGCCGGTAAGGTTTCTGTTAGCTCTGGTTCAAAACTTAAGCACGCCAGACTCCTGGTCTAATATAAAGTGTGCCTAAATTCCGCAAAGTAAGTAGGTAGGTAAATGAAATTCAGGATTACGATACTGTGTGAAAATAGCGTGGGACCGATATCTGGAACACTCGGTGAACACGGATTCTCCTCCTTGATTGAATGGAATGGAGGATCACTTCTCTTTGACACCGGCGGAGGCGAGACTCTTTTGCACAATGCCCTAAGAATGAACCGCGATCTCAGAAAAATCTCAGCGGCAGTGTGCTCGCACGGACACCACGATCATACCGGAGGGTTAAGGCAGTTCCTTAATGTTGCTGGGCGGAAAAAAATATTTGCACATCCGGATATTTTCTCGCCACGCTACAGGGTGAAGGATAGCGGCGAAGCCATTTCTATAGGTTTGCCTTTTGATCGCACCTTTCTTGAAGGTTTAGGGGCTGATTTTGATCTGAATATCGGATGGCGGGAAATTTTTCCGTCGGTTTTCCTGACTGGTGAAGTTAAGCGTCGCTGCGGTTTTGAGACAGGAGACAAGGGGCTATATTCTGACCCCTTGGGCACCAAGGAGGATGCTCTTGCCGATGATCAGGCCCTTGTAATTCTTGCTCCAAAAGGGATCGTTCTTGTTCTTGGCTGCTGCCATTCCGGACTCATCAACACAATAGAGCATGCTAAAGAGTTTACCGGAGAGCAGAGGATACAGGCAGTCATCGGTGGAACTCACCTGGGTTATTGTGGCGCGAGCCAGTTGGATGCGACAATTGAAGCCCTTCGCACTACTAATACAGCAAAAATCTACGGCTGCCACTGTACCGGCTTTAACGCCTCTGCACGGTTATCGAGGGAGTTTCCAGGAAGATTCATGCCGGCAATGGTTGGCACGACAATAGAAATATGAAACATATTCGTTAGCTACTGAATTATTAATAATCATGTGTTTAAAAATGGATAAATTACTAGGGGTACGGGTCGATCAGACGCCGGATGATCAGTCACTGGTTCTGGAGAGTAAGCGTGGGGTGTTAAAAAGGTGGTGGTCGGGCATTGTACCGGCTTTGCAGCGGAACTTCGTTTGTCTCGGGAGATGCCCCAGGAGTTCCAACCGGCCATGGTCGGCTATACACTCCAGTTGTGAGTGTTACTCCTTGGTATACAGCACCGCCACTCCGCACGCTTTTTCGGCGCTGACCGCCACCATGCCATGGGGTTGGCCGGAATCGTAATAGACGCTATCGCCGGCCCGTAAACGGATGACTTCATTCTGGTAATGAAAATCCAGCTCACCGGTGAGCAGGTAGAGAAATTCCTCATCCCCCTCATGTTTAAACAGCAGGCTGTCGTCCCACTCCCGTTGTTCAAATTCCATCAAAAACGGCTCCATATGTTTATGTCGCAGACCTTGCGCCAGGGAAAGATAGGTGTAGGGGCGGGCGATGTCGTTGGCAATGGTGCGCGGGACGATTTCGCCGCTCCGCACATCTTCGCGCCGGGTAAGGACATATTTCTGGCGATTGTTTTCTTCCTCAAAAAAGAAATGGATATCAACTTTCAGGCCGCGGGCGATTTTGAGCAAGGTTGCCAAGGGAGGGACAACCTGCTGGTTCTCGATTTGGGACAGTAACGGCTTTGACAGCGTGGTTAATTCTGATAGTTCCTGAAGGGTTAGACGCTTTTGCTGGCGTAGCGACCGGATCTTTTCTCCGATGCGGAACTCCCTGATCTGTGCCTTGATATCGCTCATGGTTAACCCCCTTGTCCTGTTACAGCTCAGCCTTCCTGGTGTGCCACCCGGTTGCCTGCTCGAAGGCGTAACCGGCGCGGAGCAGTGTACTTTCGCCGAACGGCTTGCCGATCAATTGCACACCGATCGGGAGCGAGCTGCCGGAAACGCCGGCCGGGAGTGACATGGCGCAGGTGCCGGCCAGGTTGACCGGAATGGTGAATATGTCGGAAAGATACATCTGGAGCGGGTCATTGATCTTTTCACCGATTTTAAAAGCCGGAGTAGGGGCTACCGGTGTCAGCAGCAGATCAACCTCGTTGAAGGCGTTGATGAAGTCGTTCATGATCAGGGTGCGGACTTTCTGCGCCTTGACATAATAGGCATCATAATAGCCGGATGAGAGCGCGTAGGTGCCGAGCATGATGCGGCGCTTGACTTCTGTTCCAAATCCTTCACTGCGGCTGCGGGTCATCATGTCGATCAGATTTTCCGCGCTTTCGCTGCGGTGACCGAAACGTACCCCTTCATAACGGGCCAGGTTGGAGCTCGCCTCGGCGGTGGCGATCAGATAGTAGCTGGCTACGGCGTAATCGGTGTGGGGGAGCGAAACATCGACAAATTCTGCCCCGAGTGAGCGGTAGGTAGCAATCGCGTCGTCCATTGCCTTTTGCACATCGGGTGAAAGAGCGTGACGGAAATATTCCACCGGCAAGCCGATTTTCAAACCGGCCACACCACCTGCCAACCCGGCCTGGTAATCGGGAACCGGTGTGTCAACGCTGGTGGAGTCCTTGGGATCGTAGCCGGCGATTGCTTCCAGCATGATAGCGCAATCGGTTACATCGCGGGTCATCGGTCCGACCTGGTCGAGGGATGAGGCGTAGGCGATCACCCCATAACGGGAAACCCGCCCGTAGGTCGGTTTAAGGCCGACGCAGCCGCAATGGGAGGCTGGTTGGCGGATGGAGCCGCCGGTGTCGGTGCCGAGGGTCGCCGTTGCCTGGCGGGCGGCAATAGCGACGGCAGAGCCACCTGATGAACCACCGGGTATGCAGCTGGTATCCCATGGATTGCGACAGACACCGTAGGCACTTGATTCATTGGACGAGCCCATGGCAAATTCATCCTGATTGAGTTTCCCCAGCAAGGTTACGCCCGCTGCTTTCAACTTCTCATAGCTGGTGGCGCTATAGGGGGGGATAAAGGTGTCAAGAATTCGCGAAGCACAGGTGGTGCGAATACCTTCCGTCAGAAAAATATCCTTGAGTGCAATCGGAATACCGGTCAGTCTGGTTGCCGTACCGGCTGCAATCCGTTCGTCCGCTTGCCGTGCATCGGCCAGCGCCTGATCCCGGGTGATGGTAATGTAGCTGTTTAGGGAGGGGTTGAGTGCTTCGCTGCGCGCGAGGAGAGCGTCGGCGGCTTCAACTGCTGAAATTTGACGGGTCTGCAGTTTGTCACTCAATTCATGGACGGTGAGATCGAAAATATTCATGGTGTGTGAGTATCCTTCATAGGTTATTCGATGACTTTAGGTACCAGGTAAAAACTTCCCGCCCTGAATGGAGCATTGGCCAACGCCTTTTCAACGCCGATTGAAGGCGTAACCATATCCTCACGAAAGGCATTTTCCATTGGAACCGCGTGGGAGGTGGGAACGACACCATCCGTATTCAGTTCTTTGAGTGTTTCCACATACTCAAGAATAGCGCCCATCTGGCTGGCAAACGTTGGTTTTTCGTCTGCAGTCAAAGAGAGGCGGGCAAGTTTTGCAATATGTTCAACTGTTGCAACCGTGATCTGCATTGTCACGAACCCCCTTGGAATGATGCTTTGAAGCTCCGTTTTGTACCATGAATAGGGGGGCGTTGACAACAAACTTCCCATCTTTTTACAGAGTAAAATATTTTTTTCTTGACAGACGCTCTTTCATTCAGTAGGTTACAACTCTTTTGAAAAACACCACCACCTGATATAAGTCCGGTTGTGCAGTATGTGAGGAAGCTATGAAAACAGAAATTACCAAGATTGAAAATGTAAAGCGCGACTGGTACGTTGTCGACGCACAGGATGCTGTTCTGGGACGCCTTGCAACCCAGATTGCCAATGTTTTGCGCGGTAAAAACAAGCCAACCTTCACTCCCAGTGTTGATACCGGTGATTTTGTCATCGTGATCAATGCCGAGAAAGTTGCACTGACCGGTCGTAAACTGGCTGATAAAGTGTACTACAAGCACTCCGGTTATGTCGGTGGCTTAAAAGAAATCACCGCCGGTAAGTTGCTGGAAAAGAAGCCGGAAGATGTCATCAAAAAAGCTGTTAAAGGGATGCTTCCGAAAAACAAGCTTGCCCGCAACATGCTCAGTAAACTCAAAGTTTATGCTGGTGGCGTTCATCCCCATGATGCGCAGCAGCCCAAAACTATCACACTATAATCTCCGAGGAGACGTACGAATATGGCAACATTAAGCTTTTACGGCACAGGAAAACGGAAAACATCGATTGCTCGGGTATGGCTCAAGCCGGGAACCGGAGCAATCACAGTCAACAGCAAGTCACTTGACGATTATTTTGGGCGTGAAACCTCAAAAATGGTTGTTCGTCAGTCGCTGGAATTGACGGAGAATATCGGCAAATTCGATATCTACGCAACTGTTCAAGGTGGCGGCGATACCGGCCAGGCTGGCGCAATCCGCCACGGCATCACGAAAGCGCTGTTGGAAAGCGATCCCGAACTGCGCGGCAACCTTAAAAAAGCCGGTTTCATTACCCGTGACTCGCGCGTCAAGGAACGTAAAAAATACGGTCGTAAAGCAGCCCGCGCACGCTTCCAGTTCTCCAAGCGTTAAAATATGCTTTACCGAAGTCAGATTCGGTAGTGACACTATGTTTACAAAGGGGAAATCCGTACGGGTTTCCCCTTTTGCGTTGCTTATCACCAGCGTTCTGTCGTGCTGTATTGGCAGGCCATAATTTTTTCAACACATCCCTGTATGTCTGGATAAGGGGGTGTTCCGAGAGGTTTCTATGCATACCGTTGCAATTGTTGGCGCCAGTGGCTACACCGGACTTGAGCTGATACGAATACTGCATGGTCATCCTGAAGTGCAGCTGACGTGTGTAACATCTGAACAAAGTGCCGGGAAAAAAATATCGGAAATATTCCCAACCTTGCGGGGGCGCTGTGATCTGATTCTGGAAAACCTGGAGCCGACCAGGGTGGCTGAAAAAGCTGAGATAATTTTTACCGCTTTGCCACACAAGGCTGCCATGGAGGTTGTGCCGACCTTTTTAAAGCTGGGGCGCAAAGTGGTCGACCTTTCGGCTGATTACCGTTTGATGGACGCGGAGGTGTATGGAGCCTGGTATGAACCGCATCTTAACCCGGAATTGCTCAAGAGCGCAGTGTATGGTTTGCCGGAAATCAGGCGGGAGAAGGTAGCCGGGAGTCAACTGGTTGCCAATCCAGGCTGTTACCCCACCAGTATTATCCTTGGATTGATGCCGTTACTGAAAAAAGGTCTGATTGATCCGGCAACGATTATTGCTGACTCCGCTTCCGGGGTGACCGGTGCAGGACGTTCTGCCAAGGTTGACAGTCTCTATTGCGAAGTCAATGAAGGGTACCGTGCCTATGGCGTCGGCGGTGTCCATCGGCATACGCCGGAAATTGAACAGGAGTTGTCACTGCTGGCTGGTCAGTCGGTGACGATCACCTTTACGCCGCATCTGGTGCCGATGGATCGCGGTATACTTTCCACGCTCTATGCTACGCCGCTCTCGCCGGTCAGCCAGGATGAACTGACGGAGTTATATCGCCAGCAGTATGCTGATGAGCCGTTTGTACGCGTGCTTGGTAACGGTTCTCTCCCCTCGACCGCCTTTGTACGGGGATCAAATTTTTGTGATATTGCGCCGATCCTTGACCGGCGTACCGGCAGGATCATCGTTATCTCCGCTCTCGATAACCTGGTCAAGGGAGCGTCGGGGCAGGCTGTACAGAATATGAATATTATTGCCGGACTTCCGGAAACCCTCGGTTTGGAAGGATTGGCGATCTTCCCCTGAAATCGCAGCGCTACAATGACGTAGCTTGCTGGAGAATTGTACCAGGATCGCGGCTATTTTCTTGACACTGCTGCTGGGTTACAGTAGTAACAGGCTGATATGTTTTATTAATAGATGAAATTGGGAGGATTTATGCGATTATCAACCAAAAGCCGCTATGGATTGCGGGCTCTTTTTGACATAGCATACAACTGCGGTGATTTGCCGGCACAAATTCAGGAAATATCCCGTCGTCAGCAGATTTCTCCCCGTTACCTGGAACAGATTTTTCAAAACCTCAAGCGTGCCGGACTGCTAAAGAGCAAGCGTGGACCGCAGGGGGGCTATTGTCTTACCAGAAAACCGGAAGAAATAACGGTACTTGAAATTTTAAATGCCACCGAACAGGATATTTTGATGGTAGAGTGTGCCGGCAATGCGGTCAAAAAGAAGAAACGTAAGCTCGACTGTCCGTTTGAGGGGCATTGTGTTACCCAAACAGTCTGGGAAGATGCCAATAACCTTTTAAGCTCCCTGTTCGGCTCCATGACGCTACAAACGCTCTGTCAGCGGGGCGAAACCATGGGAATCAAAAAAGAGATGGATCCGCGTATCATGTACTACATATAAAACGGTTGCGTGCTGAACAATAAGTATGCTACGTTTTCGAAGTTTTAACCCTACTAACGTGAATATACATAGGTAAAAGGAGAATTACGTGAACGCAACAACTATTTTGAAATCAATGACGTACCTGCTGTGCGGAGTAGCTTTGGCCGCTTGCCAGAATGGTACCTCGACAACGGCAACAAAAGCTGAGGGGAAAAAAGAAGGTAAGGTTGTGGCCGAAGTTAATGGCGATACCATTACCACTGGTGACTTTAACCGCGAACTGAAAAATCTGCCGGAATATTTGAAAACAATGGCAGATACCCCGCAAGGGCGCAAAGAAATGCTCGATACCATGGTAATTCGAGAGCTGATCTTGCAGCAGGCTGCCAAGGATGGCATTGATAAAGGCGCTGATATCGAAGAAAAAATGCAGGATCTGAAAAAACGTATCGTTGTGGAAGCGTTCCTGAAGAAAAAAGTAGAGTCGGAATCAAATATTTCCGATGCTGACATGCAGAAATTCTACGAGAAAAACAAGGAGAAGTTCAAGGCTGGTGAGCAGATGAAAGCGAGCCACATCCTGTTGAAAAACGAAAAGGATGCCAAGGACTTGCTTGCTAAAATCAAAGCCGGCGGAAATTTTGAAGAGCTGGCAAAGAAAAACTCGGTTGACTCGTCGGCTGCCAAAGGTGGCGATTTGGGTTGGTTCGGCAAGGGAACCATGGTGCCCGGTTTTGAAAAGGCTGCCATGGCTCTCAAAGAAGGACAGATCTCAGACGTTATCAAGTCTGATTTCGGCTACCACATCATCAAGCTGACCGGCAAACGCCCGGCCGGTGTTCGTCCGCTGGACGAGGTGAAGGACCAGATCAAAGCTGCCATGATGCCTGCCAAACAGCAGGAAGTTTTCCAGAAAATCAAGGATGAACTGAAAAAATCGGCTAAAATCAGTGTCAAGGAAGATGTCTTGAGCGGCATGGACAGTAAAAAAGATGAGAAAAAAGGTGATGCCAAGGGTGCTGACGCCAAGACTGCTCCTGCAAAACCGGCAGAACCTGCCAAACCAGCCGCTGCTCCGGAAAAGAAATAGTTCCCAAACCACAAACTGAATAGATACTCGCAAGGGTGGGTTTTACCCACCCTTTTGCGTAGAGAAGGCCGGGTTCTTCACATGTTTACACCACGTCGTCATCATACCTCCGCTCTTGTTGCCCTCATGTTTTGTTGTTGTGCCGGTTGCGCTGCCAATCAAGTTGCGGTTACCAAAGAAATGACTGTTTCCGAGCCGCCGGTAACCCTGATGACCTCTATTCCGGCCAGTGCAGCTGTTAATGTCACCGTTGTCAATGGTGTGGCTGCTATTGTGAACGACGAAGTGGTGACATTGTACCAGGTCAACCGTGAAGCGCAGCCGCTGATTCGTGAAGAAGAGAAAAAAACTCCGCTTGATGCCGCTGCAAAAAGTCAGATCAGGAAGAACGTGCTGGAGCGTTTGATCGAAAAGAAGCTGATTGATCAGAAGATCAAGGAGCTGAATATCAAGGTCAGTGAGGAAGAGATCCGCCAGGCAATAGATGATGTCAAAAAGCAGAACAATATGGCGTCACAGGATGTTCTGGTCTCGGCGCTTGCCAGCCAGGGGCTTTCATTTGAACAGTACCGGGCACAATTGCAGGAACAGCTGGAAAAACTGAAGCTGGTCAGTATGGAGGTCCGCTCCAAAATTCTGGTCGGTGAGGCCGAAATGCGTGATTATTATGATGCCAACCGCGCCAAATATACGGAGGATGAAACCTTCCGTGCCCGGCATATTTTCTTCAAAACCAGTGAAAAGGCGCCTGCTGAGGAAATCAAGCGTGCCATGACCACCTCCTTGATGGTGCTGGCGGAAGCAAAGAGTGGTAAGGACTTTGCCGAGCTTGCCCGGCAGTATTCCGAAGACCCGGCTGCCCGTAAAGATGGCGGTAATCTTGGTCTGTTCAAAAAAGGGGATATGATGCCGGAACTGGAGTTGGCCATTATGGCAATGAAGCCGGGTGATGTCAGCGATCTGGTCTACACTCCCTCCGGCTTTCATATCGTCAAGCTGGAAGAGCGTATCGCCGGGAAGCCGAAGCCATTTGAAAGTGTTAAAGCAGAAATTGAAGAAAAGTTATATCGCAAAAAATCGGATGAGCGTTTCAGTCTCTGGGCAAAAGAAATGCGGAGCAAGGCGAGTATTGAAATGAAGGATATACAGACGTTGTTGTAGCAGTATCAGCTTTTCCCGTATTCCAGGCAGCGGTTAATGGCCGGAATACGGGACAGATCGAAATGCCCTACCCCCCACCGTAGTAATTCTCCACACCCTGCTGCACGAAGTTCCCGCGGTGTTTCGATTCCCAAAAAACGCAGGATCTCAACCATCAGCAGCTGTTCCCGATTGTGCCATGATCCGAGTTGGCAAGAGACCAGATTGTCCCGTTTGCTCAGTTTTGTGCCATCCCGGTTGATCACCAGTGGCAGGTGGGCGTAACTTGGTTGGGGTATGCCGAGCAGTCGCTGGAGGTAGATCTGGCGTGGTGTTGAATAACGGAGATCGCTCCCCCTGACCACCTGGGTGATACCACTCAGCTGATCATCAATCACGACTGCCAGTTGATAGGCCACGGTGCCATCGCCGCGTTGCAGCACAAAATCTCCACAGCTTTTTTGCAGGTTTTGACAGAAGATACCACTACACAGATCGTGAAAACAGATATCCTGATCAATGGTATGTACGCGCCAGGAACGAAGCGGTTTGTCAGCGGCGGGAGCAATGCGGCAGATTCCGGGGTAGTGCAACGAATCGTCATCGCCATGGGGGGCGGATGCCATCTGCATGATTTCCTTGCGGGAACAGTAGCAACGGTACAATAACTGGCGTTTTTTCAGGAGCTCAAGCGCCTGATAATAGGCTTCGCTGTTGCGGCTTTGCCATGCGATCTCACCATCCCACAGGAGCCCGAACTGTTCCAGTGTGCGCTGAATATCATCGGCCATTCCGGGAACCTGGCGGGGTTGGTCAAGGTCATCCATCCGCAGCAGCCAGCGTCCTCCCTGTGAGCGAGCTATCAGCCAACTCCCCACCGCCGTTGCCAGTGATCCGACATGCAACGCACCGGTGGGGGAAGGTGCAAAACGGCCGACTACGGGAGGGGGAGCTGGATGCACTGCTGATTCAACCGGGAAGAATCAATTGACAAAGGAACAGCAGTAATCCGAAACTGCCGGAACCTTCATCAAAAAGGCACTGTTGGCCGGCACATTGAATGCTTCACCGGCAATTACGTGCTGCCAGTCAGTATCACCTTTCATTTGCCAATCAAGTTCACCCGACAGGATTTCCATAATTTCAGCCGCACCGGTGGAAAACTCGTACTCTCCGGCCTGCATGATCCCGAGGGTTTTTTTACTGCCATCGGGAAACAGCACAGTGTGGCTGACAACCTTGCCATCAAAATAGATATTGGCTTTCTGGATGACGGTTACATTCTCAAAGTGTGACATTAAATCTCTCCTTTTATTTATAGTTCCATGATCATGGCGTTTTCGTCACAATCAGGGAATTTGGGGCATTTGATGCAGTCCCCCCAGACTTTGTGGGGCAACTCGGATTTATCAACCAGATGGAAGCCTTGTTTGGCGAAAAAATCCGGCTTATAGGTCAGGCAGAAAATCTTTTTCAGTCCCAGCTGGCGTGCCTCAGTGATACAGGCCTGCACCAGTTCTCCACCGATTCCTTTTCTCCCTGCCTGCTCAGCCACCGCTACGGAACGAACCTCGGCCAGATCATCCCAGACGATGTGCAAGGCTGCCACACCGAGTAATTCACCGTTCTCCTCGGCCACATAAAAATCGCGCAGCGATTCGTAGATTTCCGAGAGCGAGCGAGAGAGCATATCGCCACGGCTGGCAAAGGTCATCAACAGTTTCTGGATTTCTTTCACATCCGGTATTTGGGCTTTACGAAGTTGCATGGTGCGATCCTTTCATTGTTGCCATGAGCTTATTGACACCCATGTTACTAAATGCCGACCTTGACGAGTTTCGGGGTCAATACCCGGATTAGTTCAGCCGGTGTCAGGCTGACCAGATATCCCCGCTTGCCGCCGTTGATATAGATCAATGGCAGTTCGGTAATGCTCTCTTCCAGATAGACCGGCATGGCATGGCGTGTCCCAAAGGGAGAGGTACCACCAACCTGGTAGCCGGAATGCTTCTGGGCAACCTCGGGGAGGCAGGGAGATATGTGCCGGCAGCCGATCTGGCGAGCCAGTTCTTTGGTGGAAACCTGACGGTCGCCGTGCATCAGAACAATCAGCGGCTGTCGCTTGTCATCTTCCATGATCAGGGTCTTGATCACGGCGTGCTCAGCCACGCCCAGCTGGCGGGATGAATGGGCCGTGCCCCCCTTATCCTCGTAACTGTAGAGGTGGTCGCCAAAGCTGACCTGCTCCTGACGCAACAGCCGTACCGCTGCCGTTATTGGTGTTTTTTCCCTGGCCATCAGCAGATCCTGGGCAATTGTTCGCCTGCCAGCATTTCCACCGCACGGATTCCGCCGATCGAGGTTTCCATACGCACACGCCCGCCGGGGGTTGTCTCCACATGACCAATGATGGCTGCCTGGTTGCCGAGCGGGTGCTGCTGCATGATCTCCAGAGCTTTCCGGGCCGACTCCGGCGCTACAAATGCCAACAGTTTTCCTTCGTTGGCCACAAAGAGCGGGTCGAGTCCCAGGATGGAACAGACTCCGCGCACCCCTGGCCGGATCGGCAGCGCTTGCTCCTGGAGCGTAATGGCAACCTGCGATTGCACGGCTATTTCCTTGAGCGTGGTGGCCACCCCACCCCGGGTCGGATCACGCAACACGTGCAGGTCAGTACCGAGTGAGGCTACCAGTTGCTCTGTCAGGGAATTCAGTGCGGCAGAGTCGCTCAGGATTTCCGTATCGAGCGCCAATCCTTCGCGCCCTGCCATAACAGCAATACCGTGGTCGCCGATGGTTCCGTTGATCAGCACCAGATCACCCGGCTGTGCATTGCCGCCATGTATTGCGATAGTGTGTTCCAGCACACCAATACCGGAGGTGGTGATAAAAATCTTGTCAGCTTTTCCCCGTGGCACCACCTTGGTATCACCGGTGGCGATCGTGACCCCTGCCTTGTCAGCTGCCGAACGCATATCGTGCAGAATGGTTGTCAATTCCTGCTTACTGAAACCTTCCTCCAGTATCAGGCTGACACTTAACCAGAGCGGTTTTGCCCCCATCATGGCAAGATCGTTGACGGTGCCGTGCACCGAAAGGCTGCCGATGGTTCCACCGGGGAAAAAGATCGGATCAACTACAAAAGCATCGGTGGTATAGACCAGTTTTCCGCTGATTTCACCCAGCAGGGCTGCGTCGTTCTGGCTACGTGAGTCACCGGACGAGAGCAACGGTATAATCAGTTCATCCAGCAGTTGGTGTGATAACCGGCCACCACTGCCATGTCCCAGCAGAATACGATCGTCCATCATACAGACCCTTTCAGACAATAGGAAAAATGACACCATAGCATGGAACGGCAACTGTTGTCACCCTTGCAACATCTGCTGACCACGACAAAAAACAACTTGACGGTATTGTGCGAAAGCTCTATACAGGAATGAACATTCATTCCTGTATAGAGCAAAAGGTACTCCCATGTCAAAGCCGGACAAACGTGAAGAGATCGTCAAAGCTGCCCTTGAAATCATTGCCGAGCATGGTTTCCATGATGCTCCCATGGCGTTGATTGCCCAAAAGGCCGGCGTCGGGGCCGGTACGATCTATCGCTATTTTGAAAACAAGGATGCCTTGATCAACGGGCTCTATCGTGACCTGGAAGCGCGGCTCTATTCGGTGGTGCAGCAAGGGTATGCCTCCGACAAACCGGTGCGCCAGCGTTTTCTCCATCTGGTAACGGCAATGTTGCGCTATTTTATTGCCAATCCGCTGGATTTCCGCTTTCTGGAACAGTTTCACAATTCCCCCTATGGCGTGGAGTGTCGCAGAGAAAAACTGCTGAAAACCACGGAAGGTTTTGATGTGTTCCGCGAACTGTTTGAAGATGGAATTTCCCAGCAGATCATGAAGGAACTTCCGCTGGTAATACTGTTTGATCTGGCGTTTGGAGGAATTATCTCCGTGGCGCGCGACCATATCCTCGGCTTCATAACCCTGGATGAGGTACTGATAGTCTGGACCGTTGAAGCGTGCTGGGATGGGATCAAGCGCTGACGGCAAAGAAAACCGGCAAGGGGAGCAAAGGCGGCCTGGTCGCATTGCTCACCTTTACATCAAGGGCTACCCAATAATATAAGAATGGATGTTCATTCCAATTAACCAAGAGGTGTTTATGCAAGCCAGTTACAGAGTTAAAACCATCACCGTGGCAGGATTGCTGCTGCTCAGTGCAATGTTCACCGGATGCGGAAAAAAACAGGCGGCGGCTCCGCCACCGAGTGGTCCGAGCGAAGTCGGTGTGATTACGGTCGCCACACAACGGGTTGTCCTGACCACCGAACTCCCCGGACGCACCTCACCCAATCTGATCGCCGAAGTACGCCCCCAGGTTGGAGGGATCATTCAGAAGCGTCTCTATACGGAAGGCTCCGATGTCAAGGCCGGGCAACTGCTGTACCGGATTGATCCGGCCAGCTACGAAGCGGCGCTGGCCAGCGCCAGGGCCGGTCAGGCCAGGGCTGAAGCAATCCTCGGGTCGCTCAAGATCAAGGCGGAACGGTACCGTGATCTGGTCAAGACCAGGGCGGTCAGTCAACAGGATAATGATGATGTCCAGGCAGCGCTCAAACAGGCCGAGGCGGAGGTTGCCGCCAGTAAGGCTGCTGTTGATACGGCCCGTATCAATCTTGCCTATACCAGTATCAAGGCGCCCATATCCGGTCGCATCGGTCGCTCCACCGTTACCGAAGGAGCTCTGGTGGTGGCCAGCCAGCCGAATGCACTCGCCACCATCCAGAAGCTGGATACGGTCTACGTTGATCTGACCCAGTCCAGCTCCGAGCTGTTGAAGCTGAAGCAGAATCTGGCCAACGGGGTGATGAAGAACAGTAAATCAGAGGCGAGGATCAAGCTGGTGCTGGAAGATGGCACTGCCTATCCGTTGACCGGTACGCTCAAGTTTACCGAGGTTACGGTTGACCAGAGCACCGGATCGGTTACCTTGCGGGCAATCTTCCCCAATCCGAAGCAGACCCTGCTGCCGGGAATGTTTGTTCGTGCGATCCTGGAGGAGGGGGCACAGGAACAGGCGATTCTGATTCCCCAGCGTGGTGTGAGCCGTAACCCCAAAGGTGAAGCGATCGTGATGGTTGTCGGTGCGGAGGAAAAGGTGGAGCCACGTACGATCAAGGTGGTTCGGACGGTTGGAGATAGCTGGCTGGTGAGCGAGGGAGTGAAGCCGGGTGACCGGGTTATTCTGGAAGGAATCCAGAAAGCTCGTCCCGGCAGCGTGGTAAAAGCAGTACCGTTCGGCTCCAAACCGGCGGCTTCGGCCGCAGCTCCACAACCTGCGGCAGTCAAAAAATAATCTAAACATCTGCCCCCCCTTTACCAAAGGGGGGGTGGGGGGGATTTGATTCTCCGCATCAAAGGTAAATCCCCCCATAAATTCCTCTTTATCAAAGGGGACTTTTGCACAGAAAAGGAGCTGTTCCATGCCCAAATTTTTCATTAATCGCCCGATTTTTGCCTGGGTGATCGCCATCATGGTCATGCTGGCCGGACTTTTGTCGATCAAGACCCTGCCGGTCTCCCAATATCCACCGATCGCGCCACCGCAGATCACCATCAATGCCATGTATCCGGGCGCTTCTGCCCAGACCGTGCAGGATACGGTCACCCAGATCGTGGAACAGAAGCTCAACGGCATCGACAACCTGATCTACATGTCCTCCACCAGCGACTCGGCTGGAGCAATTGCCATCAACCTGACCTTCAAGGCCGGTACCGACCCGAACATCGCCCAGGTACAGGTACAGAACAAGCTGCAGCTGGCTACGCCGCTGCTCCCCCAGATCGTCCAGCGCTCGGGGATCCAGGTGGTCAAGTCCACCAAAAACTTCCTGCTGATCATCGGCCTGATCTCTGAAGACAACTCCATGACCCGCTACCAGCTGACTGATTATGCCGTCTCCAACGTCCAGGAGATTGTCAGCCGGGTCGAAGGGGTGGGTGAACTGCAGATGTTCGGTTCCCAGAACGCCATGCGGATCTGGTTGAACCCTTCCAAGCTGAATAACTACCGCTTGACAACCAATGATGTGACCGCCGCACTGCAAAGTCAGAATGTCCAGGTTTCCGCCGGCCAGTTTGGCGGATCACCGGCGATGGCGGGGCAGCAGCTGAACGCCACCATCACCGCCAGGACCCTGCTGCAGACCACGGAACAGTTTGATGCCATTATCCTGCGCACCAACAGCGACGGTTCCACCGTCAGGCTGAAGGATGTGGCCGAGTGTAAAATCGGCACCGAAAACTACGACATAGAGGCCCGTTACATGGGCAAACCGCTGGGTGGTATGGCCATCCGTCTGGCAGCCGGGGCCAATGCCCTGGATACCGCCAACCGGGTCAAGGCCAAGATGGCGGAGTTGTCAAACTTTTTTCCGAGCGGCATGAAGGTGGTCTATCCCTACGACACTACCCCCTTCGTCAAGATCTCCATTGAGGAAGTGCTTAAGACCCTGCTTGAGGCAGTTTTCCTGGTCTTTGTGATCATGTTTCTCTTTCTGCAGAATATCCGTGCCACCCTGATCCCGACCATTGCCGTGCCGGTGGTGCTACTCGGCACCATGGGTGTACTGTCGGTGGCCGGATTCTCCATCAACACCCTGACCATGTTCGCCCTGGTCATTGTGATTGGCCTGCTGGTGGATGATGCCATCGTGGTGGTGGAGAACGTGGAACGAATCATGTCAGAGGAGGGATTGTCCCCCAAGGAAGCGACCATCAAGTCCATGGGGCAGATCACCAGTGCCCTGTGGGGCATCGCCACGGTACTGACGGCGGTCTTTCTGCCGATGGCCTTTTTCGGAGGTTCCACCGGTGTTATCTACCGGCAGTTCTCCATCACGATTATCTCTGCCATGATCCTCTCGGTGCTGGTGGCCATGACCCTCACCCCGGCCCTCTGTGCCACCCTGCTCAAACCGGTGGAAAAAGGACATACGCCCGGTGAGTGCGGCTGGTTCTGCAAATTTTTCCGCTGGTTCAATAAAGTCTTTGATTACTGCAGGACAAAGTATGAAGGGATCGTAGGTCGGTCTTTTGATAAACCGGTGCGCTATCTGGTGGTCTACGGTGCCATCGTGGCGGGGATGGTGTTTCTCTTCCTGCGACTGCCGACCTCCTTCCTGCCGGATGAGGATCAGGGCTTTATCATCTGCCAGATTCAGCTCCCGGCCGGTGCCACCAAGGAACGCACCATGAAGGTTGTCGAACAGCTGGAGAAACACTTTATCGAGAAGGAACAAAAAACCGTGGAGGCGGTCATCACGGTGGCCGGCTTCAGCTTTGCCGGTCGTGGCCAGAACATGGGTCTGGCATTCGTGCGACTCAAGGACTGGAAGTTTCGCCAGAGCAAGGATCTAAAAGCACCTGCCGTGGCTGGCCGGGCCATGGGGGCTTTTTCGCAGTTCAGGGATGGTATGGCCTTTGCTTTTTCGCCACCGGCGGTGATCGAGTTGGGGCAGGCCAACGGCTTTGACTTTATGCTGCAGGACCGGGGCGGTCTCGGGCATGAAAAGCTGATGGAAGCCCGTAACATGCTGCTGGGGATGGCCATGAAAAACCCGAAATTGATCGCCGTACGCCCCAACGGGCAGGATGACTCACCCCAGTTTAAGGTCGACATCGATGATGTCCGGGCCGGAGCGCTTAGAGTTCCGCTGGCCAGTATCAATGAGGTTCTGGCTACCGCCTGGGGGAGCAGCTACGTCAACGACTTTATCGAAAACGGGCGGGTCAAGAAGGTCTACCTGCAATCCGATGCCAAATACCGTATGCTCCCCGAGGATATCAACAGCTGGTATGTGCGCAACGACAAGGGGGATATGGTGCCGTTCTCGGCCTTTGCCACTGCCCGCTGGCAGTACGGTTCACCCCGCCTGGAACGCTACAACGGCATTCCATCCGTTGAGATCATGGGGCAGGCCGCACCGGGGATAAGTACCGGTGAGGCGATGAAAGAGATGGAGAAGATGGCCGCCCAGCTGCCGCCGGGTGTCGGCTATGAGTGGACCGGTCTTTCCTATGAGGAAAAGAATGCCGGAGCACAGGCTCCGCTGCTGTATGCCATTTCGCTGCTGGTGGTGTTTCTCTCCGTGGCGGCACTGTATGAAAGCTGGACGATTCCCTTTGTCAACCTGCTGATGATACCGCTGGGCTTGGTGGGAGCGATCACGGCTGTTTCGTTGCGGATCCTCCCCAACGATGTCTATCTCCAGATCGGACTGTTGACCACCATCGGCCTTTCTACCAAGAACGCCATCCTGATCATCCAGTTTATCAAGGAACAGATGCACCAGGGACATGAACTGCTTGAAGCGACCTTGTCGGCGGTGAAGATTCGACTGCGTCCGGTTATCATGACCTCCTTGGCATTTTTCTTCGGCACTCTGCCGCTGGCGCTTACCAAAGGGGCTGGCGCCGCGGCCCAGAATGCCATTGGTACAGCCGTTACCGGCGGCCTGCTTACGGCCACCTTTATCGACCTGATCTTTATTCCGTTTTTCTTTGTGCTGGTGTCGCGGCTGTTTGCACCAAAAAAGGTGAGTAACCTGCCGCCAGCACCGACACCCGGGGAGGTGAACTGATATGAATCAACTGCATCGATTGGCAACGGCACTTTCCCTGCCGGTAGTGTTGCTCTGTTGCGCCGGCTGCTCGACCCTGGCTCCCAAATACAACCAGCCGCCGGCGCCGGTACCGGCTACCTGGTCCGAGACGGGTGGCAACAAGGATGTCAGCGTCAAGCCGCTGGCCGATATT
>Ga0209798_10000264_pt1 | contig 30652 bp, 30 predicted proteins | sample DOMMetBare3Fresh_FD_187475 | JGI IMG/M metagenome (GOLD analysis project Ga0209798, IMG submission 187475) | Wetland sediment microbial communities from St. Louis River estuary, USA, under dissolved organic matter induced mercury methylation -... | ecosystem: Environmental > Aquatic >... | reverse complement strand
GTCTATTTCTTTAACTTTGTTTCCGCAAAGAGAAAATTCAAATTCTTAACTCATAATTCTTAATTAAAAAACCATGTCTACAACAACTATTTCACACATCGATTTTAAGTTGCCCAATAAAGTGAAAGACATTTCACTTGCCGAATGGGGAAGAAAAGAAATCCGCCTTGCCGAGGCAGAAATGCCTGGTTTGATGGCGATCCGCCAGGAATACGGACCTACGCAACCGCTAAAAGGTGCCCGTATCGCCGGATGTTTACATATGACCATTCAAACTGCAGTTCTTATCGAAACACTGATTGAATTAGGAGCCGAAGTAAAATGGAGCTCTTGTAATATCTTCTCTACGCAAGATCATGCAGCTGCAGCTATTGCAGCAGCAGGTATTGGTGTTTTTGCATGGAAAGGCCAAACATTGGAAGAAGCAGATTGGTGTATTGAACAAACATTATTCTTTGGCGGAGCTGATCGTCCTTTGAATATGATACTTGATGATGGCGGCGATCTTACAAATATTGTTTTGGATAAATATCCTGAGCTCATCCAGCACCTGAAAGGTATCAGCGAAGAAACTACAACCGGTGTTCATCGTCTTTATGAAAGAGTTCAAAAAGGAACATTACCTGTTCCTTGTATCAACGTGAACGATTCAGTTACTAAAAGCAAATTTGATAATAAATACGGTTGTAAAGAAAGTTTGGTTGATGCTATACGCCGTGCTACTGATGTAATGATGGCAGGTAAAGTTGCTGTTGTTGGTGGCTATGGTGATGTTGGCAAGGGTTCGGCTGCATCTTTACGTGGCGCTGGTTGCCGTGTTATCGTTACTGAAATAGATCCGATCTGTGCGTTGCAAGCGGCAATGGATGGTTTTGCTGTAAAAAAAATGAGTGATGCTGTAAAAGAGGCTGACATTATTGTTACAGCTTCTGGTTGCCGCGACCTGATCACTGAAAAACATTTCCGCAGCATGAAGGATAAAGCGATCGTATGTAATATCGGTCACTTTGATATTGAAATTGATGTAGCATGGTTAAACAATAACTATGGTCATACAAAAGATACTATTAAACCACAGGTTGATGTTTATAATATTGAAGGAAAAGACATCATTCTTCTTGCCGAAGGCCGTCTCGTAAATCTTGGTTGTGCTACAGGTCACCCAAGTTTTGTAATGAGTAATTCATTTTCAAATCAAACATTGGCGCAAATAGAACTCTGGAACAATCATAAAAATTATGAGAACAAAGTGTATGTGCTTCCAAAACATCTTGATGAGAAAGTTGCAAGGCTTCACCTCGCCAAGATCGGTGTTGAGCTTGAAGAGTTAAGCACTGAACAGGCAGATTATCTCGGTATTCCGAAGAGTGGACCTTTCAAACCTGAGCAATACAGGTATTAAGATGATAATTGAAAGTTGATAGATGATATTGAAGCCTCGGATTTTCGGGGCTTTTTTTATTATGTAACCAGCGATAATGCTTCTATTGAACTTCGGTTGCGTCGCACTCTTGTACTTTCTATCCGCTATTCAGCAAATAGAAGTTTGCTTAAGTTAAATTTCCTTTGATTTACATGTTTAGAAAATTGTATCTTTCATCACCAAAAATTTTTTCCACTAAAAAATTTTCTTTTATGAAACAACTGCTAACAACACTTGCATTCTTTTCAATCACTTCTTTAGCTTTCGTCGCTTGTAGCGATAAAGAAGATGATGATAAAAAAGAAGAAATTAAACCAACCTTTGACATTGCCGGCGCAAAAAAGGCGATTGATTCTACAAATGCAGCATTCGGAGATTACGTAAGTAAAGGCGATTCAGTTGGTCTTGCTTCGCTTTATACTTCTGATGCAATGCTTATGGGACCCAATATGCCGGCAGCTTCAGGCCGCAGCAATATTCAAAGCACATTCGGAGGAATGTTTGCTGCCATGGGGAAACTTGGAATTACCCTGACAGCTTCTGAAGTATCGGGAACCGAAGCTTTGGTAAGTGAAGTAGGCACATTCACTATGACTGACAAAGATGGTAAGCAAATAGATAAAGGGAAATATATTGTTCTCTGGAAAATGGAGGATGGCAAATGGAAACTTTTCCGTGATTGCTGGAATTCTGATATGCCGGCACAGGCCCCTCCAAAATAGTTATTCCTGACAAATGATCTCTGCCAATAATGCTTCCCGATAGCTATCGGGAGGCTTTTATTTTATACTGCATCAAAACATTTCTCCTGCCAATTTATCTTCTGGTTAAGAACATTAATATTTTTTTACCGGGTAATTTTTATAATTACAAAGTATAGCATAAAAATTGCTGATAGAACTTCTAATAATAGAGACTATGGCAATACAATTTGTGAAAAACATTCAGTTTTCAAGGCTTATTAAAGCTGAGGGGCGCCTGAGAGAATTTAATTTCAGAAAAACGGGTACAGGTAATGAAGAAAAATGTTCGGTTGATACCGTAGATGACCGCGGTAATCGGATAATTTTTGGAATGTCCAGGGAAAATGGCGCATGGAAACTCAGCTCAACTTTACTTCCCAAGTGGATCTGCCAGTATGAAGAGCAACTGCATGAGGCAATTGAGAATGAGCTAAGCCAGCAGTAAACATTTGCAGCCGGTAAATATTATTTTTGCCGGTAATGGTTCAGTTTACAACCACGATAAAACAATTTGGCAAACAGGGCGAAAAAACCGGTTGGACGTATATTGAGATCACCCCTGATATAGCGGAAAAACTAATGCCCGGAAATAAAAAAGGATTCCGTGTAAAAGGCAAACTCGATAGTTTTCCTGTAAAAGGAATTGCATTGATTCCGATGGGTGGCGGCAGTTTTATTCTTACACTTAATGCCGACCTGAGAAGAGGTATTCGGAAAAAGAAAGGCGCAATGCTGAATGTAAAACTGCTGGTGGATCCTGAGGGATATAAGCTTAATGAAGATTTTATCGCCTGTTTGAACGATGACCCTGCTGCCAAAAAATATTTCGATACTCTTTCCGGCTCCCATCGCAATTATTTCAGCAAATGGATAGACTCTGCCAAAACAGAACCAACTAAAATAAAAAGAATTACTATGGCAGTAAATGCCCTTTCAAAAAAATGGGGTTATCCAGAAATGCTCAGGAACAGTCGTAAAGATTTTTAATTTTCATTTTTCCTGAATCTTACCCTGATCTTTTCAAGCTGATCTTCCTTTAATGAGGTTGTCCTTTTCAAAACTTCAATAAAATAATCTACTTCTTCTTTTGAAGCCGGGCAACCGGTGTTTTGGAGCTTTTCAACGCCGTTTACTGAAGCTTTCATCCTGGAATCAAACAAAAATTTTTCATCCTTATCAAATATTAACCAGAATGGAATACCCTCGTCTTTACCATCATACTTTGTAAGCATTTGCAGTGCTCCGGGATTTTCGAGGTTCTCCTTCCCTTTTGATTCAAAAACGACCAGGTGCCTGATAATAAAATTATCATCAAAGAATTTCTTGACTGAAATGTCATTTAGCGATGTGTCCATTTTATGACACCACCCACACCATGATGCATGAAACATTACCAACACCTTTTTGTCTTGTTTTTTAGCTGCAGCAAAAGCATCCTTCATTATTTCTTCTGCTGAAGCCGGGGATTTCTGTGCAAATAAGGATGTAATTGAAATGAAGAATAGTAAGGGCAGTAGTAAAATTTTCATGGCGCTATTTTAATGAAAAGCAAATTAACCAATACAGCAATAACAACAAGTTAAAATAATCAACGCTTCTGTACGAATTTGTAGATTTGCTTATGACCAGGCTTTCAGTTAACATCAACAAGTTTGCAACACTGAGAAATTCCCGCGGTGGAAATAACCCCGATGTTGTAAAAGCTGCTACCGATGCCCAACGTTTCGGTGCAGATGGAGTTACTGTCCATCCCCGCCCCGATGAACGCCATATCCGTTACAATGATGTGCGGGAAATCAAAAAGATCATTACAACCGAATTTAATATTGAAGGTAATTGCACAGAGCAAAAATTTGTTGACCTGGTTTTAGAAACAAAACCCGACCAGGTAACATTAGTTCCTGATGCACTCGGTCAATTAACTTCCGATCATGGCTGGGATACAATTAAAAACAAAGATTATTTGCGTGGTATTATCAGTGTATTTCAATTAGCGAAAATTCGTGTATCAATTTTTGTTGACCCGGATATTAAAATGATAGAAGGTGCTGCTGAAACCGGTACTGATAGGATCGAGCTTTATACAGAAGGTTATGCCAAACAATATGCAAAGGGTAATAAACAAAAAGCAGTTGAGCCTTATGTTTCTGCAGCTAAAAAAGCGAAAGAACTTGGGCTTGGCATAAATGCCGGCCATGATCTGGATCTAGCTAATCTTAAATTTTTAAAAGAAAATATCCCCTGGCTTGATGAAGTGAGTATTGGACATGCACTTATTTGTGATGCCATTTATCTTGGTTTTGAAAACACAATTCAGTTGTACAAAAGGCAGTTGATGTAGTATATAAAATTGAGAAGCAGGCATTAATAATCAGACTCTTGATCTGGATTTTATCTTTAAAGTCAGACTGTTAAACCCCTTCAAAACCTTACCTTTGCGCCGACTTTTAAAACAACCAACTATCAAAATATGGCAGATATTTTTGAGCGTTTACTGAAAAATTATGGCCCCATCGGCAAGCATCGTAAGCAGGCACATGGTTATTTCGCTTTTCCAAAATTAGAAGGAGAAATAGGCAGCCGCATGAAATTTCGTGGGAAAGATGTTATTGTTTGGAGTTTGAATAACTACCTCGGCCTGGCAAACCATCCTGAAGTTCGTAAAGCAGATGCTGATGGCGCTGCACAATATGGTTTGGCACTTCCAATGGGTGCCCGTATGATGAGCGGGAACAGTAACCTTCATGAACAATTGGAAAGTGAATTAGCCACTTTTGTTTCAAAAGAAGATTGTGCCTTGCTTAACTATGGCTACCAGGGAATGGTAAGCCTTATTGATACCCTCTGCAGCCGTCATGATGTGATAGTTTATGATGCAGAAAGTCATGCTTGTATTATTGATGGTCTTCGTCTTCATACAGGTCATCGTTATGTTTTTAAACATAATGATGTAGATGATTGCGAAAAGCAATTACAACGTGCAACTGCATTAATTGAAAAACATGGTGCCGGCGGTATATTGGTAATTACTGAAGGTGTATTTGGAATGGCTGGCGACCAGGGAAAGCTAAAAGAAATTTGTGCGCTGAAACAAAAATATCAATTCCGTTTGTTGGTAGATGATGCACATGGTTTTGGTACGCTGGGTAAAACCGGTGCCGGCGCAGGTGAAGAACAAGGATGCCAGGATGATATTGATCTTTATTTCTCCACGTTTGCAAAATCAATGGCATCCATCGGCGCATTCATTGCAGGCCCGGGAGATATTATTGATTATATCCGTTACAATATCCGTAGCCAGATCTTTGCTAAAAGTTTACCTATGCCTTTGGTGGTTGGTAATTTGAAAAGATTAGAACTTTTAAGAACCCACCCGGAGTTTAAAGAAAAACTTTGGAGCAATGCAAGAAAATTGCAGAATGGTTTAAAAGAAAAAGGATTTGATATCGGCAAAACTGATTCTCCTGTTACACCGGTTTACATGACAGGTGGTGTGGAAGAAGCAACAGCCATGGTAATGGACCTTCGTGAGAACTATGGAATTTTTGCATCCATTGTTGTGTATCCTGTAATACCAAAAGGACATATCATTTACCGCCTCATTCCTTCTGCAGCACATACTGATGCTGATATTGAAGCAACACTTAAAGCATTTGAAGAGACAAAGAAAAAACTGGATGCCGGAGCTTATAAAGTAGATTCAGTTCCTGATATGGCTGAGTATAGTGGCAAAAGATTTGAATACATGCTTGACAAACCAAAGAACAAATAAGAAAGATTATTGTTTATATATTTAAAGGTCTTGCCTTAGGTGAGACCTTTATTATTTGTTAAACAGGACCTCTGTAAATGTAGAACCCCCGATGGAAATCGGGGGCCCCTAATCAAAAACCATTAACCATTAAACCTTATCCTATGAAAATTCGTCGCTAATCTCGGTAATAAAAATTTAATATTGCAGGTTTCAAAGGTGATTTTTATCAGATTTGGCGTTTAAACTTGAAAAGTTGACCTTCGTCAACCTTGTTGTAGTAAGTACACAAAAGTCTGTAGAATTAATTCATGGCTCAAACGTTTGCATAAAGAAAAATTAATACTCTATTTTAAAAATATGAACAAAGTTGTTGTTGCGATTACCGGTGCAAGTGGGTCTATTTATGCAAGGTCGTTAATAGGAAAACTACTTGCAATAAAAGATCAATGGGATGACCTGGCAATAGTGATGACTGAAAATGCAAAGCAGGTTTGGGAAACAGAATTACAAAATAACGAGTACAAAAATTTACCTCTAAAAAATTATACGACCACAGATTTCACTGCACCATTTGCATCAGGTTCTGGTAAATACAATACAATGATCATTATTCCCTGTTCAATGGGAACATTGGGCCGCATTGCTTCGGGAGTTTCAAACGATCTTATAACCCGTGCCGCTGATGTTGTTTTAAAAGAAAGAAGGAAATTGATTTGTGTTGTTCGTGATACGCCATATAGTTTAATTCACATTCGTAACATGGAAACTGTTACTCTTGCCGGCGGAATTATCTGCCCTGCTACACCTTCATTCTATAGCTTACCAAAAACATTTGATGAGTTGGCCGCAACAGTCGTTGACCGGGTATTAGACCTCGCCGGTTTTGACATCAGAACTTTTCGTTGGGGAAAATGATCAGCGCAGATCAATCACTTCAACTCCGGGATATTTTTTAACGTCAAAAACAAATTGCGTATCAGCAATAGTAGCGTTGGGAGTTAATGTATTTACGGTATTGGTATACCGGTTGCCGCCATTCTCGATCACTTTAGTGCCAGTAAGAGTTTTGCCAACCTTATCAACATACACATATACTTTGCTAAAAGTTTTTGATTTATCAGTAGGAGTCATTTCAATTTCCTGGATTGTCTTATTGCCTTGTTTCTTTTCGCCATTTAGTTTATAAAGAAAATCCTTATCGTAAAAATTTGTAAAAAGCTTTTGAGGAGTTAGTGTATTGCTGCTGGCGTCAAGTTTAGTGATGGTTACTTCATTAGCGGCTTTATCATAAGTCCACAAATTTGTACCGTCACAAAAAATTTCTTGCCCTACTATATTTACTTTGTATTTAGTTCCTTTCATTAGCACTGTACCCGATTTTGTAGAGAGAACTTTACCTGCAGCATTTTCAGTTTTATAAGTAAAAGTGGCTTTTACGGTTTTAAATGTTTTAAACTTCGCACTTACTCCATCGAGTATCTTTTTGGCTTCAGGATCGTTTGTCGCCTGAGCATTCCCATTTAGTGTTATAATTCCAAAAAATAAAACTAAAAATGTATATAAAAACTTCATGACCGCTTTTTTAAATGACCTGACCACAGTAAATGGCAGCCGGCAAATATATGCCAATTACAATTTAGAGGCCGGCCTGCAACAGATGGTTGCCTGATGGGTGATTTTTAACAGGTTAAATTAAATTAGCTAGATGCTGATTAAGATCCGACTCAGTTTTTATTAATACATCCCGGGCTTTGCTTCCCTGGTTTGGCCCCACTACCCCGGCAGCTTCTAATTGATCCATTAATCTGCCTGCTCTGTTATAACCGAGTTTCATTCTTCTTTGTAAAAGTGAAGTAGATCCAACCTGGTTTTGGACGATGAGGCGGGCAGCATCTTCAAAAAGTGCATCTTTATCGTTTAAGTCAAAATCTTTTCCCTCCAATTCTTTTTCATCCACATACTCTGGTAAAAGAAATGCCTGCGGATAGCCTCTTTGCTTTTCGATATGGCTAACTACTTTATCAACTTCCGGTGTATCAACAAAAGCGCATTGCAACCTTGTCACTTCGCCATGATGCGAAACCAGCATATCTCCTTTTCCAATCAACTGCTCGGCGCCACCTGTATCAAGAATGGTTCTTGAGTCAATTTTTGACGAAACTTTAAATGCTATACGTGAAGGAAAGTTTGCTTTAATAGTACCAGTGATGATATTTACTGAAGGACGCTGTGTTGCAATGATGAGGTGAATACCAACAGCACGAGCTAACTGAGCCAACCTTGCAATAGGCATTTCAATTTCTTTACCCGCAGTCATTATCAGGTCAGCAAACTCATCAATTACTAATACAATGAAAGGTAAAAATTGGTGCCCCTTTAATGGATTCAGCCTGCGCTTTATAAATTTTTCATTGTACTCCCTGATATTCCTTGCGCCGGCCTCCTTCAACAGATCATAACGATTGTCCATTTCAATACAAAGGGCATTCAATGTATGTACCACTTTTTTTGTATCGGTAATGATGGCATCTTCTTCACCGGGTAGCTTAGCCAGAAAATGATTCTCGATAACACGATAAAGACTTAACTCAACCTTTTTGGGATCGATCAATACAAATTTTAATTGCGATGGATGTTTTTTATACAATAAAGAAACAAGGATCGCATTTACTCCAACTGATTTACCCTGACCGGTAGCACCCGCCATAAGCAAGTGTGGCATACTTGTAAGATCAACGATGAAATTATCATTATCGATCTTTTTACCTAATGCTATCGGCAGGCTATAATTATTATGCTGGAATTTATCAGAGCCAAGAAGCGTCTTCATACTCACAATACTTTTTCTCACATTGGGAACTTCAATACCAATTGTTCCTTTTCCAGGAATTGGCGCAATGATGCGTATGCCTAATGCTGCAAGGCTTAAAGCAATATCATCTTCGAGGTTTTTTATCCTTGAAATTCTAATACCGGCGGCAGGAACTATTTCATATAAAGTAACTGTTGGCCCAACGGTAGCCATTATCTTTTGTATCTCGATATCATAATTCCGCAATGTGGAAATGATCTGGTTTTTGTTATTCTCGAGTTCATTTGCATCCTGAACGATCTTTTCGCTGCCATGTGTTTCCAGGAGATCCAAAGTAGGATAGCGATAATCTCTCAGATCAAGTGTTGGCTCATACGGAGGAAGTTCTTCATAACCTTTTTCCTTTTCCACTTCTTCTTCAACCGGCTCTTTCGGAAATTCTTTTACTTCAAGGGCGATATCTGTTTCAATATTTTCTTTTGAAGTTTTCTTTACCGGTTTTATTTCTTCTTTTGGTAAAACAGTTTGTGCCTGGTTCTCAAACGGAGGGACCGGCAATACTTTTTCTTTTAATACTTCCGTTTCTTCTTCTTTCTCTATTAATTTAAATTCTTGCTGGGCATCACTATTCGTATCCACCGGTGAAAGAATAATCGGATCGCCATTGGTTCTTAAATTATTTCCATTACCGCTCCCAGCATATACTTCATTAATTGTTTTGCCTGTAATTGGAGCAATTTCAGCAGTAGGTATTTCATCCCCGGGCTTCATGTCTTCAGCAACCTTTCTTCGCTGAGGCATATTAAACGCAGGATTAAACTGCCAGATAATATATGATACAGCTACAACAAGCAATGCCGCAGCAGTCCCCATTGTTCCAAGAAATTTCTCCAGCCAATCAACTATCATTTTACCAACAGAGCCGCCAAAAGAAAACTGGCTATTGCTAAAAATAAATGCCAGGCACACAGACATTACAAGCATTCCGATCGTGACATAGCGGAGATTTTTCCAGACTGACCAAACTTTTTTCCCAAATAATAAATTGACACCGACAACAAAAAAGAAAGTGCAGATAAGTAATGAGGCAACGCCAAATCCTTTATAAATAAAAAAATGAGAGATAAAAGCGCCTAATACACCAAGCAGGTTATGAATATTTGATTTATCATTAAATAAGGAGATACCCTTTCTTATTTCGCTTTGGTCATTTTCCCAGGTAAAAAAATATGAGATGAATGCAATCAGCAGGAAAAAAGAAATGAAAAGAAATATGAACCCGATGATCTTCCAGGTTCTTTCATCCCGGGCAAGTTCTTTAAAGGTTACCCTTTCCTCTTTCTCGGGTTTCAGGTTTTCCGACTTGGTTTTTCTCGGTTTGTCCACAGGATTTTTAGTGGAATTGCCTTTCAGCTTATTCGCCATAAGAACAAAGATAATAATAAGCCCCCTACCATAGATAACCCGGGTTTTCAACATCTCCACAAATTTTATTTAGTAAACCTCCTTTTTGTACCCGCAAAGTAGTATGGCAAAAACTGGCTTCTGAAAACAGCAATGACTATATTTGGTTTGTATCTGGAATCTGATGAAGTCTTTCGTAAAGCGAACCAACAAAAACTATCTGCTTACAAAAGCCTGTCTGCTGGCTTTTATTTTTTTATTTGGAGCTGTCAACAATTTATTTGGACAGTATCCCGATACTGTAATTGTCATAAATAAGAATATAGAATCTGTACGGATCAAAAAGTTTGCAGCGGGATTTATACCAAAATCTTTTGATATCCAGGCTGGCTATAACAGCGATATACTTTCTTACAGGCCTTTTACCGTGCTGCTTATTCCGCCGGGTGATGTTTCTAAAAAACTTATTACCCGTTTTACCGTAATTAACAACGATGACAAACCAGATAGTCTTTATTTCTTCCCTGCATTTTATTTTAAAAATGTCATTTTATATAAAATAGAAGATGATAAAGCAGTACCGCTCCCGGTAATTGCGCCGCCGTTCCAAGACAGTGTTTCGTTCCGGTTGTTTCATGTAATGCCGCATGATACGCTTACAGTGCTTGCAGAATGTTATCCCTCCAAAACATACACAAACGGATTTAAGCCACGGTTGATCAACCCGATGAACGTTGAAGCATTTGCAATAAAGATCCAGCAGGAAAGTAAAAATGTTACACTCTTCACTTATGTTTTCTGCGGCCTTTTAATCATGATGGTTCTTTTTTCTCTTGCTAATTTTTTCCAGGGTGGGAACAAAGAGTTTCTTTATTATGTCGCTTATGCAAGTTTTATGGGAGTGATGCTTTTTACCAAACAATTTTATTTCAACAGGTCTGATGAACGAAATTTCTTCTTTGAATCCTATATGGATTTTGTGCTTCAATGTTTGGGTATCTGGTTCTTTATGATCTTTATGGTAAAGTTCATTGATACAAGAAAAAATTTCCCTTTCCTTCATAAATTATATATAACGGGTATCGTCTTTCTTCCGGTTGTACTTGCCCTGTACACTTACATGCACTACGGTAATGTTGATTATTATTGGGAAAACCTGCTTGAGAATTACATTACTAAAAACATCTTGCTTGTAATGATGCTTATCTTTCTTGTTTACGCAGCGAAAAACTGGCATCATATACTTTTACGTTATCTTTTTTGGGGAAATTTTTTATACCTGCTTTTCTCGCTTGCATCATTACTGATTGTATTGAATCCCGACATTATCAGGCTGCCCGGGATATTTAATAACTCCCTGGTTCTTTTTGAGCTGGGGCTTCTTATTGAACTTATCTTTTTCCTGATGGGACTTACTTATAAAAACAGGACACAGCTGATAGAGCAAACGAAAGAAAGAGAAAGATTGAAAATGGAGAATGAAAGAAAGGAATTGGAAAAACAAGTGGCCGTGATGCAGGCTCACCAGGAAGAAAGAGAAAGAATTTCTGCAGATATTCATGATGAGCTTGGTTCTGGCATGACGACCATCCGGCTAATGAGTGAAATAGCTAAAAACAAAATGAAGGGAAATGTTCCTGTGGAAATTGAAAAAATATCCAACTCGGCTAATGAAGTGCTGAATAAGATGAATGCCATTATCTGGAGTATGAATAGCAGTAATGATACGCTTGATAGCCTTATTTCTTATATCAGGGTGTATGCCATAGAATATTTTGACGGTACATCCATCGAATGTAAAGTGGCAATGCCGCAAGAGATCCCCTTCAAAGAATTGAGTGGCGATAAAAGAAGAAATATTTTTTTATGTGTAAAAGAAACGTTGAATAATACATTGAAACACTCGAAGGCAACCCGGGTAAATATAAATATCGGGACAGGTCATACCCTTCAAATTACTATTGCAGATAATGGCGCCGGGATTGACCCGGAAAAGATCCGCAAATTCGGAAACGGGTTAAAAAATATTGATAGAAGAATGAAAAGTATCGGAGGAAGCTATACCATTTCTAATAACAATGGCACCGAAACAAAACTTGAATCGCCATTATAATATCTTATTTACTCCTTACAACTGAAATAAATAAAAACAACCACCCGCCGATAAAAGCAAGCCCACCCAAAGGAGTTATTATTCCCGCTTTATCCAGGGCAGCGGTTTCAGCAGCCTTGCCTGCAGTAAGTACATACAATGATCCTGAAAAAAGAATTACGCCTATAATGAATAATGTACCGGCGATCTTTACAAAACGCTGAGAACACTTTTCATAAAGCAACCCTGCAATCAATAAAGCAAGTGCATGATACATTTGATACTGAACACCAGTTTGAAAAGTTTGTACAGTTTCAGCAGGAACAATTTTTTTTAATCCATGTGCCCCAAATGCGCCAAGTGCTACCGCTATAGCGCCAAGCACAGATCCTGTAACTACAAATCGTTTATGCATGAAATAATTTTTCTACTATTTTATCAAGACTTTTTTCATCCTCTTCCACCACCATTTCCGCCTGCTCGTAATAGATTTTTCTGTCAGAGAATTTTTTGATGATAAACCTTTTCAACTGCATATCATCAAGGTCTTTTATCAATGGACGATGAGCTTTGTCTTTTAGTAATCTTTCATGAAGCAGGTCAACCGGTGTATTTATCCAAACTGCGGTGCCGGTTTTATTCATGAATTCGATGTTATTAAAATAACAGGGAGTACCGCCTCCTGTTGCCATTATAAATGAGTCATGACTTTCGGCTAAGATGTGAAGTGTATCTTTTTCAAGCAAACGAAAATACTCCTCGCCTTCTTCAGCAAATATCTGGCTGATCTTTTTCCCTTCATTTGATTCAATCTGCTCATCAAGATCAAAAAAAGGAAGTGTGAGTTTTTCACTCAGTTTTCTGCCCCAGTAGCTTTTCCCGGAGCCCATAAAGCCTATAAGAAATATTTTCATACCCCCGGAATCAGTTTAAAAGTTGAAATTTTCTTTTACCCCTAAAGGGGAGTAATTGAGAAACTCTCATTGATGAAATTGCAAAAACTTTATACCTCATCTACAAGCCCATTAGAATTACAGAATGTTGAAGTGTGCGACGCAACACAAGTTAAATAGAATTACTAAAGCTGGTTACACAGTCAATAACTCAAATAAAGAACTAATATTTTCAAAAGTGATTGTAACAATCTAAGTTCCCCTTTAGGGGACAGGGGTTTGGTTTACTTAAACGCATTCAACCCCGTCACATCCATTCCCGTTATCAGCAAATGAATATCATGCGTGCCTTCGTAAGTGATCACACTTTCAAGGTTCATCATGTGACGCATTACAGGATATTCGCCGGTGATGCCCATACCGCCAAGCATTTGTCTTGCATCACGACAAATATTCGTAGCCACTTCACATGAATTTCTTTTTGCCATACTCACTTGCTGTGGCGTGGCACGACCTTCACTCATCAACACACCGAGACGCCAATTTAATAACTGAGCTTTTGTAATTTCAGTGATCATCTCAGCTAATTTCTTTTGCTGCAATTGAAATCCACCGATTGGTTTTCCGAATTGTTCTCTTTCCTTTGAATAACGCAGGGCAGTATCATAACAATCCATAGCAGCGCCGATAACACCCCATGCAATTCCATAACGGGCCTTTGTCAAACAACCAAGCGGGCCTTTTAATCCTTTTACATTTGGGAAAATATTTTCTTTCGGAACTTTTACATTATCAAAAACCAATTCACCCGTTGATGATGCCCGCAAACTCCATTTGCCATGAGTAGTTGGTGTTGTAAATCCTTCCATTCCTCTTTCAACGATCAAACCCTGGATCTCACCTGCTTCGTTCTTTGCCCATACCACTGCAACTTGCGAGAACGGTGCATTGCTGATCCACATCTTTGCACCATTTAATATTACATGATCACCGGCATCTTTAAAATTTGTCAGCATGCTTGATGGATCGCTGCCATGATTTGGTTCTGTCAATCCAAAACAACCAAGCCATTCACCGCTTGCCAATTTTGGTAAAAACTTTTTTCGCTGCGCTTCGCTTCCATAAGCATAAATAGGAAACATCACCAGCGAGCCTTGCACAGATGCAGTGGAACGAACACCACTATCACCACGTTCCAGTTCCTGCATCATCAACCCATAAGAGATATAATCGAGTCCGCCGCCACCATATTCCATTGGCACCGTCGGACCAAAACAACCAAGGTCACCTAACTGTTTTACAATTTGCTGCGGAAACTCTGCCCGCTGTGCATAATCTTCAATGATGGGAGAAATTTCTTTCTTCACATAATTTCTTACCGACTCACGAATTAATTTTTGTTCTTCAGTCAGCAATTCATCAACCAAATAATAATCGGGGCTTTGAAAAACATCAGTACGGGCAGCCATAATACGATTTTAGATTTGGCGCAAAGTTAAGGGATTGAAGAAAGAGTATGTTCCCAACTTTCTCTTTACTATTTGGCTTTTGTTGCGTCGCACTCTTGTACTGCAACAACTCAATTCGTCTTGTTTTGAAAACACAAATTCTTATCTTGAGAAAAATATTTGCATGAAGACTTTACTTTTTCTTCTTTTTATTACAAGCGCTGCAATGTCTTGCAATAATGATCAGCTGACACCTCAGATTTCAACGACTCAACCAGTGAAATATGATGTAAGCAAGGACACTACAGTTTACTCCGATGAAATGAAACGTTATTGGCTGGTATTATTACAAAAAGGTCCAAATAGAAACCAGGATAGCATCAGTGCAGAAAAAATTCAGGCAGCACACATGGCAAATATCAATCGTCTTGCTAAAGAAGGAAGGATAATAATGGCAGGTCCGCTCGGTGTTGAAGATGATCTTCGTGGAATATTTCTCATGAATTGTGCTGACTCAACTGAGGTGGAAAATTTTGTAAAAACAGATAGCGCAGTTATTACCGGCAGATTGATCATGAAATATTATCCCTGGTGGACGGCGAAAGGGAAATATATTTTTAAATAGAGCTACTTTGCGAAAAGAATATGACGACCAATCGAAATATTTATAATCCTCTATCAGCTGTTTTTTCAGGAGTATTATCAGCCGGGTTAGCTGCTTTGATATTATATCCAATAGTAAGTGTCCTTTTCGATAAATACTTTCATTTTATGGGATACCCTGAGGGACATGAGCAGAGAGATGGTCTTATCATTGCTTTTACACTGGCTCTTTGGTTCTTTATTTCTTCAATGGTAGGTGGTATGATCTGTACTCTCATCGCAAAAAATAACGAATGGCTTTACGTTTTCATAAATATGATAGTTGTTGTATTGATTTTGATAATTATATCTGAAGGTGCAATTTCTGTTCAACCTAATCTTGGTGGGATACTGATACTATTAATGATACCATTTGGGAATATGGCAGGAAAACTTCTTGGAAGCATGATAAAAAGAAAACGAACGAAGAAAAAAGAGGATGGATCACCAATTTCAAATAACTCTTCCTCTTAAACTGGTATTGCTTTGCAATAGCTCTGATTTTTCATCAAAATTGTCAGTCAAGAACTTTACTATTACTTACAAAAGCAATTCGCTTGCTATCCGGACTCCATGAAGGAGTATTGATCGTTCCCTGCCCACCGAAAAGATAAGCGATCACTTTTGGTGAGCCGCCATTCACAGGCATTAATCTCAACATTACTTTTTTATAAAGCGGATGATCGTCCGGTGATATGGGAGAAATAAAAGACAAGAAAGCTATCCATTTACCATCAGGAGAAATATGGGGGAACCAGTTATTGTATTCATCAAAAGTGATCTGCTCTTTACTGGTCCCATCAGGTTTCATTCGCCAGAGCTGCATAGTACCGGTTTCACTGGCATTATAATAAATATATTTTCCATCCGGTGAGTATTCCGGACCATCAACATGTGATTTTGTATTAAAAGTCAATTGGACTTCGGGTCCGCCGTTAATATTTTTCTTATATAAATTATATACCGGGCTTTTACTTAATCGTTGGGCAACGTAAACAACTTCTTTATTATTCGGATTCCAACCGTGCAGGTATGATGGAGTACTGTCAGTAACAAGTTTAGGTTCGCCGCCTGTAATTGGTAAATAATAAATAGTGCTTCCACCACCCGGCATTCCATCACGATGATGACTAATAGCGATCATTTTTCCATCAAAAGAAATTACATGGTCATTATTATTCCGGTTAGCAAAACCAGTATTCAATTTTTCCGGCTGACCGCCGTCAATCGAAATTGTATAAAGCGAACCACCATCATTGTATAATACTTTTTTCCCATCGGGCATCCAGTTAGGCGCTTCGAAACGATCTGCCTTTTCATAAATAATTTTTCGTTTGCCATCAAATACATCAAGCAATTCAAGCCTGCTTGCCAATGCACCATCACGATATCCATTGTAACTATCGGGAACAGTTGATTCTATTCTTACATTCCACGCAGCAGCTTGTTCCTGTACATCGGCATTATGACTGCAAAGAAATAACCCAGCCATTACTTCATCGGGCATGTCATTGCTTGTGTATGAGCCGACCAGTTGCAATGGCTCACCCGGATTTGCAACCCGCATATAATAAGTTTTTCCAACTCTTTCCAACTGCACAATGCGTGGTGATTTTTTTATATACCGGATCTCATCTTCAGGGTCACGCATATATGCCCCACGTAAACGACGCCATTGCAAAGCAGTTAATCCATCTCCATGTATTGTTGCGCTTACATGTGCTGCATCATCCTGCTCTGAAGCCCTGATCATCCACCCAATCTTACGATGAGGATCTTTACCATTTCCTGTTAACTGTACATCGGCTGTTAAAATAAAATCGCCTTTTAATTTGCGATACGCATAATGAAATTCATCACGGTTAAACCAGATATTATAGCCTGCAGCTTTCATATCATAAGACTGATCATTTGAATTATAAACTACAGCGCCTTTGATCTTCGGATTACCAATATCTGCATGATTGGTGAAAACTCCCACTGGGTTTGACTGTGCAGAAACAATTGTAGAAAGTGAAAAAAAGATGACAAACAATTTCCCTTTCATAAAAGTTGATTTATTGATTAAGGAAAGATATTTTATTTAACCGAAGATTTGATCAGCCTTAATGAAGATATCGTTTCATTTCTTCCTGGTATTGATGAGCAATAGCTCTTGCCTCTTCTGCAAAATCTTCTTTTTCACTTGCATAAATGATTGCTCTGCTCGCATTAACCAATATGCCACAATCCTTTATCATTGCCTTTTCAGAAATTTCTTTCAAGCTGCCGCCTTGTGCACCAACACCCGGAACAAGATAAAAATGATCAGGAGTTATTTTTCTTGTGTTGATAAATTCATCTGCTTGTGTGGCGCCGACAACAAACATCAAATTTTCAGGTGATCCCCATGAAGAAACTGTTTTCAAAACCTTTTCATACAAAAATTCATCATCACTGCCATGGCTCGTGTCCGGACGAGCCATTTTTTGCAACTCAAAATCATTAGCCCCTTTATTAGAAGTTAACCCCAGTACAATTGCCCATTTGCCATTATATCTTAAAAATGGTTTGACACTGTCTTCGCCCATATAAGGCGCAACTGTTATCGAATCAAAAGGAAGTGTTTCAAAAAATGCTTTTGCATATTGATCTGATGTATTTCCAATATCGCCACGTTTTGCATCAGCAATTCTAAAGTGCTCATCGCCGATATAGCGAACGGTTTTTTCCATTGCCTCCCATCCTTTTACTCCTAATGCCTCATAAAAAGCTGTATTGATCTTATAAGCAACGCATAGATCTTTTGTGGCATCAATGATAGCTTTGTTAAAAGCAAAAACCGGATCGGCATCTGATAAAAGATATTTAGGAATTTTTGTGAGGTCAGTATCTAAACCAACGCAGAGATAAGATCGCTTTTTGAAAATTTGTTCGACGAGTTGCTGGCGGGTCATGCAACGAAGTTAAAGGTTGAAAGTTAAAGGTTGAAAGATTTGATAGCCTATACTCAAACTTTTAATCTTGTAATAATATCCTGATGAAATTCGTCTTTATCCCACAATTGATCAATGTTGTCAAACTGCATTATTTCACGCATTATCGCTTCCTGCTTTTGTCCTCTTCGTAACGCTTCACTGTAGCGGATTTGCGGAGAGAATGTAACCTGGCTGTACGCCGGTATCCATTTATCCGGAAATTTTTCATACAGCTTTGCTTCGATCTTTTTCTGCAGTAAGAATTTCGGATCGGCCACCTTATCACGCATTTCAATAAAATTATTCAATGCAAGTTCTGCAATAGCATCTCCATCTGGCTTTCTTAATCGCTGGTATTCTGACAAAATAGTGCTCCAATCTTCTTTATGTTTTTCCATCAAACTGTTCAGTACCGAACAATCTTCAAAGCCACAATTCATTCCTTGTCCAAAAAATGGAACAATGGCATGTGCAGCATCACCGATCAAAGCAAATTTATCTTCACGGATCCATGGAAAACATCTTACGGTTACAAGTGATGAGGTTGGATTCGTGAAAAAATCTTCTTCTAATGCCGGCATCAGCGGAACTGCATCTGTAAATGTTTTTTCAAAAAATGTTTTTACTTTTTCTTTTGTGTTTAACGAAGAAAAAGAAGGCTCCCCTTCAAACGGGAAAAATAAAGTACAGGTGAAACTGCCATCAATATTTGGCAAAGCGATCAGCATATAATTTCCTCTTGGCCAGATATGCAAAGCATTTTTCTCCATTCTGAAATCACCATTATTAGCCGGAGGGATATTTAATTCTTTATAACCAAAATCAATATAATATTGATTGTATTGAAACCTGTCGTGCTGTAAATGATGCTGAAGTCTGGCGGATGAGTAAGCACCGTCAGCAGCAAAGATCAGTTCAGAGTTAATAGTTCTGAGTTCAGAGTCGTCTATCTCAAAATTAATTGAGTTTGATTTCCAGTCTATCGCTTCACATTTATGATTGAAATAAATCTCTGTGCCTTGATGTTCGGCAAGATCCATCAGTTTTTTATTCAACTCCGCTCTTGAAACCGAATTGATAAATTGTCCTTGCTTACCATAAGGTTGAAAAGCATTACTACCATCAGCATTGTGAATATAGCGGCCATGCATCGGAATACATATCTCTCTTATTTCATCCATGATCCCAACTTCTTCCAATGCCCTGATACCTCTATCACTCAATGCAAGATTAATTGAACGACCTGCGCTGATCTTTTCTTTTCGCATATCAGTACGGCGTTCGAATACATTCACTTTATACCCTTTGCGTGATAAATAAATAGAGAGTAAAGAACCTACTAACCCTGCTCCGATGATCGTAACGTCTTTTTTCATATCTGCCACGAAGGCACGAAGACACAAAGAAATTACTTAGAGTCTTTGTGTCTTCGTGGCTATTTAATTACTGATTCAATAATTTGTCCAAAATTATAAATGTCTTCAAATGAGTTATACAAAGGCACAGGTGCAACACGAATTACATTCGGCTCCCTCCAATCTGCAATTACACCTTGCTTTGTTAATTCATCAAATATTTCCCTGCCTGACGGCGAGGCAGGTTTTCCATTTTTCAACATCAGCATAGAAACCTGGCAGCCTTTTGCATCTTCTTCTTTTGGTGTAATTACTTCAATTACTTTTTCTCCAAGCTGTTTATTATGCTCTTCAATTATAAATAATAAATAGTCACTCAACATTCTTCGTTTTGCATGCAATCTCTCCATGCCTGCTTCATCAAAAATATCAAGCGATGCTTTATGCGCCGCCATTGAAAGTATTGGTGCATTGCTCAACTGCCATCCTTCAGCAGTGGGTATTGCTTCAAATCCTTTTTCCATTTTAAATCTTGTGTCTTTTGTATGACCCCACCATCCTGCAAACCTTGGCAACTCTGTATTGGCTGTATGTTTTTCATGAATATAAACACCAGCTACACCTCCCGGCCCGCTATTTAAATACTTGTAAGAACACCAGCATGCAAAATCAACATTCCAGTCATGAAGATTCAACTCAACATTTCCTGCAGCATGTGCAAGATCAAATCCGGCATAGGCGCCGACTGAATGTGCTGCTTCAGTAATTGTTTTCAGATCGAAATACTGACCGGTATAATAATTCACTCCGCCAAATAAAACTACTGCTACAGTATCGCCATGTTTTTTAATTACTGAAATAATATCTTCTGTTCTTAAACTATACTCGCCATCTCGTGGTGAGACTTCTATTACAGCATCTGCCGGATCGTACCCGTGATACTTTACCTGTGTTTCAAAAGCATATTGGTCAGATGGAAATGCTTTGGCCTCGCAAATAATTTTATACCGTTGTTTTGTTGGCTTATAAAATGACACCATGAGTAAATGAAGATTCACTGTCAATGAATTCATCACTACCACTTCATTTTCTTTACAACCAACCATCCTTGATAATTGTTTAGGAAAAATTTCATGATAAGGCAACCAGGGATTCTTTGCATGAAAATGCCCCTCCACTCCCATTTTTGCCCAATCGTCTAATTCCTGTTGTACATATTGTGAAGTCGCCTTGGGTTGCAACCCAAGAGAATTGCCGGTGAAGTAAATACAATCCTTTCCGTTATGTTGTGGGATAAAAAATTTACTTCGAAAATCTTTCAACGGGTCTTTTTCATCCGTTGATCTCGCAAACTCAAGACTATTCTGATAACTCATAAAAAGAATTTGGTGTTTGGAGTTTGGAGTTAACACCTAACCCCAAACACCAAACTAGTCAATTACTGCGACTACTTTTAATTCGATCGCAATCGGTGTTGGTAAACTTTTTACTTCCACAGTTGTTCTGCATGCCTGAACATCTTTAAAATATTCACCATAAATTTTATTATAAACCGGAAAATCCTTTTTCATATTGATAAGAAAAACTGTTACATCAACCATTTTATCCCAACTGCTGCCGCTTGCTTCCAGCACTGCTTTTACATTGGCAAACACTGCATGAGTTTCTGCTTCGATATCATATTTTAAAATATTTCCGTCTTTATCTAATTCCAAACCTGGTATCGAATTATCCTTAGGGTTTCTTGGGCCAATACCGGAAAGAAAAAGAAGGTTGCCAACCTTTCTCGCATGTGGATAAGCACCGAGCGGTGTTGAAGCATTGGATGTGTTTATTATTTCTTTCATTTTTGACCTCACCTCTCGTTCTCCTCTCCATTTGGAGAGGAGAGGCCGAGCTTTTTATTATCAATCAGCTTAGGTATTTAAGCATTTCAACTTTCGATTTCTATCAACCTACAATAAATGTACATCCTATGTTCCCCTTTAGGGGACAGGGGTTTTATAATTGAATACAAACATTTTTTGCCTCAGTAAAAAATCTCAATGCTTCCCAGCCGCCTTCTTTTCCAACTCCACTGTTCTTCATCCCGCCGAATGGGGTTCGCAGATCACGAACCAACCAACAATTAACCCAAATAATTCCACTCTCAATTTTTGCAGCTACACGATTTGCTTTTGAAATATCCTGCGTCCAGATCGTTGCAGCAAGTCCATACGAAGTTGCATTTGCTAATTGCAAAGCTTCTTCTTCTGTTTTGAACGATTGTAATGTTACAACTGGCCCAAAAACCTCTTCCTGGTTGGTTTGGCAGTTTGGACCAAGACCCTCGATCACTGTTGGCTGAATAAAATAACCATTGGCACATCTGCCCTCAAGTTTCACTGCATTTCCACCGAAAAGAATTTTACCGCCTTCTTGTTTTGCTGTTTCAATACAACGTAAAATTTTTTCGTAATGAACTTTGCTTACAATTGCCCCTTGTTTTGAATCCTCCAGCAGAGGGTCTCCTACTTTCAATCCCTTATTTACCCAACTAATAAAATCAGTTTTAAATTTTTCATAAACAGATTCTTCAATTAATATTCTGCTACCACATAAACAAATCTCACCCTGATTAGCAAAAGATGAACGGATGGTGTTGAACAACATTTTTTCCCAATCGCAATCTGCAAAAATGATAGCGGGGTTCTTACCACCTAACTCCAATGAAAGCTTTTTAAATTTCGGAGCAGCAATCGATGCAATTCTTTCACCAGCCCTTGTACTACCGGTAAATGAAATTGCTTTTACTGCAGGATGTCTCACGATAGCTTCACCTGCATTGGGGCCTGTGCCATGAATAATATTCAATACTCCCGCAGGTAAGCCTGCTTCTTTACAAATCTTAGATAAGAGAAAAGCAGTGACAGGAGTCACTTCACTTGGTTTTGCCAATACACAATTACCTGCTGCAAGTGCCGGCGCAATTTTCCATGTAAATAAATATAAAGGAAGATTCCAGGGAGAAATACAACAAACAATTCCGATCGGCTGACGCAATGTATAGTTCACTGCTTTATCTTCCATATTATGACTTTCGGAAGCAAAGTGCATAATGCCTGTAGCAAAAAACCGAAAATTGGCTGAGGCTCTTGGGATATCAACACTCTTGCTTAACCAAAGCGGTTTACCATTGTCATTTGTTTCTGCTAATGCCAATGCATCAAGATTGCCGTCGATTAATTCTGCAATTCGGTTTAAAATTTTGAATCTTTCTTCAACAGGTGTTACACTCCATGTTGGAAAAGCTTTTTGTGCCGCATGTACAGCTGCTTCAACATCTTTCTCATTTGAATCAGGGATTTGTCCATACACTTCCCCTGTGGCTGGGTTGACATTATCAATAAACTTTCCACTTAAAGGCCCGATCAAATTACCTCCAATATAATTCTCTAAATGATATGGTATTATTAAGATTATTAGTTAATTAGTTTATTAGTTAATCAGGAATACCCTATTTTGGATTATGCTTAATTGATTTGGAAATAAATTTTATATATGCATTAAGTTTTATTAAAATGATGTCAGCTCTTTGAAGCAGCTCCTCGCATTTACTTTCTTTGATTATTTTTCTTCTCTTGCATTTACCTAACCAAGATTTAGTTTCTTGTATCGAACCTCTTGAATAAAAATAGAATTGTTTACTTTCCTTATAAAAGTATCTACCGTACCCTTCTGCAATATTGGATGAAATCGAATCTGCAGAACTTATAATTTGTTTACCAATAGTATCTTTTAAAAAATTATTCCACTCCACGACTAATTCCCAAACTTCATCAGAAAAAGATTCCGACAAATTATAAACTTCAAGCTTTTCAAGAGTATATTCCATAAAAACAATTTTCGCAAAAAAACTCCTGATACAAATCAAACCCAAATTAACTATTCACCCAATTAACAAATTAACTCAAATGCTTCCCGTTCTCCCGCCATCAACAGGAATACTCACTCCATTTACATACGATGCCGCCGGTGATGCAAGAAAAGCTGCAACAGCAGCGATCTCTGATGCATCGGCAAAACGTTTCATTGGCACTTCTTCTTTCATATTTTCTTCCACTATATCAACAACCGTATTCCCCCGCTTTGCAATATTCTCTATTAAAGTTGAAAGTCGTTGCGTAGCAGTAAAACCAGGTAAAATATTATTGACTGTAATATTAAACTGTCCTAATTCATTCGCCATGCTCTTTGCCCAGTTTGCTACCGCACCACGAATTGTATTACTTACTCCCAAATTCTTCAATGGAATTTTTACAGAAGTAGAAATTATATTTACGATCCGTCCATAACCTTCCTTTTTCATTGAAGGAACGACAGCTTTCGTTAAAATATGATTGCAAACAAGATGCTGATTAAATGTATTCAGAAAAGCTTCTTCTGTTGCATCGATGATGGGACCAGCAGCCGGGCCACCGGTATTGTTAATTAATATATGAACCGGGTGTTTTGCAACATGATCCTCTATAACCCTTTTTACTTCCTCTGTTTTGCTAAAATCTGCAATAAGATAATTATGCTGTTGCCTTAATGCGATGTCAAGACTGTGTACTGCTGACTTTAATGCATCTTCGTTTCTTGCGATCAAAGTACAGTTTGCGCCAAGCAAAGCCAGTTCTTCTGCAATGGCAAAGCCGATTCCCTGTGTGCTTCCGCAAATGATGGCATATTTTCCTTCGAGTGAAAGATTCATAACAGCCCCTCCAAACCTCCCCGAAGGAGAGGCTTATTAAACAATTTTCCAAAAAGAGAACCCTGAAATTTCATGTCGTCAAACCTACGGTAAAAAGTTGTAATTTTTGCCCGAATATAGTTGCAAAAGTACAAGTGTGCGACCCTTCGACAAGCTCAGGGTAAACTGCGACGCAATTGTTCAATAATGAAGAGAAAGATGAACGGAGCGTCGCAACGGAAGTTGAATAGAATTAATGTCGCCGGCAACCAAATAATATTACTAAATATAAAACTATTGCTATGCCAGTTGCAGCTCCTTTTAATTTAAAAAAATGGATAGATGAACATCGTGACATGCTAAAACCGCCGGTTGGCAATCAATGTGTGTATAAAGATGCAGAGAATTTTATTGTGATGGTGGTTGGAGGACCGAATGCAAGAAAGGATTATCACTTCAATGAAACAGAAGAATTGTATTATCAAATAGAAGGTGATATTGTTGTCAGGATCATTGAAAATGGTGAGTTCAAAGATATTCCGATCAAAGAAGGTGAAATGTTTTTGTTGCCGCCGAAAACGCCTCATTCGCCGCAGCGTGGGCCGGGCACCGTTGGATTGGTGATTGAAAAGAAAAGAGAATCAGAAGATGATGGCTTTATGTGGTTCTGTGAAAAATGCGGTAATAAATTATATGAAGAGTCATTGCATGTGGATGATATTGTAAAACAGTTGCCACCTGTAATGAATCGTTTCTGGGAAGATACGATGCATCGCACTTGTAATAAATGTGGAGCTGTGATGGAACCACCAATAAGAAACCCCCAGAAATAGTTTGATAAAAGAAATTTTCTTCAACCCCTAAAGGGGAGAAATGATAAAAACTTCAAAAATGAAAACGACAAAAAATTTAGATGACTTTTCAAAAGCCCCTTTAGGGGTTTGGGGTTTATGAAAATAGACATCCACACTCATATCATTCCCGCAAACATGCCCAACTGGACACAGAGGTTTGGCTATGGTGATTTCATTCATCTTGAACGTCGCAACTGCGAGGCATGCATGATGAAAGGCGATAAAGTTTTCAGAGTTGTTGAAGAGAATTGTTTTAAAGAAGATGTCCGTATAAAAGAAATGGATAAAACGGATGTGGAGATACAAGTACTTTCTACAATTCCTGTTTTATTTAATTACTGGGCAAAACCTGCAGACGGTTTGGAAACTTCAAGATTTTTCAACGATCATATAGCTGAAGCTGTGTCCAAAGATCAAAAACGATTTATTGGATTAGGTACTGCTCCCATGCAGGATATTGATCTTGCGATTAAAGAAATGGAAAGATGTGTGAAAGAATTGAAAATGCCAGGAATTGAGATCGGGACAAATATTAATGGTGAAAATTTATCAGAGAAAAAATTCTTTCCTTTTTACGAAGCAGCTGAAAAACTTGGCTGTGCATTGTTTATTCATCCATGGGAGATGATGGGTGAAACACAAATGGAAAAATATTGGTTACCCTGGCTGGTTGGCATGCCTGCCGAAACTTCGAGAGCAATCTGTTCACTGATATTTGGTGGTGTATTTGAAAAATTTCCAAAGCTTAGAATTGCATTTGCACATGGCGCAGGCTCTTTTCCATTTACTATTGGCAGAATAAAACATGGATTTGATGTAAGACCAGATCTTGTTGCGGTTGACAATAAAATTTCGCCAGAAAAATATCTTGGAAAATTTTGGGTGGATAGTTTGGTGCATGATAAAAAAGCGTTTCAGTATTTGCTGGATACTATAGGAGAAGAAAAAGTCTGCCTTGGCAGTGATTATCCTTTTCCGCTTGGCGAGCTTTGGCCGGGAAGGTTAATAGAAAAAATGAAGTTGGGAAAGAAAACAGAAAAAAGATTATTCCATCGAAATGCGGAAGAATGGTTAAAGATCAATCTTTGATCGTATCGGGATAATCAGTGATCACTCCATCAATACCCATTTTTCTCAATTTCTTAAACTGTTTTACATCGTTCACCGTCCACGGAATTATTTTCATCCCTTTATCATGACATTGTTTTACCAACTCCTCATCAACCAGGGTATGATTTGGACTATAATATTCAGGAGTGTATCCAAGTCTTTTTAACTGCCCTTCAAAATCATTCACATCAGAATCTTCGATCAGCATCGCAGTTTTAATGGATGGATACTTTTCATGCATATATTTCAATGTCCTGAAATCGAAGGACTGGATGATCACTCTTTCTTCCAACTGTTTTTCTTTGATCACCGCCATTATCAATTCAACAAACTCCTCTGGCTTTGGATGAAATCTTCCATCACCGGCAGGAAGACATTTTGTTTCTATATTAAAATATGGGAACGGCCTGCGTCTTACTTTCATAGACTCTGCAACACTATCAAACAAGTCTGATAAAAGCGGTTTAATGGCTTTTATTTTTTCCTGTTGTGGAAATCGTGCATGAGGTTTCATGCCTACATCATACTTCACGATCTCATCATAATTCATTTGAAAAATATTGTACTGCATTGCTTCAGCCGGCTTGATAAATGAGCCGTCAGGCTTTGTAGTTATCTCTGCTTCGAACCATGGTTCATGTGATACAAGCACTTTATTATCTTTTGTGATCACTACATCCATTTCCAAAGTTGTTACACCAAGATCAAGTGCTCTTATCATTGCAGGTATCGTATTCTCGGGCATCAGCCCGCGGCAACCACGGTGGCCCTGCACATCCAGCCCCCCCGCCCCTAAAGGGGTGCTCTGAAAATTTCCTTTATCTATAAAACTCATAAAAAAAGAAAGGATAATAATTGATGTGAAATTTTTCATTTACCAAATAATTGTTGTTGTCTTTTCTTCATTTCTTCAGCAATAAATTCTCCATCACTCCCCTGCTGCTGTAATTTACCGATAATGTTATGAAAACTTTTCTCATCACGATTCTGGCTAAGTTTAAAAACATTCTCTATTGATGTGATCTCCACCTCAAAGGCAACGATGGCCTTCATTAACCGCTCTGTGTATTCAGACGGTAAGTTATCGAATACGGTTGTAGATGCAGTATTATTGTTTTCATAATGGAGCGTCAGTCTTTTTAGTATGGAGACAAGGTCTTCATTTCCTCCAAACTTTACAGTGCCTTTTGCATGAACACTCATGTAGTTCCAGGTGCTGGCCTGGTGCGGATCATCATACCATGTGGCACTTACATAAGTATGCGGGCCGGTAAATACAGCCAGCACATTCGGATTTTTTTCAAACGCTTTATGATGATCTGTATTTCGCATAATATGTCCTGTCAAAAAAAGTTTATCATCTTTCTCATCAATAAAAACGGGTACCTGTGTAGCCACCGGTTTATTCTCTTCATCAACACCTGTCAAGAAAACAAACGGATGCTCCCTCATAAACTGCAGAACTGTTTCCTGGTCATTCTCTTTAAAATAAGGAAGACTGTACATGCTTGTCGATTCGTTTTTATTATTTGCTGGTAAATATTTATGCGATCACTTCAGAAACTTTTGTAGCACCGAGATTAGCATTCCGCATCGCAATACTTCTTACCGCAGTTGCGGCAAAATCTGCGAATGCTTTTTTACTTATTGCATCATCACTTACCATGATCGGCACTCCTTTATCGCCGCCTTCGCGAATGCTTTGCACCAATGGTATTTGACCAAGAAACGGAAGATCATATTCTTCAGCAAGACGTTTGCCACCTTCTTTACCAAAAATGTAATATTTATTATCAGGCAACTCTGCAGGAGTGAAATAACTCATGTTCTCTACCAGTCCTATGATCGGAACATTAACCTGCGCTTGCCCAAACATTGCAATACCTTTTTTCGCATCTGCCAATGCTACATCCTGCGGCGTAGTTACAATTACTACACCTGTTACAGGCACAGTTTGTACCAATGTTAAATGAATATCTCCTGTACCCGGCGGCATATCAACAACGAGATAATCCAATTCATCCCAAAAAACATCAGTAACAAACTGGCGGATTGCACTGCTTGCCATTGGCCCGCGCCATACAACCGCATTTTTTTCATCTACCAAAAAACCAATGCTCATTACTTTAATCCCGTACTTTTCTAACGGAACAATCATTCCCTTATCATTTCCTGCATCCATCATCATTGGTCTTTCGCCACGAAGACCAAACATGATCGGCACACTCGGGCCATAAATATCTGCATCCATCAAACCAACCTTTGCACCACCCTGTGATAATGCAAGAGCAAGATTTGCTGCAACGGTTGATTTACCAACACCGCCCTTACCGCTTACAACAGCAATAATATTTTTTACTTTAGGCAACACAGAACCGGGGTCAGTTCTTTTTGAAGTAGTGTTGGATGTGAAATTTACTTTTACATTGGCCTGTTTATTCACCAACAATTTCACTGCATTCATACAGGCATTGCCGATCATGTCTTTCATCGGGCATGCAGGTGTAGTTAGCACCACGGTAAATGAAACATCATTGCCGCTGATCTCAATATCTTTTACCATGTTCAATGTCACAAGATCTTTACCAAGATCAGGTTCCTGCACATTGCTAAGCGCTTCCAGAATTTTTTCAGTTGTCATCAATACAAGTATTTGTTAAAACTTTAATAAGCCGCAAAGTTAGCCATTAAGCGGTCGATTTTGTTTTACGAAATCAGCAACTTGTCATTATTTTTGACGCGGTGAAGAAAATTGTACAATACCTCCTTTTACTGCTGTTTTTTATTCCTGCAACATCAAAGGCGCAGTTTGAAAACGTTCGTGATTCGGTTGTTCAACTCTACGGAGTTGTAATGACAGCAGACAGCCTTGTTGGCATTCCCGCAGTAAGCATCGTTGTAAAAGGACAGAACCGTGGTACCATTACCAATAACCAGGGTGTGTTCTCGATCGTTGTGCTAAAAGGAGATGTAGTTGAGTTTACCCATGTCAGTTATAAACCAAAAACTGTTTCCATTCCAAAAACACTTGAAGGCAATCAATACAGCGTAGTGCAGTTGATGATCGCCGATACGGTTTATTTACCTGCCACTATCATCAGGCCGCGACCGACAGCCGCACAGTTTGCCCGTGATTTTGCAAGCACAAAGGTTGATGATGATGACCTTGAAATCGCAAGAAAAAATACTTCGGTAGCAAAACGAAGAGCATTAATGCAAAGCACTCCGGCTGATGGCCGTGAAGCATCTAACATACAATTGAAAAACGTTGCTTCAAAAGCTTATTATGCCGGTCAGAATCCTCCTCAAAATATTTTTAACCCCGCCGCATGGATGGAATTCATCGAAGCATGGAAGCGGGGTGATTTTAAGAAGAAGAATTAGAAACCCTCTGTCTCCCTGAAGGGAGTACTTAGATTTATATAATCCCTTTTATTTGAAAATATTTTTTTTTGTTGAAGTGGAAGAAATAAAGCTTGGCATTTAACTGAAGCGCCGCTCCTTCTCCTAAAGGAGAAGGAGCTGGAGGATGAGGTTTATGTAGCCAGCTTCTGTAATTCTTATCATCGTTCCTTGCGTCGCACTCTTGTACTGCAACAATTTTATTCAACTTTTTATTTCTCGCAGCGGTCGCAGCGAATTTGCGACGCAGCGTTGGCTTCTTTGCGCCGTTGCGTCTTTGCGTGAAATTTTTCTTCTACCATTAAAATTTATACTTTTAATTAAATGAAGCTATATGAAAAATGTATCTGTTATTGGAGCCGGAACAATGGGTAATGGCATTGCACATGTATTTGCACAAAATGGTTTTAAAGTTTCTATTGTTGATGTTTCACTTGCACAATTAGATAAAGCCATATCCAACATAGGCAAGAACTTTGATCGGCAAATAGCAAAAGGGGCAGCAACCGAAGAACAGAAAAAAAATGCGCTGGCAAATATTTCTATTTACAGCAACATGAGTGATGGTGTAAAGGATGCTGAACTGATAGTGGAAGCTGCCACAGAAAACACAGCATTGAAACTGCAGATATTTGAAGAGATAGATAAGCTGGCGCCTAAACAATGTATTCTTGCCAGCAATACATCTTCTATTTCCATAACAAAGATCGCAGCCGTTACCAACCGTGCTGATAAAGTGATCGGTATGCACTTTATGAATCCTGTACCTGTCATGAAACTTGTTGAGGTCATCAATGGTTATGCAACAAAGAAAGAAGTGACTGATGCAATTGTTGAATTAAGCAAACAACTTGGAAAAGTTCCTTGTGTTGTTAATGATTATCCCGGTTTTATTGCCAACCGCATTTTAATGCCGATGATAAATGAAGCGATCTACAGTCTATACGAAGGTGTAGCTGGCGTAGAAGAAATAGATACAGTTATGAAACTCGGCATGGCTCATCCAATGGGACCATTGCAGTTAGCAGATTTTATCGGTCTTGATGTTT
>Ga0209798_10000263_pt1 | contig 30659 bp, 27 predicted proteins | sample DOMMetBare3Fresh_FD_187475 | JGI IMG/M metagenome (GOLD analysis project Ga0209798, IMG submission 187475) | Wetland sediment microbial communities from St. Louis River estuary, USA, under dissolved organic matter induced mercury methylation -... | ecosystem: Environmental > Aquatic >... | reverse complement strand
GCCGGAGGAGCTCAACGAGGTGACGCGCCGCATGCGCGCCGACCTGTGGCCGGCGGTCGAAGCCGGCAAGCTATCGCTGCCGATCGACAAGACCTTCCCGCTCGAGCAGGTCGCCGAGGCGCTGGAGATGATGCGGGCGAACAAGCATTTCGGGAAGATCGTGCTGACGATGTGAGCCGGCACACGGCGGCCGCGATGCGGACTGAGCGTTGTGCTAAGCGGGCCGCGGGTTGCGGCGCGACGCGGTCGCTTGGTCGACGAACAACAGGATGTCGTACTTCTCGCCGGGGTTGCCCGCCTCCGCCCAGCTCTTTTCGTTGCCGAAGTAGGTCGATCCGACCGAACGCTGTAACGGCTTGCCCGCGAGCCACTTGGCTACCGGGGCAGGCACCTTGGTGAGGTCGAGCGCCAGGAGCGGAAGCCCGACGGCCGCCAGAGCGGCCTCCAGGTAATCCCCAGGGGCCGGTCCGAAAGCATAGCTGCCGACGGCGCCGCCGACGCCCTTGGCCAGGAAACTGCCCTGATTGAACGCGAACCCGGCAACAACCATTTGGTCGCCAACCGCCGCATGCAGCACGCTGCCCATGCTGGTCATTTCGAAGAGCCCCAGGAGATGCGACGACGTTCTTTGCACATGCCCATTGTGGGCCCAAAGGACGGCCTTCGACTGTGGGCCATCCATTTCCAGCAAGGAGCGGACATTCGCCGCCATGCATTGATCGCGATATCGGTGCCCGTTGGTGAATCCCATCCATCCGCCGTCGATGACATCGTAGCGCGCTGACTGCTCCAGCACGAGCGCGCTTTGGCGCGCCAGATGCCACTCGATTTCGCCGGTTTGGCTGATCCAGGACGTACGCTGGGTGTTGAACGCGTCGAGCACGGTCGCGATCTGGGCCAGCGCCTGCTCCTGCTCGCTCGCGGGCAGCTTGCGAAAGGACGCATCGGGCGAGGTCAGCGATGCCAGCTTGTGCTGCGACGTCGCAGCGAGGTCAGGCGACACTCGCTTCAGATAAGCCAGAAGATGCAGGCCGGAAGCCACTCCGCTCTGCATGTCGAAACCGTAGAACTTCACCTTGCGATCGTGTGATCCATTCCAGGCGCGCACCCATTCGACGAGCGAGAGCACCTCCTCGGTGTCCCACATCCAGAACCCCATGCCGGCGACCACGTCAGCGGCCTTGCCTTTGCCGTCGAGCACGTAGTCGTTGACCGCGAGCGTGGCGCCATACTCGGCCTCGAACCCGATCACCGTGAATCCCAGCTCGGAGACGCAGTATTCGATCAACCGATGCTTGAGCTGGAAGAACTCGCGCGTGCCGTGAGTCGCCTCACCCAACGAGACGATGCGCGCGTTGGCGAAAGCAGCACGCAACGGCTCAAGATCGCGCCAGCCGCTGCCGGGCTCGGCGGTCGCAAGCGGGATTGCGTTGGCCTTGAGCCAGGCGATCACGTCCGGGCCGGGATGCTTGCCCGGCGGGTTCGGGATCGCGTACACACCGCCGACGACTGCGGCCGCACCCACAAGCGCTGCTCCACCCAGTAAGGCAACCCGACGATTCATCACGATCCCCTCCGTTGGCGAACCAGCCGGTCTATCAATGTGGGACTACGGCATCGTACGCCTTATACCTGTGATGGCCATCTCGAACGGGTCGCCGAAGAGACTTCGCCATCTCCAGTCATCACCAGGCTGATCGCAATGCGCTCGGCATCGGCGGGAATGTCGAGCGCAACCGAGCGGCGTGTCCATTGCGGCGAGCGCAGCGGGCCGACTGCCTGCAGCGCCACGATCGAGGTCCTCGCCCTTGGGGGCAGACTTGAAGCAGGATCGGCGCGCGTCACACCGCGCCAGCCCGCAGCCTTCCGCCGACCGGCACCGACGCGGGCGGCACATCCCAAGGGCGCGCGGGGCGCGTGCGCTTTGGCCGCTGGTCCGCGGCATCGCTGACCGCGACCGCGCCCTCAGCTGCTTTGACCTCGATATTTAGATCACCGAACCAGCCGGCCGCGGCACCGGTCACGACCAGGCAGATCTGGATCCGCTCGGCATTGGCCGGGACGTCCGCCGCGATCGCATGCCGGGCCCAACGCAACGAGCGCACTGGGGCGCCTGACTGCACCACCTGGACGGCCTCCCCAATCTTCGGCAGGAACCTGACGACGAGTTGGGCGCCACTTCCGATCCGCGACGACTCGGCGCGCATGCCCGCGCTGAAGACCACGCGCTGGCCGCGCCAGCGACCAACCGGAAAAGTCTGCGTGAGGACGCCGTCGCCCCAGACCAGCGAGTTGTCGCTGCGCGCGATGCGGACCGCGCGGCCGGCGTCGGGCGTCTCCTCCTCGGCGACCGTGACAGCGTAAGGATGGCGGCTGTAGCTGAGCGCACGCCAGCCATCCGGGTGAGCACCGCTGCCCGCCAGCATCAGGTTGGTCGGCTCGCCATTCGATCCGCTTCCCGCTTCGGGATGAGACACTTTCGGATTGCCGCGCGCCGCTGTCGTCCGGTCGACGAACAACAGGATGTCGTACTTGTCGCGAGGATTCGCTACTTCCGAGTAATTGCTGTGATCGCCGTGGAACACCGCACCGATCGAGCGTTGCGACGGCTTGCCCGCCAGCCACTTGGCCACCGGTCCATCGGGCGGCATGTTGGCGAGGTCGAGTGCCAGCAGCGGAAGCCCAGTCGCCGCCAGCGCGGCATCGACGAAGCCTTCAGGCGCTGGCGGAACGGTGTGGTCACGCAGCTTGCCGGTCTCATCCACGGCCTGGAAGCTGCCCTGATTGAAGGCAAAGCCGATGACGACCATCTCGGCGCCGAACATGGTGTGCAGATGGCTGCCCATGTTGGTCAACTCTATCACCTTGAAGAAAACCGACGGCGAGCGCTGCACATGCCCATTGTGGGCCCAGAGAACCGCTTTGGCCTTCGGACCTTCCGCATCCAGGAGCGTGCGGACGTTTGCCGCCATGCATCGATCGCGAAATCTCCAGCTCTTGGCCCAGCTCAGGGTTTCGTTGTCCATCGCATTGATGCGCGCGAACTGATCGAGCACGATCGCGCTCTGGCGCGCCAAGTGCCATTCGGTCTCGCCGGTCCGGCTGATCCAGTCCGCTCGCTGGGTCGTGAAGGCGTCAAGCACGGTCGCAAGCTGAGCCGAGGCCTGGTCACGCACGATGGCCGGCATGAGGCGCAGGTCGTCGGCCGCATAGGCGGAGGCGAGCGGCGCGATATTCTGCTCGCACACCGCCGCCAGGTGAGGTGCGACCCGTTCCAGATAAGTGAGAAGGTGCATCCCCGAAGCCGGGCTGCTCTGCATGTCGAAGCCATGGAACTTCACCTTGCGATCATGCGTGGCGTTCCAGGTGCGGACCCATTCGACCAGCGCCACCACCTCTTCGGTGTTCCAGGTCCAGAAGCCCATGCCGGCCACGACATCCGTGGCGTTGCCCTTGCCGTGCAGCACGTAATCATTGACGGCCAGCGTGGCGCCGTACTCGGCCTCGAAGCCGATGATGGTGAAGCCGAGTTGCGAGACGCAGTACTCGATCATGCGATGCTTGAGCTGGAAGAATTCGCGGGTGCCGTGGGTGGCCTCTCCGAGCGAGACGATGCGCGCATCGCCGATGAGCGGCCGCACGGCGTCGAGGTCCTGCCATCCGGTCCCGGGCTCGGCGCTCGCGAGCGGCAGCACATTGGCCTTGAGCCAGCTGATGACGTCGGCGTCGGGGCGGGTGTGCCACTTGGCGCGGATCGCAAGCGCCGCACCCGCAATACCGGCAGCGCCCACCAGCGCGCTGCCACCCAGCAACAAAGCCCGACGATTGATCATGATTCCCTCCGACATTCGGCTACAGACCGCGCGGACGAGCCGCGCGCGTTCATGGCTTGGGTGTATGGCTAATGGCTCCGGCGCGATGTGATCGCCGTCACACAACAGCGGTTTGGCTTAGGACCCCGCCCCGGCCCCACTGACAGGGGTCAGCGGACGAGTTCGAGCAGCTTCAGCATCGGCGCCAGCTGATTGGTAGCGGGATTGCACTTCGTAACGGACCGGCCGTCCTTGCAATCAGGGAGCGACTGGGCAGGCGACGAGAACACGAGCAGCGCGCTGTAGGCGACGAACGCGGCCAAGGCGACTTTTCTCATGACACTTCTCCATCCGGGGGTGACGACGTCTGCTTTGGTCCGGTGCCGTGCTCCCCGCCACCGTTGCCGCAGCGTGCCTGCAAGCGGGCGGGCGCGATGTGATGGGGGTCACCCTTTGGCGGATTGGCGCGGGTTGACGGCGCCGGCGCGAAGCTGCATTCCGGCGGGACCGAGCCCATAGTATAAGGACACCGAAAAGGGCGGAGACGACCAATGACGATGCAATGGGCGACCCGGCGTTTCGCCACCGCCTGCGCGGCGCTTCTCCTCGCGCTGGCCGGAGCCAATGCCGACCCGGTCGCCGACTTCTATCGCGGCAAATCGATCAGCCTCTATGTCGGCTTTCCGCCCGGCGGCGGCTACGATCTCTACGCCCGCGTGTTCGCGCCGCATTTCGCCCGCCACATTCCGGGCCATCCACAGATTGTCATCAAGACCATGCTGGGCGGCTCAGGCATCCAGGCCGCCGGCTACATGACCAACATCACGCCGCAGGACGGCACCTCGCTCGGCCTGTTCCTGGACGCGCTCACACTCGGGAAAGTCCTGGGCGGCCACGGCGAGTTCGACCCGGTCAAGCTCACCTGGATCGGCCGCATCGTATCGACCGCCACGGTCTCGGTGGTGTGGCACACCTCACCGGTGCAGACGATCGAGGAGGCCAAGAAGCGCGAGATCCTGATGGCCGGCACGGTGGCGTCGAACACCTCGAACTTCATTCCGGCCGCGCTCAACGACCTGATCGGCACCAAGATCAAGGTGATCATGGGCTTCCGCGGCTCGCCCGACCAGGCGCTCGCGATGATGCGCGGCGAGACCCATTCCATTGGCGGCATGAGCTGGGAGGCGATCCAGACCAATCACAAGGAATGGATCACCGAGAAGAAGATCAGGATTCTCTATACGCAGGGCGCGCAGCGCATCAAGGATCTGCCGAATGAGCCGGGGCTCCTCGACTTCGCCACCGACGAGCGCTCGCGACGGATCTTGGGCCTGCTCGGCAGCGGCCCCGACATCGGGCGCTCGATCGTGGCCGAGCCCGGCATTCCGGCCGAGCGCGCGGCGGCGCTGCGCCAGGCGTTCATGGCGACGATGCAGGATCCGGAATTCATCGCCGAGATCGCCAAGCGCAATCTCACGATCGAGCCGCTGAGCGGCGAGGAGGTTCAGAGAATCGTCGCAGCCTCGGTCGCCACCCCCAAGGACCTGGTCGACCAGGCCAAGCGATACGTCGGCCCGAAGGAATGACCCACGGAATGACAAGACCCAAGGAGTGACAAAGAACAATGTCAGGAATCATGTATCGCCCCTTGCTTGCCGCCGCGGCGGCCATGCTCATCGCCTCGCCCGCCCTCGCTCAGGACAAGGCTCAAGACAAGGTCAAGCTGCGCTACGGGCAGATCGCCAACTCGGCCCGCAGCGTATCCTCGCTCGCGCTCAACATCGCGCAGCGCAAGGGCTTCCTGGCGCGCGAAAACATCGAGCTGGAGGTCGTCGGCCTGCGCGGTGTGCAGTACCAGATCGAAGAGCTCGACAAGGGCACGGTGGACGTGAGCCACACCGCAACGCCCTATCTGATCCAGCTTGCGCTCAAGGGCTCGCCCTCGGTCGCGATCGTGGGCGGGCCCGCCAACACGATCTTCAGCCTGATCGCAAAGCCGGAGATCAAGCGATACGACGACCTCAAGGGCAAGCTGATCGGAATGTCCTTGCCGGTCGACACGATCTCGATCGCGAGCCGCCTGTTGCTGGCGAAACACGGCCTCAAGGAGCCGGCCTTCCGCACCAAGGAGCTCGTCGGCACGCCGATTCGCGCCAAGTGCCTCGCTGATGGCGAATGCGACGCCGTGCCGCTCGGACAGCCCGACGACATCGTGTTCGCGCAGAAGGGCTACAGCAAGCTCGGCGACTCGCTCGAGGTGATCCCCGTGCTGCAGTTCAACGTGATCGCGGCGCGCCGCGACTGGGCGGAGAAGAACAAGGCGGTGGCGACCGGCTTGGCGCGCGCCTTCGGCAACGCCTACAAGTTCATGCGCGATCCAAGAAACCGCGACGAGGTCGTGCAGATGGCGGTCGAGACGACCGGCGCGCCGGCCGACGTCGCCCGCTCGATGCTGGCCTTCTACTACGAGCCCGACCGCGGCGTGATGCCCAAGCAGGCCGAGATCAGCATGGCCGGCATGGCCAAGGTGATCGAGCTATTGGGCGAGACCGGCGAGCTCAAGGCACCATTGCCGGCAGCGGAACGGTTCGTGGATTTGCAGTATCTGAAGGCTGCGGGGATGCAGTAGCGGCAGAGGTTGGGACTGCTCCGCCCTCATCCTGAGGAGCGCGCGCACGAACTAAACCGCGCGATTGGAAATCATGTCTCGTGCGAGCGCGTCTCGAAGGATGGGGCGGCCGCATGCTTCGAGACGCATCGCAGCGCGCCTGAGCATGTTGAGGTGCATCGGCGTGAGCGCTGCGATGCTCCTCAGCCTGAGGCCGAGTAAGGCTGCGACTCGTCGGCGTCTACTCCATCGCCTTGTTCGCCCGCTCGATGATGTCCTTGGGCGCCTTGAGGATCGTGTTGACGTAGCTCTGCAGCTCGGCGCCCGGCGTCGGATCGATCTCGGCCTTGACGCGCTCGGCCTCGCGCAGGAACTCGGCATCGACCACAACCTTGTCGAACGCGGCACGCAATGCGGCCAGACGATCGGCCGGGATATTTGGCGGCGTGATCAGCGCCCGCCCGATGGCGGACGCCGCGGAATAGAACTCGATCACCGCCTTCGAGGTCGGGTCGTCGACGATCTCCTGCATCAGCGGAACGTTGGCAATCTCCCGGTTGCGCTTCAGGCCGGACTGGATCACCGGAATGAACACGCCGTCCCTGATCTCGCCGGGGTGCGAGCTGCGCCACTGGTTCCAGGCGCTCGACACCATGTCGATCTCGCCGCGGTGGAGCGCGATCACGTATTCGGCCGAGCCCGGATAGCCGCACACGATCTTGAACTGCAAGCCGGCGAGGTTCTTCAGGATGGCGGCGACCTGGTAGCTCTGCGAGGTGCGGCCGCTGCAGCCGACGCTTGAGGTTATCCGGCGCATGTCATCGACCGACTTGGCGGGCGCGTCCTTGCGGCGCACGAACACCGGGTTCACGCTCGAGAGCGAGCCCACATAGGCCATCTCGGCGAGGTTCCACTTGCTCAGCTCCGGCTGCATCACCTGCGAATGCGCGATGCTCTCCGGGAACAGCCCCATCACGGTGCCGTCACGCGGCGACTGCCCGTAGAACTGGGTGACCGCGCGGATGCCGCCGCCGCCAGGCCTGTGCTCCACGATGATGTTCGGGTGGCCCGGGACGTAGCGCTTGATGTGATTGGCGGTGAGCCGCGCATAGAGATCGTACGACCCGCCGGGCGGATGGCCGAGCATGATGGTGAGGATCTTGCCCTGGTAGAACTGCTCGACCGTCTGGGCCGCAGCCGGAGCCACTGCCAGCCATGATCCGGCCGCAAGCGCGCCGAGCTTCCAAAGCAAAACTCTCATCTGCGGTCTCCCAAATGGCCTTGACAAGTTTTGCCCCGACAAGTGGTTGCCCCGACGCTTGGCCGCAGATCGCCGGCGGGGGCCGATACCAATAGATAACCAAACCGTGATACGGATTCCACCAGACGCGGTGCGACCAAAGGACTTCGTTTACCGGGCCACCTTACTCTCGCGCCGGGGTGCGTGCCGATGGCGATATCGATTGTTAACGGATACTTCTGCGCCAATTGCTGCGACGTCAGCAAGGCCAAGAAGGGCGAGAATCCGCATTCTTCCACCGATCCCGGCAATGTCGAGGGCAAGGATCGCAATTCCGCTCGCGCCGATGACCCGGCCGTGCTGTTCGGCGGCTCGCTGAGCGACACCGTGCAAGCCAATGCGGTGGAGGCCGCGGGCGGCGCGCAGCCCGATGATCCGGCGGCGGCGCGGCGCACAGGACTTGCGGTCGACATCCTCGCTTGAGGTTGCGGTCCGGACGGCACCCTTCCCCTTGTCCCTAATGGACTTGACCCGGCAATCCATCCGTCTTGCGGGAGAATGGACGCGCGGGTCAAGCATGACAGCGGAGAGAGCCTCGGCTTGCGCCGCTATTGCGACATTCCGGCATTAACAACAGGTTGCGTGTCGCGCTCGCTGCACAACACGACCATCAGGTTGGAGACCAGCGCCGCACGGCGGTTCACGTCGAGCTCGGCGATCTTCTTTCCTGACAGCATGTCGAGCGCCATCTCCACCATTCCGACCGCGCCCTCGACCAGCGTCTTGCGCGCCGCCACGACGGCCTGCGCCTGCTGGCGCCGAAGCATCGCCCCGGCAATCTCGGACGCGTAAGCGAGGTGGGTGAAGCCGCATTCGTCGACCGTGATGCCGGCAACATGAAGCCGGTTGATCAGCTCCATCCGCAACTCCGACTTGACCTGGTCGTTGTTGCCACGCAGCGTGATTTCCTGATGCTCGAAATCGTCATACGGATAGCGTGAGCCGATGGTGCGCACCGCCGCCTCGATCTGAACCTTGACGAACGCCTTATAGTCATCGACGTCAAACAGCGCCTGCGCGGTGTCGGTCACGCGCCAGACCACCTGCGCCGCCATCTCAATGGGATTGCCGCGCAGATCGTTGACCTTGATCGTCTCCGAAATCATGTTGTTGGCGCGGGCCGACAGCTTGCTCTTGCTCATCCAGGGCCAGACCCAACGCAGGCCGGTGGCGCGGTCGGTGCCCTTGTAGCTCCCGAACAGCGTGATCACCGCGGCCTGGTTTGGCTGCAGCACATAGAACCCCTTCAGGATCAGAATGAACAGAAACGAGCAGACACCCACGACGGCTGTCATAAGCCCCGGATTGAGCCTGGAGAGTACGGCAAAGCCCATGATGGCTACCAAGATGAGAAGAAGGAGAAGCATGGAATAGCCGCTCGATGTCGAAGCCACATATTCCCGGCTCGATTTGAGCGACGGCGACGAATTGTTGGTCATGGGGAGTCCCCTGGTGGTTGGTCATTGGCGATTGTCATCTGGACTGCGCAGGCACGCCTGTTCTACGCAGCATGTCACCGGCGATCCTGGCACGGAACCAGCGCCAGGAGTTGTGATCGCGGTCACGATTTGTCCGTTTGTCGAGCCGACGCTCATGAGGGGCCGCGGGGTCGCGCACAACGCCATTGCTGCGCTGCGACAGGACGCATCATAACCTTCCGCAAGCGCCCGCGGATGCGATAACCTTGGCGACGGGGACTGCCGAAATCGCCTTCAGCGGCAGCGATCATCAAAAAGGGGAGGATGACGATCATGTTCACGATCAGGGGAAGCTCCATCCGCAACGCGCTGCTGGCCGGCGCCACTTTTCTCGTTTCGCCTGCGCTTGCGGCCGACGTCACACCGGAGCGGCTCGTCAATGCCGATCGCGAGCCGCAGAACTGGCTGATGAACCACCGGACCTACAACGGGCAGCGCTTCTCCCCGCTCGACAGCATCAACAAGGCCAACGTCAAGACTCTCAAGCTTGCCTATGCGGTGGCGCTCGGAGGCGGCTCGCCGACCGAGTACGGCGAGGCGACCCCGCTGGTCGAAGACGGATTTCTCTATCTCACCGATTCCTGGGGCGTGCTCTACAAGATCGACGGCACGGCCGGCGACGTCGGCCGCATCGTCTGGCGCATGGACCCCAAGCAATCAAAGCACGACGGCGCCAATCGCGGCGCTGCCTTCTGGGGCAACCTGGTGGTCACGGTTGCCAATCACCCGGCGCGGGTCATTGCCACCGACAAGGCGACCGGAAAGGTCGTGTGGGAGACCAACGTCGCCTATGGCCAGCCCGAGTTGCTGGTGACCGTGGCGCCGCTTGCCATCAAGGACAAGATCGTCTTCGGCGCGGCCGGCGGAGATCGCGGCGTGCGCGACTGGATTGCGGCCCTCGATGCCGCGACCGGCAAGCTCTTGTGGCGGAAATTCACCATACCCGCCCCGGGCGAGCCCGGCAGCGAAACCTGGAAAGGCACCAACAATGCCTGGCAGACGGGCGGCGGCGCCATCTGGGTGACCGGCACCTATGATCCGGACACCAACCAGACCATCTGGGGCACTGGCAACCCGGTGCCCATGTTCGACCCCTTCTATCGGCCAGGCGACAATCTCTACACCAACAGCGCGGTCTCGTGGGACCCCGACAGCGGCAACATGAACTGGTACTTCCAGTACACGCCCGGCGACATGTGGGACTACGACGAGGTCGGAACGCATATCCTCATCGACGGGACGGTCGCGGGCGAGCCACGCAAGCTCGTCACCCACTCCGCGCGCAACGGCTTCCTCTACACCATGGAGCGCGCGAACGGGCAGATCGTCGTCGCCAAGCCTTATATGGACAACATTAACTGGACCAAGGGCATCGACCAGAAGACGGGCAAGCCCGTCGACTACGACCCCAACAGGGACGTCCAAGTCTATTCGGGCCTGGCCAATCAAAATCCAAACGAGACCGGCAAGACAGCATGTCCATCGCACGTCGGTGGCAACAATTTCTGGCCGTCGTCATACAGCCCCAGGACCAAGCTTCTTTACATCGCCGCGCAGACCGGCTGCGACAACATGCTGCTCGACATGACCAAGCACAGCAAGGAGCGCGGCTGGAACGGTGGCGGCTACTGGACCAACGACCGGTATGAAAGCGACTTGACCGCGATCGATCCGATCAGCGGCGAAGTCAAGAAAAGCATCCACCTGAGCTACCCGAACTACGGCGGCACGCTGGTCACCGGCGGCGGGCTGGTCTTCACCGCGCTGACCGACGGCACGTTCGCGGCCTTCGACGACACCACCCTCGAGATGCTGTGGAAGATCAATGTCGGCTCAGGATTCTCGGCACCACCGATGACGTTCGCGGTCAATGGCAAGCAGTACCTTGCTATCCAGGCCGGCCCGAGCGGACAGGCGACCAAGCAGCTCGTCAATACGCGCGAGCTCAAGGAGCAGCGCAACTCTCTCATGTTGTATGTCTTCGCGCTGTGAGCGCCGGCGCTGATGGCGCCGAGCGACATGCGCTAACGATACGCGCCGACGATAATAGAAGAGGCCGGGGCAGCGTCCCCCGGCCTTTTCGCGCTCACTCGGGATCATGCCGTCACAGCGTCGGCGGCGTGCCCATGAAGTCGCGCTTGGCGAGCTCGAGGCCGGCGTGACGCAGCAGGTCGTAGGCGGTCGTGCAGTGGAAATAGAAGTTCGGCAGGATGAAGTTGAGCAACAGTGCCTGACCGGTGAACTTGCGCTCGTTGGTGCCGAACTTGAGGACGATCTCCTTGTCCTCGGTGCCGTCGATCTGCCCAGGCTTGAAGCCCTTGCAGAAGTCGACGGTCTTGGCGAGGCGCGCCTTGAGCTCCGCGAAGGTAGTCTCGGTGTTGGGCATGTCCGGCATCGGCACGCCGGCAAGCGCGCTGCAGCAGCGCGCCGCGTGGGTCGAGGCCTGCTGCACCTGGCGCGAATAAGGATACATGTCGGCCGCAAACCGCAAGTTGAAGAAGTAGTTGGGATCGAGCTGCTTGGCCTCGATATGCGCCAGCAGCTTGTCGATGATGGCGGACTGGGCGGTCAGATGCTGGACGAAAATCGGCACCGAAATCTTGTACATCGAGACGGTCATTGGCACGCGTCCTTTCCTCGGGCTTGCCTGTTGGCGATTTTTCCGGCCGGACTTTAGGCGGACATCGTGACGGACTGCAACAGATGCGTCGTGACGAGGGACGTGCAGAGAACTCGTCGCCCATTGCTGCGCCCTCTCCCCTTGCGGGAGAGGGCATCAACGGATGTTCAACAACCACAGTTGGGTGAGGGGTTGCAGCCTGCCCCCTCACCCAATTCTTTCCGTTGAACCGCCCTACAGGCCCTCTCCCGCAAGGGGAGAGGGCGCAGCAAAACCCGTCCGAACACTCGGCACCGCCGCTCTTCTCCGCTCTTTCGCGCGACGCAACGCCGAGGTAAGGGTTTTCATCGACGACATCATCCCCTCCCCCACATCCAGCCCAGAACAGGGAGCCCATGAAGGCGATCGTGATCCGTGAGTTTGGCCCGCCGGACGTGCTCAAATACGAGGATGTGCCGGACCCGCAACCCTTAGCGGGCGAGATCCGGATCAGGATCCATGCGGCGACCGTCAACCGCGTGCTCGACGTGAGCCTGCGGGCCGGCAAGGAGACCCGCCGCAATCCGGTGCTGCCGCTCATTCCGGGCGTCGACTGCGCCGGCACCGTCGACACGGTCGGCCCGGGCGTCACGCGCTGGACGGTCGGCCAGCCGGTGGCCGCGGCCGGGACCATGCCGCTCAAGCCCGTGCCGGAGGACTGCGAAGACTATGACGGGCCCGAGGGCATGATGGGCATCAAGCGGCCCGGCGGCTTTGCCGAGCTCGTCTGCGTGCCGGCCTGCGCGGTCGTGCCATTGCCCGACGGCATCGACTTCCATGCCGCTGCCGTGGTGATGCGGCACTGCCCGACCGCCTGGAATCTGCTGGTCAACACCGCCAAGCTCGCGCGCGGCGAGACGGTGCTGATCATGGGCGCCGGCGGCAATCTCGGCATGACCGGCATCCAGATCGCCAGGAACGTGATCGGCGCTACGGTGATCGCGGCTGCCGGCAGCGACGAGCGTGTCCAGCATGGGCTCGATCTCGGCGCCGACCACGGCATCAACTACAACACGCAGGATATCCGCGCCGAGGTGATGCGGCTCACCGACGGCCAGGGCGTCAACGTGCTCTACGACAACATTGCCAATCCGAAGGTGCTGCCGCAGGCGTTCCTGGCGCTCGGCTTCCGCGGGCGGCTCGTGACCGCGGGCGCCCATGCCGGGCCGAACGTGACCATCAACTTCGCGCACCTCTACCATAGCCAGATCACCATCATCGGACGGCCGGGCCACCACGCGGCGGACCTGCCGAGATGCTTCGCGGCCGCGGTCGAGGGCAAAATCAAGCCGCAGATCGAGCGCATCATGCCGCTCGCGCGGGCGGCGGAAGCGCACCGGCTCATGGAATCGGGCGAGGTCACGGGCAAGATCGTGCTCGATCCGACGATGAGGTAGGGCGCCGCCATCCCGCCTGTGGATGGGAGGACGCAGCAATGAGTGGAACACCAGCGCGTGTTGTCGCTGCCGCCCTCGCCGCCGCGCTGCTGGCCTGGTCCGCCCACAGCGCCCTCGCCCAACCGGCTGACGAATTCTTTCGCGGCAAGCGCCTCACGCTGGTCAGCTCGTCCGCGGTGGGCGGCGGCTACGATCAATACGCGCGCCTTCTCGCCAAGCACATGGGACGCCACATCCCAGGCGAGCCTTCCATCACGGTGCAGAACATGGTCGGCGCCGAGGGCATCCGGGCGGCGAACTATCTCTATGCCATCGCGGCCAAGGACGGCACCGTCTTTGGCGGAGTGTCGCGCAACATCGGCCTCGTCAGTCTGTACGAGCCGGGCAACACTGCGATCCAGTTCGACGCCCGCAAGTTCTTCTGGCTCGGCTCGCCGCAGCAGGAGGTCGGGCTAGCCATCGTGGCCGGGAGAACCGGGCTGCGCACGCTCGACGACCTGCGCGGCCGCGAGGTAACGGCAAGCTCGACCGCCCGCAATGCGCCCACTTCGATCTATCCGCGTCTGCTCAACGCGCTCTACGGCACCAGGTTCAAGGTGATCGAAGGCTATGACGGCTCGCCCGCGGCGCTGATCGCGTTCGAGCGCGGCGAGGTCGAGGCCTATGTCTCCGGCGGCCTCAGCGCCGCGACGCTCGCGCGCATCGAGCCCTGGCTCAAGACGGGCAGCGCGCGGGCCTTCCTGCAGATGGGCATGACGCGCGGGGCGGCGTTTCCCGACGTGCCGACCGCGATCGAGGCGATGACGACACCCGATCATAAGCGCGTGTTCGAGATCGTGTTCACCGATCAGGTGATGGGTCGGCCGTTCGTGCTGCCGCCCGGCGTCCCGACCGACCGGATCAGAGTGCTGCGGGCGGCCTTCGACGCGACCATGCGGGATGCGGGCTTCCTGGCGGAGGCGAAGGCGCAGCGGATGGACATCGATCCGATCGGGGGCGATGCGATCAACACATTGCTCGACCGCGTCTATTCGTCGCCACCCGGCGTGATCGAACGCCTGCGCGAACTGGTCAAATAGCGACCGGCGTGCGTAACATTTCGGTCGCCTGCTACGAATAATGGAGTGGTGGAAACCCGGTCACTGGGATACCGGGCTATTTTTGGGTCATGAGCCGGTCCTGGACAGGCCCGGGCCGGACCAAAAGGGAGAGACGAGGCCATGCTGAACAAACGTCACCTGCTGGCAGGGCTTGCCCTGACGATCGCCATGGCGGTCAGCGCACCTGTTACCGCGCTCGACAAGAAGCCGTTCAACGCGCAGGCCTTCGAGGCCGCGCAGGCGGCCGGCCAGCCGATCCTGGTCGAGGTCACGGCGCCCTGGTGCCCGACATGTAAGGCGCAGGCACCGATCCTGGCCAACCTGGCGGGTCAGTCCAAGTTCAAGGACATCGTCCGCTTCGAGATCGACTTCGATTCGCAAAAGGACCTGCTGCGCAAGTTCAATGTGCGGATGCAGAGCACCTTGATTGTATTCAAGGGTAAGCAGGAGATGGCGCGCTCGACCGGCGACACCAATGCCGGCTCGATCGAGCGTTTGCTCGACAAGTCGATCTAGGGCGCGATGGGCAGTGTCGCACTCGCCTTCCTGGCAGGCGTCCTCTCGACGCTGTCGCCCTGCGTCTTGCCGCTGTTGCCGATCGTGCTCGGCACGGCGGTGAGCACGCACCGGGCCGGTCCCGTGGCACTCGCCGCGGGACTGGCGCTGTCGTTCGTCGTCGTCGGTCTGTTCGTCGCCACCGTCGGCTTTTCGATCGGGCTCGACGCCGGCGTGTTCCGCACAGTCGCGGCCATTCTTCTGATGGCGATCGGGCTGGTGCTGCTGGTGCCGCGTTTCCAGGCGCAGTTCGCGCTCGCGGCCGGCCCCGTGGGCCAATGGACCGAACAGCGTTTCGGCGGATTTTCGGGCAATGGCCTCGGCGGTCAGTTCGGCGTCGGCGTTCTCCTTGGCGCGGTCTGGAGCCCCTGCGTCGGCCCGACGCTGGGCGCGGCCTCGCTGCTTGCCGCGCAAGGCAGCGATCTCGGCTCCGTCGCGATCACCATGCTGATGTTCGGGCTCGGGGCGGCGCTGCCTCTGCTGCTGCTCGGCCTTCTCTCGCGTGAAACGTTGCTGCGCTGGCGCGAGCGCCTGCGCGCGGCAGGCAAGACCGGCAAGATCGCCATGGGAGTCATTCTCGTCACCACCGGATTCCTGGTCATCAGCGGGCTCGACAAGGCCATCGAAACCGTGCTGGTCGATTGGTCGCCGGCCTGGCTGACCGAATTGACCACGCGAATCTGACCACACCCCGCAGGATCACGAGGATGACGATGCTCGAGCTTTATCATGGCGGCCACACCACCTGTTCGCGCAAGGCGCGGCTGTGCCTGCGGGAAAAGAACCTCCCCTACACGAGTCACTTTCTCAACCTGCGCGCCTTCGAGCAGCATGCGCCGGACTATCTCGCGCTCAATCCCAACGGCGTAGTCCCGACACTGGTCGACGACGGCGCACCGGTGATCGACTCGATGCTGATCAACGAATATCTCGACGAGACCTACGAAGACATCAGACTGCGGCCGCGGACCCCGATCGAGAAGGCCCGCATGCGGGTTTGGACCAAGCTTGCGGCCGACCACGGGCTCGCCGCGGTGGTGCCGCGAATCTGGCCGGGCTTCAAGACAGCAACCGACAAGCTTGCGCCGGCCGAGCTTGAGCAGAAGATCGCCCGCGTGCCGCTCAAGGAACGCCGCGATCGCTGGGCCAAGGTCGTGCGCTCAGGCTTTGGCGAGCAGGACACCGACGCCGGCCGCGACGCGGCCACCCTCATCGTCGGCACGATGGAAGCGCGCTTCGGCGATGGCCCGTGGCTGATGGGCGAGCAGTACACGCTCGCGGACGTCGATCTCATTCCGTTCGTGGATCGGATCGAGGAGTTCTACAAGAACATCCTCAATCCGACCGCGACCCCGAAGGTCGCCGGCTGGCTCGCGCGCATGCGCGCGCGGCCGGCAGTGCAAGCAGTGTGGGCGACCGACGAGGCGCCGGGATCGAAGGTGGCGTAGAATGACTCCGCGATCTCACGATTGTCGTCCCCGCGAAAGCGGGGACCCAGTAATCACTTGACGATTTGATGGGGCACAGCCGCGCGACAACACAGCGGCGGTGTTTACTGGATTCCGGCTCTCGCTCCCCCGGGTCGAACCCGGGGTCGCTCGGCCGGAATGACAGCACCTGGGGGGCTGCGCCTACCCCCTGATCGCCTCATACTTCGGCAATTCGTTGGTCTGGTAGCCCTGGATCACGCGCTCGGAGCCGAAGCCCCAGTAGTTCCGCAGCGTCTCCGGCCCATGCATCTTGGGATAGAGCGGGAATTCCTGGTGCCACGGGCGCGGATCGAAATAGCCCAGGTCCTCGTCCTTCATTTGGTCCATCTCGGTGAAGATCTCGACCCGCACCAGGTCCGCGTTGCGGTGATAGGTCGCGACGTTGTGGCCGATGATGTGGCGGCCCGGCCCCCAGACCAGATGCACCTTGTTGTGCGCGAGATAATCGACGGCCTTGTGAATCTCCGACCAGTCGATCACCTCGAACGCGATGTGATGCAGCTGCGGCTTCTCGTCGATGATGAAGTTGAGCGTGTGGTGGTCGGTGTTGCAGCGCATGAACACGAAGAAGTCGCCGCGCCAGTCCGACACCCGGAAGCCGAGCACGTCGGTGTAGAACTTCACCACCTTCTGCACGTCGAGCACGCGGTAGGCGACGTGGCCGAGCTTGAGGATGTTGAAGATGCTCGGCGTCTCGTCGCGCTTGGCGAACTTGTACTCGGCAAAGAGATCGACCGGCGTGCCCTTGGGGTCCTCGAGCGTCACCGCCTCCGCGATGCCGGGCGACACGTCCTTGCGGCGCTCGGCCTTGATGCCCATCGTGCCGAGCTCCTTGACCACATCGCCGAGATCGGTGCCGGGCGCGATCTGGAACGACACGCGTTGCAAATCGTTGGGCTTGCCCTTGACCAGCTCGATCGCCTCGAGCCCCTGCTTGCTGCCGAGGAACACCCGGTCCTTGCTGCGCTCGATGACGGCGAGGCCGAGCAGGCGGCTGTAATAGTCGACCTGCGCCTCCAAGTCCGGCGTCGCGATGGTGGCGTGCCCGAGCCGTTTGACCTTGATCATGATGAATCTCCTAAGCCTGAGGTGACGAAGTCTGATGCCTGACTCGCCACTATCTCCGCGTCGTCCCCGCGCAGGCGGGGACCCATAACCACCGGCCTCTGGAATATGGGTCCCCGCCTGCGCGAGGACGACAATAACAGGTGTCGTGCGTCCCTTACGCCTGATGCTAAGCCTGATGCGCCCGAACCGCGATCTCGAACGCGCCGATCTGCGCACACTCGCCCCGCAGCACGTCGCCGGGCTTGACCGGGCTCACGCCCTGCGGCGTGCCGGTGTAGTAAACGTCGCCCGGATAGAGCGTGTAGAACGACGAGGCGAACTCCACCAGCCGGCTGATGTCGTAGATCAGGTCCTTGGTGTCGGCGGTCTGCTTGAGCACGCCGTTGACGGTGAGCGTGACCGTGACGTCATCCGGGTTGGCGATCTCGTCGGCGGTCACAAACCAGGGGCCCAGCACCGAGTAGCCGTCGATCGACTTGCGGAAGCTACGGTCCTCGCCGCCGCGGCAGGTCATGTCGAGGCCGAGCGTGTAGCCGGCGATATACTCCTTCGCCTTGTCCTTCGGGATGTTGGTGCCCTGCTTGCCGATGATCGCAACGAGCTCGATCTCGTGCTCGTTGGTGCGGTCGAGGAAGCGCAGCGGAATGCCTTCGGAGGGGCCCACGATCGAGGAATTGGACTTGAGAAAGATGCCGGCCTTGCCGATGTCGGGGGGCTGCCGCTGGAGCGCCTCGCGCGGGATGTCGGTGCGCGAGCGCATCTCCTCGATGTGCTTCTTGTAATTGGTCGGCGCCGCCATCGTCTTCGACGGGCGCGCGATCGGCGAGAGCAGCTTGACCGACGAGAGCGGCTTGCCGGCGACCGTTTTCGCCATCGCCTCGATGCGCGGGCGCCAGGTCGGCAGCGCGGCGATTACGGCGTCGCCCTTCATGTCGTAGCGGGCGCTCTTCCTGATCTCGTCCTGGGCGGCGGTCACGTCATGAACCATGTTGCCGACCACGACGCCGAGCCGGTCCTCGTCAAAGCGACAAAGCTTCATCCTGTTCTCCTTGGGGCACTCTAAATCTGATCAATTTCAACCAGGGCGGCGCCCCTTATTGCGCCCTCTCCCCTTGCGGGAGAGGGCAGTGCAAGACGTTCAACAAAAAGGGCTGGGTGAGGGGGGCGGCCTTCCCCCTCACCCAATCCGTCGTGTTGAACCGCCGAGCAGCCCTCTCCCGCAAGGGGAGAGGGCGCAACAACAAGCGCCACAGCTCAGGCTGACGCAGTAGGCCTAGGTCGTAAGCTGGACCGCCATTCTTGGCAAGCCAACGGCAGCGTCAACCGCAAGCTGCCTGTCGTCCCGGCCGAGCGAAGCGAGAGCCGGGACGACACCTGGTAGGCTTACACGCGTTCCAGGATGTGAAAGCCGCGCACGCGGTCGAGCAGGAAGATCAGCCCGCGCTCGTCCACGAACACGTCGTTGCTCGAAGCCCGGTCCGCGCCCGGCGCCGGATCGGGCAGGAAATGCGCGACCTCGCGCGGCGCGTGCGGGCGGCCGATGTCGATGATGCGCATGCCATGGGCGAACCAGGCGGTCGGGACCTCGGTTCCGGTGATCTTCTCGACCGGCTGATGGCAGGCGGTGGCCCTCGGCTGCGGCGTGCCGTCGAGCGCCTCGACCTGGTAGGTCGCGATCGGCACCGGCCGCTCCTCCATGGTGACGTCGACGATCCAGAGAAAGGCGGGCGGCCCTGGAAACAGGTGGAAGACATCCTCGTCGGCCACCACCAGGATCTTGCGGCCGTTGATCTCGAACGGCACCGGCACCGCGCTGTGGGTCGGGCACGGGAACGGCGGGCTCCAGTCGAGACCGGAGACGAGCTTGGGTTTCGCCATGTCGTCGATGTCGAGGATGACGAAGCCGCCCTGCCAGTAGCTGGTGTAGAGCCGGTTGCCGAACCGCAGCGGATGATGGCAGCGGTGCATGGTGCCCTTCCAGCTCGGCGTCTCGCCGCCCGCGACCCACTGCCCGGGCATCCACCAGCGCCCGACTTCCGTTGGCCGCGCCGGATCGGCTAGGTCGAAGATGCCCATGACGTTGCCGAGGTAGCCTTCGAACGTCGGCGAGCCGTAGAGATAGCGGCCGTCAAAGTCGAACCGGTGCATGCCGTTGCCGGTCGTCTGCCAGCGCGTGATCTCGCGCGGCTTTGCCGGATCGCTCACGTCATAGACCCCGAAGCCGCCGCGCCAGCCGCTGGGCGGCTCGCCCATGGCCTCCTGGTTCACCACCATGACGCCGTTGGCGACCCGCACCTTATGCGAGTGGGTGCCAGGGGGCATCGCCAGCTCGGCGAGGCGCCTGGGGTTCTTCGGATCGCGCACGTCGAAGATCGAGGTACCGTGCGGGCTTTCCATGTGGCCCACATAGGCGATGCCCTTCTCGACCACGATCTGGCCGCCCCCCGCGCAGTCGACATGACCGACCTCGCGGATACCCTTTGCCGAGCTCATCCTGTCCCCCTTGTTCACGAAAGCGTCGTGCTACGGTAGCGCGGCAGAAGCCGGCTCAACAATGGAGGAAACCGATGGCAACACGACGCGACATCTTCGGGAAGCTCGCCGCGCTCGGCGGCATTGCGACGCTCGCCGCGACGACGAGCGCCAAGGCGCAGACGCTGCGCAAACGCTTCATCAAGCGCGAGCGGCCGGAACAGTCCGGCTATTCGCTTGCGGTGATCACCGAGGGCGCAGGCCGGACCATCTGGCTCGCCGGGCAGACGGGAGCGACGGACCCCTCGGGCAAGTCGCTCGCCGGCGATTTCGACGCCCAGGTGCGGCAGGTGTTCGCGAACCTCGGGGCAACGCTGGAGGAAGCCGGCGGCAAGCTCTCCGACATGGTGACCATGACGGTGTTCATCACCGATCCGCGCAACCACCCGCGCATGACGGCGATCCGCCGTGAGATCTTTGGCAAGGACTTTCCAGCAAGCGCCTCGATCGCCATTTCGCATCTGGCGAGCCCGAACGCGCTGCTCGAGATCCAGGGCGTCGCGGTCATACCAGCGTAACCGGGCTGCGTCAGCGTGCCCGTGCAATCCGCCCGACCCTCCCTTGCGGCATGGGGGGGCGGGAGCGCATGATTATTCTAATTCGCAACAAAGCTCGCGCGGGCTTTGATTCCCCGCGCTAATCAAGGGAGGTACGCCGTGGCCAAGCGCATCGAGCTCAATGTCAACGGAACGAAGCACACGATCGAGGCGGAGCCGGAGATGCCGCTCCTCTACGCCCTGCGCGACGACCTTGGCATGAAGGATCCGCGCTTCGGCTGCGGGCTCGCGCAATGCGGCGCCTGCACGGTGCTGGTCAACGGCGAGCCGACGCGCTCGTGCGTCACCCCGGTCGATGCGCTCGCCGGCAAGACCATCACGACGCTCTCGGGCATCGGCAACGCCGACAAGCCGCACAAGGTGCAGGCCGCCTTCATCGAGGAGCAGGTTCCGCAATGCGGCTACTGCCTCAACGGCTGGGTCATGACCTCGGTGGCGCTCTTAGAGAAAAATCCGCGTCCGAGCGACGCGCAGATCCGCGAGGCGCTGTCGGGCCTCAAGTGCCGCTGCGGCACCCACGCCAGCATCCTGCGCGCGGTCAAGCGCGCGGCCCAGGCTTGAGGGAGGCATCGATGACCATTCACCTCAATCGTCGCGAGGCGCTCGTCGGGATGGGCGCGCTCGTCGTATCCGTTATGCTTCCAGGCGTGAAGGCCAACGCCGCGATCGCGACGCAGGCCTCGCGCCTCGCGCTCAAGCCTGAGCAGCTTGCGACCTATATCAGCATCAACCAGGACGGCAGCGCGGTCGGCTGGGTCGGCAAGGTCGACATGGGCCAGGGCACGGACATCGGCTGGCTCAAGATGATCGCCGAGGAGCTCGATCTGTCGCCCGAGCGCGTCAGCATGGTGCAAGGCCACACCGACCTCACGGTCGACCAGGGCGGCGCGTCCGGCTCGACCGGCATCTGGCGCGCGGGCGCGGCGCTGCGCAACGCCGCCGCCGAAGCGCGGCGTGTCCTTGTCGAGATGGCGTCGGAGAAGCTGTCCGTGCCGGTTGACCGCCTGACCGTGACGGACGGCGTCGTCAGCGACAAGACCGACGCGGCCAAGAAGGTCTCCTACGGCGAGTTGATCGGGGGCCGTCACTTCGACGTGACGCTCGAATGGAACAAGCATTTCGGCAACGAGCTCCTGGTCACCGGCAAGGCCAAGCCGAAGTCGCCAAGCGAATACAAGACCGTCGGCAAGCCCGGCACGCGGCGGCGCGATATCGCCCCGAAGGTGCTCGGCACGCTCGACTACATGGTGGACGTGAAAGTCCCCGGCATGCTGCACGGACGCGTGATCCGTCCGCCGGTCGCCGGCGCCGTGCCGGTCGCGGTCGACGAGTCCTCCGTGAAGGATATTCCGGGCGTGCAAGTGGTCCGGCAGAAAGGCTTCATCGGGCTGGTCGCACCCAAGGAGTGGGACGCGATCCGGGCGGCGCAGAAGCTCAAGGTCACGTGGTCCGACGTCAAGCCGCCGTTTCCCGACCAGAAAGACCTGTTCGACCACATCCGCAACGCCAAGCCCGTCCATCGCGACGACGAGCAGAACGTCGGCGATGTCGACAAGGCCTTTGCGAGCGCCGCCAGGATCGTCGAGGCGACCTACGAGTGGCCGTTCAACTCCCATGCCTGCATGGCGCCGGCCTGCGGGGTCGCCGACATGCGCGACGGCGAAGCCACGATCTGGACCGGCGGGCAGAAGCCGCATCACTGCCGCGAAGGCATCGCCAAGATGTTCGTTCTGCCCGAGGAGAAGATCAAAGTCGTCGCCATGACCGGCCCCGGCTCCTATGGCCGCAACGACGCCGGCGACGCCACCATGGACGCCGCCGTGCTCTCGAAGGCGGTCGGCAAGCCGGTGCGCGTGCAAGGCATGCGCCACGAGGGCCACGGCTGGGACCCGAAAGCGCCGGCCACGATCCACAAGGCGCGCGCCGCCATCGACAAGGACGGCAAGGTGACCGCGTGGCACTACGAGACCAAGGGCTTCTCGCGGCGCGAGTTCTTCCGCGACGAAGGCTCGCCGGAACGCACGCTCGCGGGCCAGCTCATGGATTGGCCGCTCAAGCCGGTGTGGCTGATCGGTCCGCCGAGCGAGTCCTATGACTTCGAGTCGCGCCGCCTCGCCTCCGAAGCGATCGCGCCGCTGCTCGATCGCGCCTCGCCGCTGCGCACCTCGCATTTCCGCGATCCGCTGGGACCGCAGGTGCATTTCGGCGTCGAGTCGTTCATGGATGAGCTGGCGCTTGCTACCAACACCGATCCGGTCGAGTTCCGCCTGCGCTACCTGAAGCACCCGCGCGACCTCGCGGTGGTCAAGGCGGTGGCCGAGAAAGCCGCGTGGAAGCCGCACGTGGGCCCGAGCAAGCAGGCCAACGGCGACGTGCTCACCGGCCGCGGCATCGCCTATTCGGTGCGCGGGCAGACCCGCGTCGCCGTCATCGCCGAGGTCGAGGTCAACCGCACCACCGGCAAGACCTGGGCGAGGCGCTTCTTCGTGGCGCATGATTGCGGCCAGGTGATCGCGCCCGACCTGTTGCGGCAGACGCTCGAGGGCCAGATCGTGCAGACCGCGAGCCGCGCGCTGCACGAGGAGGTGATGTTCGACAACAAGGGCGTCACCAGCGTGGACTGGACCACCTATCCGATCCTCGACATCAAGGACGCCCCGGAGGCGATCGAGATCGTGCTGATCGACCGGCCCGAGCTGCCGCCGGTCGGCGCCGGCGAAGCCACCTGTCGGCCGACCGCCGCCGCGATCGCCAATGCGATCTTCGATGCCACCGGGATCAGGTTGCGCCGGGCGCCGTTCACGCCCGAGCGACTCAAGGCCGGGATGGCCTAAAGGAGGGCCCATGACCATCAATCGCCGCGAAGCGCTTGCCGGCGCCGGCGCCCTCATGGTGTCGGTCGCGCTGCCAAGGGTGGCGCCTGCCGCCACCCTCTCCTCGCGCCTGCCGCTCAAGCCCGACCAGCTCGCAACCTACATCAGCGTGAACGCCGACGGCAGCGCGGTCGCCTGGATCGGCAAGGTCGACATGGGCCAGGGCACCGACATTGGCTGGGCCATCATGGTCGCCGAAGAGCTCGATCTCGCGGCCGACCGCGTCAGCATCGTGCAGGGCCACACCGACGTCACCATCAACCAGGGCGGCGCCTCCGGCTCGACCGGCATCTGGAAGGGCGGTACCGCACTGCGCAACGCAGCCGCCGAGGCCCGCCGCGTGCTGATCGAGATGGCGGCCGAGCGCCTTGGCGTCCCGGCCGACCGCCTCACGGTCGCGAACGGCGTGGTCAGCGACCAGACCGACGCCGCCAAGACTGTCTCCTACGGCGAGCTGATCGGCGGCCAGCATTTCGACGTGACGCTCGAATGGAACAAGCACTACGGCAATGATCTCGCCATCACCGGCAAGGCCAAGCCGAAGTCGCCCGCCGACTACAAGCTCGTCGGCAGGGCAAGCGTGCGCCGGCGCGACGTGGCGCCGAAGGTGCTCGGCACGCTCGACTACATGGTGGACGTGAAGGTCCCCGGCATGCTGCACGGGCGCATGATCCGTCCGCCGGTCGCGGGCGCCGTGCCGGTCGCGATCGACGAGGCGTCGGTGAAGGACGTTCCTGGCGTCAAGGTGGTCCGGAAGCAGGGCTTCCTCGGCGTCGTCGCTCCCAAGGAGTGGGACGCCATCCGGGCCTCCGAAAAGCTCAAGGTCACCTGGTCGGACACCAAGCCACCGTTCCCGAGCCAGACCGCGCTCTACGAGCACATCCGCAAGGCCGCGGTGGTGCACCGCGACGTCGAGCAGACCGTGGGCGACGTCGAGGCGGTGTTCGCCAAGGCCGCCCGCGTCGTCGAGCACGCCTACGAGTGGCCGTTCCAGTCGCATGCCGGCATGGCGCCCGCCTGCGGGGTCGCCGACGTGCGTGACGGCGAGGTGACGATCTGGTCCGGCACCCAGAAGCCGCACTATGCGGCGCAGGGCGTCGCCAAGATGCTCAACCTGCCGGTCGAGAAGGTGAAGTGCGTGTCGATGACCGGCCCCGGCTCTTACGGCCGCAACGATGCCGGCGACGCCACCATGGACGCCGCCGTGCTCTCACAGGCAGTCGGCAAGCCGGTGCGGGTGCAGGGCATGCGCCACGAGGGCCACGGCTGGGACCCGAAGGCGCCGGCCTCGGTCCATGTCGCGCGCGCGGCGCTCGACCAGAACGGCAAGGTGCTGGCCTTCCAGTTCGAGACCAAGGGCTTCTCGAAGCGCGACCTGTTCACCAACGAAGGCGACCCGGCGCACACCTTGGCCGGCCAGCTCCTGGGCGTGCCGCTCAAGCATACGGCGATCTTCGGGGCGCCCGGCGAGTCCTATGTGTTCGATGCCAAGCGCAAGGCCTCGGAGACGATCGCGCCGCTGCTCGATCGCGGCTCGCCGTTGCGTACCTCGCACATGCGCGACCCGGGCGGACCGCAGACCACGTTCGCGGTCGAGTCGTTCATGGACGAGCTTGCGCTCGCCACCAACACCGATCCGATCGAGTTCCGCCTGCGCTACTTGAAGGATGCACGCGATATCGCGGTGATCAAGGCGGCGGCCGAGAAAGCCGACTGGAAGTCGCATGTAAGGCCGCGCAAGCAGCTCGTCGGCGACGTGTTCGTCGGCCAGGGCATCGGCTACGCCACCCGCGGCGGGACCCGCGTCGCCATCGTGGCCGATGTCGAGGTCAATCGCACGACCGGCAAGGTGTGGGCGCGCCGCTTCACAGTGGCGCACGACTGCGGGCAGATCATCGCGCCCGACCTGGTGCGCCAATGCATCGAAGGCAATATCGTGCAGAGCGCGAGCCGCGCGCTCTGGGAAGAGGTGAAGTTCAACAGCCAGAGCGTCACCAGCGTCGACTGGAAGACCTACCCGATCCTCGACATGACCGAGGCGCCGGAGACAATCGACATCGTGCTGATCGACCATCCCGAGCGCCCGCCGACCGGCGCCGGCGAAGGCGCCACGCGGCCGACCGCGGGCGCGCTCGCCAACGCGATCTTCGACGCGACGGGCATCAGACTGCGGCAGGCGCCGTTCACGCCCGATCGGCTGAAGGGCGGGCTGGCTTAGAATCCGACAGCACCTCTCCGGCCTCATCCTGAGGAGGGCGCACGCAACTGCGTGCGCCCGTCTCGAAGGATGCGGCCGGCCCGACAGCGGCGGCCTCGTGCTTCGAGACGCCCGCCCTCGCCCTTCGGACGACGGCGGGCTCCTCAGCATGAGGCCGATTGAGTCAGAGGATGCGGCTTCAATATTGCCTCAAAACTTCACGCGGTCCGCGCCCTTCAAGCCCAGCATCTGTCGCGCCTCCGCGGGCGTCGCGACTTGATAGCCCAGCTCCTCGACGATGCGGCGGATCTTCGCCACCTGCTCGGCGTTGCTCGCCGCGAGCTTGCCGGGTCCGATGTAGAGCGAATCCTCGAGCCCGACGCGGACATTGCCGCCCAGCATCGCGGCGTTGGTGCAGAAATTGAACTGGTGACGGCCGCCGGCCAGCACCGACCACAGATAGTCGTTGCCGAACAGCCGGTCGGCGGTGCGCTTCATGAACATGAGATTGTCCATGTCGGGACCGATGCCGCCCAGAATCCCGTAGATCAGCTGCAGGAACACCGGCGGCTTGAACAGGCCCTTGTCAATGCAATGGGCGAGATTGTAGAGGTGCCCGGTGTCGTAGCACTCGTGCTCGAATTTCACGCCATGTCCTTCGCCCAGCGTCTTGGCGATGCGCTCGATGTCGCGGAAGGTATTGCGGAAGATGTTCTGGTCGGAGTTGAGAAGGTAGCTTTCCTCCCAGTCGTATTTCCAATTCTTGTAGCGCTTCGCCATCGGGTAGAGCGCGAAGTTCATCGAGCCCATGTTGAGCGAGCACATTTCGGGCGAGAAGGCCTCGGCCGCTGCGATCCGCTCGTCGACCGTCATCAGTGCGTTGCCGCCGGTCGTGATGTTGATGACGGCGTCGCTGCCCTGCTTGATCCGCGGCAGGAACTGCCGGAAAATTTCGGGGTCGGGCGACGGCCTGCCGTCCTTGGGATCACGCGCGTGCAGGTGCAGGATCGTGGCGCCAGCCTTGGCGGCGTCGATCGACTGGGTGGCGATCTGGTCGGGCGTGATCGGCAGCGCATCCGACATGGTCGGCGTGTGGATCGAGCCGGTGATGGCGCAGGTGATGACGACCTTGTTGGCGAGCTGGGGCATCGACGTCTCCTTTTAAGCAGTCTTAGCTGGGCCGTCTGGCGGGGCGCCACGATCCGCGAGGACGACGCGCCGTTCAAGGGGGAAAAGCTGCCAGCCGAAGCGCTCGACAACGAGCCCCCAGAGCCCTTTCGGCGCCTTGAGCATGACCACGATCGCGACCAGGCCCAGCATGATCAGGTAGATGGTACCGAGATCAGCCAGGAACTGACGCAGCAGGAAGAACACGAGCGTGCCGACGATCGGCCCCTCGATGCGGCCGATGCCGCCGATCACGGTGATGAAGATCACGAAAGCGGTCCAGTCGTTGACGCTGAAGGCTGAATCCGGCGAGATGCGCAGCTTCTGCAGGAAGATCAACGCGCCCACCATAGCGGTGCCGAGCGCGGTGATGACATAGACGATGAGCTTGACGCGGGTGACATTGACGCCGTTGCTTTGAGCGGCAAGCTCGTTGTCGCGGATCGCCCGCAGCGCCAGGCCGTAGCGCGAGCGCAGCAGGAGCACGATCGCGACGAGGATCGCAACCATCAGCGCGAGCGCGAACCAGTAGATCAAGAACTCGCGCATCTGGCGGCTTGCGGCGATAGACGTCACGACGCCGACCGGCAGGCTGGTGCCGGAGCCACCGCCCAGCACCGACACCTGCGAGGCGAGGAGCCGAAACACTTCGGCGACGATCCAGGTGCCGATCGCGAAATAGTGCCCGCGCAGCCGGAAGATCAGCGCCGCGACCGGCAGCGAGAGCAAGGCCGCCACGATGCCGGCGAGCGGGATCGCGACGAGCGGCGGCACGCCGAACAGGATCGTGAGCGCGAACAGAAGATAAGCGCCGAGCCCGACATAGGCCTGCTGGCCGACCGAGACGAGCCCGGCATAGCCAGCGAGCAGGTTCCACAGGCTCGCGAGCGCCACATAGGCGAAGATTTCGGCAAGGAGCCGCAGGTCGTCGCGACCACCCCAGAGCGGCGCAGCCGCGAGCCCAATGAGCGTCGCCGCCACGATCGCGAGGGTGGCCCAGGCCGAGCGATCGGAAAAGCGCACGTTCATCCCTGCACCTTCGGGAACAGGCCCTGCGGACGGATCGCAAGCACGATGAGAAACGCGAGGTGGCCGGCAAGGATCTGCCAGCCGGGATCGAGCTTGGCGCCGATCGCCTGCGCGACACCGAGCATAATGCCGCCGGCGAGCGTGCCCCACAGGCTGCCGAGCCCGCCGATGATCACCGCCTCGAAGCCGAAGATCAGCCGCGCCGGCCCGGTCGCCGGATCGAAATTGGCGCGCACCGCAAGCAGCACGCCCGCGACCGCGACCACCGCCAGCGAGAGTGCCATCGCGAGCGCGAAGACGTGGCGGTTGTCGAGCCCCATGAGCTGCGCCACCGCGGGATCGTCCGCGGTCGCCCGGAAGGCACGCCCGAGCGCAGTCCGATAGAAGATGACCTGCAAGCCCGCGATCACGACAACGGCGAGCGCGAACTGCAGGAGCGGCAGCACGCCGATGTTGATGCCTTCGACCACGCGCAGGCTCGCGACCTCGATGGCGCCCGCCTGCAGCTTCTGGGGATCGGCGGTGAAAAGCTCCTGCAGGGTGTTCTGGATGATCACAGACAAGCCAAACGTCACCAGCAGCGGCGGCAGGAGGTCGTCGCCCAGCGTCCGGTTGAGCACGAACCATTGCAGCGCATAGCCGATCGCGGCCATCAAGGGCACCACGACGAGCATGGCGGTGAGCGGACCGACGCCGAGCGTCTGCGTCGTCACCAGCGCGAGATAGGCGGCCAGCACGATGAGATCGCCATGCGCGATGTTGACGAGCCGCATCACGCCGAAGATCAGCGATAGCCCGGCCGCAAACATGGCGTAGAGCCCGCCGACCAGCACGCCCTGCACGATGACGTTGATCCAGTCGGTCATGCGGGCACCCCACTCGCCACGTCATGCCCGCGCTTGTCGCGGGCATCCACGTCTTTCTTTGTCGCCGCCACAAGCAAGACGTGGATGGCCGGGACAAGCCCGGCCATGACGTCGAGTGGTGTAGCTCTATCCGCCACATCACACCCCGAAATACGCCGCCGAGATCGCCTCGCGCGTGAGCCCTGCGGCGGCACCTGCGAGCGCCACGCGGCCCTCCTGCAGGCAATACACATGCGAGGCCGCCTTGAGCGCCTGCACGATGTCCTGCTCGACGATGACGAGCGACAGCCCCTCGGCCAGGAGCGCCGGCAGCCGCGCATAGATCTCGCGCACCACGATCGGCGCAAGCCCGAGGCTCACCTCGTCGCACAGAAGGAGCGTCGGGTTCGACATCAGGGCGCGGCCGATCGCGGCCATCTGCTGCTGGCCGCCCGAGAGCGCGGTGGCAGGCATGTGGCGGCGCTCGGCCAGCACCGGAAACAGCTCGTAGATGCGCGCGAGCGTCCATGGCCCCGGCCGCCCACCCTGCCCGCCGATCAGAAGATTTTCCTCAACCGTGAGCGAGGGAAACAGCCGCCTGCCCTCCGGCACCAGGGCGATGCCGCTGCGCGCCACCGCGTGCGCCGCAAGGCCCCCGATCAATACGTCATCGAACACGATTGCATCAGGCCGCGCGCGCATCAGGCCGGCGATGGACTTGAGCAGCGTGCTCTTGCCGGCGCCGTTCGCGCCGATGACGGCCACCGCCTGCCCGCGCGCAACACCGATCGAGACGCCGAACAGCGCCTGGAAGTCGCCATAATGCGCGTCGAGCGCGCGCACGCTGAGGAGCGGCTCAGGCATCGGCCGGCATCCCCATGTAGATGTCTTGGACCGCCGCGCTCCTGATCACGGCCTGCGGCTCGCCTTGCGCGATGAAGCCGCCATTGTGCAGCACCACCAGGCGATCCACGACCGCGAGAAGCGCATGCACGACGTGCTCGATCCAGATGATCGACACGCCCTCGGCTCGCACCGCCTTGATCAGATCGACCAGCGCCACGCATTCATGCTCGGTCAGCCCGCCCGCGACTTCGTCAAGGAGCAGCACGCGCGGCGAGGTCGCGAGCGCACGCGCTAGCTCGAGCCGCTTGCGGTCGATCAGCGTGAGCGCGCCGGCGTAGCGGTTGGCCTTGTCGGCGAGGCCGCAGCGCTCGAGCAGGTCCAGACAGCGGCCATAAGCGTCTCGCTCGCGCTTAACACTGCGCAGACTGCGTGAGCTTGTCTGCGTGCCTCCACCGAAGGCCGCAGCGACCACCAGATTCTCGAACACCGTCATGCCGCCGAACGGCTGCGGGATCTGGAACGAGCGCGCAATGCCCAGCGCGCAGCGGCGCGGCGGCGGCAGGCGCGTAATGTCGGTGCCATCAAGCAACACGCGGCCAGCGTCGGCCGCGATCGTTCCGGTCATGATGCCGAACAGCGTGGTCTTGCCGGCGCCGTTCGGCCCGATGATGCCGAGCGCCTCGCCCGGCGCGAGCGCAAGATCGAGCCCGTCGGCGATGACGACGGCGCCGAAGCGCTTGGAGATGTTGTCGAGGGCGAGGATGGGGGGCATGACTATCAAACAAACTCAGTGTCGTCCCCGCGCAAGCGGGGACGACAGCAACGAACGCATCGACGCTACGACAACAATTCCAACTTCCCGCTCACCGGAATATTCCGCGCAGTCTCGTTCTGGGTGATGACGAGGTCGAACGCGTTGCCCTTGCGCTGCCACTGGCCGGAGACGAGTGGCGTCTTGGAGACATTCTTGACCGGTCCGCTGCCCCAGCGCACCGGCCCGACGATTGAATTGTAGTTCGTCGCCGTGATCGCCTCCAGGATCGACTTCGGATCGCCGAGATTGCGCGCGCGCTTGAGCACGTCGATCGCCACCTCGAACAGCGCGTGCTTGAAGCCTATTGGCTGCGTCCAGGGCCGCTGCGTCGC
>Ga0209798_10000262_pt1 | contig 30699 bp, 21 predicted proteins | sample DOMMetBare3Fresh_FD_187475 | JGI IMG/M metagenome (GOLD analysis project Ga0209798, IMG submission 187475) | Wetland sediment microbial communities from St. Louis River estuary, USA, under dissolved organic matter induced mercury methylation -... | ecosystem: Environmental > Aquatic >... | reverse complement strand
ATTATTATCCAGGCTACGAATATACTGGCTGGACAAACTGTTCTGAAACAGCCATTGCGCATAGGGTTCAAAATCATGGCCGACAACCGCCATGATTAAAGGATCTTCGCCGAGCAATTTCAGGTTGTAGGCAATATTTCCAGCACAACCGCCATATTCGCGACGCATCACCGGCACTAAAAACGATACGTTAAGGATATGGACTTTTTCTGGCAGAATATGATTTTTAAACTTATCATGAAAGACCATGATGGTATCGTAAGCCATCGATCCGCATATCAATGCACTCATTCGTGTATCTCCTTATTTAAAGTAAAATTAATGCCCAGGTTACTGCCGCCCAAACCAGCGACAGCATTACCGCTGCAGAACCGATGTCTTTGGCCCTACCGGATAATTCATGATGCTCAAATCCGACTCTGTCGACAACCGCCTCAACGGCCGAGTTTAATAATTCAACCAGCAGCACCAGAACCATACTGCCAATCAACAGGATCTTCTCAATTTGAGTTTCTCCGAGCCAGATTGCCAAAGGCGTGGTTACAATAAACAGTAGTACTTCCTGCCTGAATGCTTCTTCATGTTGCCAAGTTGCTTTAAAACCTGCAGCAGAAAAAAAGCAGGCATTGAGCAGGCGTTTAAAACCTTTTGCATTTTGATTTGCCATGGTCTATCGAAGTTTGCTAGATAATTAACACGGGCCGGTTAGCGAAATATAAAATGCTATTACTCATTGAGCAATCATCTGTTGGTAAGCAGCAGCATCCATCAACTGATTTAGTTCAGTCAAGTCGTCGGCTTTGATGGAAAAAAGCCAGGCTTGATAAGGATCATCATTTACTTGCTCAGGCTCATCAACCAAAGCTTTATTAACGGCAATAATCTCCCCTGTAACAGGGCTGAACAGGTCTGATGCCGTTTTAACAGATTCCACCACGGCGCATTGTTCTCCGGCCTTGACCTTACGCCCCAATTCGGGCAATTCGATATAAACCAGATCGCCTAACTCCTTCTGCGCAAAATCGGTTATACCCACGCGGACTGCTCTATTATCATCCATTTGTACCCATTCATGGGTCTTCGCATATTTTAAGTTTTTTGGCAAATCGCTCATGTTACTCTCTGAAATGTAATTCTTAATTTATGTTCGCTTAACTGTCATCAGGAATGGCAGGGAGGGGAATAAAGTTCAATCAACCTGATCTTGTTTGAGTTAGCGATAGACTCTGTGAAAGCAATCCATTAACCACGTAAAACAAGAGCGGTTTGAAGCCAATATTGATTTTATTCATTATTTGCTTACTGCTAGTCATGGAGAATCATCAGGTGTCTTCGAATGCTTTCACAATATCGATAGCATAATACGACACAACATCGAATTGTCGTGTAACATTGCACTCACCCGGTTTATATGTATTTTCCAGTGCATGTCTTTTGAACGCAGGGCTCACCACTCAACAGCATTGAACCACAATTCCATTGCCGATAAAATAATAAGTTCCATTATATCAACTTTAACGAAACATGCCTGAGATACTCATTTATACCGCCAAGCTCTGCCCTTATTGCACGATGGCTAAACGTCTACTGGATAAAAAAGGCGTCCGTTATAAGGAAGTTAATGTGGATGCCGAATCCGGCTTAAGGATGGAAATGATGCAAAAAACCAAACGCAGAACCGTACCGCAAATCTACATTGGTGATTTCCATGTCGGTGGATTTGACGAATTGTATGCCCTGGATCAACAAAAAAAACTGGATCCTTTACTCGCTGCTGCCTAATGCAACAAATACAGACTACATAGTGCCCTAAATTGGACAATCATACACTTTCTAAACGTGACCTTGCCGTTTTATGGCATCCGTGTACGCAAATGAAAGATCATGAATCCTTGCCGATGGTCCCAATCAAAAAAGGACTGGGTGTCTGGCTGGAAGATTTTGATGGCAATCGCTACCTTGATGCCATCAGTTCATGGTGGGTCAATTTGTTCGGTCATGGCAATCCTGCTATTAATGCCGCACTAAAAGATCAATTGGACACGCTTGAGCATGTAATCTTTGCCGGATTCACCCATGAGGCGGGTATCAGTCTCGCCGAAAAATTGGTAGCAACAACACCAGCAGGGCTCAACCGTTGCTTTTTTGCAGACAATGGCTCTGCCGCCGTTGAAGTTGCTCTTAAAATGAGTTATCACTTCTGGCGCAATCAGGGCAACAGCAACAAAACGAAATTTATTACCCTGGAGAACAGTTACCACGGAGAAACCCTGGGCGCTTTGGCGGTCGGTAACGTAGCGCTCTATAAAGACACCTACGGGCCATTACTGATGGACGTCATCACTGTTCCCAGTCCGGACTGTTATAACCGGGAAGCCGGCGAATCGTGGAAAGATTATTCGACTCGCCGGTTTGCGCTCATGGAACAGGCATTACAACAACATGCAGAATCCGTCAGCGCCGTCATTATCGAACCATTAGTCCAATGTGCTGGCAATATGCGGATGTACGATCCTGTTTATTTAACTTTGCTTCGCGACGCCTGCGATAAGTATCGGGTGCATCTGATTGCTGATGAAATCGCGACCGGTTTTGGCCGTACCGGAACCTTGTTTGCCTGCGAGCAAGCAGCGATCAGTCCCGATTTTATGTGTTTATCCAAAGGATTAACCGGTGGCTATTTGCCTTTATCGGCGGTCTTGACAACTGATACGGTGTTTCAGGCCTTTTATGACGACTATCAAAAATTGACCGCATTTTTGCATTCCCATAGTTATACCGGTAACGCATTGGCTTGCCGGGCTGGATTGGCAACTCTGGAAATTTTTCAGCAGCAAAACATTATTGAAAACAATAAGCCGTTGGCAGGAATAATGGCTGACGCTGCAGACCGTTTTAACGAACATCCGCATGTTGCTGAAGTCAGGCAAACAGGTATGATATTGGCGATAGAGCTGACCAAAAACCGACAAACGCGCGAACCTTATCCCTGGCAGCAACGCCGCGGAGTTAAAGTGTGTCAATATGCTTTATCAAAAGGTGTTCTGCTAAGACCTTTGGGCAATGTTATTTATTTTATGCCACCTTATATCATTACCGAGGAGGAACTTTGGCTGATCGCCGATATTGCCTGGGAAGGTGTCCAGCTGGCGACATTGGATTAACATGCGTGTTTCCAGACTTTTTGTCCCGGCATCCCTGGCACAAGGCAAAATAATTGAACTGGATGACGAAAGCGCACATTATCTAAGAACCGTATTGCGGCTCAAAAAAAACGCAGAAATCATTGTATTCAACGGTGAGGGTGGAGAATATAACAGCACTGTTATCGAAGTGAATCGGAAAACCGTATTAATCGCCATTAATCAATGGAGCAACCGCAGCGTCGAATCGCCTCTAAAGGTAACATTAGGGCTTGGCATAGCGCGCGGTGACCGGATGGACATCTCGGTTCAGAAAGCCGTGGAACTGGGCGCTTATTGCATGACACCGCTCATTACCAAGCGCTGTGCCGTGCAATTTAAAGGCGAAAAAAAGCCGCAACGCTGGCTGCATTGGCAAAAAATTGTCCATCATGCCGCCGAACAAAGCGGCAGAACCATTGTGCCTGAATTCTCTGAAATAGAATCTTTATTTAACTGGATAAACCGCCAACATGGCTTGAAAATGTTTCTGGATCCGTATGCTCCAACATCGCTTGCAGAATTAACACCGTTAAACTGGGAGGTGACCTTGCTAACTGGCCCCGAAGGCGGTTTTACTGATCACGAACGAGAAATGGCCAAAGCCGCCGGATTTATTCCAGTGCAATTGGGTAAACGCATATTACGAACAGAGACTGCATCACTGGCCGCATTGTCCGCCGTGCAAATGCTCTGGGGCGATTTCGGCAACAGGGACATCGGCTAATGCGTTATTTTATCTATCCCCTCGTGCCATTGTTGGTGTTATTAACTTCTATAGCCATAGCCTGCATTCTGGCCTACTTTATCGTGTTGGGAATAGGCGATCAATTCCCTTTGCGCAAAGTCATTAGCAAATCGACGCAATTTCTTCTGGTGCTAAGTATTTTTCCAGCAATGGCGATGTTAAAAATTAACAGCGAGCAGCTTGGCTTTGCCAAAAGAGCATTATTTATGAAGCAAATCTTGCAAGGATTTGGTTTGGGTTTTGTCACGTTAATTCCGATTTTCGTGGCTCTTTATGCACTTAAAATCAATGTGCTTGATGAGACACAACTATGGACAGCAGGACTCGTGGCCAAAAAAATGAGCCTGACTCTGTTGCTTGCGCTGATCATTTCGCTAATTGAGGAACCCTTGTTTCGTGGCATTCTGCTAACTGGATTAGCCAAGAAATTACCGGTTGCAGCAGCGGTATTCATCAGCTCGTTTTATTATGCAGCGCTACATTTTTTAGGCACGAGTGCCGAAATACCTTATCAACATATTAACCTGTTCAGCGGTTTTACGTTATTAAGCGAAGCTTTTGCTAATTTATTAAACCCGGAAATTTTTCCGGCTTTCCTGGCTTTACTGATGGTCGGCATTTTTTTGGGGGTCTTAAGAACACAGAAAAAAACCAGTTTGGGTTTGTGTATCGGCTGCCATACCTGTTGGGTTTGGCAGATCAAAATGAGCAAAAACCTGTTCAATACCGATTTTGAATCTCGATATGCCCATCTGGTCAGCCATTATGACGGTGTCATTGGACCTATGGTAACTGGATGGCTGTTTGGAGCCGTCATTGTACTTTTTTTGTACCTACGAAAAAATCAACTTGCATCATAAAAATATATAAAAACAGTTGATAATCCAAAATATAAAAAGGGGGAAACTTATTCGATGTGTCTGATCTCATTCAGTACCCATTGAATTGATAATTTAAAACCTAATACGGGGGATATTTTGAGGGAGTGTGTTAGAATTTTGAACTCGAGTTCCTGATCAACCCATTACTATTGTTTATAACCATAACCTACATTAACTTACTGCTCATGAACAAACCTAAAAAAGTCGCAATTCTTACTGCAGGCGGTTTGGCGCCTTGCCTTAATTCCGCGATCGGCAGCCTGATCGAACGTTACACCGAAATTGACCCGTCCATCGAAATCATTTGTTATCGGAGCGGCTATAAAGGCTTGCTACTCGGCGATTACTATACCGTTACTCCGACAGTACGGGAAAAAGCAGGTTTGCTGCAACGTTTCGGTGGCTCACTTATCGGCAACAGTCGGGTTAAGCTAACCAATGTCAAGGACTGCATCAAGCGCGGTCTGGTTCAGGAAGGCCAGGATCCCCAAAAAGTGGCTGCCGACCAACTGGTTAAAGACGGCGTGGACATTCTTCACACTATTGGCGGCGACGACACTAATACCGCGGCTGCCGACCTTGCTGCATTTCTGGCTAAAAATAATTACGGACTGACGGTTATCGGCCTGCCCAAAACGGTCGACAACGATGTTTTCCCGATCAAACAGTCGCTGGGCGCCTGGACAGCTGCCGAACAAGGAGCGCGTTATTTCTGGAACGTGGTCGCCGAAAATAATTCCAATCCACGCATGCTAATCGTTCATGAGGTAATGGGGCGTAGTTGCGGCTGGCTAACTGCTGCCACGGCAGTGGAATACCGCAATATGCTCAACCGTGCCGAATGGCTGCCTGAGTTAGGCCTTGACCGTTCCGCCTTTGAAGTGCACGGCGTGTTCATTCCGGAAATGACTATCGATTTGGCCGCCGAAACAAAACGCCTTCGCGCCGTCATGGATAAAGTCGACTGTGTGAATATTTTTGTTTCCGAAGGCGCCGGCGTGGAAGCGATCGTTGCTGAAATGCAGGCTAAAGGACAGGATGTGCCAAGGGACGCTTTCGGCCATATCAAACTGGATGCCGTTAATCCGGGCAAATGGTTTGGCGAGCAGTTTGCGCAGATGATCGGCGCAGAAAAAACGCTGGTGCAAAAATCAGGTTATTTCGCCCGTGCGTCCGCTGCGAATAATGAAGATATACGGCTGATCAAATCCTGCGCAGATCTTGCCGTTGAATGCGCTTTACGGCGAGAACCGGGCGTCATAGGTCATGATGAAGACCGCAATGGCGTGCTGCGGGCAATCGAGTTCCCTCGCATCAAAGGCGGTAAACCCTTTGACATTGACACGTCATGGTTCAATCAAACACTTGTTGACATCGGTCAGACGAAAGGCTCGAAAGTCGCAGTGAGCCATTAAATTTTTAAAGTGGGCTAAGTGCCGGCCTTGCTTAAGCCCACTCTGCGCATCCACTGCTAATGATTCCTTACTTGTTGAGTTTGCCGTCGGACTCAACAAGTACCAGAAGCATATTTACCCTATTTGACCAAAGGGAAGCGGATTGTGAAAGTCGTTCCTTGTCCTGGTTTGCTGTCAACTACGATTTCACCTGAATATCTTACTATGTAATCACGCGCTTCATAGACGCCGATCCCCATCCCTGCGTTGCCTTTTGTGGTGTCAAAAGGTTTAAACAATCGCTCAGCAATGAATTTTTCGTCCATGCCGCTACCATTGTCTTTGACTTTGATTACCGCATGTTGTCCATCCCTACTAAACTCCAGTCTGACATACCCCGAATCGTCAGTGGCTTCCTGTGCATTTTGTATTAGATGACCGAGAATGGCCGTTATCTTTTCTCTCTCGCCAAAGACTTTAAGTTGGCCGGGACATGCCGATACATGCAAAACAGGCTTATTTCCTGCCTGCTGTATGGAAATATCTGTAATTATCTCAAGAAGATTGATGACTGCTTTGTTTTCGGTAGTAATATTGCCTTTTTTCAGTTGACTGAGCAGATATTCTATTTTGGTAACAACATTTTCCAGCGTTAATATGGAATCATCGATGAATTCAGGATTACTTTTATGCTTTTCCGCGTTTTTGACTATCAGAGCGATTTGCGCTACCAGATTTTTCAAGTCGTGAACCAAATAGGCTGAAAGCCGGTTATAAGCCTCGAACTGACGTGATCTGGACAAGGCGTCACTAACATGGCTTAGCGCCAGCGCATTAGTCAATTGCATGCCAACCGTTTTTAATAAATCGTGATCCTCCCAATTAAGGCGTCTGGAAATCCTTGCCTGAGTCAGCACTACAAATGCTTCCATATCGTTTTGCCGAAACAACGGAATGATCAACCAGACATTTTTCTCTTCCCCATACCAGGCCGACAAATCAACTCCGTCATATACTTCAGGATCATTGAAAAATTCAACGAAATCGACAACCCATTTTTTACCGTTGAAAAATTTGATCAACGAATCATCGGCGGCAACAAGATGCGGCGCTGTAAACCCCAGATTCTTTTCTTCAGCCAGATAATAATGGCCTTGCTCATTTTTAAGCCAGATTCCACCACCCGAACTATCAACCAGATCTGCCATAGTATTGATGATAAAACTGGAAAGTTCATTAATCGAATCCAATTGGGATATGGTTTTACTCAACTTGATCCATTCATCACGATAATCATAACGGTATTGAAAAAAATGTTTGCCAACATAAAATTTGGCTATTGCTCGAGTCTTTCCTGAAATAAATAATATCGACAACAGCAGAATAGCCATGAAAATAACGAGGATTTGCGCGATTCCGCCCCAATTACCCCCGTAAGCCCTAATGTAAAAGCCTGCAATGAACATTAAAATCAAATACAGCCCGGAGCAGAAAAGCACTGTTGTATACAGCACGATTTTTCTTGAAATCGTAATCCTGATGACTTGAGACTGCAGTCGAAAAAAAGAAATTACCAGTAAAGGCGCGATTAAGGCATTAATGATTCCTCTGGCATCCCAGAGTGGAAAATCAAGTTTTGTAAACAACAAAAATTCGCTATAAATAATAAAATCAATAATAAAGAGCCCACCCAATCCCAGACATAAATACTTAATTGAGTAGCGAACGTCGGTAACAGCATTACGGTAGATTTGTTCAACCAGCATCAAACTTATGACCGCAGAAATAACGTGGGCAAAAAGGCGTAGATCCCGACCAGTAATTTGCTGAATATGAAGGCGAAGAATTGACAATGAATCCAATAAGAATATAAATACCATCAACAATGTCAATAGCTTGGCCGTCTGGGATAGAAACAGTAAGGAATAATTACCCACTGAGCTCTGGCGAGGCATCAATGAACTTAATAAAAATAACCAAGCAATGTTCCGTAATGTTTCGACAGGAAGAATATCTGATGTGAGTAACGCACCTTTGTAACTGCTGATAGCAATAAAGCCCGACCAAATCAGGGAAAAAAAAGCAGCGGTGAAAAAAGGAATGGCGATCGGATTTTTTTTCACTCCCGACAAAAACACCGGCAACAATAACAAATAGACTAGGCTAGCCGATAAGTAACTATAAAGATTGTAATTTTCCATAAGAATCTGGATTGCCATCGTTTAAAATCAGAATAATAGTCCCAATCCCATCTAAATCCTATTTTCTACTGTTTGTTATCAGTTGCGATTATCCTGATAAATCCACTTTATTTAAGAACCATTCATCGAATTTTACCTCTGGATGCACATCAGCCACCGATTTATGCCAAATAGTTACCTTTTTTATTGAAACTTAAAGCTTTATCGCCTATGCTCACGCGTTTAGGTTTTAACCCATAAAATCTTGTTGCTTGATTGTTATAACGCTAATAACTAACACAGGAGACCGTATGAAAATTGGTATACCGAAAGAAATTCATCAAGGTGAGAAACGGGTGGCGACAACACCTGAAGCCGCAGAACAATTAATAAAGCTAGGATTTTCGGTATGTATCGAAAGTGGGGCCGGTCTAAATGCCGATATTTCTGATGAGGCCTATAAAAATGTAGGTGTTGAAATCGTTAAAAACGTCAAAACACTGTGGAAAAAATCGGATATCGTCATGAAGGTGCGCGCTCCTGAACAACATCCCGAATTGGCCATCGATGAAGTTGAAATGCTATCCAAAGGTGGTCATTTAATCAGCTTTATCTGGCCGGCTCAGAATGAACAATTAATGCAAAAACTGGCGGCAAAAGAGGCCACGGTGTTAGCAATGGATTGTGTACCGCGCATATCCAGGGCGCAAAAACTTGATGCGCTCAGTTCTATGGCCAATATTGCCGGCTATCGCGCCATTGTAGAAGCAGCGCAACATTTCGGCCGTTTTTTCACCGGACAAATTACTGCCGCTGGAAAAATCCCCCCTGCCAAAGTATTGGTGATTGGCGCAGGAGTTGCTGGTTTGGCTGCCATTGGTGCGGCAAAAGGCATGGGCGCCATTGTTAGAGCGTTTGATACGCGGCCTGAAGTTAAAGAACAAATTGAAAGTATGGATGCCGAATTTTTGATGCTGGACTTCAAGGAAGAAGGTTCCGGAGTTGGCGGCTATGCCAAAACCATGTCCAAAGAATTCATCGAAGCCGAAATGGCTTTATTTGCCCAGCAAGCCAAGGAAGTGGACATTATCGTGACAACCGCACTAATTCCGGGCAAGCCGGCGCCGAAATTAATCACCAAAGCCATGGTTGAATCAATGAAATCCGGCAGCGTGATTGTCGATTTGGCGGCCGAACAAGGCGGCAACTGTGAACTGACTGAAAAAGACCAGGTGGTCGTGAAACATGATGTGACCATTATCGGTTATACCAATTTACCGAGCCGTTTAGCCAACCAGTCCAGTCAACTTTACGCAACCAACTTGAGACATTTGTTGACTGAACTTTGCCCGGGAAAAAACGGTGTTATTAATGTCAACATGGACGACGAAGTTATCCGTGGCACTACCGTGATAAAAGAAGGGAACATCACCTGGCCGCCTCCGGCGCCCAAACTCACGGCAAGCCCTGCTCCGCAAACAGAAGCCCCGGCTTATCCTGCCGTACTGGAACAACAGAGAAAATCATACATGCCTCCGGTTGTTAAGCAACTAATTCCGATCATCATCGGCGGCCTGGCTTTATTTGGCATAGGCGCTGTTGCCCCCGCCTCATTCATGTCTCACTTTACCGTCTTTGTACTGGCCTGTTTCATTGGCTATCAAGTTATCTGGAATGTAACGCCCTCTCTGCATACCCCGTTAATGAGTGTAACCAACGCCATCAGCGGCATTATTGTTATAGGGGCATTAGTGCAGATTTCCAAACCTGATATTACCGTCAGCATTCTGGCGGGCTTTTCCGTCCTCATTGCATCGATCAATATCGCCGGCGGCTTTTTAGTCACACGCCGCATGTTGGAAATGTTCAGAAAATAATAGGGAGAAAATCATGTCACAAAGTTTAGTCACGATGTCCTACATCGTAGCCACCATTCTGTTCATTCTAAGCCTTAGTGGCTTAAGCAACCAGGAAACATCTCGTCGAGGCAATTATTACGGCATGTTAGGCATGGCGATTGCGATCGTTGCAACAACTCTAAGCGACTCGGTCAATTCCTATATCATTTTAATTATGGCGTTGTTAATCGGAGGTGCTATCGGTGTGAAAGCAGCATTCAAGGTTGAAATGACGCAAATGCCGGAACTGGTCGCCATCATGCATAGCCTTGTAGGGATGGCTGCGGTTCTCGTCGGTTATGCCAATTTCATGGATAGCTCTATTACAATCAGCGGTGTAGAAAAAACCATTCACGAAGTCGAAATTTATATAGGTGTTCTGATCGGCGCCGTTACTTTTTCAGGTTCTGTTATTGCCTTTGGCAAACTCAGCGAAAGAATCAGTGGCAAACCCCTGTTATTGCCCGGCCGTCATTGGTTAAATCTTGGCTTGTTGATTGCGGCTATCGGACTCGGTCAATTGTTTTTGCAACAATCTGAAACCGGCGGTGGAGTTTTGCCTTTGTTATTAATGACCCTTATTGCCTTAGCGTTCGGCGTGCATATGGTTATGGCGATAGGCGGTGCCGATATGCCGGTAGTAGTTTCCATGCTCAACAGTTATTCAGGATGGGCTGCGGCGGCAACGGGATTCATGTTAAGCAACGACTTGTTGATCGTTACCGGTGCCTTAGTCGGCAGCAGCGGTGCAATCCTGAGTTACATCATGTGCCGCGCGATGAACCGACATTTCCTGAGTGTGATAGCTGGTGGTTTCGGTACCGGCTCCGGCGGCGAATCGGCTATTGTGGAAGGTGAAGTTCATCCGATTGATGCCGAAGAAGCCGCCCAATTACTGCAGGCGGCGAAAAATATCATGATTATTCCAGGTTATGGTATGGCCGTCGCACAGGCTCAGCACACGGTTAATGAGATCACCAAACTGTTACGTGATAAAGGCAAAAAAGTGCGTTTCGGTATTCATCCAGTCGCAGGACGCATGCCAGGTCATATGAACGTCTTATTGGCAGAAGCTAAAGTGCCTTACGACATCGTTTTTGAAATGGATGAAGTTAATGAGGATTTTACCAATGTTGACGTGTCGATCGTCATAGGGGCTAATGATATTGTCAATCCGTCAGCACTCAATGATCCCAACAGCCCCATCGCTGGTATGCCGGTACTGGAATGCTGGAAAGGCGAAACCACCATCGTGCTTAAACGCAGTATGGCATCTGGTTACGCAGGCGTAGGCAATCCATTGTTTGTACTGGAAAATACCCGCATGTTGTTTGGCGACGCCAATGCATCCATGCAGGCTGTTTTGAAGGCACTTAAGGGATAAGTTTTTCTGCAAACTTTAGGCTCCGGCTAAACAGGAAACTACGATAAAACAGCGAATTTCCAAAATAACGTCGCCCCGGCAAGGACTGCCAGGGTGACGGCTACTGAAGGATTTGTTACTTCGTAAATAATCAGGCAAGTTACAAAATAGGATGCGGCCAGCTTTGGCGCGCCACATTACCAAATCATTGAATGAAGGAATTTCACCAAATGAGCATGGCAAGGGATTAAAAAGAAATTCACGAAAAACTATTAATTTTATGAAGGCCACAAAAAAAATCAGTGCCAGCCAAATTGTAATCACCCTGAATAGTCAATTTTTCAAAACCCCCAAAACCATGGCAATATGCGCCAACTCGGCGACAGTCGACACCTTCAATTTACATCTGATCTGCGTGCCGTAATTGGCGACCGTTTTATAGCCAAGACATAACTCAGCGGCCACTTTATGAACCGTCAGACCTTTTGCCAGCAGCAGAAACACGTCGAATTCCCGGGCGGACAACGAATCAATTAGGGATCGATAATCAGCCTCGTTTTTTATCGTTGATCTGTTTTTCAACAGGCCCTGTTCAACATAGATATCTCCGTCTGCAATTTTTTCGATGGCCGCCACCAATAAGCCGGGGGCGCTACTCTTGGTGATATAGCCTTTCGCACCTGCATTCATGGACCGATTGACATAGACCACTTCATCATGAACGCTAAACACCAGAATTTTGGCCCGACTGTCGCGGCTGCAAATCCGGCGTATGACTTCCAGGCCGCCTACGCCCGGCATCGATAAATCCATCACCATGACATCCGGTTGCTTTTCCAGATACAGCTGATAGACCTGCTCACCCCGATCGGCTTCGGCTATGACTTCGATATGATCTTCCATTGACAACAAAAGCCGAAACCCCGCTCGCACGACAGCATGATCGTCAACTAATATGACTTTTATCTGCTGTTTCATTTCAATGGAATACAGGCGATGACACTCAGACCCTGTTGAGGCTGGGTTTGAATGGAAAAATCACCACCCAGGCTGAAGACTCTTTCTCTCATACTCAACAAACCGAATCCCGACTTCAACATTTCTGCGTTACAGCCTTGTCCATCATCGTTAACTTCCAGCCGCAATCTTTTCCCAGTTCCATTGTCATGCTCAATTTCCAAATCAATAGTAACTTTTTTTGCCTGGGCATGACGAACAATATTGGTCAGACATTCCTGTACAATTCTGAATATTTGGATAGTAATTTTTTGCTCCATAATATCAACCTCATTTGGGCAGGTCATAGTCAGTATTAACTCAGGATGCCTAGCCGACCAGTGATTCAACAAATCTTCCAAAGTCGCTTTCAAACCCAGTTCGGTTAAGATTAGAGGGTGCAATTGATGCATCATTGAACGAACCACCCTGATCAAATGGTCACATATACTGATAATAGACTCAGTAGCTTTGCTAACATCTGCTTTTTTATGCGCTGCGTTTACAGCTGTCACTTTAATGGCAGTCAACGACTGGCCAAACTCGTCATGTAATTCCTGCGCTAACCGTTGCCTTTCATCCTCCTGTATTGCCAGTGAATGCCGGGTAACTGCTCTATTCTTCTGTTGAGCCTCGTTTAAATTATCCGTCATATGATTAATGGCTTTGGCAACGCTGTCGTATTCCCGGGTTGAGAATTCCGGCAGTTTATGCTGGTATTGTCCATTTTCAATGGCTTTTAGTGCATCGACAATAACGGCAATAGCCTTTATTGCCTTGTTAAAAACCAAATGGACAGCTAGAAAAGTAAACAGCATTAGAAAAACAATAGCACCGAAAAAAGCCATGCTTTCCTGCCAGACTTCCGTAATCTCATCCAGAGGATCGGCCATGATAAGCAACGTGATATGTTCCCCGCTGCGACTGGCGATTCGATGCTCTGCTTTCGGATACTGAGCACCAACCAGGTTGATAAACCATTGCGGAGGCTTTTTTGATGTCTCTTTTTCAAGCCTTTTGCGGGTAAAATTTACCAGTTCACCGGACGGTTTTTTAAGCTGAATACTCAGGTGCCGGGTTTCTTTGAGTGAATTCAATTGGCTGAACCAATCGGTTTCGGTGGTAGTCTGCGATACTTGTGATAAGCTAAAAGTGATCAACTGTATGGCTAGATTTATCGAAGAGTCGATTTCCTTTTCGACGGCACTCCTCGCCTGCCATACCGCTATTGATCCAGCCAGGGTTAAAATACAAAAGGAAGAAAAAAAAATCCTTATATTTAGCTGATTGCGGAGACTCATTGATCGAAGGCGATTATGAACAAGTAAGCCGTTCATTTTTTACTGATGGAAAACTCGATACATTTCCTTGAAAACTTTAATTTACTAGATTTTTATTACAACTGCTATAAGCACTGAATAAATTATCCTATCATTCCGACCATCGGGAGGAAATGACAATATGTCAAGCATTAGCCTGATGTGTACCAAGGAAATACCATTCGGGGGAACGATGCCTAAAGATTAAGCCTATTTGTAACCGTTCAACATGGTTTGTCATTCCGAGCAAAGCGAGGAATCCAATCGCTCTGGTCATGATTCTGCTTGTAAAAGATTTCTCTCGTTGCTCGAAATGACAAAATATCAACCTTTTCGCGGAAAAACGCTGAATGGTTAGGCCAATTTTTTATATTTGAGCCGATGTGGATTATCGGCATCACTGCCAAGGCGGCGATGCCGGTCCGCCTCATAATCTTCATAGTTACCTTCGAACCAGACTACGTTGCTGTCGCCTTCAAAAGCCAGCATGTGAGTGGCAATTCTATCGAGAAACCAGCGATCATGTGAAATCACTACTGCACAGCCTGGAAATGCAAGCAAGGCTTCTTCCAGCGCGCGCAGGGTTTCTACGTCCAGATCGTTGGTCGGTTCGTCAAGCAGCAGAACATTACCCCCGGTTTTCAGCAGCTTGGCCAGATGCACGCGATTGCGTTCACCGCCGGACAGATCGCCGATGCGTTTTTGTTGATCTGTACCTTTAAAGTTAAAGCGGCCGACATATGCCCGCGACGGTGTTTCATATTTACCAACGGTAATCATATCCAGTCCATCAGAAATTTCTTCAAAAACGGTTTTGTTTGGATCCATGTTGTCGCGTAACTGGTCGACATAGGCGAGCTGCACAGTTTTTCCCAAGGTCAAGGTTCCTGAATCGGGCTGGTCAATACCGGCCATCATGCGAAAAAGTGTGGTTTTACCCGCACCATTTGGGCCGATAATGCCGACAATTCCGCCGGGCGGTAATTTAAAGCTCAACCCATTGATCAACAACCTATCACCAAAGCCTTTACTGATACGATCGGCTTCGATAACAACATCACCCAAACGGGGGCCGGGGGGAATATAAATTTCCTGAGTTTCATTCCGTTTTTGCACATCAGACGAAGACAGCTCTTCAAAGCGCGCCAATCTGGCCTTGCTTTTGGCGTGCCGGCCTTTGGGATTGGAACGTACCCATTCCAGTTCCGCTTTCATGGCTTTTTGCCGGGAAGATTCCTGCTTTTCTTCTTGTAACAATCGATTACTTTTTTGCTCAAGCCAACTTGAATAGTTACCCTCCCAAGGAATGCCGGAACCCCTATCCAGCTCCAGAATCCAGCCTGCGACATTATCCAGAAAATAGCGGTCATGCGTAACAGCAACCACGGTGCCAGGATAATCATGCAGAAACCGCTCCAGCCATGCAACGGATTCTGCGTCCAAATGATTGGTTGGTTCATCCAATAGCAGCATATCGGGATTGGACAGCAACAAACGGCATAATGCTACACGGCGTTTTTCACCACCCGACAGTTTGGTGACATCGGCGTCCCAGTCCGGCAGTCTTAAGGCATCGGCGGCGACCTCCAGTTTTCTGTCCAGTTCCCATGCACCGGCAGCTTCGATTTTTTCCTGTAGCTCGGCCTGTTCGGCCAGTAGCGCATCAAAATCGGCGTCAGGGTCAGCAAAGGCATTATTGACTTCATTAAAACGATCCAGAACAGCCTTAATTTCGGCTACAGCCTCTTCCACATTACCGCGCACGGTCTTGCCTGGATCAAGTTGTGGTTCTTGCGGCAAAAATCCTATGTTAATACCTTTTTGTGGAATGGCCTCGCCTTCAATATCCTTGTCAATACCGGCCATGATCCTAAGTAAAGTTGATTTGCCCGAACCGTTTAGGCCCAAAACACCTATTTTAGCGCCGGGAAAAAAAGACAGGGAAATATCCTTCAAGATGTATTTTTTGGGCGGAACGATTTTACCAACCCGATTCATTGAGAATATGTATTGCGCCATATTTGTATTAATTTGTAATGGTTTATAAGGTTTTATACTAGCTCTAAGACAATTATACACACAAAAAACTGCAAAATAGCTTAATTGAATGATGATGATATCTTAAGGTATAGATAATTACTTGATTAATCCTGTTCACTATGTTTCATGACGGAAGAAGGATTCCCTGCGAAAATCGGCCGTTTAAGTACAGTAAAAAGCTCCATCCAGGATTTACTGGCTCGTACATTCGATAAAAATATAACCTGAGTCCTTAACTTTAAGTTGGATAATACGGAAATTGACATCGTCCGTTGTCCTGTAACTCTACGCTATCCGCATCAACAACAAATCCAAAAGTTGAATTCCAGTTACACGAATGGTTAACAGCAAACGATAAGGCAGACAGGTGTGCCATTCATAACGCTTAATACTCTTGATTCCTGTAGCGTCGCCAACTGACGTTATTTTTTACACCACCAATAGAACTCCACCAAACAGCCAAGTTTTCGGGTCAGTTGGACATGCCAAACGATCTCTATAGACGCTGGATAGATGCTGGAATAGCTTAGATTGTTGTCAGACGGAATTTGATCAAAATATAGAGTTACAGATTATGGGGACATGCAAGTCCACAAGTCAGCTCGGAATCTAGACTGTTGACAGTACCTACTTAATTTTAAAAAAAACGGCACAATAAAGGCTTTTTCCGATCTCCCTTGGAAAATCGAAATTACAGCGGTAAGCGCTGACCGAGCAACCCACGCAATAAGTTGCCAACCAATGGGGGTTCTAGAAAAAGAAGAACCCAAAAACCTGATGGCTTTTGGGTTCGGCTTGAGCTTGTTACGCTGGGGTTACATTCTCGGCTTGTGGCCCTTTTTGACCTTGAGTCACCTGCATCGTGACTTTCTGCCCCTCCCGCAATGTTTTGCGGCCAGTGCCGTTAATTGCGCTGTGGTGAACAAAAACATCTTTACCACCCTCTTGTTCAATAAATCCAAAACCTTTTTCATCATTGAACCACTTAACGGTACCTACAACTTGATCTGACATATCACACTCTTATAACTAAAAAACGCCAACTATTTGGCTTTACAAATCCCAGCCTTAAAATTACTCAAAGCCGACTCAAACCCTTAACGGAAGCCAATGTTACCACTAAATTTGCATGCAGAGCAAAAACATTTTAACGCAAACCTTTATTATTTTTATCTAACGCGTTTTCTAAGCCTACAAGCCCCATTATATTACCGTTGGTATTGCCCTATCTAAACAAATTGGTCAAAAATTCATGCAAAAACACGTTTAGCACATATAAAAATCACCCCGTTTATTGCCGTTCTATAATGTTCAGGGTTTAAGCTGACATGTTTGTACTCTTCATCCGGCTGTTAAAGTTTAGATCGCTGCAAAACGCATAATTCCATCCAGCGCCATCCTGATAAAACCTGGAAAACTGGGATATAAAAAAAGCCATTGTAAAAAAATGTTGCTTTTTTAATCTTCTTCGAATCAGAAATGTGCAGTGCTGCAGGGATATTATCCGAAAATGAAAGAACAAACTTCCTAGAGCGCTCCTCTTGGCCAAATCTGCACGATAATTAACAGCCTGCTAGAAAAGATTAGATTTCTACTCAAATCAATCTTTCATGCCTAATATTTCCAGCGCTAGCCGAAGTCAGCAATTGTTTGTAATTCTTCAATTGGGTAAAATTGAACGGGCTAAAGAACTACAATCAACATTAATGGCCCATCAAGCAGTACCTGGGCAATGAATAGCAAACTTTGTTTCGTCTGACACCCCGAAAGACGCACCAAAAATTAACGTGTTCTTTGTCAAAATTAATCCGACGCACATATCGGCTTACAACCCAAAACACTTGCTGTTCTGCAATCAATCAACGCTTTAACACAGCATGATTATCATTTTCTCAGTTTGCCTGTTGATGTTCTCTCCCTTATAGAAGCTTAAAATAGGGTCCGATCTGCGATCGATGACAGTGATGCTGGGCTACTTGCTTATTCAGTAAAGCAATGATGACCTTCATCGTCAGATGAAAAAACCACATCTGTTTGGAAAATTAAGTCCACGAAGGAAAGAGTCGCTTGAGAGCGACCTTCCCAAAGGTTATTCCGGGAGTCAGCGGCTTAGAGCAAGGTTGTATGGTATGAATGTCGTGAAGGCGCCTCCAAAACCGATCACCCTGATATAGTAGCTGACAGTTGCCGACCCTGAGTTTTTATAGGTGATTGATTCTGTCGAACTGGTACCCGTACTTGTCTTCAACGTGGTACCGGAGCTTCTCAACAGATAGAGATCGTAGTCCCTGGTTGGTCCAGTCATGTTGATCTTGAAAGTGCGGCCGGCAGGTACGTTGATCTTGAAGTAGTCCTGGTCGGTAGAGGTGCCGATATATGCGACTATCCTGGTTACGTTGTCTGAGATTACATTGGCAGTCCCAATACTGCCATTGCTCTCAACCTCGTTGTAACTGGTGGGTGTAGGAGTAGAGTTGCTGACCGTGAAGGTGATGCTTAAAGAAACGCCGATATTGCCTGCAACATCGTAAGCCTTGCCCACCAAGATATGGGGGCCTTCTGTTAGCGTCTGTGAATTTAGGGATACACTGTAAGGCAAAGTCGTGTCCGTGCCCTTCAGCGTGTTGTCCACGTAAAACTCCACCTTGCTCACACCTATATTATCGGTGGCCGTGGCACTGAGGGTAATGATGTCACTGGTGCCGCTCGCGCTAACAGAAATAACTGGTGGCTTAGTGTCAACTACGGGGTTATTGACAGAGAAGGTGACGGGCTGTGAGGTGCCAAAGTTACCCGCAGCATTGTAAGCTTTGGACGTCACTGTATGGCTGCCATTAGTCAAGATGCTGGTATCCAATGATAAACTATAGGGTGGGCTCGTGGCCGCGCTCTTGAGATCGCCATCTACAAAAAACTCCACCTTGACTATTCCACCTGGATCATTAGCCGATGCAATTATCGTTATAGTACCCGCAACGCTGGCGCCGCTTGTTGGAGCTGTAATGGCCGTATTAGGCCCCGGGTTGGCCTGGCATGCAGAAGGGATTGAAAAACCATTGGTGGGACTTGTGCTAGCAGGGCCACCGCTAACCGCGTCGGTACCCAAGCCAAAAGCTGCAAAGGCCGTCCAGAGCTTACAGACATCTTCACCATTATGCAGTACTTTAGCCGCATCAATTATGCCGTCCCGAACTTGAGTAAAAGTGGGGTTGCAGGCGGTGTTTTTCAAACCCTCATTTACATAAAGCATCATTCGTTGATTACCGGCATTTCCCAAAGCATTATAGAAATTCGGATCAAAACCCCAGTGATCAACCAGCGCCCAGTAAACTTCCCACGCAGCTTGGGCCCAAACAGCTCCCACACCGTGAGGAATTCGCATACCATTAATGCTCGCGTAGGTCCAGGTATTGATAGCTGGATTAGTGCTGTAAGGCTGGGGACGAATGCCAACCCCGCTTATGGGTTGACCGAATGCATAGGTTCCAATACCACGGGCATCTGTACCCCTATCTCCCGCTTTAGCGGTATAAACCAAACTCCACCAGTCGCTAAGCCCCTCTCCGGGTTGCTGATTATTAGTTAGGCAATTGACATTCGATGGACCACCTACCAATCTTGTTGAGATTCCATGACCATACTCGTGAATGATAATTCCGTTGTCAAGATCACCATCTTTTTGTGGAGTTGATCTATCCCATAGATACATCTGCATGCGCGGTGCTGTGCCATCTGCCGGCGTCATGAAGTTAGCGTTATTTGTGCCAGAACCATCCTGCGCCTCTGCCAGCACAGCATCTCCACCCAGTCCGCCTTTGCCGTAATTGTTGGACTGGAAGTTGCCGGCCGCCTCATCAAAACCGTATTGATATTGCACATCATGAATAATGTTATTCCAATAGAAAAGATTGGTTACAGCCGCGTTTTGGTAACTGCCGGGGGCTGAGTTAAGATTGATAGGAAAGTCGAATCGAAGTCCGGCCCCGCCACTGGGATCAGAACCTGCATCGGGTGCATTGTTTGAATCCGCATCCGTATAGGCATGGACATTGTTTCCACGTGTTGTCATAAACTCGGCCCCAGCGCTGCCATTGGTGTCATGCCAGCCAAAGGGCGAAGCAGTCGGAATGGCTGGGTTGGTCACCAGGGTACGACCGTCAGCCGGCGGCGGAGGTGTGGCATGGTTGGGGCTTTCGGCCGGTCTGGCATATACATGGTATTGATCCGAAGCCACCCAGTCAAACCGGGTCCAAACCTTGCCGGATTCAGCATCAACAGTAATATCGTAGACATGTTGATAATCCAGTGTATGAATCTGGAAATTCCAGACTAGGCGCATCATTCCCTTACGAATCGGAAGCCACATCAATTTGCCTTGAATCGGCTCCAGGGAGATTTTCTTGGAATCCACTGATGTGGTCTGCTGAACACCGGAAGGAGCACTAATCGTTTTCGGTGGGTTGGTCAAAGAAATACCAAGATGCTGGGCTGCCTTACTGACCGCAGCAGAAAAATCGATATCGGGGTTGATGGCATTCGCCGCTGCAGCCATGCCGGTTACTGCACTGTTATTGAGACTCATGATTCTTTGCTCTCGATCCATATTCACCTGTATTTGGCTGTTATAAACAGGCAAGCCTTGATGAATCTGTCGCATAAAGATGTGAGTAGTCCCGGTTATTTTAGAATGAACACGATCGGTGACCTCAAGACCTGAAAGATCTTTTGAAGCCATTCCCAGCATGGCAGCATTGGAGGTTAAAAAATCCATTACTACAGGTAAAGCGTCCTGCCCCCTCTTCGGCTCGGTGAGATAAGCGGTATGACTGGACAACGAGCTGATTACCCCGGATACGTCATCGAATATAAAAGATAAATCCGGGATTTTCCTGGCCATCTTTGCTATAACATTTTGCTGAGGCGGGGCTAAATTTTGAATAAATCCCTGATTAAAGGCAATCCTTGCATCATAGTGAGTATTATCTAATCTTGGATCAGAATTTACTGCCATTGCAGCCCCTGTAAATAAAAGAAGGCCTAGATTGATATTAAATGCACCACAAATGTATGTCAAAAAACGCAATGTGGATGACTGTAGGTGATAAGTTTTCATAGGTAACCCTCTTCATGGTTTGTGGGTTTCTATCGGATGTCCTTAAAAAGTCCTACCTCTCAAGGCATAACGATAAAATTATATGTTTCCGAATATCAATTATGAAAATAACGCCTTCGTCGCTAAGCAAATAGAAACAGCTCTAACGGGCGATTTTTCCAAGCTTTAATCAGACGACTTCCGCTCCACACGCAATGTTATTATGTAATCTTTAGGAGAAATCGAAACGCCATCAACTCTTGGCGGATTTAATGCTATTAATTTCAGTATGTGTCCTTTTAAAATAGTTGTTGTTGGTTCGTCTTCCGTATTCAAGATAACAGCTTTATTTTTTCCATCGATATCGAGAATTTCGAGTTTGACTTTGCCATTACCCGCCCATACACAAACCACATTTGTCGGACAGCGTGAATCCTCAAGAACAGCCTTGAACTTGATAACAAGCCGTCCCCTTGCAAAAGTTATGCTTTGGCCAATACGAAGTGAAAGTTCATGATCGATAAATGCCTTGTCAGGATCGGCTGATGTTGTTGCCGTCAACCAGATAAAGGCCATGGTAACAAAGATATTCTTTAACGATGGGTACATATTCTGCCTCCAAATTATGTAGTTACACCCCCTGATCTCCTTGTTCCTATGAATTTACATTGAGTCATAGACAAGGGCGTTTACTACGAACAACTCAATCGGCCGCATGAATCGATCTTGCAAGATATGCCCCAGAATCATCGTTTCAGAGTAAGGGTGTAGGGCATACTTGTAGTATAAGCACCTCCGAAAGCGACCACCTTAACATAGTAAGTCGCAAACGTCGTGCCAGCATTTGCGTAGGTCACTGATTCAGTGGCGCCGATGTTGGCGCTGGATATCAACGTGGTGCCGGAGCTGTTCAGAAGATATAGGTCGTAGTCTTTCGAAGGCCCGGTCATGTTAACTGTGATGGCATGACCGGCAGCGATATTTGTCTTGAAGTAGTCCTGGTCGGTAGATGTGCCAATATAGGCTATAATTTTCGTAACAGAATCAGGTATGACGTTGGCAATTCGGGTCGTGCCATTGTTCTCGACTTCGTTGTAGGAAGCAGGCATGGTTCCATTGCTGACCGTGAAAGTGATGCTTGGGGAAGTCCCTGTATTGTTAGCGGCATCGTAGGCCTTACCCGCCAATAGGTGACTGCCTTCACTTAACGACAGGGAATCTAGGGTAATGCTGTAGGGCGATGTTGTGTCCGTCCCCTTCAGAGTGTTGTCTACATAGAACTCAACCTTGGTAACACCGATGTTATCGGTGGCCGTGGCACTAAGCGTTATCGTCCCACTGGTGCCGCTCTCGCTAACGGATATTAACGGCAGCTCTCGATCTGGAGCGGCATTGTCAATGGAAAAAACGACTGGTGTTGACGTTCCCACATGACCGGCCGCGTCATAAGCTTTGGCTATGAGAGTATGGGATGTATTGGTTAGTGTTTTGCTGTCCAACGTCATACTGTATGGGAGGGTCGCGTCGGTGCCTTTCAGAGCGTCATCCACATAAAACTCAATCTTGGTTACGCCAACATCGTCTGAAGCAGTGGCTGAAAAGGTAATGGTGCCGTTGCTGCCATTTTCAGTGGCGCTTACGACAGGCGCCTCCCTGTCCCCGTCGCCATTGTTAACAATGAGGTTCACCTTGTCCAATATGAAACCCGTGGACAGGGCTCCATCCTCAGCCCCCAGGAAATAAAGCTGAATCGACTGGCCTTTGTAGGCAGCTAGATCAAAGTTGTATACCTTATAACCCGTTGCCGCATTCAGATTGCTGTAGGTCGCTAAAGTTTTAAGTATGGAACCTGAACTGTTGCGGACTTGAACCACAAAAGTATCGCGGGCTCCACTGGTAGAAGGCTCCTTGGTTTCAACATGCAGTGCATAAGTCAAGATCGCTGCTAATGAATTGATAGGAATGGCAATTGACTGGAATAAGGCCACGCTCATCTGGGATCCCGTACCACAAAACTTGGCCATCTTGGTACCATCAAAAGCCGTCTGACCCAAGATAGTCCCGATCTGCATACCGCTGGTATTTGACCAGCCCACGCCATAGCCTTTCTCAAAACTGCCATTACGGATCAATTGTCCGTTGGCGATGATAAAGTCCATCGTGGCGTTGGTATACTGGCCCGATGTGTCAGTGGCCTTGGCCACCAGGATGTGATTGCCATCATCCTGCAACAAGGAATCGAAGGTCATGGCATATGGGGCCGTACTAGTTGAACCCACCAGTGCACCGTCGAGAAGAAATTCAACCTTGACCACACCTTTGTCATCAGTGGCGGTGGCACTGAACGTAAGCATTCCCTTCTCACCGCTTTCATTTACAGTGACGATGGGCGGAGCATCGGGTCCAGTCCACGGATTTCCAACATTGATGCCGGCGAAGGCATTCCATACAGCGATTTCCTCGGGACCAGAAACGGGGAATAAATCTCTTACCGCCTGGATGCAGGCGATTCGAGCACCTGCGTAGTTAGTGGCAGAAGTCATGTAAGTGGTAAGCGCGCGGTACCAGATTCTTGCGGCTTTATCATTCCCGATCCCCGTCATTCCCTCAGGCAAGTAGGAAGTAGAAGATTCACCGGTTTTGCTGGCACCCTGGCTAAGAAAATAGAAGGCACGATTCATAGGTCCTGAACTGTAATGAACATTCAGGTTTTGCAGTGTCGGACTCCAGGCATCGGCACTCTTGCCGTCCTTGCTTGGCTTGTACAAAAAACGCATTTTGAGAGGATAGGCGGGGGTGGTGATTTGTTCGCCCTGCGTCCAGGTTCCTCCTGTATCGGGAATAACGCTGCCTTTGCCGCTTGCTCCCCGCATATAGAATTCTGCCATGGCGCCCATGATGTCAGAATTTGCTTCGTTCAGACCACCGGATTCCTTACTGTAAATAAGCCCTGCCGTTGTCATGCACACCCCGTGAGAAAATTCGTGGGCAGCGACATCCAGAGCCGTGAGAGTCTGAAGCTTGGTACCGTCACCGTAGGTGATGCACATGCATGAATCTGAGTAGAAGGCATTATCGTATGCGTTGTCATAGTGGACACGGGCGTAGGTGGATCTGCCGAGCCCATTGATACCGTTACGGCCAAAGACATTCTTGTACATGTCCCAGGTTGCCTGTAATCCATAAGCCGCGTCCACCGCAGCCGTCTGCCCATTGGCAGACGTTGTGGGTTCGGGATCCTCCTTGAAGTTGATGCCGTCCCCCCAATTATTATCGGCATCCATGTATATGGTACCTGTTCCCGAAGTGGCATGATCGAGATTGTAAACCACATTGCTGCCGCTGGCGGGTCTAGTCAAATCCCGCAATTCGTATCCACTCGACACGCTATCGGTGTTAAGATTTACTGTGCCGTTGTACTGACTCTTTCCTGTGCCAATAGTATTCAAGCTGAGCAAGCTATCCCATTTCTCAATGATCTTACCCGTATTAGCATTCACCAGATAGTCTGTGTGTCGCGTATCACCTGGACTTTCCAACTCAGTATGAATGTGATACGCCAACTGATAGCTTTTTACCTCGGGAATAAAATCTTCAGCGTTCAGCATGCTTTCGGGAACGAGAGCCTTGCGAGGTAACACACGATTAGCTATTTCGGGATAAACTACAAGCTCAACCGTGGGCTTGTATGCAAAGTCAAAGCGCGGGGCAAGATCCGTGTTGACGACAGCCAAAACATCGGCGAACGAGAGTTTTGGTTTTATATCAACCTTGATGTCCTGCTTGAGAGCGGATGTGGGTGGAAGCTCCTCCCCTTTAGCTGTTGTGTGGGTGATTACTTCGCCGCCCCAGATACGCAATCCATGATAGAGTTGCTGGAAACGCATGTGCGATTGTCCCAGCGAGTCCTGCTCCAGACTTAGCATCTGGAAGGAGTGATTTTCATCAAGACCCAATGCTTCTCGCATTTCAGTGAGGCGCTGTTCGGACTGAAGCGACAACTCTGATTTAGAGAGATTTTTGGCTGCAGTGGGTGACGCAATCAACAGAAAGACTGCGAGGATAAAGACAAACTGAACATAATTCATAAGAAACTCGCTGACTATAAATTCAGGTGTTGTGGGCAAGATTGATGGAAGCGTGATCAAAATACATTCCCTGAAAATCTCTTAAACGTAACGTTAGCGCAGTAAAACTTTATCGACCAGGCAATCATAGCACCGTGCTTTTTCACAGTGGAGCAGCATGAAACGTGACCATAGGAAGCATAATTTGCCGCTTAATTTTTTTATCGAATGCTGGGCTGTCAAAAACTATCTTTCGAAAAATGGTAGCTCAACCAACACTCAAGCTGCACTGCTAAAATCCGCAAACTGCAATTCACCCAGATAAGCTGTAAATCCCGAAATATTTTCAGTTTTTTGAATCAACCAACTATTCGGAATGTATAGAAAGAGAAATTTTCCGTGTAAACATGCAATTGGGTATTTAAGCCAAATTTGGAGTTCCGCCTATTCGAATCCATCTTACTGGCTATTATCAAAAAAAATATGGGGATAGCGAATATAACGCCAACATAATGGAAACTGATTATTTGCACAATTAGTAGAAATACGTATACAGATATGAACGGCCAATTAAACTGAATTAAAACCTGAGGAGCGCCTCTTTTTGGCTAAAGAATAATAGCGCTTCGAAATAAGAAATCTTGAATACTCAATTTTCCAGGTGAGGGAAATAAAATGGCACATAATATGTGGTAGCTCAGACTTAGCCTGACAGTGACTGGTTTTTTAGAAGTGTCTGTAAGGCTGAGTTCAGCGTAGAAATTTTTCCTTCCAGACAGTGTTGCCATCCTGTAATGTATTCGACCGCAGCACATTTTCCCTTGATGGTTTCGCTGATTATTGTAATAATCGAGTCAGTCGTCCAGATTTTTTACAGTATGGCTAACTCGTAAAACAGATACTTGCTTAAGACCACTTGATAATACACTTGTAAAATCGTTTCATATCGCCGGGGCACGAGTGGGAGCGTTTACAGATGCCATTGGTTTGCGGTTACCTCACCTTAGTTATGCTGTGTTCAATGTCATTAACCGCCAAATACAGCTGATAATCGTGGCTTTCTACCCGGCAGCAATACTCAGTGCTACGGTCGATGAGGATGCGCAGCATCGGAACTTGTTCTTCTTTCAAGAACGTTAATACCTTGTTGCTTAAGAGGTCGGCAACGGCCAATGGCGTCTTGGTCGTGTAGAGTTCGGCGAAGGCGGCTTTTGAGTAAGTGTCGACAAAGGTTTGCGATACACCCGGCCAACGCCTTTGAAGGTGCCGACCTAAAAGGTGTCCTGGGAGCCCAGATAATCGGGATGCGCGTTGTCGATTTCGCCGCTGAGTTTGTCGTCCTGGCGCTTCTTCTCCAGGGCAGCCACTTGCGCTTCAGTCAGGATCAAGCCTTGTGGGCCACCTTGGTTTCCAACGTTTTCAAGCGCTCTTTAAAGCCTACGTTATTGCTATGACTTTGTTAATCCTCCAAATAAAAGCACGGTATACCACATCAGGAGACTTGAAAAATGAAAAAGATGAAATTTGGGACGTTGTGTGTACATGCCGGCGAGCATCCTGATCCTTCAAGCGGAGCCCATACAACGCCCATTTTTCAGACCTCAACCTTTGTCTTTGATTCTGCAGAACAAGGGGCGGCCAGATTTATGGGGAAAGCAGAGGGATACATCTATGCTCGGCTTATGCCCAATACCCCTACGCATACCGTTTTGATTGAAAAAATCTCTGCCCTTGAAGGTGCAGAGACAGGACAATCCTTCGCCACGGGTATGGCTGCAATCACAGGTGTTGCTCTCTCCTTACTTAACAAGGGCGATCACTTACTATCGACCGACGTGGTCTATGGTGGCACTTTTGAATTGTTTGAAAATGTGTTGACCCGGTTAGGCATAGAAGTGAGTTTCGTTGATACGACAGATCTAGAAGGAGTTCAACGTAATCTAAAAAAGAATACCCGAATGATCTTCCTAGAAACGCCCGCGAATCCCACTATGAAGATTTGTGATATAGCGGCTATTTGCCAGATGGCCAGACAAGTTGGCGCTTTATCGATTGGAGACAATACCTTTGCAACACCAATGTTTCAGAAACCTCTGCAACTGGGCGCAGATGCCGTTCTGCATAGCTGCACAAAATATATAGGTGGGCATGCTGATTTATTGGGAGGAGTTGTAGTAGGAAGCCGTGAATTCATCAAAGGTATGATGCCGGTCGTTAATACGACGGGCCTGACTATGGCTCCGCATGAAGCCTGGTTATCTATACGCGGACTAAAAACCCTGCATGTGAGGATGGAGAGACACGCAAATAATGCTTTGGAGATAGCTAGGTTTTTGCAAGCACATCGTAAAATTGCCTGGGTTAGATATCCAGGCTTAGCCAGTCACCCTCAATACGAAATTGCCCAAAAACAAATGAGTGGTTTTGGCGGAATGCTCTCTTTCGGGGTTGCAGGAGGCATAGAAGCGGGACGTAATCTCATGAACAACCTAGAACTTTGCAACTTGGCCGTCAGTCTTGGTGCTGTGGATACCTTGATTCAGCATCCGGCCTCCATGACTCATGCTGGAGTTCCGAAAGACGTGCGATTCAAAACGGGAATTACTGACGATTTGGTTAGGCTTTCTGTGGGCATTGAGGAAGTCGAAGATATCATTGCAGACCTCGACCAGGCTTTGGAGAGATTGTAGCTAACCCTAATGAATGGCGCTTGTCTCATTTTATGAGCATCTTACAGATCGACTGTGGTAATTGCTTGCGACTCTAAAACTTTTTCGTTAACCCAGGATTAATGGCAGATCTTTCTCGCCGAAATGATAAGAATTTAATTAATTCAATCAGCGGGTTTTTCTGCGAGGCCTGTATGCCACGAGCTTAACGAATTAACCCTAAATAACTTGTGTATTCAAGTCACGGAGAATAGATACGTGAACGATCTTAGGCGCATGCTGAAAGAAATTGAACAGGAAGTTAAGTATACCCGCCATATGATTGGCAAGGATTCGTTGGATAGCCGCGTGATGGCAGCGATGAAAAAAGTACCGAGGCCTGATTTTTTACCTGAAAAGGTGCGCTACCTTGCCTATGAAAACCGTCCAGCGCCGATTGGTTCGGGACAAACAATTTCTCAGCCTTATATTGTTGCCTTGATGAGTGACTTGTTAAACATGGAAACAACCGATACCATTCTGGAAATTGGCACAGGTTCCGGTTATCAATCGGCAATACTATCGAACGTTGTTGCACAAGTCTATTCCGTTGAGATTATTGAAGACTTGGCCATTGAAGCCCGAGAAAGGCTCAACAGTTTAGGATACAAGAATGTGTCTGTCCGGACCGGTAACGGCTATTTTGGTTGGCCGGAACATGCACCTTATGACGGCATTATCGTCACTGCCGCCGCGCCGCATATTCCTCAGCCATTAATCGATCAATTAAAGGTTGGAGCACGATTAGTTATTCCCGTTGGCTTACCTTATAGCTATCAGGAGTTGATGGTGGCAGAAAAAATGACTGATGGCGAAATAAAAACCCAAATGATTCTTGGCGTCAGCTTCGTACCCTTAACTGGCAATCACAAAACGGAAACGAGTCATAACACCTCCATCTAACCGGCAGCATAGGCAATCTGCATGATCAATCAAAACTATGACATCAAGAATATTTCCCTCGCCGACCAAGGCCGCGACCGTATCGAATGGGCACTCACCGAAATGCCGGTACTGCGGCAAATCCATGATCGTTTTGTCAAAGAACGGCCATTGGCCAATGCTCGCATCAGCGGCTGCCTGCATATCACCACGGAAACCGCCAATTTAGCTAGAACACTGAAGGTTGGCGGGGCCGAAATGGTCTTGTGCGCCAGCAATCCGCTCAGCACTCAGGATGATGTCGCGGCCGCCCTGGTCCATCATTATCAGATTCCCACCTTTGCCATTCGCGGTGAAGACAACGACAGGTATTACCAACACATAGCCAAAGCGCTGGATCATCGGCCGCAACTGACGATGGACGATGGCGCCGATCTGGTCAGCGAGCTACACAAAAACCGTAGCGACCTGCTGGACGGGGTCATCGGGGGTACGGAAGAAACGACCACCGGTGTAATCCGCCTGAGGGCAATGGCTGCCGACAATGCCCTTCAATTTCCTGTGATTGCCGTCAACGACGCCATGACCAAACACCTGTTCGACAACCGTTACGGCACTGGTCAAAGTACATTGGACGGGATTATTCGAGCCACCAACATCCTGCTGGCCGGCAAGACTTTTACTGTTGCCGGATACGGCTGGTGCGGACGTGGTATCGCAATGCGCGCACATGGCCACGCTGCCCATGTCATAGTGACAGAAGTGAATCCGGTAAGGGCATTGGAAGCCGCGATGGATGGTTTTCGGGTTATGCCAATGCTTGAGGCTGCGGCTTGCTCGGATTTTATTATTACCGCTACCGGCGACAAGAATGTGCTGGATCAAGCACATATTGAAGCCATGAAAGACGGTTGCATCATAGCCAATTCCGGGCATTTTAATGTTGAGATAAATATTCCGGCACTGGAAAAACTGGCATTAAAAAAACATCGTCCGCGACCCAATGTTGAATCGTATGAACTTAAAGATGGACGCACAATTCGGCTGTTAGCTGAAGGCCGCCTTGTTAACCTGGCTGCAGCAGAGGGCCATCCGGCCACCGTAATGGACATGAGTTTTGCCAATCAGGCTTTGAGCATAGCTTATTTGTGGCAACAGGGCAGTCATCTTGAACATTTAGTCTACCCAGTGCCAATCGATATCGACCAGCAAGTCGCAAAAATGAAACTAACGGCGATGAATGTCAATATCGATACTTTAACCCCGCAACAGCAGGCTTATTTGTCATCATGGAAAGAAGGTACGTAGAGATAAAACTCATGATGCTTTCGCATAAGTGTTGAAGGATAAAGGCACACTTAGCTCAAAGGATGGGGCTACATATTGAATATAGACTATATCAAGCGGGAGATTTTCGTTTCTGAACTACTACAGATATGGAAATTTTTTCAAAGCCATTTCTTGTCCCTGCCCAACTGAATAGCAGTCCACTTAGGTTTTTGCTTGCTTCTCCTCATGCAGTCGGTTTCCTCCGTCATTTTATTGCTTATCACCATGTCCAATGCTCTGTATGTATCTGAAATACAGTGAAAACGCATAGCGTTAGACAACACTATAAAGCTATTTTAAGCGCGCTTTCGTATTCCGGCTTTGCTGTCCATGATAGCTTAGCGGGGCGGATGGCTGCATCCAATCTTTTTTTAGCCTAATTCAAAACAAAGTCTCATGTTTGAACATATCTAAAATCTGTTCTAACATTTTTTCAATTTCATTGGGTGAATCACTGAAAAAATCAGTAGTTGGTCGTTGCAAAAAGTCAGAGAAACCCTCAACCGCTTCTAAGTTTTCATTACTGATTTTATTGAATCCCATCGTCCAATTCGGAAAAGAACGCGCTTCTATTGGCTTTTTCAAAATAATCTTTACATTTTGGTGTCTTGGATCTTGTT
>Ga0209798_10000261_pt1 | contig 30714 bp, 27 predicted proteins | sample DOMMetBare3Fresh_FD_187475 | JGI IMG/M metagenome (GOLD analysis project Ga0209798, IMG submission 187475) | Wetland sediment microbial communities from St. Louis River estuary, USA, under dissolved organic matter induced mercury methylation -... | ecosystem: Environmental > Aquatic >... | reverse complement strand
CTACACCACCTGCAGCAAACTCGGTTAGGAACTTCAAATCGAAAAGCGGCACTAGAATCATAGAGTTGCTAGTGCCCCTTTGTTTCCGAAGTTCGTGTCGGAGTGTGCTGAGATGTATCACGAACTTCGGAAACGGGGCACTAGCGGATAAGCGCGCGCATTCTACCCATGTTGGCGGCGCGGGCCACCCGTCGACCGGATATTTTGTGTGCAAGGTTACGGTGTCGCGCGCGGAGCTTTGGCTTCGGACGTGACGCGGCGCTTGGCGGGCGCCGCCGCCGGCGCGCCGTCCCAGCCGCCGGCCGGCGTCTTGACCTGTGTTGCTGCTTCCGGTTGCGGTTCTGCAACCCAGGTCCGCACGGCGGCATGCGCAGCCGCCGCGGTCGCCTGATCGAGCCTTGTGCTGAGCTCGTCACGCTTCTTTGCCGAATCGCGATCGCCCTCGCGGGCGGCCAGCGCGAACCACTTGTAGGCTTCCGCAAGGTTCGTCTCGACCCCGATGCCGCGGGCATACAGGATGCCGAGATTGTATTGGCTGTCGGTCACGCCATGGTCGGCGGCCTTGCGAAACCAATGCGTGGCGGTCTGATAGTCGGGCTTGCCGTCGGCGCCTTCGGCGTAGAGCACGGCCAGATTGTGCATGGCCTTGGCGTTGCCGGCATGCGAGGCCGCGAGGTAGAGCCGGCGAGCGGCATCGAGGTCTTTCTTCACCCCCATGCCCTTTTCGTAGAGGCCGCCGAGGCGGAACTGGGCCGGGGCCAAGCCCTGCTTGGCCGCGCGTTCGAACCATTCCGCTGCTGCCGCGAAGTTCTGTGGCGTGCCGCGCCCTTCCGCGAACCGAACCGCGACTTCGAACTCGGCGGCCGGATCGCCCTTGGCCGCAGCCGCGCGCAGGCCGCCGACGATCGCGGCGGGAACCTTGTCGGTGTCGGTCGGTCGCGCCGGCGACGGTGGGGTCGGGGAGCTCGGCGGGCGCACTGTGCCGGTGACGACGCGATCGCGTGCCGGATCCGGGCTCGCGGGCACGGACGCTGGCGCAGGCGGCTCGGGCGGCGCCAAGATGCCGGCGCTGGGCGCTGCAAGGATCTGATCGACCGGTAGCAGCACCGATTGCCGGCTCGGGGGAGCTACCACGGCCGGTTCGATGTCGGCTGGCGCGTTGCTGTTAGGAGCGGTCGCGGTCGGCTCGTCTGGGGCGACCGCGATGGGGCCGCTCGAACGGTTGAAGAAGCCGGAGAACACCTGCAGTGATCCGAGCACGACCATCACCACGCTCGCGGCGATCAGGAGAATACGGGCATGGCCGCCCATGGCGTTGTTGGCGGTCTGATCGTCGCTGCGGGCGCGGCGCAGCTGCTCCGGCGCGCGTCGGTCGGCGCGTCCGGTCAATTGGCTGCTGGCGGCCTGTGCTGCACGGCGCGCGGCGGCGATGAAGTTCGCCTTGGCATCCTGATCGGTATTGCCGGATGTCCGTGCCGCACCGAGCGTTGCGCCGAGAGCGGCCTGGGAGGCGGCGATGCGCTCGGCCGGCGAGCTGCGGCGGTTCGCGCCCGGCTCGAGCGGATGGTCGGGCGGCAAATCGGGTTCGATGGGGGCCCACTCGTGCGCGCGGGCGGGGTTGCCGTGGACGGTGGGCACCAGGGTCGCGGCGGCAGCCTCCGGGCGCGCGGGCCGCACTTGCAGGTCTGTTGCTTGCAGGTCTGTTGCATGCACGTCCGGTGCTTGCACGTCGAGCGCTTGCACATCTTGCGCCGGCTCGCTGGGCGCGTCGCTCGGCTCCGGCTGTGACGGCTCGGGCGTGCCGCGCAGGCCGGTCTCGATGATCGTGAGCCGATCGACGACCTGCCCGAGCGTGCCGTGCACGGCCTCGATCGAGTCCTGGGTGCGCTGGACGTCGCGCTTGAGAGTGTCGAGCTCCGGGAGGTGCTCGCCGGGCGCCGCTTGCGAGGCCGGCTGGCGATCGATCTGGAGCAGCAGCTCGGCGAGCGCGCGCTCGATCTTGTCGAGCTGGCTGAAACGGGCGTCGGACGACTCGATCTTCTCGACCAGCCTCGCGATCTGCTCCTCGATCAGGCTATTGGGATGATCGGCGCTCGCCTGCTGGAGGCGCTCGATCTTGTCCGCCAATCCCTGCACCAGGGCTTCCAGATCGTGGACGTCGCGGTCGGCCTGCGGGCGTGACTGCAGCGCGTCGGCGATCACCGTGATGCGCTGCTCGAGCATGGCCAGAATGTCGGCGCTGGCGACCTGATCGACCTTGAGGGCAAGCGCGCGCACCTCGTCCGACAGCCGGGCGAGCGCGTCGTTTGAAGCGACGTGGGAGACGACGCTGCGCAATCCTGCGATCGCGCCTTCGAGGTGCTCCAGCGCTGTCGGATCCTGGGCGACCGCGGCGATGCCGTCGATCTTTTGCGACATCGCCCGCACCGCCGATTCAACACCGATGAGGTTTTCGGCCGGCGTGAGCGCACGCAGCGCGTCGCGCACCTCCACGAGCCCGCGTTCGATACCCATGAGGTCGGCGGCGTCGGCGCCGGCGTCGCGCTTGCTGTCGATCCGCTGCGCCAGCGAGCGGACCTCGGTTTCCAGCGCCTCGATGGCCTGGCGCGGCATGGCCTCCCTGATCAGAAGGCCGATCTCGGCCAGGTCGTCGCGCAAGGTGTCGACGGCGCCGTTGATGGCGCAGGGTTTGAGCGATTCGATCTGGGAATTGACGCTGCGCAGCTGCTGCTCGAGGCCACCGAAGCCCTGGGTCGGGGCGCGCGGCAGCTCGGAGCGCGTGCTTTCGTTGTCGAGCATGCGCTGGCGCTCCGCGATCTCCGCGAGCGCCAGATCGAGCGGACTTGCGGGAGCGGCTGCCGGGGGCTGAGCGGCCGGCGTCTCGGGCGCGCTGCCGCGCCGAGGTGAGCCGGCAGGCCGCTCGCTCTCGCGTGGCCGGCGGTCGATCAGTTGGTCCAGCCGGCGATCGAGCTGGGCCAGGGCGCTTGCGATCTGGTGCGGCGCGTCGTCCTCGCGGCGGCTCATCGGTACGCCGATCGCAGCGCTCGTGGCCGCCAGCCGTTCGAGCTGTTGCGACAGGGTGTCGAGGCGGGCGCTCACCTCGGCTAACGGCTCGCGCGGCGCGGGCTCGGGCGTCTCGCGGCTTCGCCGGTCCTCGCCCGCCTCGGGATGCCGGTCATGGTCGGGGCGGCGGGGCGGCGGGGCAGCGTCCTGTCGCGCCGATTCCAGGATCACCGAGTCGAGCCACTCGCCAACCGACATGCCGGACCGCCGTGCGGCTTCCCGCGCGGCTTCTAGCGGTTGGGGGCGAACGCCCCTGGCTTGCCACGTCATGTCAGATGTCATGCCCACGTCCGCGTGCTGAACGGAGAGGGGCCGGACGGCTTTCTGATCGTTTACAGAAGGTATCCAGACGGCGCGGCCCTGTGCCCTCGCGCGGGAGTTTTTCAACCTAAGGGTAAACAGGCGGTTAAGGATGGGGTGGTCCTGGGCGGAAAGGTGCAATTAAGCTGATATTGCCCCGCCGCCCGCGCCATCTTCGGCCAATACCGCTCAGGTTTGCTTGGCGGTTATCGGGCGCGCTGGCGGCTTGGCCTGCTGGATGCCGCAGAATCGGCTGACCGCCGCCAGCGCGGCGTCGGTGATCCTGGCCCGGTGCTCAGGTGTCTCCAAGAGGAGCTCGTCGGCGCGATTGACGATGATGCCGGCCTCCAGCAGCACGGCCGGCGCCTTGGTGAGCTTGAGGACTAGCAGTTCATCGTATTGGTAGACGCCGAGCTCCGGGTTGATGAGGTCCCGGCGCTCGCCCGCGATGGCCTCGGCGTGGTGGCGGGTGGGATGCAGTCCGCGCGATTGCAGCTCGGCTCCGAGGAGTGTTGCGAACGCGAGACTGTCGTTCGGGTTCGCGCGCGAGACGAACAGCGCATGGCCGGAGAACACGTCGCTGTAGAGGTGAGTCTCGCCCTTGTAGGTCCATCTGCTCTTGTGACGATCCTGGACATCGTCATGGTGGAGCGAGAGCAGGAGATCGACGCCGAGCGAGTTGGCCCGCGCGGTGCGCGCCACGAGCTGGGCGCGGCCGACGCCCCGCATGATGAACAGATGGGTCTGGGCGAAGCCCGCCTCCTTGAGCCGCGCGGCGAGCTCCCGGCCGAGGCGCAGATTGAATTCAAGCTCCTTGACGCCGCGCGCGCTGGTCGCGCCCGGCGCCTCGACCGTGTGTCCGACATCGAGGGCAATCTTGAAGCGGGGCGGTTCGCAGGCGCCCGCTTGCGCTGCCGTGATCGGTCCCGCGGGCGCGCGTGCCAGGGTTGCCGTCCCGGCCAGCACCACGATCGCAGCCGCGCGCACCGCTTGGCCTGTCCTGCCGCCTGTGCCCATGGTCCATGTCCAGCGGAGAGATAGGAGTCCAGGTCCCGCCGTTTTTCTATGCCTGGATGCCGACATTGATGGTATCCATGGCGCTGCGCAACTGATTCACGCCGACCGGCGGCCGTCGGCGGAGCGCCGCGTTGTTCGTTCATCCGCATTGTTGGATCATGTCATCGCCGAGTGAGTTGAGATGCGCAGGGCGCGTCAGCGCGCGCGGAGTGCGTCGCAGCCGAGGAGGACATCGTGCCGATCTACAAAGCCCCCGTCGACGAGGTGCTGTTTCTCTTGAACGACGTATTCCAGATCTCGCGCTACAACAATCTGCCAGGCTTCGCCGACGCGTCGCCCGACCTGCTCGAGCCGATCCTGGGCGAGGCCGCCAGGCTCTGCGAGGAGGTGGTGCAGCCGCTCAACCTGCCGGGCGACCGCGAGGGCTGCACTCGCCACCCGGACGGCCGCGTATCGACCCCGAAGGGCTTCAAGGAGGCCTACCGGCAATATGCGGACGGCGGCTGGATGGGCATCTCGGCGCCGACCGAATTCGGCGGCCAGGGCCTGCCGGGCCTGATGACCACCATCGCCAACGAGATGCTGACCTCGGCCAGCATGGCGTTCGCCATGTATCCGGGCCTCACCCAGGGCGCGATCGCCGCCATTCTGCATCACGGCTCGCCGGAGCAGAAGGCGGCCTATCTGCCCAAGATGGTCGAAGGCCGCTGGACCGGCACGATGAACCTCACCGAGCCGCATTGCGGCACCGATCTCGGCCTCCTGCGTGCCAAGGCGGTCAAGCAGGGTGATGGCAGCTACAAGATCACCGGCACCAAGATCTTCATCTCGGCCGGCGAGCACGACCTCGCCGAGAACATCATCCATCTCGTGCTCGCGCGTATCGAAGGCGCGCCGGCCGGCACGCGCGGCATCTCGCTGTTCATCGTGCCGAAGATGCTGCCGAAGGCCGATGGCTCGCCCGGCGCCCGCAATGCGGTCGTCTGCGGCTCGATCGAGGAGAAGATGGGCATTCATGCCAACTCGACCTGCGTGATGAACTATGACGGGGCGACCGGCTTCCTGATCGGCGAGGAGAACCGCGGCCTCAACGCCATGTTCACGATGATGAACGAGGCGCGGCTCGGCGTCGGCGTGCAGGGGCTTGCGGTCTCCGAGGCCGCCTATCAGAACGCTACTGCGTATGCGCGTGACCGCCTGCAGGGCCGCGCGCTGACTGGCGCCAAGTTCGCCGACAAGCCGGCCGATCCGATCATCGTGCATCCGGATGTGCGCCGCATGCTGATGACAATCCGCGCTTTCAACGAGGCGGCGCGCGCGCTGGTGGTGTGGACCGCGCTGATGGGCGATGTCGTGCATCGCTCGCCGGACGACAAGGCGCGGCAGGCGGCAGACGACCACATGGGTCTGCTCACGCCCGTGATCAAGGCGATGCTCACCGACCAGGGTTTCGCCAATGCGGTGCTGGCACAGCAGGTCTACGGCGGGCACGGCTACATCGCCGAGCACGGCATGGAGCAGTTCGTGCGCGATGCGCGCATCGCGATGATCTACGAGGGCGCCAACGGCATCCAGGGGCTCGATCTGATCGGCCGCAAGCTGCCGAAGGACGGCGGGCGCGCCATGCAGGCGTTCTTCGCCGAGGTGCAGGGCTACATCAAGGCGCATGGCGAGGACGCCATGAAGCCCTATGTCGGGCCGCTCGGCACGGCGCTCGGCCATCTGCAGCAGGCCACCATGTGGCTGATGCAGAACGCGCTCGCGAAACCCGACAACGGCGGCGCCAGCGCGACCGACTATCTCGGGCTCTTCGGCCTCTGCGCGCTCGGCTACATGTGGTGCCGCATGGCGGAATGCGCGCAGGCGAAGCTTGCCGCGGGCGACGGCGCGGCCGAGCGCATGAAGGCCAAGCTCGTCACCGGGCGCTTCTTCATGGAGCGCATGCTGCCGGAAACCGCCACGCACCTCGCGCGCATCCAGGCCGGCGCGGCGAGCACGATGGAGCTGCCGGCGGAGGCGTTTTAGGGCGTGGGAGTGAGTGCGATGCTGCCGAAGAATGATGACGAGCCGCTCAGCAAAGAGGATCAAGAGAAACTCGATGCTCTGCGCCAAGCGCTGATTGAGGGTGAGCAGAGCGGTGAGTCGACACCGTTCGATTTCGACGAATTCCTCCGGGAGGTGCACGAAGAGCACAAAGCCAAGAAAAAGGGACTGTGACTCACCGCACCATCATCAGCCCCGCCGTCACCACCGCCAGGATCACCACCGTCGTGCCGGTGACGGTCGCGACGTGCCGCCAGCCGAGCGCCGCGATCGCGGGCAGCGACGTGCCGAGTCCGAGCGCCCCGATCGCGATCAGGAGCCCCCAGGTCGAGGCTTCGATCAGCGGCGCCTTGACGAGCGTGAATACGGGCGCAACGCCGCCGATCGCCATCGCGATGCTGTTGACGACGCACAGCACGACGAACACCAGCGCGAAGACCGGGAAGGGGATGCGGGCGGCGTCGCTCGTGACCGAGCGTCGCGCGAACATGAAGCCGATCAGGAGCACCACCGGAAACAGCAGGAAGACGCGGAACAGCTTGACGATCACGGCGGTGTTGCCGACCGGCTCCGACACCGCATAGCCGGCGCCGACCACCTGGGCGACGTCATGGATGGTGGCGCCGAGCATCACGCCGGTCGCTTGCGGATCGAAGCCGAGCGAGCTGCACAACAGCGGATAAAGCACCATCGCGATCGTGGACAGCGCGTTGACCGCGACCACCACGAAGGCGACGTCCGCCTCCTTGCCTTTGTAGTCGGGCAGCACGATCGCGGTCGCGAGCGTCGCGGAGGCGCCGCAGACCGCGGTGGCTGCGCCGGCGAGCGCGCCATAGGCGGCGCGCTGGTCGAAGGCGCGGGCGAACAGGAAGCCGCTGGCCACTGTCAGCGCCATCGAGATGATGACCAGGAGCCCGGTCGCAAGCCCGAGCGCCGCGATCTCGCCGAGCGCGATACGCAAGCCAAGCAGCGCAACCGCCCAGCGCAGCAGGACCTTCATGCAAAAGCTGATACCGGGCTGGAACAGGGGGCGTCGCGCCAGCGGGTTGAGCGCGATCCCGATCACCAGCGCGACCACCATGGCAGGGATTGGAACGACGCGGCCGATGAAGGGCGCCGCCGTTACGGCGACGACCGCGACCAATGCCGATAGCGCGAGGCCCGGCAGTATGCCTCGGGCCTGGTCCAGGGGCGTCCTGAAAGCGGGATGATTGGCTGTCACGTGGAGGCCTCGCACCCAGAGGGTGCAAGCAGGGAGGAACCAATACCAATTAAGGCAGGTGGAACAGGAAGAATAATCTATCATGTCCTTGGAGTAGAGGATGAAATTAATGACCCACCGATGCGCTTCCTGGGGGTTGCTCGCTCCGGGATGCGCGCACACGTACAGTGGCCTTACGTGATTCGCCCATCGTTCCGCCGGGACGATGGTCGACAGGGAGAGCCCCATGCCCGACGCCTTTATTTATGACCACGTGCGCACGCCGCGCGGCCGCGGCAAGGCGGATGGCGCGTTGCACGAGGTGACCGCGCTCGCGCTCGCGACCCAGGCGCTCGCAGCGCTGAAAGCGCGCAACACGCTCGATCCCGCGCTCATTGACGACGTGGTCCTGGGCTGCGTCGATCCGGTCGGGGAGGCGGGTGGCGACATCGCGCGCGCGGCAGCCATCACGGCTGGTTATGGTGACGGCGTGCCGGGGGTTCAGATCAACCGGTTTTGCGCCTCCGGGCTTGACGCGGTCAATTTCGCGGCCGCGCAGGTGATGTCCGGCCAGCACGACATGACGATCGGCGGCGGCATCGAATCGATGAGCCGGATCGGGATCGGCGCCTCCGGCGGCGCCTGGCCGGTCGATCCGTCGATCGCGCTCAAGTCCTATTTCATGCCGCAGGGCATCTCGGCCGACCTGATCGCGACCAAATATGGCTTCTCGCGCGCGCAATGCGACGAATACGCGGTCGAGAGCCAGCAGCGCGCTGCCAAGGCCTGGGACGAAGGCCGCTTCGGCGGCTCGGTGATCCCGGTGACGGATGTGAACGGCCTGACCATCCTGGCGCGGGACGAGCACATGCGCCCCGACACCAACATGCAGTCGCTGGCGCAGCTCAAGCCCGCGTTCGTGCAGATGGGCGAGCTCGGCGGCTTCGACGCGGTGGCGGTGCAGGCCCATCCCGAGATCGAGTTCGTCGAGCATGTGCACCACGCCGGCAATTCCTCCGGTATCGTCGATGGCGCCGCCGCCGTCCTGATCGGCAGCCGCGAGGCCGGCCGCGCCGCCAAGCTCAAACCGCGCGCCAAGATCAAGGCGTTTGCCAATATCGGCTCGGAGCCCGCCCTGATGCTGACCGGCCCGGTCGACGTCACCGAGAAGGTGCTCAAGCGCGCCAACATGAAGCTCAAGGACATCGACCTGATCGAGGTCAACGAGGCGTTCGCGGCGGTCGTGCTGCGCTACCTGCAGGCGTTCCGGCTCAACCCCGACAAGGTCAATGTCAACGGCGGCGCGATCGCCATGGGGCATCCGCTCGGCGCGACCGGCGCCATGATCCTCGGCACCGTGATCGACGAATTGGAACGCCGTGATCTCGAGACCGCGCTGGTGACGTTGTGCATCGGCGCCGGCATGGGCACGGCCACCATCATCGAGCGCGTGTAAGCGATGCCCAAGATCGACATCACCAAGGCGGTCGTCCGCACCAAGGGCATCTATCCGCAGCCCTACACCAGCATGACCGACGGACGCGAGAAGGCGGCGCTTGGCAATGTCGCAGGGCTGACCCAGTTCGGGGTCAATCTCACCCGCCTCAAGCCCGGCGCGGCCTCGGCGCTGCGCCATTGGCACGAGCAGGAGGACGAGTTCGTCTATGTGATCGAGGGCGAGCTCGTGATGATCGAGGATGGCGGCGAGACCGTGCTGAAACCGGGTGACTGCGCCGGCTTCAAGGCCGGCGTTCCCAACGGTCACCATCTCGTCAACAAGTCGCAGCGCGACGCGCTCTATCTCGAGATCGGCACGCGCGCGGCCGCCGAGCGAGGCCACTATCCGGATGTCGACCTTGTGTTTGAGCGCGACCAGCGCGGCATGCGCTTTCTGCACAAATCGGGCGAGCCATATCCGACTTAATGAGAGATTGACGAGTTGCACGCATGCCCAAGATCGATATCGCGAGCCTCAAGACCGAGATCGGCACCGGCTATCCGGATCCTTATCATGTCCCGGTTGCGGGGCGGGCGCGCCAGCGGCTCGGCAACGCCGTCGGGCTCGACCAGTTCGGCGTCAACCTCACGCGGCTGCCGCCCGGCCAACAGTCGTCGCAGCGGCACTGGCATGCAAGCGAAGACGAGTTCGTCTACGTGCTCGAAGGCGAGCTGGTGCTGCGCGAGAACGACGGCGAGACCGTGCTGAAGGCGGGCGACGCGGCCGGCTGGAAGGCAGGCGCCGATAACGGCCATTGCCTGATCAATCGCTCGCAGCGCGATGTGGTCTATCTCGAGGTCGGGACCCGCAAGGTGCATGACCGTGTCGTCTATCCCGACATCGACCTCCTGAACATCAAGGACGAGAACGGCCCCCGATTTACGCACAGATCGGGAGAGCCATATCCACCACGGAAGTAACAAAAAGCGTTCCGATCTGCGGCGCGCCGGCGCGAAAGACAATTGAGGGCTCAGCCATGACCACTGTCAACTTCAAGGTCGACATCGACGCCGACGGCATCGCGCTCGTCACCTGGGATGCGCCTGGCCGCTCGATGAACGTCATCGATCTCAAGACGATCGAGGAGCTGTCCGGTATCGTGGAGACAGTGGCGGGCGACGCCGCCATCAAGGGCGCCGTCATCATCTCCGGCAAGGAGACGTTCTGCGCCGGCGCCGACCTCACCATGCTCGAAGTCTTCAGCCGCGAGTTCAGCGATGTGGCGAAGGCGCAGGGCGAGGAGATGGCGGTCAAGCGCCTCTATGAGGAGAGCCGCAAGCTCTCGCAGCTTTATCGCCGGCTCGAAACCAGCGGCAAGCCCTGGGTGGCGGCGATCAACGGCACCGCGCTCGGCGGCGGCTTCGAGCTCTGCCTGGCGTGCCACCATCGAGTGGCTGCGGACAATCCGAAGGCGCGCCTGGGCCTGCCGGAGATCAAGGTCGGCCTGTTCCCAGGCGCCGGCGGCACGCAACGCGTCGCGCGCATGATGCAGCCGGGCGATGCGCTGCAGTTCCTGCTCAAGGGCGACCAGATCAGGCTCGCGCAGGCCAAGGGCATGAAGCTCATCGACGCGGTCGTGCCTCCAGCCGAGCTCGTCAACGCCGCCAAGTCCTGGATCAAGGCCGGCGGCACCGCCAAGGCGCCGTGGGACGTGGATGGGTTCCGCCTGCCCGGCGGACCGGTCTACTCCAAGGCCGGGATGATGACGTTTCCTCCCGCCAACGCCATCTACCGCCGCGAGACCTACGACAACTATCCGGCCGCGCGCGCGATCATGCAGGTCGTGTACGAGGGGCTGCAGCTGCCGATCGATCTCGCGCTGCGGGTCGAGTCGCGCTGGTTTGCGAAGATTCTGCGCTCGCCGGAAGCGGCCAGCATGATCCGCTCGCTGTTCGTATCCATGCAGGAGCTCAACAAGGGCGCGCGGCGGCCCAAGGATGTGCCACCAACGACGCTCAAGAAGGTTGGCGTCCTCGGCGCTGGCTTCATGGGGGCGGGCATCGCCTACGTCACGGCGCTCGCCGGCATCGAGGTCGTGCTGATCGATCGCGACCAGCCCTCCGCCGACAAGGGCAAGGCGCATTCCCACAAGCTCATGAGCGATCAGGTCAACCGTGGCCGCGCCACCTCGGCCGAGCGTGACGCGCTGCTCGCGCGCATCACGCCGTCCGCCGACTACGGTGCGCTCAAGGACTGTGACCTCGTGATCGAGGCCGTGTTCGAGGACCGCAAGGTCAAGGCCGAAGCGATCGCCAACGCGGAGGCGGTCATCGGCGCGAGCGTGATCTTCGCATCCAACACCTCGACGCTGCCGATCTCCTCGCTGGCGCAGGACTCCAAGCGGCCGGCGCAGTTCATCGGCGTGCATTTCTTCTCGCCGGTCGAGCGCATGATGCTGGTCGAGATTATCCTCGGCAAGAAGACCGGGGACGCGGCGCTCGCGACCGCGCTCGACTTTGTGCGGGCGATCCGCAAGACGCCGATCGTGGTCAATGACTCGCGCGGCTTCTTCGCCAACCGCTGCGTGCTCAACTACATCCGCGAAGGCCATCTGATGCTGATGGAGGGCGTGCCGGCCGCGATGATCGAGAACGTCGCCCGCATGGCCGGCATGCCGGTCGGGCCGTTGTCGCTCAACGACGAGGTCGCGCTCGATCTCGGCTGGAAGATCCTCAAGGCAACCGAGGTCGACCTTGGGCCGAAGGCGGTCGATCCGCAGCAGAAGGCGCTGTTGCAGGAGCTGGTCGAGAAGCAGGGCCGGCTTGGCCGTAAGAACGGCAAGGGCTTCTATGACTATCCGCAGGGCGGCCCCAAACGCTTGTGGCCGGGCCTTGCCGATCTGCAGAAGAAAAAGCTCGACCCCGACAAGATCAGCGTTGAGGAGCTCAAGCACCGCCTGCTGGTCGTGCAGGCGCTGGAAGCGGCGCGCTGCGTTGAGGAAGGCGTCATCACCGACGTGCGCGAGGCCGACGTCGGCTCGATCCTCGGCTTCGGCTTTGCGCCGTATTCGGGCGGAGCGCTGTCCTTCATCGACATGATGGGGACAAGGCGGTTCGTCGATCTTTGCAAGCGGCTGGAGAAGAAGCATGGGTCGCGCTTCGAGCCGCCCAAGCTCCTGCTCGACATGGCGACCAAGGGCGAGGCGTTCTATGGCCGCTTCGCGCCCGGCTCGGCGCGGGCGGCCTAATGCCGCCGATTTGAGCTCCGGACATCGGCTATTCAATCGTGGAGACGACATGAAGCTGTACATGCATCCGGTATCGATGACGTCGCGTCCCGTGCGTCTGTTCATCGCTGACAATAAGATCAATTGCGAGGAGGAGCTGGTCGACCTGATGACCGGCGCCCACCTCCAGGAGCCGTTTGCCTCGCTCAATCCCAACCGCTTGGTGCCGATGCTGGTCGATGACGATCTCAAGCTGACGGAAAGCTCGGCCATCTTGAAATATCTCGCCGACAAGATCGGCTCGCCGGCCTATCCCACGGACCTCAAGGCACGCGCCAAGGTCAACGAGGCGATGGACTGGATCAACACCAACTTCTATCGCGATTTCGGCTACGGGCTCTGCTATCCGCAGCTGTTCCCACACCATCGGCGGCGCAGCGACGAGGCGCAGCAGGCAACACTTGAGTTCGCCGCCGGACGCGCCGAGCACTGGCTGCGGATCCTCAACGACCACTGGATCGGGTCGAAGCCCTATCTGTGCGGGGATCGCATCACGATTGCGGACTATTTCGGTGCTGGGATTGTGACGCTGGGGGAGCTCATCGGTTGCGACTTCGCGGCCTATCCGAACGTGCGGCGCTGGCTCGACACGATGAAGAAGCTGCCGAGCTGGGCGCGCATCAACGAAGCCTTTGACGGCTATCGCGAGCACCTCAAGTCGCAGCAGTTCGTGCGCGTTTGAACGGGCGTTGCGGTTCCGTCGAATCGCGGGTGAGGTCCATTGTGAGGGCATGGAGTTGAGTGCTGAGCCAGAGCCCGATCGCTCGCTCCTGCGCTGGCGCCGGATACCCGGCGGCGTCTGGGCGCTCGGGATCGTGTCCATGCTGATGGATATCTCCTCCGAGATGATCCATGCGCTGTTGCCGCTCTATCTCGTGGTCGGGCTCGGCGCCTCTGCGCTCGCGGTCGGCGTCATCGAGGGCATCGCGGAGGCAACCGCGCTGATCGTGAAGATTTTCTCGGGTGCGCTCAGCGACCGGCTCGGTCAGCGCAAGTGGCTCGCGGCCGCGGGCTATGGTCTTGCGGCCTTCACCAAGCCGGTGTTCCCGCTTGCGCCCTCAGTCGGCTGGCTGTTCGCGGCGCGCTTCATCGACCGCATCGGCAAGGGCATCCGCGGCGCGCCGCGCGATGCGCTGATTGCCGACATCACCCCGCCCGACCTGCGCGGCGCGAGCTTCGGGCTGCGGCAGTCGCTCGACACGATCGGGGCCTTCCTCGGACCGCTCGCGGCGATCGGGCTGATGCTGCTCACCGCCGACAACTTCACGCTGGTGTTCTGGTTCGCGGCCATTCCGGCGTTTCTGTCGTTCGCCGTCATCGTGTTGGCGGTGCATGAGCCGGAGCGCCCGGCTGACCTGCCGCCTGTGCGCTCGCCGCTTTCGCGCAAGGAGATCGCGCGGCTCGGTGGCGCATTCTGGATCGTGGTCGCCGTTTCGGGCACGTTCACGCTGGCGCGCTTCAGCGAGGCGTTCCTGTTGTTGCGGGCGCAGTCGGTCGGCATGGCGGTTGCCCTGGTGCCGGCCATCCTGGTGGCGATGAACGTGGTCTATGCGCTTGCCGCCTGGCCGGCGGGCGCGCTCTCGGATCGGATCGGGCGCTACGGGCTCTTGACGTGCGGATTTGCAATCCTGATCGTGGCCGACCTCGTCCTTGCCTTCGCGCCGGGCGTCGCGGCCGTGGTCGCCGGGGCCGCGCTCTGGGGCCTGCACATGGGGCTCACTCAAGGCATCCTGGCATCGCTGGTCGCGGACACCGCGCCAGCCGACCTGCGTGGGACGGCCTTTGGCCTATTCAATCTGGCCGCCGGCGTGGCGACGGTCGTTGCCAGCGTGATCGCCGGCGCGCTGTGGGATGGCCTCGGACCCCAGGTCACCTTTATCGCGGGCGCGGTTTTCACCGCGCTGGCGCTGGCGGTGGTGCCGCTGTTGCGGCGGTCCGTTGCCAGACCAAAGTGACGTCGCGGTGACGGCCCCGCCATTGCCCATGATCACAGCCCCCGTGTATGGTCCGCCCCTTTGACAACGGTTCCCCATCGCTCGTGACCAAAAATGGCTCGTGACCAAGTCGACATGACGCCGATCGAGACGCGCGACGAGCTGGTCGCGTGGTTCGCGGAAGGTTGCAAGCCGAAGTCGCAATATCGCATCGGCACCGAGCACGAGAAGTTCGCCTTCACGGTGGAAGGACACCGGCCGGTGCCCTATGAGGGCCGGCGCAGCATCCGCGCGCTGCTCGACGGCATGCAGCTCCTGCTCGGCTGGGAGCCGATCATGGAGAACGGCAACATCATCGGCATGTTCGACGTGACCGGGGGTGGTGCGATCTCGCTCGAGCCCGGCGGCCAGTTCGAGCTCTCAGGCGCGCCGGTTGAAACCGTGCACCAGACCTGCACCGAGCTGATGGCGCATCTGGCGCAGCTACGCGAAGTCGCGCGTCCGCTCGGCATCGGCTTTCTCGGGCTCGGCATGACACCCGACTGGTCGCGCGCCGACATGCCGACCATGCCGAAGGGCCGCTATCGCATCATGACCGCCTACATGCCCACGGTCGGCCGGCTCGGTCTCGACATGATGTATCGCACCTGCACGGTGCAGACCAACCTCGACTTCTCGTCGGAAGCCGACATGGTGAAGAAGCTGCGCGTGTCGCTGGCGCTGCAGCCGGTCGCGACCGCGATGTTCGCCAACTCGCCATTCACCGAAGGCAAGCCCAACGGGTTCGTGTCGTTTCGATCGGAGATCTGGCGCGACACCGATCCGGATCGGTCCGGCATGTTGCCGTGGGCATTCGAGCCCGGCATGGGCTTCGAGCGCTACGTCGACTACGTGCTCGACGTGCCGATGTACTTCGTCAAGCGCGGCGACCGTTACATCGACGTCGCAGGCCGCTCGTTCCGCGACCTGTTGGCGGGCAAGCTGGCGGAGCTTCCGGGCGAGCGCGCGACTCTGTCCGATTGGGCCAACCACGTCTCGACCATCTTTCCGGAGGTGCGCCTCAAGCGCTACCTCGAGATGCGCGGCGCCGACGGCGGGCCGTGGCGGCGGCTGCCGGCCTTCGCGGCCTATTGGGTCGGGCTCCTCTACGACGAGGCCGCGCTCGATGCCGCCTGGGAGCTGGTCAAGGATTGGCGCGCCGACGAGCGCCAGACGTTGCGCGACGAGGTGCCGAGGCTCGGGTTCAAAGCCCGCATCCGGCAGTGGAGCGTGCTCAATCTCGCCAAGGCGACGCTCACGCTCGCCGAAGCGGGGCTCGCGCGCCGGCGCCAGCACGATGCGGCCGGCCACGACGAAACGCGCTACCTGCGGCCGATCCAGGAATTCGTCGCGCGCGGGATCACGCCGGCCGAGGAGCTGTTGGAGAAGTTTCACGGGCCATGGAACGGATCGGTCGATCCGGTTTATAAGGAGTACGCCTACTAGGCCGCGGACTTCATTAGCCGGAAGCGATGTGCTCAGTCTGAGATTTACCGCTTTTGACCCCACAGCAAACATTGTACAACAGCCCATCGTCTTCGCTCTCATTGTCAATGGTATCGCGCTCTTCGGATCAGCAATTTGTCTTGGTGAAGAACCTCAAATCCAATCGGCCTTCAAGATCGCCTCGACACTTGCGCCGCCAGACAGCACGGCGGCGGAGATCGCCAGCGCCGCGCTGAGCCGCTCGTCCGGGGCGCGATTGACCACGGCCGCGACCACGATCGCAACTAGCGAAAGAATGGGAACGAAATACCGCCCCTGCACGCCCCAGACACTGTTCGCGTCGAGCGGCGTGAAAACCAGATAGCAGACGAAGTAGACGACGACGATATAGGTCAGCGCGGTGATGCCGGCCACGGTCGCAACTTGATAGCGGGCGGCAGGTGCAAGCGGCAGCCGCGTGAGAAAGGTGCAGAGAAGGAGTCCGCTCACCGTCGGATAGACCCAACGCTGCAATACGGTATCGAACAGCCCGAGCACTCCGATGACTTGTCGCCAGAGCTCGCCCAGATCCTTCTCATGCAAGGCGGTAATGACGGCGGCGGGAAAGTGCATTGGATGATCGAGGAGATAGGTGAGCTTCACGGCCGGATTGAACGCGTCCAAATTCTGACCAGTAATGTCGACCATTCGCCACGTCGCCGTGTCGGCTCCACTGCTGAAGGTCCAAAGCACCGCGACGGCAATCGCGGGCAGGGTCGTCAGAGCAAGCAGATGCCAGCTCCGCGCCGGCTTGCCACGCAGGGGCATCAGCGCGAGCAGGACGAAAACGAGATTCGGAACCTTCGTGAGCGCGCACAACATCATCCAGAATGATTGCCGGCCTAGTATGTGTAGCTGCGGAGACAAGATCCCACGCAGCCATAAGGCCATAACCACCATGGCCGCGGCGAGCGCGCTGCCGTCGGCATTGATGACGGAGCGTCCGTAGATTGCCGCCGGTAGCATGGAGATGGTGAGAAAGATCCACGCGAGGTTGGGCACCATCGCAATGGCGTAGGCGATTACCCCGGTCAGGGCGGCAAGACCCGCAAATCGCATCAGGTAAAGCGTGGGAACAAAATCGAGGTCGAGCGCGCGCGCCACAAGCGCCGCCGCGATCTGTGGCAAGTAGGCGACCGGTGAATAGCCTTCCGATCCGGCGTATGGGACGAAGGTGGGCGGTTGGTCCGAATCTACCCTGGCGGGTCGGCGGCTGAAATAAGCCTGGAACACCGGTCCATAGGCGAATCCGGCCGCCTTTTCCTTGATGCGCACGCTTTCAAAAAAATTGAAACCCTCATAAAGGCGCGGTTGAACGAGAATGCCCTTGCGACCTTCAGCGTCACGAAGGGACGGAACGATATCGCCCTGCGCTACCCCATACGCTCGCAGAAAGTGCGCAGTCTCGTCGGGGCCTCGCAGCGGCGGAGTGACAAGAACGATCAGGGTGCCGAAGAGCAAAGACACCGTGACAAATGCCGTGACGGGACTAATGGTCAGCCCACATTCTCCATGAACCTCAGTTTCGTTTGCAAGAGGATGCCGAAAGTAGGATAGACTGGCTACGATTGGCACACCAGCTGCATTGTAAACAAGCGCGAAGAACAAATTCTGTCGGATATTGCCCCTTGGCTGCTGTCGGAATGGTGCAGCGCCGCGACGTGTCGACAAGTGCCATAAGCAGCTGTCGGACCTCCAGATGATCTACGCATAGGTTATCTCTCGCGCCAGACGATTTGCGGCGGTTGCCAAGCATATGGCATGGTAGTCACCACAAGGGTCACAACGGTGGCACTGGGATTGACGGCACGGTTGGCATGAAGGTCGTCACTATGGCTCGCATTCCGGCCGCCACCGACATGTGGCTGCGATACGGCTCACGCTGCAACTCGCTGCTGGGAACTGTTTCGCGCGCGAGGACGAAACAACAACAACGGCCTTTACTCGCCCTTTTTGAAGTCGCCGCTGATGGCGTTTGCCGAGATCGGGCGTGAAAAAGGAGGCTCATTTGGCGGTGTGGCGGCTGCCGGAATACTCGATACCGACCGCAGCCTGTTGTGCCGATTCCTCCTCTGGAGGGCGTCGGTCACTTTTGCTCGGGCAGCGATGGCATGGCGCCGCCGAGCGCGACTGCGAGCTGCCTGAAGGATACGTTCCAGTTCGTGGTCGCGACCCAAGGCGGGGTGGGATCCTCTTCGACGATCGTCACGGCTCCCTGCCGAGGCGTCGAGGCCAGTTCGCGGACGAATGGAAGCGCGGCGCCACCGCCCGTGAGAAGCACCCGGACCGGGGGGCGCTGATGCAGCATCGCGGCCTCCTTGCAGGCGACATCCAAGGTTTCGCCGAAACTGCCACGCAATTCGTCTACAAACGCCTTTATTTCCGGCTCAGCCAGAAGCTCGCGCAATTCCCCCTGCAAGGAGCCGAGCAATTCCTCGTCGCGAAAGAGGTCTTCCTTGTAGCGACGCGCTTCGCGCTTGAGCGCGGCGATGGTTCCGATGTCGGCCGGCAATTCGGCATTCAAGCCATTTCTTCTGATCAGATATGAGACGACTTGGCTGTCCAGAAAGTTTCCAGCCTTCTCCACGATGCGCCGAGCCTTGGCATACTCGCCGATCCGACCCTGCCGGTCGCGGCCGGGGACGGCGATAAAGGCGCCGAAATCCGATGTTCCGGCCCCGATATCGGCGATCACAAAGACGCGTTGCTTTCCTTGCTCCGGCCGGATTGCGGCTGCGGCGACCGCCGTTGCTTCCGGTACAAATCCTCGCTCGATGCAGTCCGCCGGCGTGGCTGTGCGGATCAGTTTCGCCTTGAGCTGCGCCGATGGCTCGGTCACATGATCAACCAGCGCGAGGGCTGCCATGGCGGCTTCGATGGCAAGGCCCTCATTCGCCTCGTAGCGCGCCCCGATCGTGCGCGCGAGGATCATGGCGCGGGCCAGGAGGTCGAGGAGCAGGGCTTCGCCATCCTGCTCATAGGCGCGCTTCCAGGCCGGTCGCGCGATCCGCAATCGAGGGACACGAGCCTTCTGAATATTTTCGGTTTGCAGCGCGCGGTCGAAGCGGAACAGGACGAAGCCCAACAAGAGCAACAGCAGTTGCGCGCGTGTGAAGCGCTGGGTGGGATCTTCCGCCTCGCTCGCGGGCGTCTCCAGCAGCTGCTGGTTGAGCGCGCTGATGTAATGCTTGGGCGATTCAAAGCGTCGCCGGTTGTCGGCCCCATGATTGGCGTGGACGATGAACGCGCGCTCCCCGAAGTGAATCCGCTCCTGCAGGATGTAGAGGACCGACGGGCACATCAGGGGCGAGAAGCCCGGCGTTGCGGCGGGTCCAATCTGAAGCGGCCTGACGTGCTCGGTCGTTGTCGCGCCGGCCTCGTGGCGCCGCACCATGACGATCTTGGAGAATGCGGTTCCGAAATCGATGCACGCCGTCCAGTTGTCGTCCACCTCGGCATCGAGAAGGCTGCGGTCGAGTTGCAGCGACGTTGCCGGTGCCGAAGGGCGTGCGCGCGCAGGCGCGGGCGGTGACGATGTCGGCTCCGTCGCCGGCTTCGGACGCAGCAGCCTTCCAAAGATACTCTTGCGCTCGTTGCTCATGGTCCTCCTGATTTCGCGTTGCCGCGATTACTGCCGCCGATTTGAAGTTCCTAGAACTAGGCGGGCTCGACATCGGCGGCGCGTAGCACGCGCCGGTTTGCGCCACGGCCTTGAAAGACCGTTGGCGTAATAATGCGGACCCGCTTCACCGCGTTCACGCGTGGGTCGTCATGCGCATGTTTGACGGGATCGAATGTGGCTTCGCTCCCCGGGGTCCCCTCGATGTCCAGCTCCCTTTTTGCAGCGGACGTCCGAACCGCCTGGATGATGGCGCCGATCTGGCCTCGCAGCTGCGGGCCAAGCCCGGCCGGCTCGCGGATCGCCTCGCGCAGCGCGGGGGTTTGCTGGAGCGCCCGCGCCAGCGCCTCGTCGGCCTCCACCCAGGCGGTTTCCGCCAGAGCATTCTCGAGATTGGCGCTTGCCGGCGGCGCTGCAGCGGGGAGCCTTGCCGACAGCAGGGCCTGGATGAGGGTGGCGGCCTGCTCGCGGTTGAACGTGAGCGCGCCGATTTTCGCCGCGGCGCCCTTGTTTTGGCCCGGCGTGGACGTCCCCGCAAAACGCTGCAAGAGCAGGCCCGCGACCTTGCCCGGGATTCCGCTGGGATACGATGTCGGATCGGCCTCAAGCTCCGTCAAAGCGGTCCCGATGGCCTCGATGACCGCATGCACATCAAGTGCGCGCGTAACAATCGCTTCCCCGATGGCGGTAGCGGCCGGCCCGGTCCTGACCAGGTACGCGTAGACACACCACTCCAACGCATCCTCGCCATAGAGTCCCAGCAGAGCTTGTGCGATCGGGGTGAGCGGAACCCCGGAGAAACTGTGGGGCGACGGCGGCGCGCCTGCCACCTCGGCGGCGCGAAGGGGGGCTCGCCAGGCCTCGTCGGCCCAGAGCGCTCCGACGAGTTTCCAGCCTTCGACCTGGCGTTGGGTGTCTCCCTGCGCTTGCGTCAACAATCGTGCTGCGAAGTCTCCTGCGAGCCCGTCCCGAATCAGCCGCTCACGAGCAGGGCGCCCTTTTGCCGACGCAAGTTTGCGGGCGTTCTCGGCGAACACCGCGTCGTCCGAGGCCAGCCAAGAAGTGAGGTCGCCTTCACGACGCTGGCGTGCGGCGACGGCTGAACTTCTCTTCATGTGGGTTCCGAGTCTGTTGCCGCCGGAAGCTTAGCACCGGCGCGCGGGCGCTGGCAGGGCGGGTCGATCTGTCGCCTCGAAACAGTTGTGACTTTCGCGCCAGCGGTGGCATGTTTGCGGCGACCCGATGCCCCAAAGGGCGATCGCGGATGCCCTGATGAGTGATGGCATGAGACGACAGGCGCTTGGGTTCCTTTGCGGGCTGCTGGTCATCGCGTTCGCGGGGGCGCCTGCGCGGGCGCAGGTCGGCTTCGACCGGCCGGGCGGCGACTACCAAAGCGTTCCGTCGCGCTCCGCTGATCCCTCGCAGTGCGCGGCGCGCTGCGAGCGCGATCCGCGCTGCCGCGCCTGGGCGTTCTCGTATCCCATGACCGAGAACGCGAATGCCGTATGCTGGCTCAAGTCGCGGGTCATGCCGCGCATTGCCGCCTCCTGTTGCGTGTCGGGTGTGCGTGGCGCCGGCATCATCGAGCTCAAAGCCGGGCCCATTGAGTTTTCCGTCGATCGCAGTGGCGGCGACTATCGGCATTTCGAGCTGCCGCCGGACCCCACCGGCAAGAGCTGTCAGGCCGCCTGCGAGGGCGAGGAAGCCTGCCGGGCCTGGACCTACCTGCGGCCGGGCTATCTCGGCTCTTCCGCCGTCTGCTACCTCAAGAATCGCATCACCCGTCCGGAGCGCAGGCCGTGTTGTGTGTCCGGTGTGGTGCGCTGAGCTGCGCGTCGCGCTCCCAAAAGCCGGTTTCAGGCCGACAATGCGGCCCTGGATCGCGGAAAGTTGAAGGGGACAAGGTCCGGTTTTCGGCCCCTCCCGGTCTGGTATCAGTTATCTCAAGCACGTTTTCCGCTGCATTGGAGGCACCGATGTTGAGAGCCATGACAGCCGTCACTGCCCTAGCGCTCGCCGGCGGCGCGGCCTTCGCCCATCACGGGTGGGGCAGCTACGACGCGGCCAAGCCCGTCACCGTCACGGGCGCGATCGCCACGTCGAAATACGAGAACCCGCATGCCACCATCACGGTGCGCAGCGACGGCAAGGTCTGGACGGTGACGCTTGCGCCCACCTCGCGCATGTCGAGCCGCGGCGCCAGCGCGGAGGTCATTGCGGTCGGCAAGTCGGTTTCGGCCTACGGCTACCCGTCAACGGCGACGCCTGACGAGATGCGCGCCGAGCGGATCACGATCGACGGCAAGACCTACGAGCTACGTTGATGACCGGTGAGGCGCCGGCGATCCTCGTCGCGCTCGAAGAGTCGGGTTTCGGCGCCGCCATCCGGCAGTCGGTGTGGCTGTTTCCGGTGGCGAATGTCGGTCATATCCTCGCGCTCGCGGTGTTCGCGGGCGCGATCGCGATCATGGACGTCCGCCTGCTGGGCGGGCTTGCGGCGACCGCGCCTGTGCGCCTCATCATGCGCGCGCGCAGCGTCGCGATCGCGGCCTTCGTGCTGTTGGCGGCGACCGGCTTCCTGCTGTTCACCGCCGAGGCGAGCCATCTCGCGCTCAACCCGGTGTTCCAGGTCAAGCTCGCACTGATCGCAGCAGGTCTCGCCAACCTGGCGGTGTTCGAGTTCGGCGTGAAGCGCGCGCTCGTTGGCTTGGCGCCCGGCACCATCATGCCGACAAGCGCGAAGACAGCCGGCCTGCTGTCGCTTGCGATCTGGATCGCGGTCGCAGCCTGCGGGCGCAGCATCGCGTATTTTTGACGGTTAGGCGCCGGTGGATCGGCGCTTCCGGCGACGCTCGTAGAAAAGCCCATCCTCCTCGATCATCTCGTTGTAGGCATCAATGGCCTCTTTGTTTTCTTCGTACCACTTCCGGGCGGCTTCCGCCCGTTCTGATGCGTGCAAATTCGGCAGTCTCCGACGTAACGCCTGAACAAGAAGCTCAGAAAGGTCGATGCCGGTTTCCTGGGCTGCGGCGATTGATTCGTCGTCCAACTCAAGAGTGATCCGGCCCATGGATTCCCCCCTCACCCCGTGCCGCCGACCGTGATGCGGTCCATGCGCAGGGTGGGCTGGCCGACGCCCACCGGCACGCCCTGGCCGTTCTTGCCACAGGTGCCGATCCCGGTGTCGAGCTTGAGGTCGTTGCCGATCATGCTGATGCGATGCAGGTCGGTCGGGCCGTTGCCGATCAGCATGGCGCCCTTGAGCGGGGCGCCGACCTTGCCGTCCTCGATCCGGTAGGCCTCGGTCACGTTGAACACGTACTTGCCCGAGGTGATGTCGACCTGTCCGCCGCCGAAGTTCACCGCGTAGATGCCGTTCTTGATCGACGCGATGATCTCGGCCGGGTCGTGGCCGCCGGCGAGCATGTAGGTGTTGGTCATGCGCGGCATCGGCACATGCGCATAGCTTTCGCGGCGGCCATTGCCGGTCGGCGTCATGTTCATCAGCCGCGCGTTCTGGCGGTCCTGCATGTAGCCCACCAGGATGCCGTCCTCGATCAGCACGGTGCGGTTGGTGGGCGTGCCTTCGTCATCGATCGAGAGCGAGCCGCGGCGCTGCGCCATGGTGCCGTCGTCCACCACGGTGACGCCCTTGGCGGCGACGCGCTGGCCCATGAGGCCGGCGAAGGCCGAGGTCTGCTTGCGGTTGAAGTCGCCTTCGAGCCCATGCCCGACCGCTTCGTGCAGCATCACGCCCGGCCAACCGGCGCCGAGCACCACATCCATTTCGCCGGCTGGCGCAGGGATCGCGGCCAGGTTGGTGAGCGCCTGGCGCACCGCCTGCTCAACGGCATCCTGCCAGCTCTCGGCCGCGATGAAGCGCCCGAAGCCCTCACGCCCGCCGTAGCCATAGCTGCCGGATTCCTGCCGGTCACCCTCGCCGACGACCACAGAGACGTTGATCCGCACCAGCGGCCGCACGTCGCGGTAGCTCTCGCCGTCCCCGCGCAGGATTTCGACCACCTGCCAGGAGGCGCCGAACGAGACCGAGACCTGCCGCACCCGCGGATCCTTGGCCCGCGCATAGGCGTCGATCGTCTCCAGGAGCCGCACCTTGCTCTCGAACGCGGGCTCCTCGAGCGGATTGTCGTCGCCATAGAGCCGGGTATTGGTGCGCCCGGGCGGCTCGGCGTAGCGGCCCGAATAGCCGCCCTTGACCGCGCGCACTGCGTCCGCCGCGCGCGCGATCGCGGCCGGCGACAGGTCGGAGGCATGGGCGTAGCCGACCGCCTCGTCCTTGACGGCACGCATGCCGAAGCCCTGCGCGGTGTCGTAGGTCGCCTGCTTGAGCCGCCCGTTGTCGAAATGCAGCATCTCGGACTGGCGATATTCGAGAAACAGCTCGCCGTCATCGGCACCCTCGAGGCCGCGGGCGAGCTGCCGGCGGGCTTCATTGCGGTCCAATCCGGCGCGGTCGAGCAGCGACATGGTGGTCATGATGGGCCTCAGGGGTTGCTATCTGCACAAGATAGTCATTCGCATCCGGCCTTGCGAGCGGGACAACGATGATTGTGCCTGTATCACGAACCTGACATCCTGGCGCCGCCTTCATCGGCCGGGCTCGCCATGGCACCTCATCATCCGCTGTTTCTTGTGGGTCTTCTTGCAATTGCCGTGACTGCGACGCTGGCCCAGCCGGTCGCCGACTTCTACCGCGGGCAGACCATTTCGCTGGTGGTCGGCGCCAACACCGGCGGCGGCTACGACGCCTATGCGCGGCCGGTGTCGCGCCATCTCGGCCGCATCATTCCGGGCGAGCCCGCGATCGTGGTTCGCTACATGGGGGCGGCTGGCGGGCTGCCGGCGGCGAATTCGCTCTACACGGTCGGCTCGAAGGAGGGGCTCACCATCGGTGCGGTGCAGCGCCACACGCCGTTCGAGCTTTTGCGCGGCAACAAGAGCATCGTCTACGACCCGTTCAAGTTCAGCTGGCTTGGCAGCCTCAATTCGGAGGTGAGCGTGACCATGGTCTGGGCCAATACGCCGCACCGCAAGGCCGAGGACCTGCTGACCACGCCGCTGATCGTGGGCAGCCTCGGGCAGGAGACCGACAGCGAGATCGAAACCAGCGCGATGATCAAGCTCATGCGCGCTCCGATCCAGATCATCCGCGGCTACAGCGGCACGGCCGAGAATCTGCTCGCCCTGGAAAAGGGCGAGATCCAGGGCCTGCACGGCGTGTCGTGGTCCTATGTGAAGACCCGCAAGGCCGATTGGCTGCGGGACGGCAAGATCCGCATCCTGCTGCAGACCGGTCTGGAGCCGCATCCCGACCTCAAGTCGACCCCGACTGTGTACGATCTCGTGAAATCCGACGACATCCGGCAGATCTGGGACCTGATCCTGGCTCCCAAGGTGATCTCGCGGCCCTACCTGCTGCCGCCCGGCGTGCCGGCCGAGCGGGTCGCGGTGCTGCGGCTCGCGTTCGAGCGGCTGGCCAAGGATCCGGCCTTCCTGGCCGAGATGGAGCGGACCGGAACCGAGGTCGGTTATCGGTCCGGCGAAGAGATCGAGCGCTTGATGGCGCGCGTCTACGCCTTCCCGCCGTCGCTGGTCGAGCGGATGGTGGAGGCGATCTCCACGAGATCGGCCGTGCGATAGCGCTTTGGCGCGCGAATACCGCGGCAAGGCTCACGGCAGCTTGTCGAAGCCTTCGCCGAAGCCCTTCAGACTCATCGGGAATCCGATGCCTTCTTCGGGAGTCTGGAAGATGATGAAGGTCGCGGTCTGGCCGGCGCGCATCTGCTTCACCAAGTTCTCGTCCATGACGACCTCGGCGACGCAGCCGTTCGGCAGGCAGCGCACGAAGCCAGCCCGCCCCACATCGGCCTGGTCGATCTTGAGCCCCAGGCCGGAGGGCAGCAGCACCCCCATCGGGGCGACCACCCGCATCAGGCGGCTCTTTTGGTCGGCGGTCTTGAGCACGATCACGGTCAGGCCAACGTTGGCACGATCTTCGGCGGTGACGCTCTGAATAAGGGCACACTGCTCGCCCTGCGCGCCCGGAGGGGTGTCGCAGCGGATCTGCCAATCGTTATGGACGGACCGCACGGTGCCTTGTGCGGTCACCGGCCCGGCCGATCCCGCAAGGACGGTGAGTGCCAACAACGCCGGTACAAGCCGGAAAGCCTCTTGGTTGCGTGAGCCCATCATGAAACCTTGTCGTCTGAAGCCCTTAGCTGGAGCCCTGCACTAGTGCCCCGTTTCCGAAGTTCGTGGTACATCGCAGCAACCTCTGACACGAACTTCGGAAACAAAGGGGCACTAGCAACTCTATGATTCTAGTGCCGCTTTTCGATTTGAAGTTCCTGACAGCGTTTGCTGCAGGTGGTGCAGGAACTTCAAATCGGCGGCACTAGCCGCGCCGTACGAGTCGCCGCTCCGCACGCCGCAATGCTACCATCATTTCCGCGTCACTCGTACCGCATCCAAGGGGAATATGCGGACGAGCGCTTGCGGCAAACGCACTGGCCTCCACCCAAGTTCGGGTGGGCGCACTATGGAACCGTAAAACAGTCCATTGTGGCCGAGATATGGGGTCATTGACCCGTGGGTGCCAATGGTTGTGGGCACCGGTGGATGATCGCATGGAAGCCATGACGAGGTGCATTGCGAGGAGCCCGGAATTGTGGTTTTGAGGGGGCGGGATTCCCCAAAAGTCCCGCCGCTCGCCCGGCCGAACGCCCCCTTGAAGGACGCTGCGCTCCGGGCGGCAACCCCGTGTTGTTGGTGTCATGCGGGGGATCATGCGGCGGACGGAAGGCCTCATCGAAGGAGCGACGACGACGATGCTCGTGTTCAAGCGGTTGACCGCCGTGGCGGTAACGATCTGCGCACTGATGGCGGGCCTTGATAGGGTCTTTGCGGGCGACGGGCGACCGTCGGACTGGCAGATCAATTTCCAGCAATCGGCCACGCCGGTGATGGATGACATCGTCCGGTTCCACACCGGTCTGCTCTACACGATCATCGCCATCGCTCTGTTCGTGCTCGTGCTGCTGGTCATCGTGATGGTGCGCTTCAACGCACGCAGCAATCCCACGCCCTCGCGCACGACCCACAACACGATGCTCGAGGTCGCCTGGACGGTGATCCCGGTCGTGATCCTGGTGGCGATCGCGGTGCCTTCGTTCCGGCTGCTGTTTCTCCAGCTCAACACGCCAACCGCCGACCTGACCGTGAAGGCGACTGGCAAACAGTGGTACTGGACCTACAATTATCCCGACCACGGCAAGTTCGAGTTCGACTCGCTGATGGTGCGCGACAAGGCCAAGCTGCGGGCTGACCAGCCGCGCCTGCTGGGCGTCGACAACGAGATGGTGGTGCCGGTCAACAAGACCGTGCGCGTGCTCACCATCGGCGCCGAGGTGATCCACGCCTTCGCGGTGCCGTCGTTCGGCATCAAGATCGACGCCATCCCGGGCCGGATCAACGAGACCTGGTTCAAGGCGACGCGGGAAGGCATCTATTACGGCCAGTGCTCGGAGCTGTGCGGGAAGGATCACGCCTTCATGCCGATCGCCGTGCGCGTGGTCAGCGACCAGGCGTTCGCGACCTGGGTCGATGAGGCCAAGCGCAAGTGGGCTCGCGACGACAGCGCTCCGACCAACTTTGCAGCGGCTGAGCAAACGACGGCCCGGTAATCGGCGCAGTAAACGGCCCAGCAACCGGCCATCGGGCCGCAACGACAGTTCGAAGGAACCGATTCATGGCTACATCTTCGCACGACGCCAATGCCCACGACGCGCTGCATGAGGCGCATCATGACCATCCGACCGGCTGGCGGCGCTTCGTCTACTCCACCAACCACAAGGACATCGGCACGATGTACCTCGTGTTCGCGCTCGTGGGCGGGCTGGTTGGCGGCATTCTGTCGATGGGCATGCGGCTCGAGCTGATGGAGCCGGGTCTGCAGTACTTCCACGACCCACACATGTTCAACGTGTTCACGACCGCACATGGCCTGATCATGATCTTCTTCATGGTCATGCCAGCGATGATCGGCGGCTTCGGCAACTGGTTCGTGCCGCTGATGATCGGGGCGCCCGACATGGCGTTCCCGCGCATGAACAACATCTCGTTCTGGCTCCTGCCGGCGGCCTTTACGTTGCTGGTCATCTCCATGTTCGTGGAAGGCGAGCGTGGTGAGGCAGGCGTCGGCGCCGGCTGGACCATCTACGCGCCGCTCTCGTCGGCGATCGGGCACCCCGGGCCGGCGGTCGATTTCGCGATCCTCTCGCTCCACCTTGCCGGCGCGTCATCGATCCTCGGCGCCATCAACTTCATCACGACGATCTTCAACATGCGCGCGCCCGGCATGACGCTGCACAAGATGCCGCTGTTCGTGTGGTCGCAGCTTGTCACCGTGTTCCTGCTGCTGCTGTCGTTGCCGGTGCTCGCCGGCGCGATCACGATGCTGCTCACCGATCGCAACTTCGGCACCACGTTCTTCAATCCCGAGGGCGGCGGCGACCCGGTCTTGTTCCAGCATCTGTTCTGGTTCTTCGGTCACCCCGAGGTCTACATCCTGATCGTGCCTGGCTTCGGCATGATCAGCCAGATCGTGTCGACGTTCTCGAGGAAGCCGGTGTTCGGCTATCTCGGCATGGCCTACGCCATGGTCGCGATCGGCGGCATCGGCTTCGTGGTGTGGGCGCATCACATGTACACGGTCGGCATGTCGACGACCGTGCAGGCCTATTTCGTCGCCGCCACCATGGTGATCGCGGTGCCCACTGGCGTGAAGATCTTCTCCTGGATCGCCACCATGTGGGGCGGCTCGATCGAGTTCAAGACGCCGATGCTGTGGGCGATCGGGTTCATTTTCCTGTTCACCATCGGGGGCGTCACCGGCGTGGTGCTGGCGAATGCCGGCGTCGACCGCTCGCTGCAGGACACCTACTACGTGGTGGCGCATTTCCACTACGTGCTCTCGCTCGGCGCGGTCTTCACGATCTTTGCCGGCTGGTACTACTGGTTCCCGAAGATGTCGGGCTACATGTACAACGAGACCATCGGCAAGGTGCACTTCTGGCTGACCTTCATCGGGGTCAACATCGTGTTCTTCCCGCAGCACTTCCTCGGGCTCGCCGGCATGCCGCGCCGCATCGCCGACTACCCGGACGCGTTCGCCGGATGGAACTACGTCTCCTCGATCGGCTCGTTCATCTCGGCCGCGGGCACGCTCGTCTTCTTCTATGGCGTGGCGCAAGCGTTCATGCGCAAGGAGAAGGCCGCCGACAATCCATGGGGCGCCGGTGCCACCACGCTTGAATGGACGCTGCCGTCGCCGCCGCCGTTCCATCAGTTCAATGAGCTGCCGCTCATCAAGTGAGTCAAAGTGACCGACATTTCGGCTATTGATCATCGCAAGAAGGTTGCGCCGCTGGCCCCCGCTGGGCTGATCAGCGAGGCGGGGGTCGGCGACTATCTGGCGCTGATGAAGCCGCGGGTGATGTCGCTCGTGGTGTTCACCGCGTTCGTCGGGCTGATGATCGCGCCCGGGCATATCCACCCGGTGCTCGGGTTCACGGCGCTGTTGTGCATCGCGATCGGAGCCGGCGCAGCCGGCGCCCTCAACATGTGGTACGACGCCGATATCGATGCGATCATGACGCGCACCGCCTCGCGGCCGATTCCGTCGCGGCGGGTGACGCCGGGCGAGGCCGCTGGTTTCGGCTTGACGCTTGGCGGCTTCTCGGTGGCCGTGCTGGCGGTCCTGGTGAGCTGGCTTGCCGCCGCGCTGCTCGCTTTCACGATCTTCTTTTATGTCGTGATCTATACGGTGTGGCTCAAGCGGCGCACACCGCAGAACATCGTCATCGGCGGCGCTGCCGGCGCCTTTCCGCCGATGATCGGCTGGGCGGCGGTGACCGGCGGCGTCTCGCTTGAATCCTTTCTTCTGTTCCTGATCATCTTCCTGTGGACGCCGCCGCACTTCTGGGCGCTGTCGCTGTTGCGTACCGACGACTACGCGCGAGCGCGGGTGCCGATGCTGCCGGTGGTGGCGGGTCCCCGTGAGACGAGGCGGCAGATCCTGCTCTATTCGCTGGTGTTGGCGCCGGTCGCCCTGGCGCCGTGGTTGTTAGGCAGCGCGGGCGCCATCTACGGCGTGACGGCCGTGGTCGCGGGCGTCCTGATGGTTGCGCTCGCCTGGCGCGTGAACAAGGCGCCCGAAGGTGAGGGCGCCGCGCGTGCGGCGCGCGGCCTGTTCTCCTATTCGATCCTTTACCTGTTTACGCTCTTTGCCGTGCTCCTCATCGAGCGCGGATTGCCCGGCCTTCTGGGTCGCGTGGCCATGTGAGGGGGCTGGTAATGACATGGCCGACAAACCCGACAGAGTCACGCTCACTCCAGAGCAGCAGCGCAGCCGGCGTGCCCGCTCGATCGCCATCGCGGTCGTGCTCGGTGTGCTGGTCATTCTGTTTTATGTCGTCACTCTCGTGAAAGGCCCCGGCGTGTTGAACCGCCCCATGTAAACGCCATGAACTGAACGCCATGAACTGAACGCCATGAAGTGATCGCCATGAACGCCACCTACCGCCACACAACGCAGCAACGTCGGCGCGACCTCGCAGTCGCCGCCGCCTGCGGCGTGGTTGTGGCTGGCATGGTGGGAATGGCCTTCGCCGCCGTGCCGCTCTACGACTGGTTCTGCCGCGCGACCGGGTTCGGCGGCACCCCGCAGGTGGCGACGGCGGCGCCCGGCAGCGTGCTCGATCGTCGCATCCTCGTGCGTTTCGATGCCAACGTGGCGGCCGGGCTGCCATGGCGGTTCGAGCCGGAGCAGCCGGCCGTCGAGGTCCGGATCGGCGACGTCGTGACGGTGAACTATCGCGTCACCAACCTGTCGGCTCAGGCCACCGCGGGGCAGGCATCTTACAACGTGTGGCCGCCGACCGTCGGCGCCTTCTTCTCGAAGATCAACTGCTTCTGCTTTACCGAGCAGCGGTTCGAGCCGGGCGAGACGCGCGACATGCCGGTCGTGTTTTTCGTGGACCCTGAGCTTGCCAAGGATTCGGAGCAGGATGGCCTCACCAGCATCACCCTCTCCTACACCATGTATCCCGTGCGTTTGCCGGAGCCGCCCCGCGTCGAGCGCGGCGGCACTGCGGCGCCCGGGCGGAGTTAGAGCATGATCCCGAAAAGTGGAAGCCGGTTTTCGGATAAGATCATGCTCAAGGATTGGAGCATGATCCCGAAAAGTGGAAGCCGGTTTTCGGATAAGAT